>Ga0213872_10000779_pt1 | contig 23308 bp, 23 predicted proteins | sample VelepicomBERX_R2_FD_160071 | JGI IMG/M metagenome (GOLD analysis project Ga0213872, IMG submission 160071) | Rhizosphere microbial communities from Vellozia epidendroides in rupestrian grasslands, the National Park of Serra do Cipo, Brazil - RX_R2 | ecosystem: Host-associated > Plants > Roots >...
GCCGCCGCGCCAAGGTCGCCGTGGGCAGGCGGCTGTCGTCGCGCAACAATTCGATCAGGCGCCGGTCGGTGTCATCGAGGGTTTGACGATTCGCCAATTTCACATGCCGATATGCTTGCTATTTGCACTCATTATAGCATTCCTCTCTCTATTTGTTAGCAGCACTTCGGCTCAGACTGGGCACGGGATTACGGCTGATCGGGAGAAGGATTGTGGGGGAGGACGGCAGGACGGCGATTTCGCTGCTGGGCGTTCCGCTCGACCTCGGCGCGGGGGATCGCGGCAGCGTGATGGGGCCGGCGGCGCTGAGAATCGCCGGGATCCCCGAGCTGCTCGACGATCTCGGCTATCGCGTGGTCGATCATGGCGACGTCGCCAAGCCCGAACCGGTGACGGTCGAATTGCCCGGCGACGCGGGGACACGCTGCAATCATCTGGGCCATATCGCCGCCTGGACCCAGGCCATTCACGACCGCGCCTACGAATTGGCGCGCCAGCCCGGCAAGCCGATCTTCATGGGCGGCGACCACGCCCTGGCGATGGGCACCATCAGCGCCATGGCCCGCCATTGCGCCGAAATCGGCAAGAAGCTGGCGGTCCTGTGGATCGACGCCCATGCCGACTACAACACGCCGGCCACCTCGCTATCGGGCAACATGCACGGCATGCCGCTGGCCTTCCTGACCGGCGAGCCGACGCTGCGGCCGCTGCTGGGCGATCGGCCTTTCGTGCCGCTGGTGGCGGAAAGCCTGGTACTGCTGGGGCTGCGCTCGATCGACAAGCTGGAACGCAAGGCCCTGCGCGACGCCCATATCCAATGTGTCGACATGGGGATGATCGACAAGTTCGGCGTCTCCAACATGATCGAGCAGGTGCTGTACCGCATCGGCGGCAAGAACGTGCATCTGCATGTCAGCCTCGACGTCGATGCGCTCGATCCGGCGGTGGCGCCGGGGGTGGGCACCACCGTTCCGGGCGGGCTGACCTACCGCGAGGCGCATCTGCTGCTGGAAAGGCTGCATGAGAGCGGGCTGGTGGGATCGCTCGACATCGTCGAGCTGAACCCCTTCCTCGACCATCGCGGCATGAGCGCCCGCGTGCTGGCCGAACTGACCGGCAGCCTGTTCGGGCAAACCATTCTCGGAACGAACCCGCTTTAAGCTGAGGCAATCCATGACCCCGAAACTCAACATCGTCCCCTTCGTGAGCGTCGACCGCATGATGAAGCTGGTGCTTCACATCGGCGTCGAGCGCTTCCTGACCGAATTGTCCGAGTACATCGAAGAGGATTTCCGCCGCTGGGATCTGTTCGACAAGACGCCGCGCGTCGCCTCGCACAGCACCGACGGCGTGATCGAACTGATGCCGACCAGCGACGGACAGCTTTACGGCTTCAAATACGTCAACGGCCATCCCGAGAACACCCGCTCGGGGCGCCAGACGGTGACCGCGTTCGGCGTCCTGGCCGATGTGGGGTCCGGCTACCCCATGCTGCTGACCGAAATGACCATCCTGACGGCGCTGCGCACCGCCGCCACCTCGGCCATGGCGGCGAAATATCTGGCGCCCAAGGGGGCGAGCTGCATGGCGATCATCGGCAATGGCGCCCAGTCCGAGTTCCAGGCGATCGCCTTCAAGGCGCTGCTGGGGGTGAAGAAACTGCGGCTCTACGACATCGATCCGGCGGCGACGCGCAAATGCATCCGCAATCTCGACGGGCTGGGCTTCGACATCGTGAGCTGCGACACCGCCCAGCAGGCGGTCGAGGGGGCGCACATCATCACCACCGTCACCGCCGACAAGAAATACGCCACCATCCTGACCGACAACATGGTCGGCACCGGTGTCCATCTCAACGCCATCGGCGGCGACTGCCCGGGCAAGACCGAGCTGCATCGCGACATTCTGCTGCGCTCGGACATCTTCGTCGAATTCACCCCGCAGACCCGCATCGAGGGCGAGATCCAGCAGCTCGACGACGAGCATCCGGTGGTGGAATTGTGGGAAGTGATGGCCGGCCAGAAGCCGGGGCGCAAGGATCCCCGCCAGATCACCCTGTTCGATTCGGTGGGCTTCGCGATCGAGGATTTCTCGGCGCTGCGCTATGTCCGCGACCAGCTCACCCAGACCGGCTTCTACGAAGAGCTCGACCTCCTGGCCGATCCGGACGAGCCGCGCGACCTGTTCGGCATGCTCTTGCGCGCCGCCAAGGCCAACGCCGCCTGATTACCCGAAGCTCTGCACCAGGCTGCCGGTGATCAGGTACCAGCCGTCGACAAGCACGAAGAAGATCAGCTTGAACGGCAGGGAAAAGGTCGCCGGCGGCAGCATCATCATGCCCATGCTCATCAGCACCGACGCCACCAGCATGTCGATGACGAGAAACGGCAGATAGATCAGAAAGCCGATCTCGAAGGCGCGCCTGAGCTCGCTGATCATGAAGGCGGGGATCAGCAATTGCAGCGGCGTCTCTTCCGGCGTCGCCACCGGCGGGGTGTGCGACAGGTCGAAGAACAGCTTCAGATCCTGGTCGCGCACCTGCTTGATCATGAAGGCCGAGATCGGCTTGGTGGCGCGCGAGAAGGCTTCCATCTCGTCGATGCGGTTGCTCATCAAAGGCTGCAGCGCGTCGTGATAGACGGCGTCCAGCGTCGGCGACATGACGAAGGCGGTGAGGAACAGCGACAGGCTGACGATCACCATGTTGGGCGGCGCCGTCTGGGCGCCCATCGCCTGGCGCAGGAAGGACAGCACGACGACGATGCGGGTGAACGAGGTGACCGTCACCAGGATCGCCGGGGCGATCGACAGCACGGTGATCAGGACGATCAGCTGCACCATGCGGCTGGTGGTCGAGGCGCCGTCGCCCATATCCAGCGTGAATTGCTGCGCGGAGGCCGGCATCGCCAGCAGCAGGGCGCCCAAAATGGTCATCAGGCGCTTCACGCCGCGTCTCCTTCCGGAAGCTTGAAGGTTTCGGCCGGGCGGCTTTCGATATGCAAATCGGCCCCGCCCCCCACCAGGATCAGATGCTCGGTGTCGTCGCGGCGGATCAGCAGCAGCCGGCGGCGATTGTCCACCGTCAGCTGCTCGACCACCGACAGGCGGCGGCGCGCGCCCTTGCGCAAAATCAACCCGCCCTGCATGCCCAGGCGCCGCACCATATAGCCGGCACCCGCGATCAGGCCGAGCACCAGCACCAGCGACAGCAAGGCGCGGAAAGTCATATCCCAGCCCATTTCAATCCCCGGATTTGGGCAGTTGCGACAGGCGGTCCTCGAGATCCGCGGCCAACTGGTTGAGGCGCCCGATCAGGGCGTGCAGCTCATCGAGGAGGCTTCGTCCCTCCTCGACCGGCATGCGCTGCACCGTCTCGCAGATCGCCCTCACCCGCTCTTCCAGCGCCGACAGATCGACCAGCGCCCCGCCCGCCACCAGCCGGCGCGCCGTCAGCACCAGCGAGGAGACCTTCTCCAGCTCCTCCCGCGCCTCTTCCTGCTGAGTGGAGGTCATATCGTAGCCCTCAGGCGCCGGGCGCGGCCTCCGGCCGCTTGGCTTCCGCGCCAAGCTATGGTGCCTGTGCTTCTCCGGCCGGCAGCAGCGCGGGCGTGCAGTCGCACGCCGGCAACGAACTCTAGGCGTTCGTTGCTCATTTCATCACCTCTGCCATGCGGCCATTGGCGATGTAGACGTAAGTAAGAATTTCGGCCACGGCCATCAGCGCTTCCAACGGGACCTGGCTGTCGACATCGACCGCCGCGAGAATTTCGACCAGATCGGCATCCTCGCGCACTTTCACGCCGGCGGCGAAGGCCAGATCGAGGATCTGGCGCGCCAGCTCCCCCTTGCCCGACGCCACCACCCGCGGCGCCTCGTCGCCTTGTTCCGGACGATAGGAAAGGGCGACGGCGGTGTCCTGCTTGGGCCGATCTGTCATTGGGGAACGATGACAGGGCCGGCTTTAAAAATCGTTTATGCCGGCGCGGCGGACGGTCCATGATGTACCCATAAAATTCCTCAGAGGAGACCGAGTGTGAGAGTGAGAGCCCCCCATTTGCTGATCGCCTGTTCGCTGGTCGCCCTGGCCGGCGCCGCCCGCGCCGAGGATCTGAAAGCCGCGCTCGACAAGGACTATCCGTCGCTGGAGACCCTTTACCGCACGATTCACAGCCATCCCGAACTGTCGGGACAGGAGGTCGAGAGCGCCAAGCGCCTGGCCGAGGAAGCGCGCAAGGCCGGCTTCGAGGTCACCGAGCATGTCGGCGGCACCGGCGTGGTGGCGGTGCTGAAAAACGGTCCCGGTCCGACGGTGATGCTGCGCACCGAACTCGACGCCCTGCCGGTCGAGGAGAAGACCGGCCTAGCCTTCGCCTCTCACGTCAAGGTGCGCAGCGCCAAGGGCGAGGAAATCCCCGTCATGCATGCCTGCGGCCATGACATCCACATGACCGTGTGGACCGGGGTGGCGCGCCGCATGGCGGCCGAAAAGGATAGCTGGTCGGGCACGCTGGTGCTGGTCGGCCAGCCCGCCGAGGAGACCATCGGCGGCGCCCGCGCCATGCTGGCCGACGGGCTGTTCACCCGCTTTCCCCGCCCCGACTACGCCCTCGCCGTCCACGACACCAACACCCTGCCGGCCGGCAAGCTCGCCTGGACCCCGGGCTATTCCGCCTCGGCCTCGGACTCGGTCGACATCGAGGTGCCGGGCATCGGCGGCCACGGCGCCTTGCCGCAACTGACCCGCGACCCGGTGGTGCTGGCCTCGACCATCGTGCTGTCGCTGCAGACCTTGGTGTCGCGCAACCGGGATCCCCTGGATCCGGCGGTGGTGACCGTGGGGTCGATCCACGGCGGCAGCAAGCACAACATCATCGGCAGCTCGGTGCACATGCAGCTGACCGTTCGCAGCTTCAAGGACGAGACCCGCAAGATGCTGCTGGACGGCATCAAGCGCATCGCCGTCAATGAAGGCCGGGCATTCGGGCTGCCCGAGGACAAGCTGCCGGTGGTGACGGTCAGCGACGAGACCACGCCGTCGATTTATAACGATCCCGCCCTGGTCGCCCGCCTGGTGCCGGTGTTCCAGGCGGCGCTGGGGCCGGAGAATGTCGAGCAGGCGCCGCCGATCATGGCGTCGGACGATTTCGCCGAATATGGACGGGTCGAGCCGAAGATCCCCTCGGCGATGGTCGAGATCGGCGCGGTGGATCCGAAGATCTTCGCCACCGCCGACCACAACACCCTGCCCGGCCCGCATTCCCCGTTCTGGGCGCCGGACGCCGAACCGACCATCAAGACCGGCGTGCTGACCGTGGTCGGCGCCGCTCAGGCCCTGATGGCGAAGAAAGCGATCAATTGATCCCGGACAGCCCGCTGTCCTGCATGCGCTTCCTGTAATCCGACAGGAAGCTCTTGAAGCCTTCCACTTCTTTGATCTTGGCCGCGATCTCCGGCATGTTCGGTGTTTCGCGGTCGAGCGCGCTGGTCAGCAAATTGAAGCCCACCGAGAACGGCGTGCCGGACATGGCCGGGCCGTAATTGCGGCGCAAGGCGGCCAGGCCGCGCTCGTCATTGGCCAGCACCAAAGCGGTCGCCCAGCTCAGGCAGGTCTTGGCCTGCATGTCGTTGAACTTGACGCCGCTGCCGCGGTCGGGGCGCGGCACCATCGCGGCGAAATCATCCGCAGCGGCCATCCAGTTCTGCGCCTTCCAATGGATTTCCGAGCGCAATTGCGCCGCCTCGGCGGAATTGTCGCCGTCAAGCGCGTGGATCGCCTCGTCGGTCTTGTCGAGATCGCTGAGCGCCCGGGCCTTGAGATGGCGGCGCTGTGCCTGCAGTTCCTCCGGCGCGCCCGGCACCTCGCTGACGGCGAGGCCGTCGAGCGCCGCCTGCGGCTGCTGGTTCATCAGGTCGAGCAAAGCGAGCTGGGCGCCGACGCGGGCCTTGTCGACGCCCGTCAGGCGATAGGTCGCCTGATGCTTCAAGAGTTCGGCGGCGCGATCGAGCAGATCGACCTTGGCCAGGCGATCGGCCAGCTTGCGGATCATCTCGTCGCCTTCGGCCCCCGTCGGGGTCAGCTCGCGGAACTCGTCGAACAGGCCGATCGCCGAGATCGGCGACATGCTGTCGGCCCCGCCTTGCAGATAAAGCTGGCGGAACATGTCGCTCATCAGCTGCACCGCCTTGGGCGTGTCCTTGTCGTCGGGATAATAGTTCACCAGCGAGCGCAGGGCGCGCATGGACGACGGATAATCTCCGGCTTCGCGCTGCAGCTGGGCATAGCGCAGCAGCAGGTTGAACTCGAAATCCTGCTCGCGCCACGAGAAGCGCAGCTTGTCGAGCTGATCCGCCGCCTCCTTGGGCGAGATCTTGCGGGTCTTGAGCTGCAGCTCGGTCTCGGCATAGCGCGCCATGGCGCGGAACTTGCGGTTGTCGCCGTCGACGGCGTCGTCGAACTCGTCGATCGCCTTCTCGAAATGGCCAACCAGCTCGTCATAGGTGCCGTGCAGATAGAAGCGTTCGGGCTCCTCGGCCTTGGTCGCCTCCTCGCGGTCCATCAGGTTGAGCGCGTCATTTGCGGCCTGGTCGTCGCCCGCCGCCACGGCGGCGGTGACGGCGGCGGACAGGATCTTCCATTTCAGCCGGTGCGGATAGCCCTTCAGCAGCGGCAGCCCGGCGTCCAGCGGCTTGTCCCACTGGCCCGGCGCCGAGGAGTCGCCGACATGGGCGAAGGCGCGCCACATCTGGCTCTCCGGGTCGTTGGCCAAGCCCGGATTGTCGAGATCGGCCTCGGCCAGATCCCATTGCGCCAGCAATGCCTCGGCACCGCCCTTGACCACCTTGAAGCCGGGCGTGTCGGCGAGGTCGGGCTGATCGGCGGCGGCCATGCGCAGATAGCCCAGCGCCTCGGCCGGATAGGCGTTGGCGAGGAAGAAGCGCGCCGCCTGCAGATGGGCCAGCGCCCTCTTCGAGGCCGAGACGCTGGAGAGGGTGTCGAGCACGATCTTGCGGTTGGCCTCGAAGGCGTCGGGCCCGCCCCGCTTCCACGAGGCGATGTCGAGCAGCGAATTGGAGCTGGCCGCCGCCGCATCCTTGGGCGCGGTGTCGAGCTCGGAGGAGAAGCGCAGGCCGGCCGGATTGAAGGTGCCGATGGTGACGCCGCCCCGGGTCGAGCGGATGTCGAGCCCGTCGACATGGGGGATGATGACGATGCCCTGGGTGGTGTCGAGCAGTTCGAGATCGGGCGCGTCGCGACCGGGATAGACCCCCTGCCCGATCGGAATCACCGGCACCACCTTCATCACGTCGCCCACTTCCGGGTCGGTGATGCTGATCAGGCTGCCGGAATCCGGCGCCTTGACCGACATGCCGACGCCGCCCGGCAGATTGGCCGGCGCCACCACCGGGATGATGTCGCGCGGGCGCGAGGGCTGGTCGGTCAGATCGACGATCCACAGCAGCCCTTCCTTGCGCATGCTGGGATAGAAGCCGGGTTTCACCACCAGCCGCAGCACTGTGGCGTCCTTGTTGGGCAGCTGCTCGACGGCCAGCACCGCCTCGCCGCCGAGGCGGCGAAGCAAGGTGGTATCGACCTCGGTGCGGCGGTCGAGAACGATCCACAGATAGCCGGCGCGCTGGAACACCGCCGCGGCCGCCGGCTTGGTCATCTGCACGCTGAGACTGTAGACCGGGCCGGGCGGCGCCGTGCCGGCGGTTTTACTCTCCGCCGCCTTGCCCTTCGGCTCGATGGTCGTCGGCTTCATCGGCGACAGGCCATTATGCAATGATTCCTGGGGCGTCTTGGGCGCCTCGCCCTCGGGGGCCATCGGCTTGACGACGGGCGCGGAGACGTCGGTCCCGGGCGCCGGGGCGAGGGGTACCTGCGCGCTGCCGGCGGGCGCTTCGGAGCCGGCGGCGCGTACCACGTCGACCACCACCTTGTTGCCCGAGGTGAAATGGCGCAAGCGGGTGTCGGCCGGCACCTGCAGGGTCACGGCGACGCCCTTGCCCCCCGGCGCTTCGGCGACGCTGGCCGTGATGTCGCTGGGCAGCCCGCTTTTCAGGGCGGCGAGATCGATGCGCCCCGGTTTGGTGAAGCTGACGGTGGCGCGGCCGCCTTGCTTCTCGGCGGAATAGCCCACCGGACCGGGCCAATCGAACACGACCCTCGTATAAGAGCCGTGGTCGCTGGCCCGCGCATCCACCGACGGGGCGCCGGAGGCGGATTGGGCCGGCGACGCCGCCTCGCCGGCCGGCGCGGCTGAGCTTTCGGTGAGGTCGATGACCACGGAATTATTGTTGCCGAAGAAGGATTTTACCGCCATCGGCCGAACCAGCGGGAAAGTCGCCGCCAAGCCGTCATCCGAGACGGTGGCGCTGCGCACCACCTTGGCCAGAGGCTTCAGCAGGGATTGGACGTTGCCCTTGATCGGCCGATCGAAGCGCACCAGCAGCTGATTGTTGACGATCTCGGCGGAATACCCGACCGGAGCGTCCCAATCGAAGACGATGCGGACGAAATCCTCGTGCACCGCCGCGCGCGGCGATGGCTGCGGCTGGGCGGCGGCAGGCAGCGCGAAAGCGAGCAGGAGCAGCAACAGCAGGCGGAGGAACGGCCTGGCTCGGCCGGCGTGGTGCTCGCCGCCCGGCTTGCGCATGATCAACCGTTATTGAACAAGGCGTCGATGGCCGCCTGGTCGTGCGCGGCGTCGGGCATCTGCGGCCCGTTCAGCAGCTCCTCGTCGGTCGGCTTGGCACCCGGCTCTTTCGCCGGCTGCGGCTCGGCGGCGCGCGCCGCCGCCATCTCCGGTCCGAACGCGCTGACCAGCGCCTCGATCCGCTCTTCGATATGTTTCAGGGCTCGCACCACCTTGGTGATGCGCTGGCCGGTAATGTCCTGGAAATTGCAGGCCTCGAAGATCGCCGTGGTGGCCTCGGACAGCTTCTGGCCGACCGCGGGATCCAGCCCGCGGGCCAGCTCTTCGAGCTTTTCCGCATTGTCGAGGATGGAGTTGGTGGCGTTCTCGGTGGCGCCGACGATGGCGTCAAGTTCGTCGGTCGCCGAGGCGATGTAGCGCGACTGCAGATCGTCCGAGCGAAGCTGTGCCAGTTCGGCCTTGGCGCGATGGATGTACTCGGCCAGGGATTCCAGTTCCTGGTACAGCTTAAGGTCGGCCGCCGACATCTCCCCCGACAGGGTGGTCAGCAGGGAGCGTACGACCTCGCCGATATCCTCGACCCGGACCATGTCGCCGCGCTGCTGGCGCAGGGCCTGCAGCTGCAGCTCGAGGTCGCGGTCAATGGTCGCCGCCATAAGTTACTCCTCAGAACTCGCCGAGCACGCTGACCATCTTGGCTTGCAGGGTCTCGGCATTGAACGGCTTGACGATGTAGTTCGACACGCCGGCTTCCTTCGCGGCGATGACGTTCTCGGACTTGGATTCCGCCGTCACCATGATGAAGGGAGTCGCCTTCAGCTTGGCGTCGGCGCGGACTTCGCGCAGAAGCTGCAGACCGGTCATCGGCTCCATGTTCCAGTCGGAGATGACGAGGCCGAAATTTCCGCCCCGCAGCATCTGCAACGCCATGGACCCGTCGGTCGCCTCCTCGATATTGACGAAGCCGAGCTGCCTCAACAGATTGCGGATGATACGCAACATGGTCTTGTAATCATCAACAATCAAAATGTTCATGTTCTTGTCGACAGCCATCCGTCACTCCATGATTACCGAACAGGCTTCCGCCAATCCGCCAGTAAGTCCGGTGTTTTTACGCCTTAGTTAAAGACCGGAAATTAAACAGGATCAAGTCTTTTTCAGTTGCTCTGGCCCTCGGCTTTGGCCGCGCGGCGGGCTGCCATCGCATCGGTGACCAGCTTGGCCTGCTGGATATCCATGGCCGACAGGATGGGCGCCACCTTGGCTTCCTTCATATGTCCGAGCAATCCGAGCTGCACCGGCAGCTCAAGAGTGCTGAGAATATTGGCCGCGTCCTTCGGCTTCATATTTTCATAAATTTTTACCAAACTTTTCAGTTTCTCTTCGTCCTGGCGATCGACCTGCTTGAGCATTCCTTCGATGTTCGCCTGCAACTCCTTCATTTCAGCGATTTTCTTGTCGATCCGCGCCTCGGCGGCCTTGACCAGATTCTCGCGCAGGTCGAGGTCCTTCTGACGGGCGTCCAGGGCTTCGCGGCGCACCGACAATTTCTGCAGCACGTCGATTTCGTTCTGGGTGAAGGTCGGCGGCTCGCCGTCGCCGGCGCCGCTTTCCTCGGGCGGCGCGGCCGGGGCCGAAGATCCCGCGGTGGCGGCCGGCGCGGTGCTGGCCATGGTGGTGGCGGTGCCGGCCGGCGCGGTGCCGGCCGGCGTGGCGGGCGCCCGCTGGCCCGGCTTGCGCCCGCCCGGAGGCGGCGGCTGCTGGGCATCGGACTGGTTGATCTCGATCGTGGCGGATCCCAGGCTCGAAAAGCCCTTCCACACATCGTTGATGCGCACCGACAGCATCAGCACGGCGACGAAGATGGTCACCGGCAGCAGGCGGAGATTGGGCAGCGAGGTCTTCCTCGCCGCCTTTTTCGGCGGCTCCTTGCGCGGCGACCGGGCGGCATTGCTGGTGGGGTGGCGGCGGGGGGCGCGCATCGCCGATTACCGCACGGCCTGGAGGGCGCGCAGCAATTCGCGCTCGGCCTCGGACCGCTCGTCATCGACCGGATCCGGCAGATGCTCCTCGACCGGTTCGACGGCCGGCGGCGGCTCGGCGGCGTGCGCCTTGGAGCGCGAGGCGCGGGCGGGCGCCACCTGCGGCATGGCGGGCGGTGGGGCAGCCATCGGACGCACCTCCTCGCGCGCCTGGCGCACCGAGTTCTCCAGCTTGCCGGCCATGCTGTCGGCCCGCTCGATCATGAAGGCGAGGTCGTCGCGCAGGGTCTGGGCCTTCTCGACCCGTTCCTGCAGCGCGTTGCCGGCGTCCTCGGCGGCGCGGCGCAGCTTCGGAATACCGGATTCGGCGCGCGCGGTGGCGTCGTTGAAGGCGGCCACCAGGCGCGCCAGATCGTCGCGGTTGTCGCGCAGCTGGGCCAGGCGGGAATTCAGGATCACCGCATAGACGATGGTCGCGGCCAGAAGGACGATGATGATGACGTCGAGCAGAAGATTCAGCTTGTCGTCCATCACACCTTCTCCTTCTTCAGCGCTTCTTCGACGCGGATGGCGATGTGATTGCCCTTCCTGCCCATCTTGCCGCCGAACATGGCGACGTCGCCGCATCTGAGCTCGATGGTGCTGTCGGGAGTGGCGTTGAGCATGATCTTCGAGCCGACGCGCAGGCGGAGAATATCCCTGAGCGGCATGATCTGCTCGTCGAGCACGGCCTCCATCTCGAGCTCGGTCAGCCACAGCTCTTCGGCCAGGTGGGTTTCCCAGATCGAGTCGCGGCCGAACTTTTCGCCCATGAACATCTGCAGCAGCAGCTCGCGCACCGGTTCCAGGGTGGCGTAGGGCAACATCAGTTCCAGGCGGCCGCCGCGGTCTTCCATGTCGATGCGGAGTTTCGCGACGATGGCGGCGTTGGACGGGCGCGAAATGGCGGCGAAGCGCGGATTGGTCTCCAGCCGGTCGAAGCGGAAGGTCACCGGCGACAGCGGATCGAAGGCGGCCGAGAGATCGGACAGCACCACATGCACCATGCGCTCGACGAGGTTGCGCTCGATGGTGGTGTAGGGACGGCCTTCGATGCGCATCGCCGCGGTGCCGCGCCGGCCGCCCAGCAGCACGTCGACGATGGAGTAGATCAGCGAGCTGTCGACGGTCAGCAGACCGAAATTGTCCCACTCCTCGGCCTTGAACACGCCCAGCATGGCGGGCAGCGGGATCGAGTTCAGATAATCGCCGAACCTCAGCGACAGGATGTTGTCGAGCGAGACTTCGACGTTGTCGGAGGTGAAATTGCGCATGCTGGTCGACATCATGCGGACCAGGCGGTCGAACACCACTTCCAGCATCGGCAGGCGTTCATAGGACACCAGCGCCGAATTGAGGATCGCCTGGATGCCCGAGCGATCATTGTCGCCCATACCGCCGCCATCGTCGAAGCCGAGCAGGCTGTCGATCTCGTCCTGGTTCAGCACGCGGGCCGAGGCGCCGCCGCCGCCGCCATTGCCCATGCCGTCGCCGCCGCCATCGTCGGCCCCGAGCATGGCTTCCCATTCGGCCGCCGCCGCGGCATCGGCGTCGCCGCCCCCGCCGCCGCCGGCATCACCGCCGCCACCGCCGCCATCCTCTCCGGCCATGGCCGCCCATTCGCGCATCAGCGCTTCTTCGTCGTCCGACGAGCGGCCTTCTCCGCCTGGGATGCTTTCGTCAGCCATTACTGGACCAGCATTTCCTTGAACAACACGTCATTCACCTTGGCTGGCTTAACCGAGGAGTTGACCCGGGTCAGCAGCTCTTCGCGCAGGCGCAGAAGGCCGGACGATCCCTGGAGGTCCTCGATGCGCAGCTCGCGCAGGTAAACCTGGAAATTGTCGATGATGCGCGGCATCACCGCCTCGATCTTGGGTACGTCGAGCGGGCTCTCCAGCTCGAGACTGACCCGGATCTTGAGGAAATTCTGCTTGCGGCCGGCGCTGTTCAGATTGACCAGGATTTCCGGCAGGTCATAGAACACGGCCGCCGGCGCCGGCTGGCCGGGCTTGGCCTCCTCGGTCGCGGTGGCCGCCGGCTTGTCCTTGTGGAACATGCCCATCAGCTTGTCGAACATGCCGGTGAAATAGAGCGCGCCTGCGGCGCCGAAGATCAGCAGCACCGGAACCAGGATCATGATCAGCTTCTTACGGTTGCCGCCGCCACCGCCGCCGCCGCCGGAGCCGACCTCCATATCCTCGGATATCTCGGTCTCGTCAAAATCTTCTTCGAGATCTTCGGCCATATTATCCCCGAACTTGCCCGCGCGGCTTCGTCGGCCGATCCCCTCGGCCGCGCTGCCATCAACGAGGGACTCTAGTCGCCGGGAGTTAATAACAGGTTGAGGCAGCCCTTCCCCGAGTGACGCAACCATAACTCCGCCGGAGACAGGGGGCAATAACTGCCCGGCATCGGCGGCCGAACCAGCGGCGCCGAGCCGCCGCACCGCCAAAAAGTGGCGGATTCCCTGACTTGGCACGATGGTTGCTTAGAGTTTGGCGACCGACTCTATCGGGAACGAGCTTGAAATGGACAATACCTCTTACGTCGCCCTGTCGCGCCAGACCGCTCTGTGGAAGCAGATGGAAGTGGTGGCCAACAACATGGCCAACCTCAACACCGCCGGCTTCAAGGCCGAGGACGTGATGGTGGCCGAGACCGACGTCAAGACCAAGTCGGACACCACGCCGTTCGGCCGCCAGATCGCCTATGTGCACGATCTCGGCACGGTGCGCGACCCCAAGGAAGGACCGATGCACACGACGGGAGAGCCGCTGGACGTGTCGATCCATGGCAGCGGCTACTTCACGCTCGACAGCCCCTCGGGGCCCCGCTACACCCGCGCCGGCCATTTCCGCCTCGACGAGAATGGCATGATCGTCAGCGGCGAGGGCTATCCGATCCTGCAATCGAACAACCAGCCGATCGTGATCGCCCCCAACGAGGCGCAGATCAGCATCGCCAGCGACGGCACGGTTTCCACCGAAAACGGCCAGATCGGCCAGATGAAGATCGTCAGCTTCGCCAATGAGCAGGATCTGAAGAAGACCGGCGACGGCACCTATATCACCACCGCCACCGCCAACACGGTGGCGCGCCCCTATCTGAGCCAGGGGATGCTGGAGGACAGCAATGTGGAGTCCATCTCGCAGATGACCCACATGCTGACCATCCTGCGCAATTACCAAAGCGTTCAGAACATCCTGGACAACGAGCAGGACCGCATCGTGAAAGCGATGCCGATCCTCTCGGGCAGCCAGCAGCAGGCATGAGCGGAGGACTGAATCATGCGAGCCCTCAACATCGCCGCCACCGGTATGCAGGCAATGCAGACCAATGTGGAAGTGATTTCGAACAACATCGCCAATATGAACACCACCGCCTATAACCGGCGGCTTCCCGAGTTCACCGACCTGCTCTACCAGAACCAGGAACGCGTCGGCGCCTTCTCGTCGAGCAACAACACCATCACCCCCTCGGGCATCCAGCTGGGCCTGGGCGTGAAGACCACCTCGGTCTATCGCGTCACCGAGCAGGGCTCGATGCAGCTCACCAACAACTCGCTGGACCTCGCCATCCAGGGCAAGGGCTATTTCCAGGTGCTGCTGCCCTCGGGCCAGACCGCCTATACCCGCGACGGCACCTTCCAGCTGAGCCCGCAGGGCCAGGTGGTGACCGCCGAGGGTTATCAGGTTTTGCCGGGCATCAATATCCCGTCCAACGCCACCGGCGTGACCATCAACAATTCCGGTCAGGTCTCGGTGACCATCGACGGCCAGACCAACCCGACCATCGCCGGCCAGCTGACCCTGGCCACCTTCCCCAATGATGCCGGCCTGGAAGCCGAAGGCGACAACGTCTTCCTGCAGACCCAATCGTCGGGCAACCCGATCGTCTCGACCCCCGGCAGCCCCGGCTTCGGCACCATCCTGCAGGGCTATCTGGAACAGTCGAACGTCAATGTGGTGTCGGAAATCACCAATCTGATCAGCGCCCAGCGCGCTTATGAGATGAACTCGAAGGTGATCCAGACCACCGACTCCATGCTGCAGACCACGTCCCAGCTGAAGGGTGCGTAACATGATCAAGCGGCTGGCCCTCGCCCTCCCCCTCCTGATCGGCGCCGTCGTCGGGGCGGCTCCGGCCGCCGCCGGCACCGCGCTGCTGCGCAGCCATGTGCTGGTGGACGGGCCGATGGTGACCGTGGGCGACCTGTTCGACAATGCCGGCGAACGGGCCAACGTCCAGGTTCTGCGCGCGCCGCCGCCGGGTACGCACATCACCGTGGATACCGACTGGCTGAGCCATGTCGCCATGGTCAACGGGGTGAGCTGGAAGCCGCGCGATCTGTTCGACGAGGCGGTGATCGAGCGCACCGGCCAGGTGATCGGCCGCGACCAGATCGTCGCCAACCTCCAGGCCGCCCTGGTCGAGCGCGGCGCCCCCGCCGACTCGACGATCGAGCTGGAAAGCCGCACCCAGCAGATGGTGGTGGCGACCGACGCCGCCGCCAACGTCACCGTGCGCGACCTGTTCTACGACCGCGCCGGCAACCGCTTCTCGGCCACCGTCGCCGCCGGCGATTCCCGCCTGCCGGTGGCGGGCAAGCTTTACGCCACCATCGAGGTGCCGGTGCTGAACCGCGCCGTCGGCCGCGGCGAGACCATCTCCGCCGAGGACATCACCACCGTCAAGGTCCGCGAGGACATGCTGCGTCCCTCCGCCCTGACCGATATGGGCGCGATCGTCGGCATGGCCGCCAAGATCGCGCTGCGCCCCAATCTGCCGGTGACCGGCGCCGATCTGCAGCGGCCTCTGGCCGTCGCCCGCGGCGCGCTGGTGACCCTGGTGCTGAATTATCGCGGCATGTCGCTGACCGCCCAGGGACGCGCCGTCGACCAGGGCAGCCTGGGCGACACCGTCCGCGTCACCAACACCCACAGCAATCTGACGGTCGAAGGCGTCATCGACGGCACCAACCGGGTGCGCGTCTCGATGACCGGCCCCGTCGCCCTGGCCAATTGAGGAGTTCAGGAATGAACCGTACTCTGACGCGCTTCGCCCTTCTTGCCTCCGCGGCCGTCTCGCTGACCGCCTGCAATTTCCTCGACAAGCTCGATGAAGTCGGCGAGCCGCCGAAGGTCTCGCGCATCTCCGACCCGACCAAGGCGCCCGGCTATACACCGGTCAGCATGCCGATGCCGGCGGCGCTGCAGCCCCAAGCCGGCGTCAATTCGCTGTGGCGCCCCGGCGCCCGCGCCTTCTTCAAGGATCAGCGGGCCTCCGACATCGGCGATCTGGTCACCGTGACGGTGAACATCAACGAGAGCGGCCAACTGTCGAACAAGACCCAGACCGCGACCGCCAATTCCGAGGCCGCCAACGCCAATACCACCTTCTTCGGCCTGCAGAACTCGCTGAAGAAGCTGGGCGCCGATCCCACCAATCTGTGGAGCTTCGGCAGCACCAGCGGCATCAACGGCACCGGCACCTCGGCCCGATCCGAACAGGTGGTGATCAACCTCGCCGCCACCGTCACCCAGAAGCTGCCCAACGGCAATTTGGTGATCTCGGGCCGCCAGGAATTGCGCATCAACGGCGATCTGCGCGAATTGTCGGTGGCAGGCATCATCCGCGCCGAGGACATCTCGACCCTGAACACCATCAGCTCGGACAAAATTGCCGAGGCGCGGATCGTGTACGGCGGTCGCGGGACCCTGGCCGACATCCAGCAAGCCCGTTACGGACAGCAGCTTTTCGACATGATTTCGCCGTTCTGAGAGGCGGATCTGCAAAAGCGAAAACCGGGTGCAGCGATGCACCCGGTTTTTTTTGCCTAGTTCTTTTGGTCCCGGCCGCGACTGCGGCCGCGCGCTGCCGACAGCCGCAGTCACACGGGATACATCGCTTGGCGCGGATCGAAGAGAACGCGGAGCGGACAAAGCCAAGCGCGCCGCATGCCTTGCATGCGATCCACATGTTATGTCGGCAAAGCCGACGTGGCGCGCGCCCGGCGCCTGAGGGCTATTTAGAGAAAACTCGCCAGGCTCAGTTTGGTGAGAGTCGAAACGGCGAGAAAGCTGGCCTGAAGCTGAGTCTGGAACTGCTGCACTTGGGCTGCCGCCTGGGCCGTATCGACGTCCTTCGTGCTGGATAGCGAGGTTTGCAGGAAGGTGACGAAGCTGGTCTGGGTCTGCTGGGCGTTGTTCAGCGTGTTCGAGGTGTTGGAGATGCTCTCCTGCAGATTGCCGAGATCGGCCACCGCCTGATTGGTGTTGGTCAGCGAGGCCTGCAGCGAATCGGTCAGCTGCGAGGTGGTGGGTGCCGCGACGCTGGACAGACCCAGGCCGGCATTGTCGGTGATGGTCATCGCGGCCTGCTGGTTGCTGACCACCAGGTGAAAATTGCCGGCCGTGTCGGCCTGGACGCTGGCGGAGACGCCGCTGCCATTGGCCTGGGCGTTGATCGACTGGGCGATCTGGTTGAGGCTCGCGCCGCCGGTGATGTTGAAAGTCTGATTATTGATGGTCAACGTGCCGCCGGTGATGCTGGACGGGATGTTGTTGGGATTGGTGTCGGTCGTCGTGCCGACGGCGCTGACCTGGGCCGCCTGAATGACCGATTCCACCGCGCGGATTGCCTCTTCGATGGCCGGATTGGCGGCGGTCACGCCATAGGAAATGGTCTGCTGCAGATTGACCTGCGCCGACAGGATCTTGTTGTCGCCGGTGTAATAGCCGGTGTCCGGCGTGTCGCGGTCATAGGCGCCGGTGGTGGCGTTCAGGGTCGGATAATGGGTCAAATCGACCGGCGCCACCGAGGTGTTGCCGCCGGCGAACAGATAGACGCCGCCGACCTGCTGGTTCACCTGGGTCAGCAGCGTGCCCATGATCGCCTGGGCCTGCTCCAACAGGTCCGAATTGTTGGGCGAGGACATCGCCGTCGAGATCAGCACCTGGGCCTTGTTGACCGCCTGCTGCATGGTGCCGACGGCGGTGAACATGGCCTGGGTGGTGGTGCCAACGGTCTTGGCGACCGAGGCCCAGCTGGTGGCCTGGGCGATGTCGGTCTCGAAATTGAGCGTCTCGCGCGAGTCGCTGCCGCCCAGGCCGCCGAAATCGGGCGATTTGAGGCCCGAGGCCTGCTGGGTTTCCGCGGTGGCCCATTGCGACTGGACGCCGAGCGCGTCGCCGACGGTCTGGGTGTAGAGGTTGTTGGTGGAAATCACCTGCATGATGGCTCTCCGTCAGGCCCCGACCGCCTGGAGCAGGGATTGGAACATGGCGTTCTGCGTCGTGATGATGCGCGCGGACGCGCTGTAGAGGTTCTGCAGCTCGGTAAGCTGCGCCGTCTGCTGGTCGACATTGACGCCAGACTGGTTGCTGAAGGTGGTTTGCAGCGCCGTCAGGGTGGTGGTCTTCGTCTGGCTCACATTCTGGGCCGTCGAGGCGCGCTCGGCGACGTCGGAGATCAGGTCGCCGGCATAGCCGCCGAAGGTGGTGGTCGACGCTCCGAGATGGCCGGTCGGATTGCTGTTGATGCCGATCCCCGACAGCACGTCGCCGGTGACGTTCGAGAAGCTGATGCTGTTGCTGCCTGAGGTGATCTGCAGCTGATAGATGCCGGTGCCGGTAACCTGGGCCGAGACGCCGGTGACGCCGGCCGCCGCCGCCGCGGCATTGATGTCGGCGGCGATCGAGGCCGGGGTCTCGCCGGCGCTCACCGAGACGATGACCGGCGCGCTGCCGCCATTGATGGTGAAGGTGCCGGACAGCTGCAGCCCCTGGTCCGGGCTGGAGAAGGTGGTGGTGCTGGTGGCGGTGCCCGAGGTGAAGGTCTGGTTGGCCAGCAGGGCCTGGGACAGCGCCTGGGCGGTGCTGCCGTCGCCGGCGCCTACGCCGGCGAAGGGCACGGTCGGCGTCGGTACCGTGGTATTGTTGAGCTTGCCCACGGGCAGCAGGTTGGAATTGCTCAGCATGGCCGGGTTGACGCTGATGGTAGCGGCCGAGGAGCCCCCCGTAATGACATCGTTGAGATGGAAGAAGCTCGAGAAATCGGCGCCCGCCAGCACATTGCCCGAAGCGTCGACGGGTGACAGAGTCCCCGACAGGGTCGTGACGGCAACCCCCTGGCCGGCGGTCGGCGAGGACAGTTGCAGCCCGTTCGACGGCGTGTATGTGGCGACCGGCGGCGTCGGGTTGCCGAAGGCGCCGTTGATGTCGTCGAGCACGTCCTGCACGGTGGCCGCGCCGCTGAGATCGACGTCCTGGAAGCTCTGCACCTGGCCTTTGCTGTCGGTCAGCGCCACGCGCACCTTGAGGTCCGAGCTGGGAACAACCGTGTCGGTGCCCTGATAGGACGCCGGAGCCGCGCTGGCGAGCGTGCTGGGCGGCGGCACCGCCGAGCCCTGGTTGCTGATCGAGTTCAGGCTGGTCGAGAGCTGCTGCGCCAGATAGTCCAGCGTGTTCTGCGCCGCCGGAAGCTCCTGGTCGCGCTGCTGGATCAGGGCGCCGATCTTGCCCTGGGTGATCTGGCTGGTGATGTCGGTGTTCGCCACCATGATGCCGTTGATGCCGCCGGCCGGGTAGCTCATGTTGCCCGAGATCGATACCGGCGCGTGCGACAGGTGGCTCACCACATTGCCGGAGAGCAGCGACTGTCCCGCGGTGGTGTAGATCTGCACCGCGCCCTGGGCATTGGTGTAATAGCCGATGCCGATGTCGGCCGACAGCGCCTCGATCGCCGTGGACCGCTTGTCGGTCAGCGCCGCCGTCGAGGCGCCGCGCGCCTGGGCGGTGGCGATCTGGGTGTTGAGATCGTTGATGGCGTCGAGCTGGGTGTTGGCATCGTCGACCGTATCCGAGATCTGCTTGTCGGCTTCGGTCCGCAGAGACTGAACCTGCTGCGAGGTGGCGCGCATGTTCGAGGTCAGGGTGCCGAGATCGCTCACCACGGAATTGGCCAGCGCGGTGTTCTGCGGCGTCGCCGCCAGCTGGCTGAGATCGGACTGCAGCGTGGCGATCTGCGACGCGATGTCATTGCCGCCGGTGTCCGAGCCGGTGATCTGGCCCATCGCCTGCTGCAGGTTCTGGTAGAAGGTGTTGAAGGTCGAGGCCTGGGTCGAGTCGCTGTTGGCGCTGATCACCTGCGCCTGCAGGAACTGGTCGACATTATTGACCGTGCCGTGGTCCTGGACGCCGGCGCCGACCCCGCCGACGACCTGGGAGGTGATCTGCTCCGATTCCGCAGTATAGCCCGGCGTATTGGCATTGGCGATATTGGCCGAGGTCACGCTCATCTGCTTCTCGAGAAGCAGGAGCGAGCTTACCGCGGTGGACAGAGCGAGATCGGCCATGGGATGCCTCCCGGTTCCCTGGGCTTACCGGTTGCGCGCCGCGTCGGCGTCGGCCGGAATGCCGAACGAGTCGAGATCGTCGGGAGCGGCGTCGGCGCTGGCCCGCACCGCCTCCATCACCGCATCGACGCGGCGGCGCGACGCCTTGACGGCGCGCTCCAGCAGGGCCCGGTTCTCCTTGCTCATCGCCTGCAGCTCGGCGCCGGCGGCCACCAGCTTGACCTGCAGCTCGGGATCGGCGAGCAGATGGTCGACGGCGGCGTCCAGCACCTCGGTGCTCAGCGCGCCATATTCGCGCGACAGCACGCTCTTGCGCTTGGTGGTGGCCAGCAGGGTGGCGGGCAGGCCGCGCTCGAGGAATTCGTTTTCGTTCTCGATGATGGCCTTCAGCTTGCCCATCACGCCGACGAAGTTTTCCAGGGCGGGGTTAGACGACCGATCCATGATCCTAGTCTCCTTGCTCACATGCGGGCCATATGGTTTCCGGTCAGACCGGCAACCTGTCGATAAGCGATGGCGGCCCGCTTGTTGCGGGCGGCCTTGTTGATTTCGTCGGTCAGCGCGTCGAGCTGGATCGCCATCTCGGCGGACAGGCGCTCGAGCTCGGCATAGGCCACCAGGGCCTTGAGCCGCAGCTTTTCCTGTTCGTCGGGCGGCAGCGACGCCATGTGGCGTTCGGCGCGTTCCTGTAGCTCCTCGGCATGAACCGGCTCGACCACGCCGGGCGCCAGCATCTGATGGATTTCGGCCATCTTGCAGGCGACCCGGCCGCGGAGCAGCGGAAGCAGGTTCTTGTCGAAGTTGTCCATTCCCATGTCCTACCCTCTCATTCCTTACTGAACGACCTGGATCAGCGCGGTGAACATCTGCTTGTCGGTGCCGATCACCTGCGACGCCGCCGAATAGGCCTGCTGCGCGGTGATCATGTTGGAGAACTCGGCCGAGGTATCGACGTTGGACTGCTCGAGCGTCTGGCCCTGGATGGTGCCGGCGCCGTTGCTGCCGGCCGGGTTCAGGGTGGGCGTGCCCGACTTGATGCTGGCCTGGTAGACGCCGTTGTTCTCGGCGGTCAGGCCGTTCTCGTTGGGGAAGGTCACCACCGGGATCTTGTAGATCGGCACCTTCTGCCCGTTGGAGTAGGTGGCGATGACGTTGCCGGTGGCATCGTCGACCGACACGCCGGTCAGCTGGCCGAACTGCACGCCGTTCTGGCTGTCGCCCTTCTTCGAGATCGACGGCGTGGTCTCGCCGGTGTCGAACTGCGACAGGCCGTCGGTCTTGCCGGTGCCCAAGGCGCCCGCCGTGCCGAAATTGACGTTGATCGCCCCCGTCGTGCCGGCCAGGCTGGCCTGCGCCTTGTCGTTCCAGGTGGCCGACAGGACCGGGCCGCCCTGCGCGTTGACCGGCGCGGTGGCGCCGGTATTGAGGGTGGCGGTCGGCGGATCGACGCTGTTGTTCTCGGTGAAGGTCGGCAGACCGGTGATGCTGTTCAGCGAACCGTCCGAATTGAACGAAACCTGATAGGAATAGCTGTCCACCGGATTGTTCAGCGAGTCGTAGAGCTGGCCGGTCTGGGCGCCGGTTTGGGGATCGGTGGGGTTGTGCACCGTCAGGATCCAGGTGTTGTTGCCGGCCGCCTGCCAGGTGGTCGGGAAGGTCTCCGGCGTGCCCAGGCTGTCGAAAACGCCGATCGTGGTGTTTTCCGAGAAGGGCGTGCCGATCTGCGACCAGCTGAGCGGCGTGCCGGCGTTGGGGCCGGTATTCCCTGTGATGCCTTGGGCCGTCGACGAACCGACATCGCCCGAGGCCGGGGCCCAGGTCGGCAGAGACAGCGGCGTGCCGGCGGCGGCGGTGGTCACGTTGCCGGCATTGTCGACCATCTGCTGGATGTTGCCGTTGGAGTCGACATACACTTTATAGGTCAGCGCCTGGCCGGGCTGCGAGGTGGCGCCATTCGAGTCGAGGATGCCGCCGGCATTGGGATCCGAGGTGGTGACGCTCAGCGTGTATTCGGTGGTGCTGACGCCGTTGACGGTGACATTGGTGTTCAGCACCGACTTGCTGATCGAGAGGTTCTGGGTGGTCGGCGGCGTGGCGTTGGTGGTGTAGCTCTCGATCAGGGTCGAGCTCTGCGCCTCGGCGGGCAGGTTGGCCTGCAGGCTGTACTGGGTGGTCGCGGTCGCCGTGTTGTTGAACTTGTTGATGTTCACGTTCTGCAGCGAGCCGATATTGTCCTGGTTCGGGCTGATCACATTGCCCTTGGCGTCGGTCGGCCAGCCCAGCAGGTAGTAATTGGTGCCCGAGAGCTGCAGATTGCCGTTCTGATCGGGATCGAAGGCGCCGTTCCGGGTGAAGAAGTCATTATTGGTGCCCAGCCCGTTGCTGACCGCGAACATGCCGTTGCCGTCGATCGCCATGTCGGTGGTGGCGTCGCTGGAGCTTTGCAGCTCCACGCCCTGGTTCAGCAGGTTCTGCCGCGCAGAGGCCGAGACGCCGCCCGCGGGAAAGGACAGCCCGACCGCCGACTGAGTCAGCAGGCTGTTGAACTCGGTCGTCACGGCCTTGAAGCCGTTGGTCTGGGAATTGGCCAGATTGTCCGACACGGTAGACAGCGCGGCTTGCTGAGCCTGCAGGGCGGAGACCGCCGTATTCATCGCTGCGTCCATGGTCCACTCCTTCGCTTAAATCTTTGGCTGGTGCGTTGTGTCAGTTGATCGCGGTTACGTTACCGATCGGGACTTCGATGTCGCCGACCGTCAATTGCGTCGAACCACTCGACGTGTCGACCCCGGTAACCTGGCCGACCATGCTGGTTGTGGTGCTGACCGCGGCCCCCGACGCGTCGGTGGCGCTCACCTTCAGGGTGTAGTCGCCGCTGGTGACGTTGGTGCCGCCGGTGGTGGTGCCGGACCAGCTGAACGAATGCTGGCCCGACGCCGGGTTGCCGGTCTGGCTGAAGACCGTGTTGCCGCTCGAGTCCTCGACGGTCAACGTCACCGTCTGGGCGGTCGAGTTCAGGGTGTAGTCCCATTGCGCCTTGCCGTTCTGAAACGGCGTGGTGTCGCCCGACGCTGTCACCGTCTTGCCGACATAGCCAAGGCCGTTGGCCTGGGTGATGGTGGTCAGATCGGTATTCATCGAGGACAGGGTCTGGTTGGTGGTCAATTGCTGCTCGACACCGGACAGCGAGATCAGCTCCTGCGTGAAGGTGTCGGTGTTGGTGGGATTGGTGGGATCCTGGTGCTGCAGCTGGGCCGTCACCAGGGTGAGGA
>Ga0213872_10000780_pt1 | contig 23303 bp, 20 predicted proteins | sample VelepicomBERX_R2_FD_160071 | JGI IMG/M metagenome (GOLD analysis project Ga0213872, IMG submission 160071) | Rhizosphere microbial communities from Vellozia epidendroides in rupestrian grasslands, the National Park of Serra do Cipo, Brazil - RX_R2 | ecosystem: Host-associated > Plants > Roots >...
CCTGATCATCGACGACATTGTCGACACGGCGGGCACGCTGGTGAAGACGGTCGACGCGCTGCTCGATAAGGGCGCGACGAAAGTGTATGCGTGCGCTTCGCACCCGGTGCTGTCCGGGCCGGCAGTTGAGCGAATTGCGAACTCGCGGCTCGAAGAGCTGGTGGTGAGCGATTCGATTCCTCTGACTGAAGCGGCGCAGAAGCTTCCCAAGATCAAGGTGCGCTCGGTGGCTGGGCTTCTGGCCGCGACCATCGAGAGCATCCACATGGAGACGAGCGTAAGCTCGCTGTTCAACTAGCTGCTAGCTCCTAGCTTTTAGCTGGGAAGGTAGCAAGACAGGGGCAGCTTCTAGCTATCAGCTTCTAGCTTTTAGCCAGATAAGTTGTGCGACAAAGATTTGCGGGCTTGCGTGAAAGGTGAGCCCGCGCTGAAAAGGGAGCGGCTCAAGACGGCTAGGAGCTAGTAGCTAGAGGCTAGTAGCTAAGAGCTGCCTGCCGTGCCCGAAGGAAAAGGAACATGATCAGTCAGGAAATAGTTGCAGCAACGCCCCGCGAGGGCAAGTTCAACAAGAATGCCGCGCGGCGCGTCCGCACGAAGGGCCGGATTCCGGCCGTGGTATACGGCGCAGCGGAGCCGGCGGTGGCGATTGAGGTCGATCCCAAGCAGATCCAGAAGATTCTGCACTCGGACGCCGGGCACAACTCGATTTTTGATCTCGAGATTTCCGGTTCGACCGCGAAGACCAAGGCGATGATCGTCGACTGGCAGTATGAGCCGATCAAGGGCACGCTGATGCACATTGACCTGAAGCGCATTGCGCTCGACAAGGTGATGCGCGTCGAGGTACCGATTCAGCTTGTGGGCACGGCCCACGGCGTGAAGAACCAGGGCGGCATTCTCGACCAGGTGCTGCGCGAACTGGAAGTCGAGTGCCTGCCGGGCGATATTCCAAGCCACATCGACGTGGATGTGACCAATATGGCGATGCACGATGTCCTGCGCGTGAGCGATCTCCCGCACTCGGACAAGCTGAAGTTCATCACCGAAGAGGACACGACAGTCGCGCACGTGGTGGCGATCAAGGAAGAGGCTGCGCCGGCGGTTGAGGAAGTTGCGGCCGCTGCCGCTGCTCCGGCCGAGCCTGAAGTGGTCAAGAAGGGCAAGACCGAGACTGCCGAAGCGCCTGCAGCCGAGAAGGGCGCGAAGAAGTAAGTTTTGGCGACTGCGGCAGAGGACGGGACAAAGAACGATCCGTCGCGCGCCGTGCTGCTGGTAGTCGGGCTCGGGAATCCCGGCATCGAGTACCAGTTCACGCCGCACAACGCGGGCTTTCTTGCAGTCGACCGTATCGCCGATCAGCATGGGGTGCAGGTGGCCAACCGCCGCTGCCGCGCGCTGACGGCAAAGATTCAGATCGCCGGCCGTGAAGTGATTCTCGCCAAACCCGAGACCTTCATGAACCTCAGCGGTCTTTCCGTCGCGGCGCTCGCGGCCGAGTTCGAGATCGATCCGGCTCGCGAGCTGCTGGTTTTGTACGACGAACTGGATCTGCCCCTGGGCGTAATTCGCGTGAGAGAGCGCGGCAGCGCGGCAGGGCACAACGGAGCGCGGTCTATCGCCGGGGCGTTACGGTCCGATGAGTGGGCGCGCATCCGCATCGGAGTGGGGTCGAACGGAGAGCCCGAAGAGGCGTTCCGGCGCGGCAAGGATTATCTGCTGACGCCGCTGCGCAAGCGGGACCTGGCGGCACTGGACGAGGTCCTCGACCGCGTGGCGCAGGCAGTGGAAGTGGTCGCGGCGAAGGGAATCTCGGCCGCGATGAACGAATTCAACCGCAGGGACGCGAGCCCGGCGGAGTAGGCGGGGCGGCAGAAAGGACGCCGCTCGGAAAATATGTTTTCGGTCACGGTGACCCGCCGCAACGGGCCGTCGCGGACGAGAGAAAAGAGAAGCAGAGCATGGATCGTTTCTACGAAGTGATGTTTATTGTGCGTCCCGATGTGGAGGACGCAGACTTGGACAAGCTGATCGCCGGGTTCGAGCATACCGTAACCAACGGCGGCGGCACGGTGCGCTCCACCGAAAAGTGGGGCCGGCGCAGGCTTGCCTACACAGTACGGAAGTTCAACGACGGCAACTACATTCTGATGACCATCGATGCCGATGGGCAGCTGGTGCATGAGCTTGAGCGCCGCCTGCGCGTCTCCGAGCCGGTGATCAAGTTCATCACCGTGCGCATGGACGAAGAGCAGAAGCGCCTGGACAAGATCAAGGCAATCCGCGCGACGCGCAAGAAGCTGAGTGCGCAGCCCGCGGCTCCGGTTGAGGGTGCGCCTGCCGAGCCTGCCGCGGAGGCACCGGCTCCGGTCGAAGCAGCACAGGCGCATGCCTGAGCTGGCGCAGGAATTTCAACGACTTTAACGAAGGATAGGAAACACAATGGCTGACGAAACCACAACGACTCATCGCGCTCCCGAAGGCGGAGCGCCATCGGGACCCGGCCCTCGCGGCGGTGCTCCCCGCCCAGGCGGCCCGGGAGGCCCGGGCGGACGCAAGTTCTTCCGCCGGAAGAAGGTCTGCAAGTTCTGCACCGAGAAGATTGATGCGATACCGTATCGCGATGTGCGCCTGCTGCAGGGCTTTGTGGCCGAGCGCGGCAAGATTGTTCCTCGCCGTCTGACGGGCGTCTGCACCACCCACCAGCGGCGGCTGACCCGCGCCATCAAGCAGGCGCGCAACATCGCCCTGCTGCCGTTCGCAGCGCGGTTTTAAGAACAGGGATCAAGGAACAGGGACTAGGGATTTAGGACGGGTCGCAGTAAGGGCACGCACTCTAGCCATCCCCGAGAATGGCGCGCAATGAAACAGGGGCTCAAGCCTCTGCTGTGTTCTGCGCCGCAAGGAGATTTGCATGGAAGTCATTCTGAAGGAAGACATCAACAACCTGGGCCATCGCGGCGACGTGGTGAAGGTGGCCGACGGCTACGGGCGCAATTTTCTGCTGCCCAAGAAGCTCGCCATGGAAGCGACCTCGGCGAACAAGGCTGTGATCGAGCAGATGAAGGCATCGGCCATCCGCAAGTCCGCAAAGGAGAAGTCCGAGGCTGAGGCTCTCGTGGGGCAGCTCAACAACGTTTCACTCGTCTTCGAGCGCAAGGTGGGCGAGCACGATCAGCTCTTCGGCTCGGTCACTTCGGCCGACATCGCGCACGCACTCGAGACCAAGGGGTTCAACATCGACCGCCGCAAGGTGCATCTCGAAGATCCGCTCAAGCAGCTCGGCGAGTTCCACATCCCGGTCAAGCTGCATCGCGAGGTAACGGCGCATGTCGCCGTTACGGTGAAGGCGGACGAGACAGCGGAGTAAGTCAGCTGCTCAGGGAACAGGGCGCAGGGCTCAGGTATCGCTAGCGTTATCAGGCCATTACGACTTTCGAGGAATGGCTCAGCGGCCGCTTGCCGTGGGACGCTTGAGTATCCGGAATTCCCCGGAGCGAGACGATCGCGGCGGCTGTATTGCCGCCTAACCTGCTTCTGCCTGCCTCGAGACCATGCGGATTTGCATCGTTGCCGAACACGCGTCTTACAAATTCGGCGGAGAAGCCGTGCTGCCGCTGCACCATTTCGCTGACCTGCGGCGCCGGGGCGTGGAGGCGTGGCTGGTGGTGCATTCCCGGACCAGAGATGAACTCGAAGCGGCGCTTCCCGAAGAGCGCGACCGCATGCGGTTCATTCCCGATGCGTGGTTTCACAAGATGCTCTTTCGGCTCGGTGGATTTCTGCCGCGCCGCATCTCCGAAGCCAGCCTGGAACTGCTGAGCCAACTTGCAACGCAGTATCTGGCACGGAGGATCGTGCGCGAGCTGATCGCGGCCGCGAGGATCGATCTGGTTCATCAGCCAATTCCTGTCTCTCCGCGCTTTCCGTCGTTGATGACGGGCCTCGGTGTCCCGGTGGTCATCGGACCGATGAACGGCGGCATGGAGTATCCGCCGGCCTTCTGGCATACCGAATCGGCGTTCAGCCGCATCGCGATCAGCTTCGGCCGCGGGCTGTCGGATTTCTTCAACTCGCTGGCGTCCGGAAAGAAGCATGCCGATGTCCTGCTGGTAGCGAACGAGCGCACGCGGCTGGCGCTGCCGTCCGGCATACGCGGGCGCGTAATCCAGTTGGTCGAGAACGGCGTGCAGCTTGGGGCGTGGAGTGGTCCTGCGCAGGCGACGAGCCAGGCTGGCAGGTCGCGATTCGTCTTCCTCGGACGCCTCGTCGACTGGAAGGCGCTGGACATCGTCATCGAAGCGCTCACGCGCGTGCCGGAAGCCCAACTCACGGTGATCGGCGATGGGCCCATGCGCGAACCGTGGACCCAATTGGCGGAGAGGCTCGGTATAGCGGATCAAGTGATCTTTACTGGCTGGCTTCTCCAGAAAGACTGCGCACCTTATCTCCATACCGCGTTGGCATTAGTAATGCCGAGTGTCCATGAATGCGGCGGCGCGGTGGTGCTCGAGGCCATGGCCAGCGGCATTCCGGTGATTGCGACGAAGTGGGGCGGCCCTGCCGATTATCTCGACGATACCTGCGGATTTCTGGTCGAGCCATCGAGCCGCGAGGCGATGGTCGAAGGGTTTGCCGCGGCGATGTCGAAGCTGATTGCCGAGCCGCGGCTGCGCGACGAGCTTGGAGCGCGTGGACGCGCGCGCGTCGAACAGCACTTCGACTGGGAGAAGAAGATTGACCGGATCCAGGAGATTTATCGTTCATTGCTGCCAGCCTTAGAAAGCGCCGAGGTTGCTCTGTCCGAAAGGTGAGAAAGATGCTCACGAAAGAACAAACCCGACCCTCTCTGTCCTGGCCAATAGCCGTGCTGCGCAGCAATGGCTGGCTTTGGTTCCTGGCGATTGCCGGGACATTGCTGCGTCTTGCTCTGGTTCTGGGAACTCGTCACCAGACAGCGTTTTACGATGAGCTGGATTACGACAGGATCGGCACGTCCATTTCGCACGGGCTGGGCTTCAGGATCGGCGACTTTTACACCGCCTACCGGCCGCCGGCGCAGCCATACCTGATCGGCATCGTGTATGGCGTCTTCGGCCACCAGCCTCTGATCGTGAAGATCCTTGAGGCGCTGATGCTGGCTGTTCTTCCCTTCGTCTGCAGGCGACTCGGAGACGTCCTCGGACTGAGTCCCGTTGCAGCAAATCTCGGGGCGACTCTCGTGGCCTTTCATCCGGCGCTGGCCTACGCATGCACAACCCTCTATCCGACAATCCTGACGACAACAGCTCTTACAGTTGGGATCTGGCTGTGCTGGCTGGCAATGCATCGCAATCGTTCGGGGATGGCTATCGCGGCGGGTTTAATGCTTGGTATGGCCGGAGCCGCGACCTCGACCTTCGCGCCGGCTGCATTTCTGGCGGCAATCGTGATCGCGTGGAAGAAACGATTCAAGGTCGCTGCTCTCGTTCTTATCGTAGGCATGACGCCTGCGGTCGCGTGGATGGTGCGGAACAAGCTGGTCATGAATGACTTCGTGATTGCGACCAATGGCGGGCAAAATCTGGAGCTCGGAGCGAACGATGAGGCAACGCCCCGCTCCGGCAACTGGATCGAGGCCAAGGGCGATCCGACCAAGGGCGAGGTTCATCTTGACCGCGAAGAGCAGACGCTTGCCAAACAATGGATTCACCAGCATCCCGGCCGCTACGCCGAGCTTGCGGTGCTGCGCTCGCTCGCCGTCTTCGACTCGGAAGGCAAGCCGCGCACAACCCAGGGATTGCATACGGGCAAACTGGCGCATATCGCGGCCTGGTCATTGTTGCCGATCATGATCCTGGGAGTCTTCGGCCTCATCGTCTCTTGGCGGAATTCCCTCGCCTGGCTGACGCTCGCCGCGCTTGGCCTGGTGATTCTGTCTTCGGCGGCAACGATCGCGAAGCCGCGCTTTCGCTTCCCATGCGATCCGCTGCTGTGCGTCTTTGCGGTCGCCGGAGCAGCGCGGCTGGTTGGAGTAAAGCCGAAGCTCGAGGAATCGTTGCCCTGAGTGCCAGCTCAAGCGACCTGGTTCATCAACGTGCCGATCCTGTCGATCGTGATGTGCACTTCGTCTCCGCCGCGCAACGAAAAATGGTCAGGAGGCACGATGCCGGTGCCCGTTAGCAGGAAGCATCCGAAGGGGAAGCTCTGATCACGGAACAGGTACTCGACGAGCACGGCCGGGTCGCGCTTCATCTCGGTCAGCGTGGTTGAGCCGGAAAACTCCGCGACGCCGGAGCGCAGGATCTCCATGCGGATGCGCGTGGACGGCGGCATGGGGTCGGGCTGGATGAGGATGCCGGGGCCGAGCGCACAGCTCCGGTCGTAAACCTTGGCTTGAGGCAGGTAGAGCGGGTTCTCGCCCTCAATGTCGCGCGAACTCATGTCGTTGCCGATGGTGTAGCCGACGACTCGCCCGCGGGCATTCACAAGCAGTGCCAGCTCGGGCTCGGGAACAGACCACTTGGCATCTGAGCGGATGCGGACCTTGCCGTCCGGCCCGGCGACCTTGTGGCCCATGGCCTTGAAGAAGAGCTCGGGGCGCTCGGCGAAATAAACGCGGTCGTAGAAGTCTCCTCCGCCAGCGTCTTTCGATTCCTCAATGCGCGCGGAGCGGCTGCGGTAGTAGGTGACGCCTGCGGCCCAGACCTCCTGGTGTCCGACGGGCGCCTCGAAGACGAGAGGCTCAGTAAGACTGAGAGGCGATTCGCTTGAGATGATCGACTGGAGGCGCAGATAAAGGTTGTCGAGCGCGATCAGCGCATCGAGCGACTCCTCGACGGGATAGTAGTGTCCCTTTTCTTCCACGAGCATGTGGGCTTCGGTGCGATAGAGTTTCATGCCGCTCTAGTCGATTACTAAGCTACGGTTAAGAACTGTTAAAAGCTCGCTACGGTTCCAGGCTGCGGGTTCAAGGCTGGGGATGGCTTCAACGTATCAGAAAGACTGCGAGCCTGCATGTTCATACCAACTTTAGTGGTACGGTTTATTTCTCCCGCCTACTCTAGAATTGAAGATCATGAGCACTGTGGCGGAGCAAAACGTTGCCATCATCGCTATCGGGCGAAATGAGGGCGAACGTTTGAAGAGCTGCTTACGGGCAGCGGTCCGCGACGCGGCGACGGTGCTTTACGTTGACTCGGGATCGACCGACGGGAGTGCTGATTTTGCCCGCTCGCTGAACTGCCATGTGCTGGAGCTTGATCCTTCTCGGCCGTTCACAGCTGCGCGTGCGCGCAACGAGGGCTTTGCCTGCCTGATGGGGCATGCGCCCGATCTTCCGTTCATCCAGTTCCTTGATGGCGACTGCGACCTCATGGAGGGGTGGATACAAAAGGGTCTTGAAGCGCTCACGCAACGGCCGGATGTTGGCATTGTCTCTGGGCAGGTCCGCGAGCTGTATCCACAAAGGACCATCTATAACAAGTTGTGCGACCTCGAGTGGCAGCAGCCGGCCGGCGAGGTCCGTTCATCGGGTGGAAGATTCATGATTCGAACCGAGGTCTTCAGCGCGGCACGTGGTTTTCGCGCCGACGTGATCGCGGCTGAAGACGACGAGTTCTGCGTACGGGTACGGCAGCTGGGATGGAAGATCCTGCTTCTTGATGCCCCTATGGCGCGCCACGACATAGCGATGACGCGGTTTGGCGAATGGTGGCGCAGAGCGACCCGTACCGGTCACGCTTTCGCGCAGGTGGCGGCGCTGCACGGCGGTGGTGAAGAACGGTATTTCGTAAAGGACTGCCGCAGGATATGGGTATGGGCGCTGCTTCTGCCCCTGCTCGCGCTTTGCCTTGCTCTTTTCACCCACGGGATTTCGCTGATTGTTCTTCTGTGTGCCTACTGCCTCCAGTTCGCGCGGAACTTCCGCTACGGGCGGCAGCGGGGGTGGGGGATCGGCGACGCCTGCGTACATGCCTTTTTCACTATGATTTTCAAGTTTCCCGCCTTGCTTGGATTGCTTGAATATCACCGGCGACAGCGTCGCGGGACGGCTTTCACGATTATTGAATACAAGTAAACGGAGTTCGTTACGATGACGACCGCCGCTTCAGGTCAGACGGATCAGGTCGAAACTTCTCTTTCTCTCAAACGCCGTACAGGCGGCTCCCGTCGTCGCGTTGCGTTCGTGGGTACCGGCTACATCGCCGACTGGCATGCGCAGTGCATAAAGCAGGTCACAAATGCGGAACTGGCAGCAGTCTGCGACCGGGTTCTACCCAAGGCAGAGGCTCTTGCCAGGAAATTCGGCGTGCCAAAGATTTATTCCTCGCTGGAAGACATGCTCGTGCATGAAACGCTCGATGCGGTGCATGTCCTGCTGCCGCCGGATCGCCACTTCGAGGCGGCCCGCACGATTCTCGAGGCCGGCGTCGATGTCTTCATGGAAAAGCCGATGTGCGAGCGCGCAGTCGATTGCGAATCGCTGGTGCGGATCGCAGCCGAACGCGGCCTGCGGCTGGGCGTGGGTCACAATTTTTTGTTTTCGAGGCCTTACGAACGGTTGCGCCGTGATCTTCGCAGCGGAGTTCTCGGACAGATCGATCACGTTACCATCACCTGGCACCGTCCTCTGCCGCCTGTCCTGCATGGCCCCTTCAACATCTGGATGCTTCGCGAGCCGGCAAATATTCTGCTGGAAATTGGCTCGCATTCCGCCGCGCACCTGCTCGACCTGGTCGGGAAACCGGAAGAAATGCACGTGCATGCCAGCAATCCAGTGGACCTGCCGACCGGACAAAGGTTCTATCGGCGTTGGCAAGTAAATGCCTTGAAGGATCGCACCGCCGTCGAGCTGCGCTTTTCTTTCGTGCCTGGCTTTTCCGAATACTCGATTCAAGTGCGCGGCTCGCTGGCCGCCGCGACCGTGGATTTCGAGCGGAACACCTATTCACTGCTGCAACACACACCGAACGATCCGGATTTCGACGTTTACCACATGGTTCGCAATCAAGCGAAGAGCCTGAAGCAGCAAGCTCGCCAGACACTGTCTACATTTTTCCGCGGCAAGTTGAAGATGGGTCGCGGTGGCAATCCCTATGCCATGAGCATCACGGGGGCCATGGACGCCTTCTACGCTCCGGGGGACGGACCGCTCGATGAGCGGGTCGATGACCGCATGGGAGCCGATGTCATCCGTCTCTGTGAACAGATGAGCGCAGCAGCGAACCTGCCCCGTGAGGCTGCCCGAGCATCATCGATACCGAGGAGTGTGGCTGCTTCACGGACGACGCCCCCGCGGATTCTAGTGCTGGGCGGCACCGGCTTTATCGGGAAAGAGCTGATCCGGCAACTGACAAGCTCCGGTCATGAAATTCGCATGCTGGTCCGAAACGCCGGCAACCTTCCCCTCGAGCTTCGCGGGCCGTCAGTAGACGTGCAGTCCGGCGACTTGCTGAACAAGCAGGATCTCGAGCGGGCCATGGAAGGGATTGACTACGTTCTCCACCTCGCGCGGGCGAACGTCAAGACCTGGGCGGAGTATCAGGAATTCGAGATTGGAGCGACCCGGAACGTGGCCGAGGCCGCAGTGGCAGCAGGGGTGAAGCGGCTGGTTTATACCGGCTCAATTGCTTCGTATTACCAGGGGAGCAAGGCGGGAACGATCACCGAAGCGACGCCTCTGGATAAGCGAATCGCGCGCGCCAATTTTTATTCGCGCGCGAAGACGGCTTCCGAAGAGTTGCTGCTGCAGATGCATCGCGAGCAGGGCCTGGGAGTGGTGATCCTCAGACCGGGCATCGTGATCGGCCGCGGAGCAAGCCCGTTTCACTTCGGTGTGGGCATGTGGTGGAACGACGCCGTGTGTCAGATTTTTGGAGACGGCAGAAATAAACTTCCGTTGGTGCTGGTGGAAGACGTTGCCGCGGCCGTGATTGCCGCGATGGAAAAGCCGGATATTGAAGGCAGGTCGTTCAACCTGGTTGGCGACCCATGCCTCAGCGCCCAGGAGTATCTCGATGAGCTGGACCGCTGCGCAGGGATTCGCATCCAGCGGTTCCCCACTCCGGTTTTCAGGTTTTATCTGAAGGATATGGCCAAGTGGGTTGTAAAGGTTGCGGTCCGGCATCCGGAGCGGCAGATGCCTACATACCGGGAATCGGAAACAAGGACTCTGCTGGCTCCTTTCGATTGCAGCGCAGCAAAGAACGTCCTGGGATGGCGGCCGGTAACGGATCGCACCGAACTGGTACGCCGCGGCATCGAAGAGCCGCTGAAGGAATTCACCCGATAGGCACGGCATTGGGCGATGGAGAGAAGGATGAACTTAACCTCAACGGATAACCAGCAGCAGGATCTGACCTTGGAAGAAGCCAGGGCCGGCATCCGCCTTCCGAAAAATCGCAGGAAGGGCCTGAAGGTACTGTACGCGCTGGGTCCGGGAGACGTTGTCTCGATGTACCGCGACCTGCTGAATGGCGGGAAGGAAGCGCCCTTCGAGATGTCGATCGCATTCTCGAAGCTGTTTGTCGACTGGTGCGACGAAACGGAGGCGCAAGGTCATTTCATCTCCTGGTACACGCAGAAGGACTCGCTGCAACACGGCCGGTATCGCTTCGAAAATATTCCGAAGAGTCCTCTGTATCTCAAGGGCGGAATTCAGCATTACGTGGGATCTGTGATGTATGGGCTCAAGATCGTGGGTAAGGCATTCCGCGAGCGCCCGGACGTCCTAATCGTCGATTCGGGCACATCCCTATGGATGGTCTTTTCGCTTGTCTCGCTGCTCGGAATTCCGGTCGTGACTGTGATTCACAGTGCGTTCTGGCCGATGGGTTTTCCGCCGCAACGGCGCAGCAAGCGTTTGCTTGCCTGGCTGGATGGTTTGTTTTTCCGCAGGTTTGCCGCGGCCACTGTGTGTGTTTCGCCCGAATGCGAGCGGCAGCTGCTCCATCTGGCAGGGAAGACAAAAGGCCCCGTTTATCAGTGCCGGGCTCAATTCCGGACGGGCTTTCTGGATCGCGTCGATCCGGTGCCGGGCCACGACGTGAGGCCACTCCGAGTGCTCTTCGTCGGCAGGATTCTGGAGTGCAAGGGAATCTTTCTGATTGCAGCCATGGCCGAACGTCTCGAAAAAGAAATGCCCGGAGTGTTTACCTGGAAGATAGTCGGCGGCGGACCGGATCTGGAGGCGCTCAAGCGCGATGTGGCAGCGCGGAACGTGACGGGCGTAGTCGACGTTGCCGGAAGGCTTCCGCGCGAGGAGCTTCTGGATTGTTATGGATGGGCGCATGCCATGGTAGTTCCCACCACTTCGGAATATAACGAGGGCTTGGCCATGACGGCCGCGGAGGCCGTGCTCGCTGGCCGGCCAGTGGTTCTGAGCACCGTAGTGCCTGCGTGGGAAGTGCTCGGCGATGCGGCGATCAAGGTGGAGACGGGCGACGTCGACGGCTTCGTCGAAAAGTTTCGGAAACTCGCGACCGACCGGGCGTACTACGATCACTGCGCTCAGGCGACCCAAAGCGTGCAGCAGCAGTTCTACGACACAGCACAGGGCCTGGGGGCCGTACTTGGGCGAGCGATTGACGCTCTGGACAGGCGCTCTTCCTGAGCCTGCACGACTTTTGACCTCTACCAGGGAACCGGAGGACTGATTCGCCCGCCGTTCGTTTCGCGCCAGGCTTGACGCATCATGGAGCCAAGCGTGGATGCCTGGTCAGCGCGTGCGCTGCGGGCTGGATCGTTGCTCCCTTTGTTGCGCATCTGTCGCAAGGTGTAAATCAGTAGCTCCAGCCATAGCGCCATCCGAGCCTGCCAGCCGTGGTGTTTGCGGTAGTAGAGCAGGGTCGATCGCATGCGCCAGAGCTCGACACGCGAGACAGATTTTGAGCGATTCAGAGATTTAAGCTGGCGCCCTGATTCGCCACCGATGTGCGTCACCACGACATCGGGCCAGTACGAGACGGCATATCCCGCAGCTTTTACGCGCCGACACAAGTCGGTCTCTTCGTAATAGAGGAAGAAGCGCGGATCGAAGAGGCCAGTCTTTTCGAGGGCTTCGCGCCGCATGATGAAGAAGGCGCCAGGAACCCAATCGACGTCCGCGGGAAGACTCTGGTCTGCCCATGTGCGATCGGGTGCTCCGAATATCCGTGAATGAGGAAACCGGGCGGAAAGCCCGCTAAGGACGAAGGCATCACGCAAGATGGTGTGAAAGCATCGTCCCGAAGGCTGCCATGAGCCATCACGGCCAACGAGCCTGCCCCCTCCGAGGGCAGTCCGCGGATGATCATCCATATGCTTCACGGCCAGGCGAAGCGCTCCGGGATGGAGAAAGGCGTCGGAGTTTACCAGCAAAAGATAACGCCCCCGGGCCTTTTCGATGGCGAAGTTGTTGGCGGCTCCAAAGCCGAGATTTATTTCGCTCTGAAAGAGCCGAACCGGAACTCCGGAACGGCCGCAGAACTCCCGCTCCACCATCTCCGGCGAGCCATCGCCGGAGGTGTTGTCGACTACAAGAATCTCGGCTGTTAGGTCTTCGGTCCGAGCGCACTCCTCGAGGAGCGATTGCAGGCACTCCCGCAACAGCTTGCAGGTATTGAAGGAGACCACAATGATGGAAACGGTGTAAGCGTACCGTCCAGGGCGGGTCCTGGTTGCGGAATCATCACCAAGCCAAACGCCGCGGCTGGCATCCTGCACCGAGAGCGTTGCCGCAGGAGTCTGCGTGGCGATGGCATCGGATTGGGGCCTCTGTTTCGAGTCGAGAAGCACAAGGCTCAAGGACGCACCTCGAGGATCTCGGGATGTGTTTCCGGCGTCGGCTGCCTCTCTTTACGCGGGAGAATGCGCGCGGGAATCCCGACGGCGATTGAGTTTGCGGGTACGTCAGTGATGACGACAGCGTTTGCGCCGATGGCGACGTCATCCCCGACGTGGATAGGCCCGAGGATCTTCGCGCCGGCGCCGATGTCGACGCGGTCGCCGATGATGGGCGAGCCGCGCACGCCGGTGTGGCGCAGGCCAACGGTGACTCCGTTGCGGATGACGCAGTCGTCGCCGAAGACGGCGTCTCCGCTGATGATGACGCCGCCGAAATGATCGATGCGGAAGCGGCGGCCAAGCGTGACTTCGCAGGGCAGCTCAATGCCGGTAAGGATCTCGGAGATCGGCTTGAGCAGCTTGTAGAGGAAAGAGAAAGGCAGCCGCAGCCAGCGCCGGCGGATGGTGTATCGCCAGCGGCCGAAGCGGTAGACAACCATCACCCACATCCCCTGGCGGGACCACTGGTAGTCGTAGGTGCGCCAATCCTCTCGGAGATTCTCAAACACCAGCGGTGCTCCTCACCGAAACGCGAACCCCGCGCTCCGCGGATGCGCGTTCGCTACAACCCTGTTTCTTCTGGCGCGGGGAACGACGCCGATCTGGGGAAATTCAGGCGCTGACTACGCCGCGCTTGACCTTCTCCACAATGCCGTACTTCTGCAGCTTGTACAGGAAGGCCTTGTAATCGATATTCAACTGGGCCGCGGCCTGACGCCGATTCCAGCGCGTCGCGCCGAGCGCGTCGAGCAGCAGCCGGGTTTCGGCTTCGCGCGAGCTGCGCTCAAGGTGATCCATGGTCACAACGTTGGTCCCGCCGTGTCCGTTGCCGTTGTTCTTGCCATTGGCCACCTGCGCAGCGGGTTTTTCCGGCGGGGCGGTGATCGGCGCACTCAGGCGCTTCAACTCCTGCGCGAGCACATTCGCGTCCTGGTAGACGAGGAAGCGGCGCATCACGTTCTCCACTTCGCGCACATTGCCGGGCCAATGATAGGCAAGCATAGCGTCCTGCAATTCCTTCGTGATGAAGGGCGGCTTAGCTCCGGCGGGGAGATGACGAAGCAGCAGGGTCTCGGCGAGCGGGATGATCTCGTCGCGGCGCTCGCGCAGCGGTGGAATTACGATATTGATGACGTTGAGCCGGTAGTACAGGTCTTCGCGGAACGCGCCCTCTTCGATTCCCTTGCGCAGGTCGCGATGCGTGGCCGCCATCACGCGCACATCGACCTTGACGATGCGGCGGCTTCCAAGCGGCTGCACTTCGCCGTCCTGCAGAACCTGCAAAAGCTTCGCCTGCAGGCGAATATCCATGTCGCCGATCTCATCGAGCAGGATGGTGCCGCCCTGCGCAAGCTCGAACTTGCCGGGCTTGTCGATAGTGGCTCCGGTGAAGGCGCCCTTCTCGTATCCGAACAGCTCGCTTTCGATCAGCTCAGACGGCAATGCGGCGCAGTTCAACTTGAGGAAGGGCTTGCCGGCGCGCGCCGAATACGCGCAGAGGCGGCGCGCCATGACTTCCTTGCCCACGCCTGTCTCCCCATGCAGCAGCACCGGAACGTCGGCCATGCCGACGCGAGAAAGAAACGTCTCCGAATAATGAAAGCTGGCGGGACTTGAAAGGTCGTTGGCGACAATGCGCAGGGCTTCAGGGCCCTTCTCGGCGGAGGGACCGGTTGCGGACGCTTCGATCGCCTCGCGAATCGCCCCGTGCGAATCTTCATGGTCGAGCGGCGTCCTGAGAATGTGCAGGCCGCGCACCGAGGTTCGAAATTCGCTGTGCAGGTCGTGCAGTTCGTCGACGGCCAAGATCAACGCAAGGTGGGGCCGCGAGGCGCATATCTCCAGGATTGTGTCCAGGTCCGCCTGGCGGCGCATGCCGACGTTCGAGACCACGGCAGGAATCACCAAGGCCGGGTTGCGCAGGTGCGGCAGAGCCTCAGGCAAGGTCCGCACCGGCAGCACGCTGTACCCATCGAGCTTGAGGCTCTGGATCAACGTCTCATGAGATTGCGGATTTTCACCAATTAGCAGAATAACGCCGGACATGGCACCCCACGCAGGAATGAGTAGTTATCAAATGATGCGCAACAAATCAGTTCGATTAGCAACGCCGCCTTCTGTGGGGCGACAACTTATTTCGTGATAGGCGGATCATAGCCTCAGCGGAGGGTCGGGACAAAGCCACTTTTGTGTGAATTACCGATTTGGTTACTTGTGCCACCGCTTCTGGTACGTAGAGTACCCACGAATGGGTTACCTGCGATCTCGGCTTTTCGGCCCTCACCTCCCACCTGTTCCGACGGGCATTCTCCACAGTTCAAACTTTTTGGGAATTGTGGAGACTCTTTCGGACTGCTTCAGCGCCTGAAGCGGTGAATGCGATCAACAAAATATTGTCAAATCGCGTTCCTGCGCTTTGGCCGCCCGATTGCATTTTTCCAAGTCAGTAGTTGCTGTGGCATGGCCCATGAGTAACCACGGACTTCAATTTACAAAGGGTAAGACAGTGAGCCTTGGTCGAGAGATATATCCCAATCTCAAGCTACGAATCTACACCAGCGGAATCCGGCAGAACCGGCTGGCCAAGATGCTGGGCATCGATGAAGCGCATCTGAGCCGGATCATCAATGGTTTCCGCCGGCCTAGCGGCGATATTCGCGAGCAGCTTGCAACCATTCTTCAGAGCGATCCTGAGTGGCTCTTTTACAGCATGCAGATCAACGACCCGGCGATGACGACCGAGGTGCAGTCCCACGCGAAGGTCTAGCCACTCCAGATTCAGTGCCTGCTTCTCTAGGTGACGAAGTAGTTCCCCGAATTCCGAGCTTCACCCCCGGCCTGTGGCCGGCACAGGTGAAGCCTGCAATGGACAAACGATGGAACCCTCCACAACAACCCGGCCTCAATGGTTCGCAGTGCAGACGCGCTATCGCTACGAACAGCGCGTGGCCAGCGATCTCACCTCAAAAGGTGTGGAGAACTACCTGCCGCTGCTGCGCGAAGTGCACGCCTGGAAGGATCGCAGAAAGTCCCTCGAAGTGCCGGCATTCGGCGGTTATTTGTTTGTTCGGCTGGACGAGGCGCAGTGCAACCGCGTGCGTGTACTCGAGACCGTCGGAGTGGTCAGATTGCTCGGCCACCACGGTGGGTTCGACCCGGTGCCGGATCGCGAGATCGAGTCGCTGCGGCTGTCGCTCGGAAGTGGCAAGCCCTGCATGCGTCATCCTTACCTGTCCGCCGGAACGCTGCTGAGCATCGAGCACGGCCCGCTCAAGGGGCTCGAGGGGCGACTCGTGCGGTCGGCGAACGCGCTGCGCGTGGTGGTGTGTGTTGCGTCAGTTGGCCAGGCGGTCGCAGTGGAAGTGGCACGCGAAGACGTCGTGGCCATCGGTGAGACGCAAGTAGCCTTCGCAGAGCGGCTGCGCCGTGCCGACTCGCGTGCCTGCGAGTTGATCGACATGCGAGTAGTTGGTGTGCCGCAGCCCACCGCAGATCGCACACAAATTGCAAGTAGGGGGCTCCCGACGATGTGAATGGTTTTCCCGAGAAGGTGCCGATGGCTCCCCCCGGTTTTGAACGATTTTGAACGACTTTGCAGTACTGAGGTTCGCAATTTATGCCTGGTTTTACTTCCAATTCTGTCGCGGTGCTGGGCGTCCCGTTCGACAACGTGACCATGGATGAAGCTGTGCGCATCATCGAGGACCAAATCGATAGCGGCGGCTACCACCAGGTAGCAACGGCCAACGTCGACTTCCTGATGCACGCGATCAATGACCCTGAGCTGCAGAATATTCTGTGCTCCTGCTCGCTGGTGGTGCCGGACGGCATGCCCATACTCTGGTCGGCGCGGCTGATGGGGTCGCGGCTCAAGGAGCGGGTCTGCGGCATCGACCTGGTGCCCCGGCTGGCCGAGCTCTCAGCGCGCCGCGGCTACAGCATTTACCTGCTCGGCGCAAGCGAAAAAAGCTCCCAGCGGGCAGCCGAAACACTGCAGGAGCGCTATCCGGGCTTGCGCATTGCGGGCCGCTACTCGCCGCCCGTGCGGCCGCTCGAGCAGATGAACCATGAAGAGATCCTGGAGCGCATTGAGCTGGCGCAGCCGGACATTCTGCTTGTGGCCTTCGGAAATCCCAAGCAGGAGAAATGGCTCTCGATGCACCGCGACCGGCTGCGTGTGCCGGTCTCGATCGGCATCGGAGGCTCGCTGGACTTGATCGGCGGCAGGCTGGCGCGTGCCCCGCGCTGGATGCAGAAAAGCGGGCTCGAGTGGTGCTACCGCGCCGCCCAGGAACCGCGGAGGCTCGCCGGCCGCTACCTGGCTGACGCTCTCACGCTGGGCCGCTACCTTCCCCAGCAGATGGCGGCAACAGCCTCGCAGCCGAGAGTGCCCGGCCCGTCGCGGATCGTTCCAACGCAGATCGGCGACACGGTGGTGATCGCGATCCAGGGGAGCCTGACGGGAGAAACCCTCAGCGAGTTCGAGGCTCAGGCGCGCAATGCCGCTGAAGAGGGTAAGCACATCGTGCTCGATATGACCCAGAGCGGCTACTTTGCGCCGAGCACACTGGGGTCGCTGGTGCAGCTCATGACCTCGATGCAGCAACGGAGACTTCAACTCTGGCTGGCGGGGATGCGGCCTCACCTGGTTCGGTTGCTGCGCAGCGCGCGGCTGAACAGTTTCTTCAGGATCACCTCGAGCGTTGCCGATGCGGTCTATCGAATCGCCAAGGCCGAGCATGCCACGCTGGCCCACATGCCTGCCCTGCTGAGCCCGCGTCGCATGGCGGGCCCGGCGGTGCAGTTGCGCTTCGAGGGCATGCAGGATGTCTGCCAGAAGATGGCGGTGAGCGGCCAGAGCATGCCGCTCGATTTCGGCCAGGGGCTCAATCACGCCTCACGTTACGGATTCAAAGTCTCGGTTGGATAGAACGATGCCTGCGGCGAACGCGTCGCCCTGGAACTGCACGTTGCAGGGCAAACAATTTGATGATTTGGGTGGTCTCCCTTTTGGCCACCACATAGTTGCCACCACGGAAGGCGCTTGAATCGATGACTCACTTTCTCTATCTGGCGCTGGGCCTGATATTCATAGCCGCCACGCTGCCCCTCGTCCTGGAGCTTGCGCTGGTGACGGCCGGCTCGCTGCTGCCCCGCAGAAAAACTGCCTCTCTCGCGACTGACGAACAGCACGCGGCCGAGTATCCGCTGACGGTGGTGATTCCCGCACACAACGAGGAGCTGCTGGTCGCCAGATGTGTCAGGAGCCTTCGCGAATCGGCGCCGGACAGCCCTGCCGTCAGAATTCTGGTGGTCGCGCACAATTGCACCGACTCGACAGCCGACGAGGCGCGCAAGGCCGGCGCCGAAGTTCTCGTCTACAACGATCCTGCGGCGCGCGGCAAAGGCTTCGCGCTGAGCCATGGTTTCAACGAGGCGCTTGCCGGCTGCTCCCAGGCGGTGCTGGTGATCGATGCCGATTCCGTAGTCTCGACCAATCTGATCCCTGCGGTCCAGGCGGCGCTCGCTGGGGGCGCAGAGGCCGTGCAGTGCCGGTATGAGATGGAAAGTTCGACCAGGAAGCCGAGCAGCCGGCTGGCGGCGCTGGCGCTCCGCGGATTCAACGTGATTCGCCCGCGGGGTCGCGAGCGGCTCGGACTCTCGGCGGGCATTTTCGGCAACGGTTTCGCCCTGACGCGCGCCATTCTCTCCGAGGTGCCGTATGGGGCATTTTCGGTGGTCGAAGACCTCGAATATCACCTCACCCTGGTGATGAAGAAGAAGCAGGTCCGTTTTCTCGAAGGCGCACTGGTGTCAGCCGCCCTTCCGGTCTCGAGCGAGGGCGCGACGGTCCAGCGCTCGCGCTGGGAGGGCGGCAGGTTCCACGCCGCCCGGGTGTGGGCGCTGCCTCTTGCCGGGCAGGTGCTGCGCGGCCACCTGCGGCTCGCCGAGCCGCTGCTGGACGTGGCCTGCCTGCCGATGGCCTACGGCGTCTTCGCGTTGCTACTCGCCGCCTGCATACCGGTTCCGGCGATCCGCTTCTATGCTCTGGCGTCATTGATGGTTATTGCCGGACACGTGCTGGCCGCCGCGGCTGCGGGGCCGGATTTTTTGAAGACGATGGGGCTGCTCGCCACCGCCCCGATCTACATCGTATGGAAGCTTCGCCTGCTGCCCTCGATTGTGCGCGGATCGCGGGGCAAGGCTGCGTGGGTGCGAACCCATCGTGACTCCAACTTTAGGAGTATTTCCTAAGTTTAGGGAGCGATGCATGATTAGGAACACTAGCCTAAGACCACGGGAGTATGAAGGTACCCGGGCCGCTGAGCCAGCGCAGAAAGGCAGCCACATGAGACCCGCATTTCGGTCAAAACGGACAGCCGGCATCGCGCTGGCGATGAGCCTCGGCGCGCTCTATCTGGTGGCCCAGCAGCCTGCCGGGATTGCGACGACACCGGCGCAAAGCGGGGCCCAGTCCCAGGCTCAAGACCAGCCGCCCACGCCGCAATTGAAGCTCAGTCCCGAAAAGCAGCTGCAGAAATTCGAACCCGCGATCGACGAAGAGTACACGCTGGGCGCGGGAGACGAGATCAGCCTGGATTTTCCCGGGCGTCCGGAGCTTTCGCGTAAATACATCGTGGGACCCGATGGCCGCATCACGCTGCCGATCGCTGGACCGCTGATGGTGGCCAACCTTACGCGCGCCCAGGCCTCCAAGGCGATCGTTGATGCGCTCTCCTCGGACTACAACAATCTCACCGTCACGGTGAACGTCGACAAGTACGGGTCGAACCGGGTGACGGTGCTCGGCAATGTGAAAACTCCCGGAGTGTTCTACTTCGACAGCACGCCAACCCTGCTGGATGCGGTATCGCGGGGCGGTCTGCAATCGACGCCGTCAAACAAAGATGGCCTGCCCAACCGGGTGATGATTTATCGCGGCAATGACCAGGTGATGGAGGTCGATCTCCGGGCTCTGCTGCGCGGCGGCAGCGCCATGGCCGATGTCCGTCTGCGCCGCAACGATATCGTCTTCGTTCCCTCGCAGGCCGATCAGTTCGTTACCGTGCTGGGAGAGGTCAAGACCCCGGGCGCGGTTCCGCTCACATCTGAGTCCACGCTCCCTTCGGTTCTTGCGCAGGCCGGAGGACTGGGCGAAGGCGCAGGCCGGTCGCCCAATATCCAGATCATCCAGAAGAGCTCCGGCACCTCGCGGGTTATTCCTTGGAAGCAATTGATGACGCCGAGCGGCATTGCTGAAGTCAGGCTCCAGCCGGGCGACGTAGTCGTCGTTCCCCAAAGCGGTTTTTACAAGGCAACTTACTTCATCCAAAGGCTCAGTCCCATCACCAGCCTGCTGACCGTGGGCCTGCTGGCGGGGGGAATTCCTTAGTGATTTCTGCGGTAACTAATTTGCCACGTCTCCGGATCGAGAGAGGTTTCAGCTCGATTTTGTTCCGGCAGAACAGGACTTCAAGGACCCGGATCAAATGTACATAACTCCACGACAATTCGAACCGCAGCAGCCCACCAAGTTGCCGCCGGCGCCGCCCCGGCCCTCGACGGCGGGGAACGGGGCCGGGTTCCGGATCAATGTACTCCACAGCCTCAAGATTCACGCCATCACCGCGAGCATTATCGCCATTGTGACCTGCGGACTGGGCCTGGCCGTGCTCCTGCGCCATAAGGCCACGTACACCGCAACGGCCATCATCTATGTCTCCCCGAACTTCCCCAAGACGCTGACCGATGACCGCGAGCAGCAGTACCAGTACGAGAGTTACATCCAGCAGGAGATGCACACGGTCACGCGCTACGACGTCATGGCCGATTCCATCAAGAAGCTGCCGGCCGGAACCTGGCGGTTCCCCGGCGAAACCGAACAGTCTGCGGTCGCGCGCCTGCAGAGCTCGCTCGATATCGTGCGCATCGGCGCCACCTATCAGGTGGGCATCACCCTGATGGGCAGAAGTCCCAACAATCTTGCTGAGATCGCAAACGCCGTAGCCAACACCTACGTCGAAAAGGCCAAGGACGAGGAGTTCTACGGGCGCGATCAGCGCCTGGAAACGCTGCGCCAGGAGCGCGCACGCCTTCAGTCCGATCTCGATTCATCGCTCCAGGAGCAGGCCCAGATCGCGCGCTCCCTCGGTGTGGCGATCGTGAACGGAGAGGGCGCGAATCCTTTCGACAGCCAGCTGGATAAGATGCGGAGCGATCTTGCCACGGCTCATGGGCAGCGCATCCAGGCCGAAGCACAGCTTTCTTCGCTCGAAACCGGAGATCCGTCGGCGCCGAACTCCGCCCTGAGTGCAGCGGCCGATGAGATTATCGCCACCGATCCGCAGCTCAATGCTCTCAAAACCTCGCTCGGCCAGAAGCGCAGCGAGCTGCTTGGAACCCTTGCCGGGCTTACGCCGAACAACCCACTTCGGAAGCAGACCGAGGAGCAGCTGGCTGAAACCGAGGCGGCGCTGCAGAAGATGCAGTCCAGCCTGAGGGCCAAAGCCGCCTCGCGCCTGGAACAAAAACTCCACTCCGAGGTCAATCGCTCGGCCACCATCGAATCCAGGCTGCTCCACGAGCTGCAGTCGCAGACCACGAGCGCCACCAGCGCAACACCGAAGATCCAGCGTTCGGAGGAGATCAAGGCCGATATCGCACGGCTGCAGGCGCGTTACAACCTGATTGACGAGCGCATCGGCAACCTCGAGCTCGAGAGCAGCTCGCCGGGCTCTGTCCACATCTTCCAGCCGGCGTTGCCTCCGCTCGGTCCGGAGCCGAGCAAGGCTCATAAATACCTGTTGCTGCTGTTCCCGATCTCGATCCTGTTCGGCGTGGTTGCTGCGGTGCTCTTTGACCTGCTCGATCCGCGCCTTTATACGGGCGCCGACGTTGAGGCCATGATGGGCTTCGCTCCTGTCGGTGTTCTGTTTGATGACCGCGAAGTTACGCAACTGGTCTATGACGAGTGCGCCCTGCGCATGGCGGCCGGCATCGATCACGCGGCTCATTCTGCGGGCGTGCGTACCTTCGTCTTGACGGCCGTGACCGCGGGCGCCGGCACTACGAGCATCGTGAGCCAGTTGGGCAGCACGCTGGCCAAGCTCGGTCGGAAGACGCTGACCGTCGACGCCTCTGGCAACAGCAACCCGGTCGCTTATGCCACGGTGGACCTTCCGGACCCGGCCAGATCGAATTTCGCGGGTGAGATGACCGGCACCGAGCTTCAGTCCGCGGTTGTAACCCAGCCGCTCACCTCGAAGTTGACGCCGCTTGCCACCAGCTTCATGGCCAAGGCCTTTCAGGAGCTGACCAACGAGTACGACATTGTGCTCATCGACGCAGCCCCGATCCTTGCCTCGGCCGAAACCGAGTACCTTGCCCGCTTCGCCGACGTCACCATCCTGGTCGGCGAGTCGGCCCGGACGAAGAAGGGGGAACTGAGGCGCGCGGCGCGGCTCCTCGAGCGGCTCAACGTCAGCGGCGTCGCTGTCATCATCAACAAGGTGGGCCTGCTGCGCGCCGAAAAAACGCTCAGGCGCGATATCGACGAGTTCGAGGCCCGCGTCAACAAGATGAACCTGCGGTGGCACCCGAAGTATCACCGCACAGAAGCCACGCCTTTTACTCCCTTCGTCACGAAAGACAACGTGGTGGACGCGGAAGAGGTTCCCGCCGCACGGGAAGCATGAAATCCTGCAGCTCAACACCAGTTATGCATGCCAAAGAACATCAACAATCCGCTTGGCGGCAACGATCCCTCATCGACGGCAGGGAGTCGCGCTCTCGCCCACGATACCGGTGAGGCCCTCGCGCAGAGCGTAACGCGGCTCTGGAAGGAGATCCTTGGCTTGCCGCGAACCGGCCTCGACGACAACTTCTTCGAAAGCGGCGGCACATCTCTTCTGGCAACGGTGCTGATCTCGAAGATCAACCAGGCGCTGCGTGAGGCTGGCCGCGACGAGCTGCCGATTGCCGCCATCTTCGAGCATCCCACGCTGCGCGCGATGACGACGTTGGTCGGCGGCGTGACCCTTCCCGCAGCTGCCACGGCCGCTGCCACCGCCGCGGAAAAGCCAGCCCACTCTCTGCCTTCATCTGCCATCGCGATCATCGGCATGACCGGGCGCTTTCCCGGAGCCAACAGCGTCGAGCAGTTCTGGACGAATCTCGCCGCAGGCGTCGAGTCCATCACCTTCTTCGATCGCGAGCAACTCGATGGTTTCGAGCGCGAACTGGCCGGTCGAACCGAAAGCTACGTCGCGTCGCGGCCGATCCTGGCCGACGCCGACAAGTTCGACGCCGCCTTCTTCGGTATCTATCCGAAAGAAGCAGCGCAGATGGATCCGCAGCACCGCGTCTTTCTCGAATGTTGCTGGGAGGTGCTCGAGCGCGCAGGCTACGATCCTGCGCACACCACGCAATCGGTCGGGGTCTTCGCCGGATGCAGCATGAATACCTATTTCATGCGCAATCTCGCGACCGGGCGCGAGTTCCTC
>Ga0213872_10000781_pt1 | contig 23292 bp, 18 predicted proteins | sample VelepicomBERX_R2_FD_160071 | JGI IMG/M metagenome (GOLD analysis project Ga0213872, IMG submission 160071) | Rhizosphere microbial communities from Vellozia epidendroides in rupestrian grasslands, the National Park of Serra do Cipo, Brazil - RX_R2 | ecosystem: Host-associated > Plants > Roots >...
AAAGAAAAGCAAATCAATTAGCGAAGGTTATCAAGTCGTTAGCGCCGCTCTTGGGCTAGCACGCTCACGTTAGAACCAGTACGCGCAGCAAAAAGGCCCATATGTTTATCACATATGGGCCCATTTTTTCTCAGTTTATGCGGCTATCTACATGTAGGGTCACATAAAAGGTGAAAAATCAGATCGTTGATTCCTATGGAATTTTTCACCTTAATGAGACACATATGCAACCGGGTCTTTTCACAGATCATGAAAAAACCCTGCTTTTTCCCACGGAAGATGCAAACGGCGACGATGTCTATCCTGTGATGCTGCTTTCTATAGGGCTGAGAAATACGGAGTAGATAGAATAGAAAGCTTGAAATGTTTCTGTAACTTGTTTATCTAATCTTCTTTCATCGGATGAGTAGTGGAACCCGGCAAGTACCGCGCGCGATGTTTTCCGGATCGGTCGAGGGCTTATGGTGCCGGTTTAAGAACCCGGTGACGGGAACACGTCCATGGGTTCGAATTCCGTACCCTCCGCAGAGGCCCCTTTAAGGGTTACCTTAAAGGGGCCTTTCGTATCCGCTCACAACAGCGTGTCACAAGCGACTGCTGATATCCGACGTTTCATTACCTATTGAGAACGCAAACTACTCTGCCCCTTTATGGACTGCAGCATATTTGCAACCTCCAACTCAAATTCATCGGTCGCAATATTTCTTGCAAGATGTTTCGACCAGTCAGGGTGGGTTCCCTCCCATTTGATGAATTGGTTAGCGCCATTCAGTCCCAAACACGGAATGAAATAATAATTGGCCATTTTTGCGCCAATGGAATTGGCGACAAAGTTGGCATTGCTTGGATGAGCAGCAGCGAAGACCTTATAGGCGTTTGATATATCACCCACATAGCCTTTTTTTGCCAATTCTGCCAATAACTCCAAAAAAGCTCCCGACGGTGTTATGTACTTGGGAGAGCCCTGATTTTGTATTGCATCCATCACTTGCTCAACAATTTCAGCATCCATCGCTTTTACTCCTGGTAATTGTTCAATTGCCTTCCGATCAAGGGCTTTCGCTCTGAGCCGGGCTGCCAATTCTTGTATTTCCTCGGCGTCATTTTTTGTGGGAACCCAGACCCGCACTTCTTGCCACCCGGCTTGGAGACGCGCTTGCCTCTGATTTTTTACCCGTTGGTTTGCGTCGTTTTTCATATATCAATTCTCCAGTGCCATCAGACTAACAGTAACGCGTTGCGTTGTAAATTACCCGTAACGCTTTACGAAAATATTTTATGGGGCACTTTCTTGCTTGTCGTTTCAAGAAAAGTAATCAATACTTTTTCATGGCTCACGTTTCCGATTACTTTTCCCAAGCTCAAGAATCCCTCCGGGGAGTCATCCCTTCCGATTGGCAGCGATATCAACTTGTCTTAGCGATCTTGGCGTGGGGGAAAATTTCCCCAGACGAACATTGTTGTGCTGCAAGCACAGTCAACCAATATGAAGAGATCCGCCAGGTCCTAATAAGAGCTCTTGCAGAACGACTTCAGACTAGCGAGCAACAAGATCTGGTAGAAGTGCTGTCCGCCACTCTGATCCTCGAGAAGATTGAACAGGTTGATCCCGTTTCACTTGCAAGACTGAAGTCATCCGCGAAGCAATTGGCACGTAATGGCTACCTAGCATCGCCTGCGGTCGACGACCTACTACCGCGCAATGTATTAGATGCGAGAGGCCAGTTCGTAATCCCCCCAGAACTAGCCCAGTTATTCTTAATGCTCGGACAGCCATCCGAAACGACGACCGTTTATACCCCTTGGGATGGCTTAGGATATTTGGCAGCAAAAATCGGAAATTCTAAGCAGCTGGCGTACATAGAAACGCCTGCATACTCGGCAGTTCCTCACCTGATTCGCCTTCTGACTTCCAGCGGCGCACAAATACATTTCAACAATCCCATTCTCAATCCGTCAGCAGTTGAAGGCGGAGCTCTAAGAAGATTTGATTTGTCACTGGCTTTTCCGCCTATCGGAATTCGCTTTAATAGAAGTCTGGCAAACGCAGACAAATTCGAGCGATTTCCTGAGATAACTACTGTTGGCACCGTGCTGTTCGTACGTCATTTGTTGGCCCAAACCAAAGATCGAGTTGTAGTTGCAGTACCCAACAGTTTGCTATTTAGTTCAGGATCCGAGAGGGCACTCCGTCACGACCTTATTAAGAAAGGAATTCTTAAAACCGTCATTGCTATGCCGTTAGGCCTCCTCGAAGATGCCGGCGTAGGGCTCGCAATTCTTGTTTTGGAACCTGAGGGTGGACATAAATCCATACGCTTCATTGATGGCACTTCACCACGTTTTTTTGAACAAGTAACGCGAACTCAAAATAGGCTCATGAACGTCGAGGCACTTGCGAACTTAGCGATGTCGCCATTGACATCGGCCCAAATACAGAGTGTTTCCGACTTGGCGGTGGTCCCGGTTCACGAGCTTGCTCATGACGACTTAAATCTTCAAGTTAGCCGATTCGTAATGGCGGAGGCGAAGCACGAACTCAAAGCGCATATTCGCAAATTTGAAACGACTCAATTAAAAGACATAGTTTCAACGTTAAGGCCGCTTGCCCCAATGCTTTCAAAAGCGCCCAAGGTCGAGAATGCAACCACGTCGACTGTTTTTGAAGTGGGGACTAATGATTTACAGCGCTTCGGATTTATCTCGGCACCTTCGCGCCACATCGAAGTACCGGATAGCCTATTTGGTGAAACACTCCATCAATTCTTACGCCCTTTAGACATAGTTCTGATCACCAAAGGCGGTGTTGGTCGGGTAGGAATAGTTTCTCCGAATCCGCCGCCATCAGGACCGGGAGGATGGGTAGCAGGCCAATCGGCCATTATTCTTCGCACTCACGCGACAGAAATATTTGATCCGCGAGCATTGTTCATGCTGCTTAGGTCTCCCATCGGCCAGGCCATGTTGAACGGGATTGTCTCCGACGCAACTACTCCGCTCATTCAATTAAGAGAACTTCTGGCTTTAGAGATTCCGCTCCCTAGTTTAGAACAACAGAATGAGGCGATTGATAGTTTAAGCAGGGAGCATGAGATTCAAACGAAAATTGAAGAATTGCGTACAGAGCAAGCTCAAGTTGCAACTGATCTATGGCAGCTAACATGAAAAATAAAGGAATTGGCGATGCAAAAACTTCCGCCTGATCCCGACACATTTAAACATTTTCGCGGTGACCCTCCGGAGACAAAATTAGCGGCTTGGCGCATGTTGCAGTTTCGTCTCATCGTCAGAGATCTCGCAGCGTGTCTGGGTGCGATTTTTCTTTATGCGCTCGCAAAATGGTTTTGAACGAAATACTTTGCAAATGAGTTATGGTTTTCGTTCGGAAATCGTTCCCAGGCGAAGCGGTGGAGTGCGTTGAGCAATATAACTAATGAAGAGCCGATATGCATGACGGTATATCCGAATAGCGCTCGGCTTATCCGCTGGTTGTTGGCTCGGATGTTTTTAGACAATTGACTACGGTCTATTCCGACATCTTGAAACGACCTTGGCCCTGGCCGCGCTGACTACAGATTATAGATGTCGAAAACCGTCACCCAACCTAGGCATTCAGCAATCCGTTCTCGGGCGTCGGCAGCAAGCTGCATGACAGCACTCGAGTTCAAAGAAGTCTATCTGGCCGAATATGAGAAGTGAAAATTCGTACAACCTACGGTGCCAAATCACATGAGTTTTATCAGTCAATTGCGAGACCGCGATTCCAAAAAAATTAAACACCCTGTGTCGTTTGGATTTTCACCAGAGAATTGGATAGCCGCGTTCCAATCCTTTACAGACGGCAGTGCAAGGGATCGTAACGTTAAAGATTTTGGGCTATTTTTATTTCAAAGAATGGAGAAAGTCCGACAGTCGTTACATCAGCTTGAACTACAAACGCCCCTGATTTCGGAGGCTGATGTTCGAGATAGGATTGTTCGCTATTTAAACAAATCCATCATACAACTACAAATAGAAACGGTGGAGTCCATAGGCCAACGAAATCAAATATTCCAAGAAGAACTTAACCACCTACGCCTCTTGAAAAGTCACACCGGAGCCTCGTACTCTCCGCAAGAAGTCTTAGAAAGCATGGTGGATGCGTCCAGACATGTGCTGCGTAGTTCTGCACGGAAGGCTAAAGGATATGGCAGCAAGAAACCCCAAATGCCGATTTGGGATGTAGATGAGTCTCTGATGACATCCATACATTTTGCACACATGTATGACCATCTGGAAAATCAATGGCAAGACGTCTTGTGGGGAGAGGTGGAATTTACCGACGTTCCACATGGAAGAAGTTACTTTTTGTCCGAGAAATACGTACCTTTCGCCCAGGAGGCCGCTATTGATTTGGCGCGGCGCAAAGGAAAGTATGGTCGAGATATTGGAGAACTCAAAGACCTCAAACTGGCAGAAAGTACCTTTGATGAACTTATTATTGCGATAGCTTCAGACGGAGATATTTCGGTTAAGTCCCTCCGCGATTTTTCGGAAGATGAGCGAGTGCAAATTCTTTCACTAGCTTATCAACGTTATGCAATAACTGAAAATAGCTCATACGGGCTTCTCAATAGTCCCCATGGAAAAATGAGTGGCGTAACCATTAAAATGGTGTTTGACGCTTGGCTGCAACTATCGTTTATAGCAGCGCAGTGTTGCTTGAGAGTTTTCGGACAAACGTCTGATGAACATCAAGAAAAATTGATTGTCCCACTCTCCACGGAGAGATTAACGGCTTGCCTATCGCAGGTATTAGCAATCTCATTACAACAAGCTTCGGAAATAATTTCTTACCTTTCTTACGATGCCAAGATTGGCGAACAGTCTATATGGCACCACCCCCTCTTCCCTAGCTCAAATTATTTATTGTTAGCCTGGTACCCCCTCTTAGCGTTTCATCCAATGCGGTTGCTCGCGCATTGGGCTAACGAAGATGAAGAACTTAAAAATGTGCACGCCAAGAAAGGCTTTGGATTCGAAGGCTCCGTGGTCAACGGCACCCTTCTAGCCTGCGCAAAAAGTGGATTTCAAGAACTGCCGTTCGTCATCGGACCAGGATTGGACATCGCCGATCCAAGTATTGGTGACATCGATGCATTGTTATTATTTGGAGATACCGCGTTTGTACTTGAGTGTAGAAACCTATCGCATCCTGCTACCGCATATGAATTTTGGACCACCGCAGAAGAACTGAGACGAAAAATTCCTCAAGCGATACGCAAACGCGACTACCTCAATAACAATCCGGATGTTTTGAATGCACTGATTAAGAATAGCCCTTTTGGTAAAGCAAAGAGAAACATAACTAATGTTGTTGCTGTTGTTGTGTCTAATTCTTACCTATTCGAAGGCAAGAACCTAGACGAACCATATTTTGTTCACGAGGATACTTTATTCAACACGATCCTTACGCGTGGCGTTCAATTTGGCGACTGCACCCCTCAGGACGAACTCATTACTCTCCAAGTAAATAGTTTTCCAGAGCTAAAACCTGATGGTAAGAAAATGGTGAAAGCCCTGGCTCATCCTCCGAAAGCCGAATTTTACAGAAGGTGTTTATCGCTAACTTCATATCCGCTGATGGCAATAGACCAGACAGAACCTATAGGCGTGTATGCAAAATGGGCGTTTAACCCACCAACCCCAGGTAACGTGAAAAAGTACTTGGAGAAATGCAGCTTTGCTTCAGAGATAGTTGAATCGAAGGAAGCTAAAAATGGCGACAAATAAAAACCAACATTTCGTCCCTCGCTGCCACTTGCGGCCTTTTTCCTTCATGGGCCAAGGTGCTGCAATCAACGTCTTTAACTTGGATCGAAAGCTACTGATTCAAAACGCACCGACCAAAAATCAGTGCTCCCGTGATTACTTTTACGGAACAGATCCGGGACTTGAAAGAGCAATTCAGGCAATTGAGTCAGGCTATGGGATAGCTATGCAGACATTGCTAGGAGACAGTAGCTTTCTATCTGAAGAAAACAAGAATATCTTTAGTAAGTTTTGGCTTTTCCAACATCTACGAACTGAGTCGGCAGCATTGCGCGCTGTACAAATGACCGAAACGACTAGAGTTCTGGCCGACCTTTCTCCAAAAGACTTTTCGCTAGAAATTAAGGAAGCCGTTCAGATAGCCTGTAAAACTTTCGCTAATTCGATGCATCTGATCGATGACCTCAAGTTTTGCATCTTTAAGAATAGAACACATCTTCCATTTATAACTTCTGATAATCCGGCAGTCCTTACAAATAAATGGCGGCTAGAAAAAAATCGGGATCCTGGTCACTCTTTTGGAATAGGCGCTGCCGGCATATTGGTACTGTTGCCTTTGACTCCTAAGCTTTTCTTTCTAGGCTATGACGGCGATGTTTACAACGTTCCTCACAATAGAGGCATTGTTGAATTGAAAAATCACCGTGATGTAATCGCACTCAACCAGCATCAGTTTCTTCATTGTTCAGCAAATGTCTATGTGCATGACATGAAATACCGAGCAGACATAATCAAGCAGTATTCGGAGATTGAATTAGCACGTCCGGCTGTTCGCCATATCGTCCACTATGCCGAAATGGATGTTTCGGCTGATGGGAATACGCGTTACAAGGTCATTTCACCTGAAGGTCGGGATAGAACCAAAGAAGCTATTTTACATAGCAAGGTCATTCATCCTCGACCAGGTGTATGGCCCAGCCAGATTAAAATTCGCAAAACCGGAAATGTTTTTACAAATGGAACAGGGCTGGGATTTGTACGGTTATCGAGGACACATGAACCATCACATCGAGCATTTTGGAGAGAGCGGCCTTAACAAAGCAAGAGACCTTATGCCAATGCTATATAACTCGCCGGCGGTCTCGATGGTCATTCACGCTCAGATGGATTATCGCGCTCATCAATGTAAGCCTCCAGTTGCCCTTGTGTGTCACTGATCTCATCGATAACTATGCTCAACGAGTCAGCTGTTAGCTGAGCATATTCCTGCGCGATTCCTCCATCGCCTATTATCTTTGCTCTTATATAGGTGTACCCACTTTCATCCGTATTCACCCAATCGGCATGGACAACCAGATTGCGAAGATTGCCCATTTTCTTTAACGCGTCATGCAGGCCCTTATAAGAAGGGGGAATGCGCTGAATCATCGAATGAAGGTCATCGCTAATGCGCTTGAATAGCTCGACTTTAGCGCCGTACGCCATTCCGTGAATCACCAACAGTCCCATCGCGTCAGACCGAGATGAAATCAAAGAGCATATTGCGTCGTCGAGATGCTTCTCCAACTGGTTGAAATACATGACGACGATGCCAATCAAGGGCAGGGCATCGTCAAGATAGCGCGCCGCTTCATCTTCATCTTCTACTTCATGATAGCGATGCTGTACGAAGTCTTTGAGCTTTGTTTTCATCATAGTGACGGTGTGATGGTGAGTAAGACGCTATAGCTATTCCACAAACTGTTCTGCCCGTTCTCGAAGGGCATCGGCATTCGGATGCTGTTTCTGGGAGAGTGGTAAGTTCAATGGCTGGCCGTCGTATTTTCCATATTCAGAATTCAGCAGATTCTTTGAGACCCTTATCTTAAATTCCTCATCGATGCAAAGCTTATGAAGGTCAAATAAGGTGTGAATGTCGGAACGGAGGAGTAGACCGTTTGTGACGTGGGTGTTCGGCTCAATTGCATGGGGCCGGATGTGGGCAGCTTCCAGTATGTCCACCACCTGGCAGCCAGTGACCGCGCAGGTATCTCTGTAGGCTTTGCGGACTTTGGTGCGGAAGAGATACTGGCCTTGCCGAATGTAGATAGCTCTCAGCTGTACCTTATCTGGAGTGCGGTCATTCGGAGAGGAATCATCTCCATCTCCGTCCTCACTTTGAGTGTTCAGAGGAACATCGAGAAGATAGTCAGGCTTTTTACCTCGGACTAAAAGAACATCGCCGGTTTCATTATCGTACTCATGGATGTACCAGATGGCGGTATCAAGATAGCGAGAATTGACGTGTGAACGCTTACCTTCTTGCTCTTCGTCGCCACCCGCTCCATCGGAAATGATAGCGCGCAAGGGGAGACGGCTTTTGAATGAGCTAGCCAAAGCGATGTCGAATTCTTTGGCCCGCCTTGCCTGAGAAGTTGCTTGATGCCTCTCTTTCTTGCTGAGCGTCCTGTCGCTCGCTCGTAGCTGTCTCTCTGCTGCGAGTGCCCGCATATTCTCGCTAAAAACAATATCGTCATTTTGTTCGCGCAGGTATTTGTGCCAAATGCAAAATGCGAAGCCTTCAAGGACTGAGCCGAAAGACCAGTTGTAGCAATACTTCGGGTTGGTTTTGAAACCTATGACCGGCTCGCCTAACGCGTTGATGTGCCAGTCGTCTGTGGAAATGTTGGCAGATTTTAGTAAGTCATAAATTGTAGACTTGCCGCTTGGTCGCATAGCCCCCAGCGCCAACCTTGACTCACGGTTGATTCGGCCGAAGGTAACCTTTTGCGCCGACTTAAGCTTTGTTGAAAGGCGCTCCCAACCGACTTCTTTCAGACGACGCCCGATTGGGCGTGTTGGATGGTCCGTATTGGCCCAGAAAGTTGGGTATTGCCATGCGGATGGCTCAAGTGGATATCCAAGAATCGTTTCGATTTCCGGTAGCGAGAGCGTAACTTCATCTTCCTTGAGGTTTTTGAGATACTGCGCCAACTCGATGTATTTGGGCATATGTAACTGGTTTATTTAGGCGTGGAACAATCGACGAAAAGTGCGATGTGGATAGGAATCAAGGCTCTTCTTATAGCAGCGGATATGCAATTTAAAATCACAAGGTCAAATTATTCCTCTCGCGCTTCATCTGGAAGTTGACCTATCGCATTGGGCTCATCGACATCTTGTATTTGTGCCGCTGCAGTAATAGCAGCGGCGGCTTCTGCGGCGACTACCTGAGCACGCCATCGCTCAATGAGTTCGTCCATAATCTCGAAGCATAAACAGTCGTCATGTCCTGTACCCATATAGGCCCCGCGCTGAGCCATGCCGGCCACTCTGAATCGAAGGTCAGTAAAGGGGCCTCCACTGTTTCCAGGTCGGATGCTCCCGGCGCCAGTGATTGTGAAGCTGCGCATGCCGCGATTGGGCTCTCGGCGATTCAGTACAGCTTGTTCATTGATATCTGGAAGGTTCCAGTTTCCGTAGTCAGGAAAGCCGATGAGCATTCCCCTATCTCGTGGCTGTATTGGCGCCTCCAGTGCCGCAAAAAAGCGATGTGGAGGAATTTCCCCTTCAAAGCACATAATTGCGAAGTCGAATTGGGCATTGCGATATAGAACTTTGGCTGGCCATTCCTGGCGACGATGGGGATGGATAAGAACGATGCTCAGGTTCTCAATCTCATTGCTGCTGATGTTGCATTCGGTACTGAGATTTCCAGAAGTTGCTATCGTCTCGAATACATGGTCGCAAGTAACCAAGAAATTTTCATGGCGATACGCAAACGCAGTTCCCTGTTTGCCTACCATATCCGTGTCGTTTTTCCCGAATCGGTAGTCCGCTGACCATTGCACAACAAAGGTGGCATCCATCGCCGTTGTATGGTCGCTAACTACAGGAACGACAGGCAATCGTGGTGCAGCGAAAGGGCGACTGGTCTGCTCTGCGTTGACGAGCTCGTTGTATCGCTCGGCCAGTCGCGTATATAGCAAGTCCTCCGCACCTCGAACCATTCGCAGATAGAGCAGCTTTCCCCATAAGACGTTCTTGAGAAGAGGTGGAACTCCTAACCTAGTTTGGCGCTTCCATGGCTTTTTCTCGTAGGCGGCAGTGCTGTTCTCCCTCACACGCTTCTGCCATGCTGATTCCGCCGCGGCATAGCCATGATTCTTCCAAGCATTCAGAGCACCACGAACCCGATCAATGAAAATGCGCGGTACGTTGGGGTGCTTATTGATGGTGATTCCCGTAACCTCCATCCTGGTTGCCCGATTGCTGACCCGCGTCTTTGATTCGTTGATTTTGAAGTTGTGTTTTGTGGTGATTAAGTCGTTGAGCTCTGCGCCGAGAGTGACTCGTCCATCGATGCCAACAGAACAAATCGCTGCCGGCAAGCCAGTGGAGCTTCTGGTCGCAAAGGAGAACGTAATATCGTCCGCGTAGCGCGTGTACTTGGCTCTGTTGCGGCGAGCTAGGTTGTTCAGGTCGGCATCGAGCGACCGACAGATAAGATTAGATAGAAAAGGGGAGGTCGGGGCACCTTGCGGCAAGACGCCATCAACTGTGCAAATCTGCGCTATGACTGTAGCTACCGCATGAGAGCAGTGATAAGGGTGGCTCTGAAGAGCGCCTCGAACACGATAGAACGTAATACTGGGAAAGAAGTCCTCTAGGTCAAGATTGAGGATTTGATGAGTCTTCGGAGAACAATGCGTACGGGCATTTGTGACGATGCTGCGTCGGGGAATAAAACCGTGAACAGATGCCTTATACGGCCCTCTATTTTTTTCTAAGAAATCCAGAACGCGAAGTTGGAGGTCCTTCAACCGCTTAGTTGGCTTTGCAATCCGGCGAACACCTCCGCTTCGCTTCTTTAGCTCGAAGAAGAGATAAGGCGCGCGAGGATAAAGTAATTTCTTTATTTGGCTGTATGGTACGCCCAAGATTTCGTCGCAAAATTCGCTGACGCGGCTACGAACCAGTATCTTGGTAATCTGTTCTATGGTTAAACCCATTGCTAATCCAACAGATTGCTGCTCCGGTCGTCTTTCTCCTGTACTTGTGCGGCAATCGGTCAGCTCGAGTGCCGGCAGGTGCGGGGGTACGATGTTGAAAGCCTACGTTAACGCGGGCCTGGTTAAGCTCCAACCAGAGCAGCAGATTGATTTTAAGGTATGAGAATAAGCTTGTGCAATTAGGGACCTGAATAATATGAAATCAGCGCCGGAGCATTAGGCTCACCCGCCATTCGCTGCTCCCTAAACTTTTCAAGCGTATCTGCCGGCAGGACAAGGTCTGAATCGACAAGCAGAAATTGCACGTGTTTGCCGTCTACCTTTTGCGCGAGCTTGTAAATCTCGTCGTACAGTGCACGTACAAGCTGAGGGTCATTATCCTCGCTGATATTCTTTGTGGGACTGTCAATCACAAGAACATTTGGCATAGGAAGATTTTTCCGCAAACCGACCGTATGGACGGCAAGCGCATAGCACACGTTGAAGAGGGTTTTCTTGCCACCGCTACCCGTTTCCCAAAATCCCCACTCTTGCTGCTCGTGACGAATCACGGGGTCCCAGTTACGGGGATTAACGATGACTTCGTCCTCCGGATAAATGCCAGGGAATGAGATGTCAACGAGAATTCTCTTGAATTCTGCTTCAATCTCCTCGACGTTTTTGTCTGCGTTGCGAAGTTTTTCACGCTCAGCGGCGCTTGCTGTCTTCAGAATGTCAATCTTCCCTTGCAGATTGCCGGCTTCTTCTTCCAGTTTTGTGATGGCTTGGGGCATCTTCTCCAAGCGCTCGAACGACTGAATACGCTCGGTGTACGTCGCGATGTCTCGCTCGCTTGCCCGTACATTCTCGACGAAGGCGGAGTCATAGCGGGCCAGCTCATTTTGCAATCTGGTATCCATAGCTGCCTTTATCGATAGCTCTGAGACCAGCTGGCGCTCCATTCGGGCGATTTCCCGTTCACGACGTTGAATAGAGTCGCTGAGTTGTTCGATACGGTCATTCAGGTCGCGATGGAGGATTTCAATTTCTGCGGCCGAGTAATCTTTGTTGTCTTCGGTTGGCGTCAAACAAAGGCGGCAATGCTCGTGTGAGTGCGGTCGGTCGGCAAGGCCGGCGCCGCATTCAGGGCATCGAAGAAAGTCGACGCCTTCGAGAATGTTCCCCGCACTCTCAGCTCGACTGGCCTTTGTTTTGGCGGTGATGAACTCAGCTCTCAATGAATACTGCTCTGTCACCGTTTCTTTAGCGTCTTGAATGGCAACCTTGAGCGACTCCACAAATGCGCTCTTTTGCCTCAATTCCATCCGCAGTGCATCAGTGGGATGCGTTTGAGATAAGCGATTGATGTCCAAACTTTGGCGAACGGCCCTAGCTTTCTCTAGGTGTTCCTTCGCCTCATTAAGCTGGCCCGCAAGGTCGATTTCCGAGCTCCACCCAAATTGCTGCATAAACAAGCGGATTTGCTTAACCGTTTCACGTTTCGTCCGTTGTTCATCAATGGCTTGATAAAGCTCACCATCCAGCTGGTTCAACTGGTCGGAATGCAAGCCGGTGAAGAAGCGCATGGCATCCTGGCTTTTCCGGCCGCGGAACGGGTCGTGCAAGTGGAAGAAGGAGGAATCCAGATGAGTCTGTTCAAGGTAGCAATACCACCAGATATCTCTGAAACTAAGGCGAATCAGTGGTGAGTCGGGGTCTCGGCTGCGTTTGCGTACTTTGATAGGTGTGATGTCGCACAGGAAGAAAATAAGGTCGCTTAGGTTGCTGACGTTATCTCCCAAAATGGGGGCAGCAGCGGCATCCAGTGGCGTATTCAGGTAAAACTGTTCGCCGTCCTTTGTCGTCCACGTCACCTTAACGGACTGCGTGTCTTCAGCTGAACGCTCGAAAATGCATTCGTTGGTTCCCAGTCGAACCGATAGCTCCGCTGTCACGAACTCTGACTTAATTGCGGGCGTGCGCTCAATGTCACCACCCAAGCAATAATCTACCAGGCGAGCGACGCTGGATTTCCCTTTACTGATTGGGCCGTGAAGAAAAGTAACCGTTGGAGAGAAGGGGATGCTCTCGATAGTTTTCTTCGTCCTTACGTTCAGATAGTTAAGCAGAATCTTCATGTTGGGATAAGTGCGTTGGAACGAAGGGAGATAACCTCGGGGAAGGTGCTGTAGATGAACTTCATCAAATGCGTCGCGGTCAGGTCGAGGTGACGCTTCAGCGCTGCAGCCCTACGTGCATGAGGTTCGAACACAGGATTTTCTATCAGCTTGCGTGCAATATCTTGGCCAGCTGACGTCGGGCTAATTACAACGGTTCGTCCTTCGATACTGAGCGAGACCAGACCCTTCGCCGCGAGAATGTTCAGAAACTCTCTATATCGATGGTCCCAAGGGCCAAAGCGATAGCGGACCATGGCGGACTCGACGCTGTACTTTTCATTATCTTCGAGCTGGACTTCTTTGGTAGTTTCGCCGCGGGCTTCGAGAGCCTTTTGCAGCATCACTGGGTAGCGGATGAGGAAGTCGAGCTTGGCCAGCTTGGTAATACCTTCAATAGGACCACCCTTTGGGGCGTCGAAGAAGGCATTAATCAGAATAAGGATGCGGGCCAGGTGCAAGTCTGTAGAGTGGTCCAAGTCTGCGAGCGCTTCAACAATATTCATTTCTTCCGCTCCCAGGGAGTTTCGACGCTCCACTGAACTTTGCATTCCGCGGTGAGCGCATAGGCGACCCCTTCCAAATGTTCATCAGAACATTCGTATAGCTGCACGTTATCTCTCCGGCGTTTATGAAAGCGCACCCTCAGCTGGTCAAGCATTGAAATGCCCATTGGCTTGCCAGGCGATTTCGTAGTCTCGAAGGCTGAGGCCGCATCAGCAAGGACAACAGAGCGAATATGGCTGTAGCGCTGGAGGCCTTGTTCTTTACCGAACTTCTTGGTCCATGTCAGGCCGAGATAATCTGCCTTGTCGCGGAGGTCCGCCGCAGAATTCAGCGAGATGGCGGAAAATCCACCGGCGTCGAGCTTCGCCCGCAGGAGTTCTGGGCTTCCTTTGCCGAGCTCTGGCAACTGTTCTGGATGCCCATCCAAGGGGAGGGTGGAAGAGACACCTTCTTCAAGAAAACTGAGTAGCTTGATGGTATCGATACGCTTACCCTCAATCCGAGCTAGCGTCTCTGCCTCAATGGGTGTGGCTGTTATGGGCAGGTAGCCTGGTAGCACATCCTTGTGGGCAAGTGAAGATGCGCGGCCGCAGGCTTCAGCCAGGTGTCGTGCTGCTCGAGCAACAGTAGCATGAGCCAATTCGGCGGCGCGCGTCCACAATCCGTCACCAACAAGAGTGGCTATTAGCCGCATCTCGACATCTGCGATTTTCGGAAGAGAATCGTCAGCGGTGGCCTTCTGCAGCGCTCTACGTGCTAATTGCTCGTCACATTTTGCAATACGAGCGATGGTCTTTACGAATGCCTGGGCTACCTTCGGAAGAGCATCGCCGGTGTCTTTCGTCTTTGCTATCTCACTTAGCACGTGCTTAATATCTTTGCCCGTCTTGCCGGCGCGAATTGGATGATTGGTGAGGAAGCGGAATGCTACGAAGTGGCCGGGATAGTCTTCTTCTAACTTGCAGAATCTGGCGCAGGAAGTGCGAACAGCCTCGTCGGTGGTCAGCCAAGCCTGCTGGCCGGCTTCGCGAGTCTTGACTTGGAGGCCTGCAAATTTGCCATCGTCATGCTTAACCAGGATATCTTCATGATGCTCGCAGAAGATTTCGGTAATTTTCTGCGTCTTATCCAACAGAGCACAGCACGCAATGGCAGCCCATGTCCATTGAAATCGAAATCTACGTACAGATTCATCACCTGGATCGCTTTTGGCCAAAACGTGTTCAGGACTTGCTGTGCCAGACATGCTGTATCCCTTTGCTTGTTCTTATCCAATGAGCGCATCGGCGCCGGTAACGCAGCCAGGGAGACGGAAATGAAGTGGTGACCGCTAGTGACACAGATTGGAGCCGAGCACGCCTGAAGCGCAGACGGACGGCCTGAATCGATACCCCCAAGTGCTCATCGAACTGATTTCCCCGATCGCCCGTCCCCCGGGCTAACGATGTCACTTTCCTTAAAATCTACTATAAAGCTGCATTTTATGTAACTCTTTGACGCAATTAATGGCATATTTTGTCCGGGGTCTTCTGGATTTATGAACCGCCAAAAATTCCGGCGTGAGGGACTCTCTGCATGTAACATGAACGAGGCATGCGGTATTTCATGTAAGAGGAAGGGGCCAACATGGCACACGTCATTGCACAAGTTCAAAAGCGCCGCGATGCCTTGCGCAAGGCCGGACTTCGCCCAGTATTAATCTGGGTACCGGATACGCGCCGCCCGGGCTTTGCGGAGGAATGTCGCCGCCAATGCCTTCTTGTGGCTCAGGCCGATAGCACCGACATGGCTATGCAACAGTTCATGGACGAATACTTATCAGACGTAGAAAGCTGGACAGAATGATGCGCGGTAACTTCGTGAACAGCTCCTCAGAATCGGAGCGAGATATAGGCTGAAGTGATGCTCTGATCTATTTACTGTTGTGCTTAGTCACTCGGTTTGACTTTGCATTAATAGAAGAACGGGCTAGCTGCTCCGACATGAGCCGTGTTTCATAATCTTGGCTTCCGAACTCTCTACCGACTGGAATAATACTTTGCCAGAGCAGATCTTCAGCGAGCATGTCCTGCCTTATCCGAGCAAGATAACGAGCGTACAAGAACTTCTTTTTGGTTTGATTTTTCATAGCGCTATGTCATACGAAACGTTCTGGATGTCTTCTGGATGTCGCATCTATTAAAAAAATACTGCCTGCTTGCATCTATCCGCGGACCGGACACTGGCTCTACCCCTTGAGTCTGCAAAATTTGCACTACTGCCTTCGGCGACGTGCTCCAGCGGGTAGCCAGTTCAGCGGCAGAAATGTAGGTAGACTTGAAATACGCGAGACCATCAACACTCACTTGCCGACATCGTCTCTTTCCCAAGGTACTATTTATCGACGGAAGAAGACCCACATGCATCAAGTGGTAAGCCACCTGCTCCTTTACACCAAGTTCTCGAGCTGCAGCCGTAATCGTTAGAAGATCAGACCTCACGGTAGATCTCATTTCACTACGCCACAGATAGAATTCCTCGCGTAGAAAACCTAACGCACTGAAGCCGCTTTTGAGCGGAGATACGCATACAGATGGCAATCGCCGGGCAATGACGGCCGCAAAAAATGAACAGAATTCCTTTTCCGTAGCTAGATGGACTTTCAGTATCGTCGATGTAGTTAATAACCCTTCTTCATCCGAGGGTTCGCGGCGACCGGCAGAAAGCCTCTTTACAAATACAGCCACTTCCTTCCGAGAAAACAATCGGGCTTGCTTGGCTCCTTGGCGCCGTGAAGTTTCGGATAATAAGCGACAAGTAACAAGCTCATTGATTCGTTCTCTTGGCAACCCTAAAAGCACTGAGACCGCCTTTAAAGGTATGTAATCACTAATCAAGTCTTCAGCATCGATGAGAGAACGTCGCTCGATGACAGCAAACTCACGATCTAGTGGAGTCTTCTTTACGTACCCTCGAAGTATATTTTCGCCGAGAAGCTCTTTAACCCGACTGCGCGAAATATGTAAATGTCTGGTCACCTCGGCTGCCGGCAAGTATCGCTGCTCGTCGTAGTCGAGGGGGCTTACCCATTTGTTTCTGCGATCCAGTACTCGGTGCCAATTTTCAACGGCAAAAGACCTAAAGGCTGCCATCACAAAATCGAGCCCGGGAGAAGTAAAGTGTTTCCGCAGGCATCTAGCAAAGCTAACGAACTCCGGCTTCGGGTCAGAACGCATGACATCTGGCGTGCCATATCCACCTAACTTTGCCAAGAAGAGATGAAACCTCTTTGGCCAAGCGGTAAGTATTTCTGCGGCAATAGGGACGAGACTCGGTGCCTCGTTCATGTTTAATTTATCTAACCACCTCCGCGATTTTCTACTCGCCTCCGGAGCACCATAGCTCCCGAAAATACAGATAAGCCTTATAAGCTCTTCGGTTTGTATGTTATCAAATAGGTTGTCAAGCTCCGGAGCGTCGGTTAGCAACATCCGTCCGGCCTCTTTCGCCATACACGCCGCGAGTTGAGCACATAACTGGCGCTCTGCTGCAGTGACATTTCTACCGTTGGGCCATTGAGTAATATCCGAACCGCAACTGCAATGAAAGAGGCTTGGCCGAGTCCACTCCAGAAGCCGCGAGCAATCAGGGCAATGCGTAGACATAGCACAGCCATGTCGATGACAAGCTAAGTAAAAAACTTGCTCCCATTCCGCAGGCCAATATCGCTTTTCATTTAAACACTGGGGGCAACACCTCGCATAGGTTGTCATCAGGCAGCCTTCGAGCCTCCCCTTCGAAGGGATATTCCAACCATAGACTTTTATGAGCCACCGGGGGAGCCTTCCCTGTAGAGTAGTTCCAATCATTGGCCTCAAGAGCTCCATTTCTTCAGATGCTTGGCTGAGCCAAACCAAATTGGATATGCAATTCGCCTCCGCAAGTCTCATCAAGTATCCGCGGAGGCTTTCACCATTGATCGGCTGAGGCCTGAACATCAGTGGTCTATTCAACGGACATCCCTCCGGGTTATTTCTTTTGGAGTCGCCATTGCCTTAGCAAATGGTTCGCCAGAATTATGCAGGCGGCGAAACTTGAATGCCGCATTGAACGGGTTGAGCTCACAAACACCATCTCGCCAAATTACTTCTCTAAAGGCTTGTTCAAGTATGTTAGAAGTCAATGTCCGATGATTTTCAACCATCATCAATTCAACTGCTCCGGTGATTAATTTACGCAGATATCCCAATAAGCCATTGCTAGCAAAATGTAGCCTCCTGGCGATGTCAACTTCGGCTAAGCCAGAGAGTGTTTGAGTAGGGAGTGCCTTATCTATTTCGTTTAATATCGTTCGGAACTCGATTTCACTTTGTTCCGTATCAATCGAAAAAACGGGCAGCTCTAACCTAGACGAAAAGCGCCGACGTAACTGCTCATTTGCTTGCAGAACTACTTCGCACCGTGGCAATCCCATCAGCACGCAAGGTATTCGAGCATCATCTATAAATCTCTTTAGCCAATCAGTTACTGCTACAAGGGAGTCATGTCTAGCGTGATCTAGAAAATGATGAAACTCATCAAAAAATACCAGTTCGACAGCAGACTTCCTAAACAAGCCCAAAGCTCGCTCTCGCTTTTCAAATGCATTCCCCTTGTGACTAAGCGGATCACCCAGTGCCAACAATATTGCCTCTCCAAGTCCCTTCAATGTTGGTGATGATGGCGTTGGTACAAGCAACACTGGTTTTGAAATACCGTGAGCCCTTACTTCAGCGGGATAAAGAGAAGCGAAATATTCAGCTAACCAGGTCTTTCCAGTTCCCGCTTCTCCCGTCAGAAATGCGTTCCTCGGTTCGGCGCCACGCCTAGCTATCTCTATTGATAGCCGCAGTCTGGCGACTGCATTTTTGAATTGTGTGTGAGGAATCAATATTTCTTCGGTCGCTTTTAGACGATCATAGAAGTCCGCCCCGGATACGTCACTTTTAAGCATACTCATAGCTCCACCGATTTTGGCATTCGAGAAAAGGTAAGCGCTCCCATATCGGGAAGCTCCTTCGAATCGATTTGCACGGATAGAGGATGAGAATTTTCGACATCCTTGAGCGGTATTGCGACAGGGGTCACCTTTTGCTGAATCTGTTTGACACCCTGTAACTGGGCAGCACGTTGACGTTTGCGTTGTAACTTACTAAGTGAAAGTTCGTGTGTTATTTCCCGAATCTCCGATTTAGCTCTTGCAATACTAGAAGTATTAATCGCGCCCTTGTTGATCTCCCGCGCGCGAGCACAGATCAAACGATGCTGCTCGATAGAGAGCCCCCGAACATAGGTCTGATCTAGTGCTGGCACCGGAATAGCGTTTTGGGTAATCGGATCGATCACATGAATCAGAGAAATATCATCAAAGTAATAGCGAATTTGGACCTTAACCTGCTCTCCCAACTGCCGTCGTATAGCGAGGAGAGCAGGGTCGTTGTATCGGAGGTTGTGTAACTCTATGCCGTAGTGGAACAACGTGCGCTCGCACGAGCGACCCAGTGTGATATCTAAACGATTTAGATCAGCTATTAGCCTGGGTGGCTCCTGCAAGGCATTCTCCGACCATTTCCGATAAGGCGAACTGTTGATTCCGCGATGTAGCCTCTGTGCATATACGTCAATTAGCCATCTGTGCAGATAACGCATCATCTGGTCAAAAGTGATGACCGCATCCTTTAATGGATCGTAGTCTTCGCGGTGGAACCATTTTGCGAAGCTATGTCCTGGCAGCATGCGAGCGAACTGAAAATTTAAAGACTTAAGAAAACGCTCAATTGATCCCTTGTAATACGCCTGGCGTTTCGGGCAAAACACAATCTGCGTTCCTAGCTCAAGCGCAACTCGTTCGAGTTCGTGACTATGGAATTCAAGCCCGTTGTCACACACCAGCGTTTCGATATGCCCATAACATGGCCAATCATTTTCTATCTCTGGATAGGCCTCCTTAACATATGTCTTCGGCAGAAGCGCATGTCTTATGCAAGCGAAGACCGCTTCAATAGATGTTCCGGAAAAACCAACATGCATTCCCACCGGCATTTTTGAATATGCATCGATCGCCAAGGTCACTGTAGGGCGCCCTTGTGGAAGGTCCGTTGTTTCGTCAATCACAAACAAATCAAGAGGCGTGTGATCTATCTCGACTCGCTGCAAGATACGCGTTTGTGAGATACCTAAACCGCTCGTCCTAAACTTCATATCAGCGATGCGCTTTCCAAACCGCGCAGCCATCTCGTCATATCTATCGAGATTTGAAAGAGCGCGATAAATGGTGGCGCGGCTTGGTATTGCGAGCCTCCTATTGGGCTGTTGAAATTCATTCCATTTGTTAATCCTCGTAATAACCTCGGCATGCACCATGTCACCAGAATTTCGCTGCTCAGAAAGATACACCTCATCAATTACGGCCGTTAGAATCTCCCTCACATCCTGATGGAGCCGGCATCCGTGGCCACCTTTTCGATCATGTCGCGCTATTAGCGACCGGTAGTCGCCTTGGTGCATAGCCAGCTCTCGGTTCCAGCGGTAGATAGTTATCGGGCTCGGAGGCGTAGGATCTCCAAGTCTCCGCGCACATTCGTCAATATGAATTTGAAGTGTGCTTGGTGTAGAGACAAAGCGCCCCTGATTTTGGATAAAGTCGAGATACGCCTTTTTTCGAATGGCGTTTTGTTGGACAGGTTGTGAAAATGTGGAAAGAGGACGGCCTAAAGAAATAGATCCTGGTTCTTTATCTGAATGACTATCGCTAAACCGCAGATTTTTTTCAGCGTAGTGCTTAAGCAGCTCTTCGCAAGTGGTATTTGATAGGGTCCCATCAACTTCGGCTTCTAACTGAACGCGTCCATCAACAATTATTCGTGCAATACGAAATCGTTGTTGTTTTATCGTGATGAGTGCACCCACCTTAAAAATATAGTTCTTCATTCCACCCCTCCTGAATGCCTGTGAATAAGACTGTTTTTTCAGTGACGGGGTGTCGCAAATCGCAGAACAATAAATGCTCGGCTATCAGAATCCACACGAGACTTTTCGCGCCTAACAGCGCCGTTGCCTCGCCGAAGGTCATCTCTTCTGCAACGCGGATTTGTTCGCTGAATTTTCGGCGCTCAAATGGCGATAGCGTTGCTTCTCTATATCTGAAAACCATTTGCAGATTGGCCAGAAGGTCGCCAGGCCGAAGCTCAATTTCGGTAAGAATGCGATAAGCACTACCTGTTTCGGCAAAATGTTCAGCAATCCGTCGAAGTCGCATGCTCTCTTTAGGATCGAGTAACTTCTCAGAGGGCTTCACTTCTATCAGAACTACTTCTCCCGTAAAGAGGGTGATCTCAAAGTCAGGTGTGTATCGACGGACCTTTCCGTCGAGCGCATAGTACGTCGTCAGCGGCTGCTCTCTATAGGAGATAACACCTCTGGAAAACTCAAAAAGAATTACTGCATCTCTTTCTAATTGGCTCTCCCAATGAATCATTCGCCCTACCTTTTGTGAAGGAAACTTCCCTCGGATTAATCCGAAAGATCGGCTTATTGGCTCGCGAGCCCTGATTTTTTTCGGTACGTTTCTGTTGGTCTGGGCAACGGAATGCCCTCGCCCTACAGCACTTAGCTGTGGACTTTTATGTGGGTAAGACATAGAGATCCCTCGGACGCCGAAAATTGACCAAAAGTGGTCCACTCCGCGGCGAACATCAGTTCATCGAAGATGGTAAGGGGGAGCTTTATGGGGTTGACCGCTGAGGGAAAGAGGCTGATACTTCGATTACCAAGTCTAGTATCAATCAGTTCTCGACAGCGGGACAGGCCCTAAAAAGCTTGTCCCGTTTGTTTTTTCTAAACATTCCTTCGTTAAATTTCTCCTTATTAGCGAGAGAGGCAAGCTCGGAACTCAGAGCTTTAGGGCCTCGTTCATGATCTTGATCTGAGCTGCCTTTAACTTACCCAACGAATCCATAATTCGACATACAAGCTCATATTCCTCCGGATTTGCATGAGCGGGTATCTGATGTCTCATCTTGGAAAATTTGATTGCTGTTCGCAGCCGCAATTTCTCTTCTTCAGACAGTGTGAACCTTTCCTCGATTCTCGAGGCTATTGAATTCCCGAGCGAGTTCTTACGACCATTAATAATTGCGCTCAGGTATGACGGATCAACTCCGATGTGGGAAGCGAACTCTTTCTGACGCATTCCACGTGAGCGGCAAAAGTCATGTAAGAAAGCAGAAAATGGAGTCACGAGGAGCCATCTTTTTTGAGCAAATTAATGTTCCATATTTTAGGCGCTTAAGCTCAATACATCAATAAATCCTTAAAAATCAAATACTTAACTATATACAAAGTATATTTAGCATACAGTTTTCCGCTATCGATCCTTTTGAAATCAAGGTCTTAACGCAAGACTTCTCGAGTCCCTCCCGAAAATATTTTCGGACGGCAGCAAAACTCCGAACATAAAAAAAGCCTCGGGCTAACCGAGGCTTTTTCTGTCACATTACTTAAACTTCTCGCAGCTAAATCGGCACGATGTGACGTAGGGATTTATCAAGAAGACAGAGATTTAATTGTCATACGAACGAGACATTTTTCATATTCTCTGAGACCCTACACTACAACAAGCATCAAACATCAATATTCCCCGCCTGCAACGCATTGGATTCAATAAACGCCCGACGCGGTTCCACATCATCGCCCATGAGCGTCATGAAGATCTGATCCGCCGCAATAGCATCCTCGATCTGCACCTTCAGCAAACGGCGCACGGTCGGGTCCATGGTGGTTTCCCACAGCTGCTCGGGGTTCATCTCACCCAGGCCTTTGTAGCGCTGCTTGTTGACGCCGCGCTCGGCTTCGTCGCGCAGCCAGGCCATGGCCTGGCGGAAGTCGGTGATGGCCGATTCCTTGCGCTTCTCGCCCTGGCCACGCGCTACCGTGGCGCCCTTGCGGATCAGGCCCTTGAAGGTCGCTGCGGCGGCGGAGAGCACCTGGTAGTCAGGGCCGCTGACGAAATCGGCGTCGATCGCGGTAGCCTTGATGTTGCCGTGCTGGCGACGCAGGATGTGCAGGGCGATCTTCTCGCTGTGTTCATCCACGTGCGCCTGAACGTCCACGTTGACGTCGTTGATGGCTGCCTTCAACTCCGCAGCGGTGGCGGTGGCCTGCTCCAGGTTGTCCATCTTCAGGATCACGCCAGCGGTCATCAGGGCGCTGAGCGCCGCATCATCAATGCCACGCGACAGGCGCGTGATGATGGCGTTGGCGGTGTTGTACTGGCGCGCCAGTTCGACCAGCGCATCGCCGCTGATGCCGGCGGCATCTTCGGCGGGCTTGATCTCGGCGTCGTTCAGGGCGATCTGCATCATGTATTGCGCTTCTTCGACATCGTCCTTCAGGTAGCGCTCGTCCTTGCCGGCCTTGACCTTGTACAACGGCGGCTGGGCGATGTAGATGTGGCCGCGCTCGACCAGCGCCGGCATCTGACGATAGAACAGCGTCAGCAGCAGGGTGCGGATGTGGGCGCCGTCGACGTCGGCATCGGTCATGATGATGATGCGGTGATAGCGCAGCTTGTCGGGGTTGAATTCGTCAGCGCCTATGCTGGTGCCCAGCGTGGCGATGAGGGTGGTGATCTGCTCGGAGGAGAGCATCTTCTCGAAGCGCGCCTTCTCCACGTTCAGCACCTTGCCGCGCAGCGGCAGGATGGCCTGGAACTTGCGGTCGCGACCTTGCTTGGCCGAGCCGCCTGCGGAGTCACCCTCGACAATGTAGAGCTCGCACAGGGCCGGGTCGCGTTCCTGGCAGTCGGCCAGCTTGGAGGACAAACCCAGGCCGTCCATGACGCCCTTGCGGCGGGTCAGTTCGCGGGCCTT
>Ga0213872_10000782_pt1 | contig 23261 bp, 4 predicted proteins | sample VelepicomBERX_R2_FD_160071 | JGI IMG/M metagenome (GOLD analysis project Ga0213872, IMG submission 160071) | Rhizosphere microbial communities from Vellozia epidendroides in rupestrian grasslands, the National Park of Serra do Cipo, Brazil - RX_R2 | ecosystem: Host-associated > Plants > Roots >...
CCCTCGCACGCTATTTCAGTTACTGTTTATAGACCTCGAGACCACTCGCCTTTGGCTGATCGGCTGTACCAGGGGTATATGTCACGGTGATATTACGGTTGGAGTCTGCCGTTGCCTGGAACTGCTCCACGACTGCCGTGTTCTGGGCACCCGAGGTGGCGATGATATCGAAGTTCTGAAGAACAGGTTGATTGTTGATTGAGACGTTGAAGATACGCTGACCGGCCTGTGTAAAGTAGAACTCGGCAAAGTGCAGGCGTACGAGATAAGTTGCTCCCGGTGTCAGATTCGGGAAGGTATAGCTGAAGGTACCGCCGGAGCGTTCTGTTTGATAGACCGCCACAGGCGCAGGGCTGACAACCCCAGTCGTGTTGATCGTATTGCCAGTACCCGCTGTCCCCCCGCCGGTGAAGAACTCATCGGCGACGAAAGGTGCAACGGCCGCGCCGCCCGCGTCTACCTGGTAGATGGGAGTTCCGGTGACCGGCGCACCTGGAGTAGCGCTGACTTCGGCCGAAGGAGCCGACGTCCCGCCACTGTTGGTGGCTCTAACAGTGTAGAAGTACTGCGTCAGGTTGGTAACCGTTCTGTCGATAAAGCTCGGAGCCGTGAGACCAGTTGCAATGGGTGTGGCAGATTCACCACCCGGCGCGGTTCCACGGAGCACGCTGTAGGTACCGTTCGGCCCACTGCCCGCAGCCCATGTCAACGAGACCTCGCTATTGCCTGGAGTCGAGGTCAACGCAACGGGAGTGGCGGGGGGCGGCACGCTGCCTCCGGTGCTCAGAACCTCGATTCCGCCGACCGACGGGTTATCTGCTGCCCCGTTGGTGAACGAGAGCACAATCTGCCCATTGCTGTTAGCTGCCGCGTTGAACTGCTCAACGAGGGCGATGTTCTGACCACCCGCCGTCGCGAAGACGTCGAAGTTCTGGAGAACATTGGTCCCGTTGATGGCCACGTTGAAGAGGCGCTTGCCGGCCGCTGTCCAGTAGATTTCGGCGAAGTGCAAACGAAGGGTGTAGGTAGTTCCTGGCGTGAGCGCAGGAATTGTGTAAGTGGACGAACCGAAGCGCTCACTCTGATAGACCTGCATCGGAGCAGGATTGACGACGTTGGCGGTGGAGATGGTCGCGCCGGTGGTCGATGTACCTCCACCGCTGAAGAACTCATCCCCAACGAACGGAGTTACACCGGAAGCGCTTCCTGTATCGATCTGATAGACCGGAACTCCATTTGCGGCATTGACGGTCAGCGACAGCGTCGCAGTGCCAGTGCCGTACGCATTGGTAGCCGTGATCGTGACGTTGGCAGTTCCGGCAGCCGCCGGAGTACCGCTGATCACACCCGTGGTTGTGTTCACTGTCAAGCCAGCCGGAAGCCCGGTGGCGTTGAAGCTGGTCGGGTTCTGGCTGCCGGTGATCTGGTAGGTGAACGCCGAGGCCGCAGTCGCCGTCGCCGTCAGGGCGCTGGTGATCGATGGAGCAACTCCGGCAGGGTTGCTGACCGTAAGTGTCAACGTGGCGGAGCCACTGCCTGTCGCATTGGTAGCAGTGATGGTTATGGTGCTTGTTCCGGCAACCGTCGGAGTACCGCTGATCACACCCGTGGTTGTGTTCACCGTCAAGCCAGCCGGAAGCCCGGTGGCGTTGAAGCTGGTCGGGTTCTGGCTACCGGTGATCTGGTAGGTGAACGCCGAGCCCACAGTCGCTGAAGCCGTCAACGGGCTCGTAATGGAAGGCGCAACCGCCGCCGGGTTAATGGTGGTGGTCAGCGTGGCCGATCCGGTACCGATTGAATTGGTTGCGCTGATCGTCACGGTGCTGTTCCCGGCAGCTGTCGGAGTACCGCTGATCACACCCGTGGTTGTGTTCACCGTCAAGCCAGCCGGAAGCCCGGTGGCATTGAAGCTTGTTGGATTCTGGGTTGCCGAGATCTGGTAGCTGAATGCGGAGCCAACCGTTCCAGTAGCAGTACCTCCGTTCACCGTTGGAGCTGCCGTGGGACCGGTCTGGGCGCCAAAAGTCCCGAAGACCTGGAAGTCGTCAATCGAATATCCGTAATTTGCTACCCGGTTGTGGCCAAACATCAGGACATAACGTCCGTTGAAGTTCAGGCCGGAGTACGTCGCAGTAAATGCGTTCTGCGTATTTCCGGTTACCGCCTGCATCTCCGTCCAACCCGCCGTGGCCGGATTAGCCGGCACCTGAGTCAGACTTGCCGGGTTATTGCTTGTCCAGAGGTCGTAGTTCGCGGCTGCAGCATTCCACTTAATTACGACTTCATTGATGTTTGCAGAATGACCGAGGTCCACAATGAGCCACGACGGATCGGCAGCCTGGGAGCCTTCCGGAGTGTCCCAACGCGAGTTGTCGCTGGTGTCATTGTCGAAGGCCAGGGATGGGAATCGGCCAGCGGGGTTTCCGAGCTGACCATTGCCGAGGGGAGGAACCGAATCGACAGCATTCTTGAAGCGAGCCAATGGGGCAATGGTTGGGTCCACAAGGCTCTTCCCGGCGATGGGGCTCGCGCTTACGAGATCCAGGTCTGCCTGATTCACGAATCCATCGCAGTTGATGTCGAAGGTGAAGATGTTATTCGTCGTGCTGGCTTGCAGGCTGCTGTTTTGGGTCACGCCCGCGATATCTGCGCTATCGACGAAGTGGTCTCCCGTGACGTCGCCCCACAGTACATCGAAGGGGACGTCAATGGTGCCAGGAATGGCGCCAGCCGTTGGCGTTGCTCCAGGCACAACACCCGAAAGGTGAAGATTCAAGGCTTGGGCGTTCTTCACACCGGTGAGTACAACGTCAATCGTCGTAGGATCGTTAGGATCGGGGCCAATGGATGAGATTGTGCCCACGGCGGTCCCGCCTCCCTGCAGAGTCAGACTGGGCGTGAACCCGCTGACCGGGGCCGGGAAGTGAAGGGCCAGATTGTACGTACCCTGTGTGGAGCCTATGCGAGGCTCAGTGACGACTGTCTGAGGACCAGGAGCCGGGAAGAGCGTGATGCCGAACGTTCCCTGCGCACCCTGAGTCTGGTTGGAAACCGCCTCAAGCAAAGCCGGGCTTAGTGTACCGGCTAGCTGAGTCGAATTGAGGCCTTGATTATAGATACGGACTTCGTCGATGGTGCCCTGGAACCCTTCGGGGTTATTGGTGCCATCATTCGCGTCGTTCTGCGCGCCCATCCAGAGGTCTCCGGCTCCGTCGGCAGCGGCCGCTGGGCCAGTTGCTTTCGCAACACCGTTGATGTAGAGGATACGTCCGGCTCCATTCTGAACGAGAGCAACATTTGTCCATACATTCTGAGTTGCGACGGGACCTACGATGTCAGCAGCGGGGCCACCAGGGCCGCGGAGAACCCATTGGTTCGCAGCGTTAATCAGAATGCCGTACTGATTGCCCTGGTCGCGAGATTTGACGATGACTGCCTGTTCGGTGTTGTCAAGTTTCGTGGGGAAGACCCATGCCGAAAGCGTGAAGGACTGCCCCGCCCCGAATTGAAGGTTTGAAGCATTCGGAACGATGATCCAGTCCGTGACCTTCGTGCCATGGAAAGCCCACCCGCCGCCAACATAGCCCGCAGAGGTAAAGGCCGCTTCACCCTGCGATGCGCCGGTATTGCCATTGCCGGTGACATCGGGAACATTTGGGAAGCTGGTTGGCTCGTTCATATCCCAGTAAGCCACCAGGCCAGGAGCTGTGAACGATGCGAAGGTTGTTGCAGAGGCCTGATTGCTGAAGTTGGACTCGCCTGCGGAGTTTACTGCAGTGACCTGGTAGAAGTAGGTCGAGTTCGGATTCAAGCCCGTGTCCGTAAAGGTGGGCTCGGCAACATTCTGAGCAATCAGGCCCGTTGCAGGGTTCCCGTTTCCGGCTTTGGCAAACCCGGTGGGACTCGTGGATCGATAGACATTGAAGCTGGTCTGGTTGTTGCCCGAAGGATTGGTCCACTTTAGCGTGATCTGACCGGAAGAGTTCGCGACCGCGGTTAGACTGCTCGATGGCGACGGAGATCCGGTAGGCGTCGGCAGGAGGCCATAGACGACGAGGTAACCGTTGTTTCGAACGACTTGATTGTTCGATTGCACGAAATCGAAGCAAGTGAGATAGACCTTCCCGTTCTTCTCAATGGGGATGCTGAATTTCGCCGTCGTGCACTGGTCGTTGTTCCCTGGCACAGGAACCTGCGTTGGGGCGTTGAAAATAGGGTTTGTGATGTTGGTGGCGTTGTATGCCGTTAGAGCATTGCCAACCGTCCACACGATGCCATTCGTGTTCCCATTGGACGAGATGAAGGCGCCTTGGCCCTTGAAGGGCGCGTTGACCGTTGAGATAGCGACTGGGCTTGAAGAGAGATAGTTTCCGGTCGTGGAATCAAATTGAACCTGAAACTGCTCCAGATGTCCGCCATCGGGCGCGAAGTAGATGTTCTTGTTAAAGTATGCCGGAGTGGTAAAGATGGGAAGCCCGTTTCCGCCAACAATCTGCTGGACTACGTTCGTATCACCCTGGACCTGACCGCCGAGAACGTCTCTGTCCAGGACATACAGCGTTCCCTCTTTGCCGCCGCCAACCATAATGTGCGCATGGGGCCCGGATTGATCAGGGAGCAGCAGAAGCCCGCCCGCCCCGAGGTCAAGGTCATTGGTGTTTGTCGTCGGATTATCGTTGAACAGGCTCCAGTCGATCGAAGTCCACCAGTTTTGTGTTTGGGAACTCGGGATCGAGATCTGTATCCCGGAACTGGTGCTTGGAGAGATCTTGAGAGCGCTTTCGCCCCAATTTCCGTTGGTATCCCACGACCCATTACCTGTCATAAAGAACAGATTGTTCGAGGAGTCCATTGCCGGACCAGCGCCAGACTGCCAGATGCCAGCCTCACCGCCGTTCACATTCGGTGTCGCTATAAAGGTCTTCACGAGCTGCAGGGTTTTGGAGTCGTAACCCAGGATCTCGCCATAGTATGGCTGCTCGTCACTGTGCGAAGCATAGGTGAGATAGACGATGTTGTTGGTGCTGTCGAGAACCATCGCCCCGCGCTCATGCTCGTGGAGAGGAGAGAACGGAATCTGACCAGCGCCGGGAGCGGGAATCGGATCCAACTCACCGGTGCCGTAGTTGTTGACGGCAGTCCCGTTGAACGATGCCTGAATCAGAACCGGGCTGCCAAACTTGTTTGCGCCGGTCTTCAGATCAAGAGCATAGAGATACTGCTGATACGGATCGGCAGCATACGAAAAGTTGCTTGTTGGAAAGGTAAGCGAAGGATTTTTCACCGTCACGACCACATAGATCGTGCCGGAAGCTGTATCAATTACCGGAGTCTCGGTGATACCGAGCTCAGGCTGGATATCGGCCGACTGAACATCCCCCTGCGGAAGAGCTCCTGTCCCGGCCGGTGGCAGAAAAACATGCCATAGAGGATCGGAATTCGTCCCGTTGGGATTTGCGCCCTGCAGATCCTTGTCTGCGTCAAAACAATAGATACTGCCGTGCTCTGTCGCGACATAGATTGCGTTGTGCTGCTGCCCATCGGGGAAGCTGCCAGACAACTTCGACAACGTGGTCGAGCTGACGTATAACGGCTGACCATAGGTCTGCCCGTCCAACTGTTGAGTAAACAAAACACCAAAGTTACCCGTAGCAGCAACATTTCCTGGAGTCAGGATCGTCTCTAAGGAGTTCAGCCCCGTATGCATCGTATCGCCTTGCCATGTCGGTATGTCCGGCGATGTCCCCAACTGCTGCTGCCCGAGGGCGGCACTGGCAGGTAGGGCGCTAAAGAGAATGAACCTCAGCAGCTTTATGCAAGAAGCCTGCCCCGCCGTATTCTTTCGAAAACTACCCATATTTCGTACCGCACCACTTAAAGAAAATAAAGCTAAATGTAAAGATGAGGGGCCATTCAAACTATTCGCCTAAAATTGCCCCCAACCTCGCACTCCACAGAGAGCACCATCGTGAACGTGCCACGATCCGATTCTCGGGCCATCGACCGAAAACCCTCGTCTACGCTGGCGACACACGTTCGCACACACCGCGTCTGGCGAGCGCAAGCGAAGAATGTTGCCGCTTGTAATGAAAGAGAGATTTACTGGGCCGATTGGTTGGGCTCGATTTGCAAAACTGAAAGGGCGGGCGTTACCGGAAGTATTGATCCGTCTGGTGGCCTGAATCCCGGCAATCTATCCAGCGGTTCGCATAGCCAAGCTAAGCGATGAGCCGATCGAATTCCTCCAGCAAAGTCGTCTTCCAGCGAAACTCCCGTGCGGCAAGGCGGTGACGAAAAGATTGCCCATCTCGATTGTAACAGTATGCGGAGTTGATCTATGAACAATCCCAGCTATGGCCAAATGCCCCCTGGATATCGCGAGGATAGCCGGTGCATGCTGCGATTGATCTCATTTCTCGATCGACGACTTCAGGGCAATGCGCTCACGTTTTCATGCCGCGCTTGTGCCCGAACCAGCGGGCATGCATGATTCATTTGCTCGCTTACTATCTAACTGCTCACGCTTGTGGAACTTTAGCGCGCGCGCCACCGCGAAGAGATAACCTTCGTTGATGCTTTGCTCACGCACGAAAACGTTCTTTACGAACTCTCGAATTGTCATCGCGGTTTGCGCAGACGTGCGCGGGTCGGATCGGGAAAGGAAATTACCAACAATCGTTGGATCGAGTCTCGCTACGGAAACAATTCGGTTCAAGTATTCTTCAACGCAATCTCCAGAAACGGCCCTCGACATCGAAGATGCTCTCTGTTTGCGACGTGGTCTCGCAAGAAATGTCCCCAGTAGTTGAAATGGTTGGCTGAGAACGGTAGCAATTCGCTCTATCACTGGAGGTAACATTGAATTTCTTCTTAGTACCTCTACGACTGCAATACGCCCGCCGTTTCTGTTAAGTCGCGAACAACTCGCCGCCCTACCGCAGCGGACGGCCACCAAACCGCCTGCTCCTCGCGCGGCGAAGATAGTGGAAGGATTGAAGGACCTATCGACGCGCGAGCGTCGCGCGTCTAACAAGTGTTTTACTTGGTTGCCGATGCTAGTTGCACTTCGGGCTTCGAGAAGCGGGAGTCGTCGAGCTTGGGATTGACAGCTACCTTATCAATGATTGCTTTTTCGGGGGGCACGGGAGGATCCTTAAAACCAAGAAGGGTTCGGACGACAGGAAGGACCCGCGTCTCCAACAGGTACGGGATCTGAAGGCCATTAGTGAGTCGGTAATCCCGGAAGTAAATCTCGACCGGGTGATACGTTCCATCCAGCCGGCGTGGTTGACCCTCAACTTTCGCCTCGAGGAACGTTCGTGCATCGATCCACACATGTGTTACCTGTCCGGTCTTCGTGGTCAGCTTCAGCTTGTAAGTATCACGGCCTTCTACCTTTTCCATGCCGTCCAGGTCTGCCCGTGTTCCTTTTGCCTCATAATCCAACAACGGCCCATCGAGCTCGGACTGCGTCTCTGTTATCTTTATCTCCTCCGGCGTGTACGACTCCACAACCCGGCGACCGAGATATGGCCGAAGTTTCCAACCGTTCGTCCCGTCGAAGACCTGCAGCGCCGTTTCTCCCTTGAACTGCAGCTCAACTCGCATTTTGCGTGGTCGTTTGAATTCCATCAGAAAGGGAAGCTCGACCTCCTGGGCCGGCCGGTTCGCAACATACTTTTGGGCCATGGCGTCGCCCGGCGTCTCTAGAATGGCGCGCTGATTTCCACCTGCGGTTAGTCTCCCTGTAAAGGACATCGTCTGTACTGCCCGCCAGGCATGAAGACCTCCTCGGGCTTCGGCGTTCTTATCGGCTATCTGCTTTGCCGAAAGGCCGATCTTCGAGGTGTCGTCCGAGACTGCGAGAGATGCAGTGAACGCAAATAGAAATAGAGCAGCAACAACCCGGAACTTCTTAAGCATGTCGCTCCTTCGCTCTTAGGTTATAGCTGCCAATCGTAACGTAGTCCTTGTTATACGTCAATAACGCTGAAACCTGAGTTGCTAACGTACAGAGATTTCTGAGTTAAACGGCAAAGAGTAAACCGTATTTTCCTGAAGGATCGAGGACTGAGCAAATTCGTCAGCGCATCCCGACCGGTGAGCCCCGGCAATTTCTGCGTCAATTTTTCGTTCACGCAACTCAGTAACGATCCATCGGTACTGGTACGCGCAGGCACCGCGCGCCTTACGGAACTGGAATGCAAGGTCCTGCAGTTATAAAGACGAGCTGTGGCCGGCTGCATTGTACGAAAGATAGTAATTCCGAAATCCTGCTTTTGCTAATTCTTTGCTTTCGCGCAATGTACTTACGTGGGCTCCGCTCAATAATTCCGAAAGATCCCTGAATTCCATTACTGGGCGCACTACGGAGATGCCGAAGAACAACGGGGTCCCGAGTGGGCGATCGAGGAGGCGCATGGCCAGAATAAGCGTTGGTCCCCAATGGTTATCTGTGGTGTTGGTCTGTGTCGCGGCACTGCCTGCTACCGCACAATCATTCAGAGTTCAATGTCCAACTAGCACAATTACACACCCCGGCAGTATTACGAACGTGAACGCGGAGCCTCCATACAACGGGCCGACGACGTTTAGTACGAGTTCGTCTGGAATGTACGTGATACCCACCGGCAACGTAAACGGCGCCATCAAGTGCCAGCAGGTTTCGGGCGGTGACGGCTACTCGACGATGGCGAACGGAACACAGACGTTCATGTTCTCCTTCGGCCCGCTATCGGGGCTGGCAGATATCGCCAACGGCCACGCCGGCACAGAGTTCCCAAACGTGTTCAATATGACGTATAAGGACTTCCAGGGACCCAACGCAGTCCTGCTCCCCGGCGATCCGGCAACCACGGACGGGATGGCGGCGAACACGTGGCCCGCTTATCCCTTACCGACCTCAAATTTCACATATAACGGCGCGGTAGGGCTGGCCTACGACATTGCGAATGTAGTCAACATTTACGATATCGCCGAGGTCCCGTCATCGAACAATGTCATTGTTCAAACGAATGCTCCGCTCGGTTTGACGGTCGGACAGACGGTGAAGATCGCCGGAACCGGAACCGGCTATGACGGTACCTGGACGGTTACAAGCACGGGCTTTCCGAGCCCGGCGCCGAGCGGGGTCACCAATTACGGCCTCCCGCCGTTCGACGTTTTCACGTTCACCGCCGCGGCCGCAGGTCTGGCCGACGTAAACGAGTCGCAAACCGCTACGGCATCGACCGGTCCGGTACTCGACGGCCACGTGGATCCCCGCCAAATCATGGATGTCGGCGTGATGAACGGCAGCATCCCGGCGCCTTTAGTCGCGTTTGATGAGGACGATGAGCTGTTTCTCACCCTCACTAACGTCGGCATGATCATGCGGCCGGACCTATTCGAGCAGCACACCATCCACTTCCATGGCTATCCTAACGCCTCGTCAGTTTATGACGGTGTACCGGACGCCTCGGTAGCCATCAACATCGGCGGTAGTTTCACGTATTACTATCTCGCTCCGGATGCCGGAACTTACTTCTGGCACTGCCACATCACTCCTCCTGAACACTTGCAGATGGGCATGGTTGGACAACTGTACGTGCGGCCGAGGCAGAACAGGCTCTCCAGCGGTACGTCGTTGTATACAGGCCTGCAGTGGCAACAAGGAGATTTGCGCACGGCTTGCATTCCAGCCAACGATATCCTCTGCAGCGCGACGCTGCCGGCGGTAAATACAGGCGCGACGCAGGGTGTCGATAAATTAGGAAGCCCGCAGAAATACGTTTACAACGACGGCGACGGCTCGACAGCGTATGACGTCGAGTACCCGCTGCAGATTCACGGCTTCGATCCTAACTTCCACTTTGTCGGCATGACCTTCAACCCGGAAGCATTTGTCGACATGAAAGACAAGTTCTTCCTGCTGAATGGGCGTAGTTACCCCGACACCGCCACACCCGGCCCCATGGCTACGCAATCTTCCGACGGCCGCATGCATTACTCGCAGCCCATGCCCGCGATCATCAACATCCCCGCGGGCGGGAAAGCGCTTCTGCGCATCGCGGACCTGGACGTTTCGGAGTATCAGACGCTGGCCTCGCTCGGGATTCCGATGAAGGAAGTCGGATTCAACGCGAAGCTGTTGCGCGATCAGGAAGGAAACAACCAGGAGTTTTACACCAACTCGATCACCCTCGGCGGTGGCGAGGCGCTGGATGTCCTGCTGGATGCTAGTGACGCAGGCTGCGGATCGATGGGCTGCTCAGCGAAATTATATCCGCCGGGTAGCACGTTCTATCTCTACACCACCAACCTCGATCATCTTTCGAACGATCAGGAGAATTTCGGGGGACTGATGACCGTGGTTCATATCTGCAACAGCGTGACCGGCGGGAACACCTACGGGAACACCTGCAATTAGGAGAGCGGCAATGAGCGAAATGAAAATGAAACCGACGCAATCGATCTCGATCGCACGATTCGTTCTGGCGCCCGTGCTGGCTTTGTTCCTGAGCGCCGCGGCTCAAGCTGCGGCCCCCGGAATTACCGGCCCGACGTTCAACCTGACAGCACAGACCGCTTTCCTCAATCAGCCGGACGGAAACCAGGTTTATTCGTGGGGTTATGGCTGCAATGGCGCGCCGGCGGGATTCGCGATCAGCTCGGGCCTGATGCCAAATCAAAACTGCCCCTCCATGCAGGTGCCCGGCCCCACGCTGGTCGTTACGGAAGGACAGACGGTCACGGTCAACCTGTCGAACGGTCTTCCCGCGCCCGCGGGCAACACATCGATCCTCTTCCCAGGCTTCAACGTTACCGCGACGGGCGGCGTGCCGGGACTGTTGACACAGGAGGCTGCGCCTGGCGGAACGGTGACTTATACATTTTTGGCCAATTCTCCGGGCACTCACGCCTATTACAGCGGCACGCAGGGTGATCTGCAAATCGAGATGGGGCTGTACGGAGCAGTCATCGTACTGCCCGCCAGCGTGCCCACACAGTGCACAACCGGGCTCCCACTCACGAATCCCGGCAACAACGCGAAAGCAAAGGCAGCTTGGGGCGAACAAGACTTCCGGCTCGCTCCAGCTGCGTTCGATCACCCGAGGTCCTGCTATGACCGGGAATACCTGTTCCAGTGGGCAGAGATGGATCCGAAAATTCATAATGCCGCGCTCACGCAGGTGGCGGCTCTGGGTAATTGCACGGCTGGATCTCCCGGTTGCAGCCTCAATGTTCCCACTGAGCCGTACCATCCGGCCTACTTCCTGATCAACGGCCGATCAATGCCCGACCTGATGGATGCGAACTATGCAGCGGAGTATCCACACCAGCCCTATAACGGCAACCCTCATATGCATCCGGGCGAGATGACGCTCGTCCGTTCCATTGGGCAGGGCCGCTGGCAACACCCGTTCCATGAGCACGCGAACCACGTGCGTATTCTGGCCCGCGACGGGAACATGATCCTTGCTCCTGACGGTTCGAACCTCGCCGGAATTCTGATGTTCAACACCGATACGACCCCGGGCGAGGCTTTTGACGGAATCTTCTATTTCACCGGCAGAGGCTTGAATTGGGATCCGTTCGGTCATCATCCCGGCGATACGCAGGACCCGCTCGCCTCCCTCCCTTGCACGCCGGACGCAAACGGATACAACACCGGAGCTCCAACGGCCATTAATTATTACGAGTGGTGCCAGGACCACAACAAGCCGCTGGAAGTTGCTCCCTTCGGCGATGTTGCCGCCGGCGGCCCGGCGACTTTGCCGAATCCCAACATTTTCACGAACGGTCCCTGGTACGGCGGTACTCCGTATTTGGGACCGGACGCAACGCTGCGCGGAGGGGGAACACAGGCCTGCGCCAGCACCTCAGGAAGCGTCGCGGCGAACGGGGCATCGCCCTGCAGTTCGTTGCAGCCCTCGAATATCCAGGCAAACCCATCCAGTGAACGCGGCTGGGCATACATGTGGCACTCGCACAACGAACGCGAGATTACCACCAACAACGTTTTCCCCGGCGGAATGCTGATGATGATGCTCGTCGATACGCGTGAATTTGTTATCGACGAGTCGAAATAAGAGCTCGAGAGAGGAACTATGCGAACTAATAACAGGACATTTCTATCTAAATTAGCGGCAAGTATCGCCGGGATACTTCTCTCGGGTGCTATCTCTACATTCGGCCAGCAGCAGATAAACCTCACCGCGGGACCGAGCAGCATTACCCTCCCGGACGGTAACACGGTTCCGATGTGGGGATACACTTGCGGAGCAGTAGTCACGGGGTCCACCGCGACGTGCGCTCCGTTGAATACCAGTGCTTTCGGAGGCTGGTCGCCGGTCGTGATTACCGTGCCCACAGGCGCGAGCGGCGGCCTGACGATCAATCTCACGAACAATCTGTCGTTCGCGAACTCAAATAGTGTGCCCACATCGATCATGATTACCGGACAGGTGGGCGGCGGACTGGGATCGGTTACATCGAGTTGTAGCTCCGCCAGCGGTTCAACGACCGGTTCCACCTGCACGCCGAGCCCGAACCATCCGACCCAGGGTGTCACGTGGTCCACCGTGAATAATGCTATAACGAACGTTCCCCCACCCCAAGGGCCGCGCGTTCAATCGTTCGGTACTGAAGTCGCTGCGGGATCGACGGCTGCGCTGACTTGGCCAATACTCAAGCCCGGCACGTATCTGCTAGAGTCCGGCACGCACCCGTCGATCCAGGTTCCGATGGGGCTGTACGGAATCCTCGTGGTCACCACGGCGCCCACGGCCACAAGCGGCACGGAAAGCGCAGCCGGGACGGCTTATCCTGCATGTCCTTCAGGTACCACGACAGGTTCTGTGGCCGGGTGTGCTGCAAGCGCTGTGACATACGATGCCGAAGTTCCTCTGGTCTTCGGCGAGATCGATCCGGTACAGAACAGCACAGTCAGTAAAGCGGTGAACACTGCTGGTTTCAGTGAAACGATGGTTTGGTCCGGACAGCCGGGTGGATGCGGAAATTCCAGTTCTTCCACCTATCTTCAGTGCTATCCACCAGCGGTGAACTACACGCCGCTCTACTACACAATTAACGGCGTGGCATTCAGCAAGACGAACGCATCCGCTTCGCTCTTCCCCATAACCCCAGCTTCGATCGCGCCGGTTTCAGGCACTGGATCTGTTCTGGTGCGCCTGGTGAACGCCGGCTTGCGGATGCACGTTCCGGCGATCGTCGGATCGAAGGTACCGGGCGCTACCGGAGGGACAAACCCCATTGTTACCGGATTCCAGGTCATTGCCGAAGACGGCAACCCTCTTCCCGGCGTTCCCAAAATCAAGAGCGAAGTGTTTATGGCCGCAGGCAAGACCTATGACGTCATCATCAACGGTCCGGCCGCAGGCCTTTCGGCAGTCAGTCTTGTTTCAGGGGGCAGTGGCTACAACCTCGGGACGACGATCGTTACTCTCAGTGGCGGAGGCGGCACCGGCGCAATTGTAACGCCCACCTTCACTCTCAGCAATGTTTCCATCGCCGCGGGCGGCACCGGCTACGTTGCACCCGTTGGAGGCGTTGGAGGCGACACGTTCACGGTGACAGGCAGCGGAACGGCGGCGTCGGGCACAATAACCGTCGACACCGTGGATGGAAGCGGTGCGATTACACGCGTTCACGTGACGACGACACCTGGTAGTTTCCAACTGGGTTCGACATCTGTCACTTACAACGGAACCACAGGCAGCGGGGCCACACTGGTTCCAACTTTTTCGTTCGCCAGCATCGGTCTTTCGAATCCGGGCAGCGGCTACACTTCAGCGCCGACGATCAGCATCGCCGATACTGCCACTACGCCCGGCACAGGTGCCGCTGCGACGGCAAGCGTTCCTGCGCTTCCGGTTTTTGACCGCGAGTTGAGCCTTTCCGGTAATGCGACCGAGCGCGACGCCGGCATGTTGGCTTATATCGGCGGCAGCGGCGCAGCGCTGGCAGCCTCCGGCAGCGGTCTTTTTGGACCTGCGGTGGCGCGCCCCGATACCTACAACGCTCTGGCTGCAGGCGTGACGCTCAAAGTGCTGGATCCGTCGAAAGGCGTGATCGCCAACGACACGAACGTGTACGGAGCGTCAGTGGCAAGCACAGTATGCTCTGGAGCTCCCCCCACTGGCACACCGACGGCTTCCTGTTCACCGGCAGGAGGCGCCCTCACTATGTATGCGAACGGAACATTCACCTATACTCCGAATTCCGGTACTACCTCGGACTGGTTCATCTATCAGGCGAATGGCAATGGTCCGTTGGCACTGGTCACTCTCAATCCGTCGAACATCACCGACACTGCTGGCGTCACTTGCTCTGCTCTGACGTTTAACGCACAAACATCTGCTTACCTGGCGATCAAGACGCCCGGCGTCCTGGCTGGTTGCAAAGACGGGGCGAATCTGCCCTTAACGGTCGCGACGTCGTCGATCACGGCGCCCGCAGGATTGGCGGTTGTTGCAGATGCCAACGGCGGATTCACCGCATCGCTATCCACACCATGCGCCGCAGCGACCGGTTGTAGCTACACTTTCACTTTCCAGGCGCAGAACTCGCAAAAAGGTCTGAGTCCAGCCGCCAACGCTACAGTTGTGTTCCCCGCGGGCAGCGGTCTCTCGGTTACGGTGCTGGACGGGCAGGACAAGAAGACGGTCATCTCCGATTACCGCTGGATCATCGAAGAAGATCGCACCTTCTACATCGATCCGAAGTGCACAGCGAATCCTCCGGCGGGGGGCTGCCCGACAACAAATTCGGGCACCGCTCCCACATTGGGAACCAATTTCCACACCAGTTATATGCCTTATGTGGCCCAAGGCTGTACCGGGCCATATTCCTGCGAAGGGGGTCAGACGGCCATTGACCCGGCAACCGGCAGGCATATCCCTGTTGTGTGCGATGTGGGCAATGGCGTCTGCCGGCCGGATACCACGGGCAACGGTATGACACCCGTACTTCCAAGCCAAGTCGCGTTAGATCCGACCAAGCGCTACTACATATCCGTTTTGCCCGGCGATGCGGCGCAGCCGTTCACGACTGGATACTCCGGGGGAGGTTGCCAGAATGGGCAGGCTAGCGCTACCCCCGGCGCAGTTTGCGGACATGGCATGGGCGGCGCTCCGATCGCCGCGGCCTGCGCGCCCGGCACCACGAACTGCGGCACGCCCTTTGCGCCAGTCACAATCATCACGCAGCCTGCGCCCTATCCGCCCGGCAAACTCTCGGTGTTCGTGTTCGAAGATGACTTTCCGCTGAACGGCGAGCAGGATGGCGGCGGCGGAGTCGATGTGTTGTCGCCGATTGAACCCGGACTGGGCGGTTTCCAGATTCACCTCTGGGACGCCATGGGTGGCAATGGCGACTTCACCGGGCAGATGACTTACGACATGTTCAACCAGCCGCTCACCAACAGCCTGGCGGGAACAAAGGACCCGAACACCGGGTTGGATGCGTGTCCGATTGGCGTGAACGAACGGAGCGCGACGAGCGGCGCAAGCCCGACGACGCTAGCAACCGAATCGACCGCCACGGGAATTACTGGCATGATCGTCACCTGCCCGAAATACGAATCGGACGGAGTAACCCTGTCCCCGCTCGCGGGCCAGGCGGTCATCGCAAATCTAATGCCCGGACGGTGGGGCGCCGTTGCGACGCCTGGAGCCGATCGCATTGCACGCGGGGAAGAGTGGCTCCAGACCAACACCCTGGACGGACAGAAGGCTCATGACGTTTTCACCCGAGTCGGTGAGCCGAGTTATTTCCAGGAGTTCGGACCGGCATCGTACCACGTCAGCATCGGTTTTGCTAACCCGGCGATCATCAATGCGCGCAAGCCATATCTCTGCGCCGGCACAGACCCATTCAGCCCACAGCCAGGCGTCTCTTACAGTTGCAACAACACACTCACGGGGAGAGTCACGGGCGAGCATTTGAGCCGTACGCCGGATGAACGGCTCTACAGTAGCGGTTCGCACGATACCTACTATTGGTCTCAATGCTATGTGAGCTTCGGAGACCCGGACGGCGAGGATTTCGCGTTCACGAAGTGCAACGGCGATGGCACGTTCACGCTGTCCGGCCTTCCCCCGGGCGATTGGAGAGTTACGGTTTTCGACCAGTGGAACGATCTGCTCGTAGATGGTCTGTCGACACCTGTGTCACTACCTAGCTCTGCCTCCGGATCAACCAAAGACCTCGGTGACATCGCAACCACCCAGTGGCAAACAAACCTGTACACTCGGACCTTCATCGACGACAACAAGGATGGTATTTCTCAGTCCAGTGAGGCTGGAATCCCGTTTGCCAACGTCGCCGTCCGGTTGCGCGACGGCAGCTTGGAAAATCTTCTTCAGACGGACTTCACCGGCACAGCGAATTTCAACGAGACCTTCCCGCTGTTCGGCTGGTACACGGTGGAAACCGACGTAACTCGGTACAAGAATACCGGCACGCACGTGGTGTACGACGTGGGCGGCCCAACGGATGGCTCTTCGAACTGCGGTGTGACCGGCTATCCGCCGTGCGGGAACTCCACTATTGGCAAGTTCCTGGCTAATACGGCGGAAATCGTGTCCGTACCCACGAACTTGCGCGTCCCGGGAGCGGTCTATTGCGCCGGAGCGGACTGCAATAGCAAATCGATCCAAAACGGGCCCAGCACGAGCGATCCCCCGAGTGTTTGCGCGACCTCCGCAGCGAGCGGCTCAACTCCCCCAACCACCACCTGCTCGACCCAACTCTCTTCCGGGCGCATCGATCCTCCGTGGGTGGGAGTTGAGGGTTGGCAGGGCTTCCCGGGCCAGAATAACTTCCTCGAATTCGGCAAGGAGCCTTATGTTCCCGGCGAAAATGGCGGGATCAAGGGTCACGTGATTTATGCCTCAACCCGCCCGTTTGACGACCCCCAAATGCTGGTCCAGACTCAATGGGAGCCGCTGGTTCCGCACGTGACGATCAACCTCTATCAGGAAGGCGTTGCAGCAGACGGCGTCACCCCGACCCTCACGTTGGTGGATCATACGCAGACCACTAGCTGGGACGATTGGGCCCAGGGCTTCCACGCGGACGCCAATGGCAACATAATCCCCAACATGAGCTGCCCCGGCCAGGGTGCAAACAGCGGCCCCATTCCGGACCTCTTTTTCTCCTCGCTGTACAACCAGCCGAACTATCTTGACTTCTACAACAATGTTGAGCACGGTAACGCTGGCAATCCGACAGCCCTGCCGAATAACTCCCAATTTAAGTGCTATGACGGCATGCATGCCTGGAACCAGATCCAGCCGGCGCCCTACGACGGCATGTACCAGTTCCCCAGCGTGACCTCCGTTGACCCGACCACCGGGAAACCGAAAGGCACGAATTGCACGATCTGCCAAGCGAATAACCTGACGGCGACTACCTTGCCCACTTCAGATTTGTATTACGGCCTACCGCAGCTTCCTACCGGAAAGTACGTGGTGGAAGTCGTATTGCCTCCCGGCTACGAGCTGGTCAAGGAAGAGGATAAGAACATCCTCATCGGCGACAACTTCATTGCTCCGGTCACTCAGGAGTTTGGCGGGCTTGGCAACGTCTTCATCATCCCCGACCAGGCCTCAGTGGCTGCATCGCAGCAATACGCCGGTCCCGGTTACAACCAATACAACGCCCAGAATCCCACTCAAAGTTTGGGCGCCTCGGCGCAGAACGGGATCGTTCCAGGCTTTATTCCTGAACCGATTTGGCCGTGTGTTGGCGAGGCGCGCATTGTGCCCGACTACATCAGCCTGTATCCACAGTCAAAGCAGGTATCGCCGTTTGCTGGAGCAACCCGCAATCTGTGTGACCGCAAAGAAGTGACGCTGGGCGACCAAATGGGCGCCATTGCGAAATTCTACATCTATACTTCAACTCACATCGCTTCCAAGTTCACAGGCGGCATCACCGATGACTACACGTCGGAATTCGATCCCTTCTCTCCGCAGTTCGGCGAGAAATTTGCTCCGCCCAACCTGCCGGTCTCGGTCAAAGACTGGGCGGGGAACGAAATCTCGCGCGTGTACGCCGACCAATGGGGAACGTATGACGGAATGACCTACTCGACTTGGGAAGTCAACCCACCGAACCCCACCGGGTATTCACCGACAATGATGGTTTTTTGCATGAACGATCCCGGACCGATCCCCGGCCCCGGCGGAACTATGATTCCCGATCCGCAGTTCACGCCTGGTTATAGCCAGTTCTGCTATGAGCTGCCGTTCATGCCGGGCACCACGCAGTATCTTGATACGCCGGTCGTGCCGACGTCCGCCTTCGCCGGCGCTGGCTACAACAACGTTGACTGCGCGTATCCGGATGCAACCCCGGCGATCGCCGAGGTCGACGGCGATGGTGTTGGACCGTGGGTAAGCAAGGCCGGTGTGACGCTAACCATCACCGCTCTTGGCAACCAGAACGTACCTAACAATGCTTACTCCGGGCCTTCCGCTACCGCTGCTCCGTTCAATCAGAAAACCGTCACGCGTCACTACGGCTTCGGCAATCAGTGCCTGGCACCGACGCCCAGCAACGCGACTTGCAATACGCTGTCGTCGGTGACCATCGGCGGAAAACCGGCAGTCATCGTCAGTTGGTCGGACACGCAGATCCAGGTGGCCGTGCCTCCCGGCGTGGCGCCCTGCCCCGTCCAGCAACAGGCGCAATACGGCGGTTCGCCAGCGCAGTGCGGCCAACTCGTCATTACGGCGGGCAACGGCAAACAATCGATTGACACGGTTACTGTAACAATCGGCGGGAAGGCCCCGACCCACGTTCCCGCATCCGGGTCCATCCAGACTGCAATTGACGCGGCTGCGCCGGGCGACCTGATCATCGTTGACCCGACCTGCGTTACCACCGGGACGACAACGGCTGTTGGGTGTACCACCGCCGGTGCTACCACCAACAGCGCGGCCGCTCACAACGAGCTGGTAATCATGTGGAAGCCTGTCCGGCTGCAAGGCGTCGGTTCGGCCTCCAGCATTATCAATGCCAATACTCATCCGGCTGGCAAACTCGATGCCTGGCGCCAGCGCGTCAACTGCCTGTTTGGCTTGAATCTCACTGGAACCGCCATCTCCACATCCAATCCGTTCGATCCAACGGGCCAAGCCAGTTGCCCGGGCACGGGATGGAACTATTTCGTCGAAACCGCCAACAATCCCCAGGTTGATCCGCTGCCGCTCGAAGCGATCATCGGGTGGGATGCGACGCAGAACGGCAACCTGGCCCAGCTCCTGCAGGAGCCATCGCTGATGGGAGCTCTGGAAGGCGCGGCCATCACTGTGTTGGGCAAGGGCGTCAACTTCCCCTCTCCGCTGAATGCAGGTGGCGGAGCGGCAGGCGAACTGGGAGGGTTCCCGACCGGCACTACCGTGCTCACCGGGGCTGTCAACCCGGCCGATGGTTCGTACGCTACGGGCGATGCAAATCCGAACTGTGAAACGAGCAGTACAACCAATACCAATCCGTTCCCGAGCAACTTCAGCTGCAACCCATCCAGTATTGACGCGTTGGGTATCACCGACAGCTCACAGGGCGGCGGAGGCATCTTCCTTCACGGTTGGGCGCACAACATGCAAATCGCCAACAACCACATCTTCAGCAATGCCGGAACGCTCTCGGGCGGCATCAACCTTGGCCAGGGTGAGTTTGCTCCCTCGTATATCCAGGGCAGCACCACAAACGCAGCTCCGGGCTCCTGCGTCACCTCGAGCAGTATTGGAGCAAACGTGCAGTTGCCCTATTGCAACAACCTCGACGTCAACGTTCACAACAACAACATCTCGTTGAACTCCTCCACCGGCGACGAATTATTCTCCGGCACGCCGGCCGGGGCCGGTGGTGTAAGCATCTGCACCGGCGCCGACTACTACAAATTCAACAACAACTGGGTCTGCGGCAACCTGAGCAGCGGCGATGGCGGCGGCGTAGCGCACATGGGATTCAGCTACAACGGCGACATCGAGCACAACACGTTCATCTTCAACCAGAGCCTCAACCCGACCATTCCGGCCAATGGCGGCGGCCTTCTGATCATGGGCACCCCGGACGTCGATGCGACGTGCGGTGCAACTGTCGATGTCGATTGCCTCGATCCGGCGGCTCTCCGCACTCCCAGCGACGGAGTAGGACCAGGACTGGTGATCAATGCCAATCTGATTATGGGCAACGCAGCAGAAACCGGTAGTGGCGGTGGCCTGCGGCTGCAACAGGTCAACGGTTCGGATGTGCTGGCCTTCCCGACAACGCCCTCGAATTGGTATTCGCCGCAGATCACGAACAACATCATCGCGGACAACGTTGCCGGTTGGGATGGCGGCGGTGTGTCGATGGTGGACGCGCTGAACGTCAACATCATCAACAACACCATCGTTTCCAACTCTACGACCGCATCTGCCGGAATCCTGTTCACCACCATCGGGGCTCCGCTGGCCAGCGGCGAGGGAACGAACTGTGTGACCAGTCCCACCACCTCGTGTCCTCAACCCGCGGGACTGGTGGCCATACAGAACAGCGCCGGTTTCGCAGCAAATCTGCCTGCGACCATTACTTGCCCGCCGAACCACTATCAGGGATCGACAGCCACTAATGGCACTTGCCGGACGTACTCCTATCCCGAGTTGTACAACAACGCCATCTGGCAGAACAGCGCGTACTACATTGGCGTCGGCGCTCTCAGCGCGCAATACCAGCAGAATGTAGTCTCGCTCTACAACGCGTTCACCACTACGATGGCGCCGACGCAGCCCCAGGCCGCCGCAACAACAGCCAACGGCAACGGCGTGATCATCACAGGTGGTACGGGCGCTTGCGTAGCTGCTAACTATTGGGACATCGGCGTGCGCGGCGACGCAACCGTGAGCGGCCACGAATCAGGCGTCACACTGAACCCGCTTTATTCAGTGCTGAGCAGCACTACGAGCTATGACCCATCGAATATCTCCAGCAACCCGACCTTCGTCAGCCAGTACTGCGACGGCTCGCGGCAGCCGCCAGAGTTTGGCTCGTCCGGCTGGGCGGTGCCGCCAGGTATCGCCGATGCCACCGTTCCGAACCCGGTCTTCAACCTGACTCCGGTTGCCACCGTCGACGAAGGCAACAACTGGATCAACTTGCGCTGGGGCCCGTTGACGCTGACTAATCCCAGCGTGACGGGAGGAGCGTCCCTCGGCAATTACGCGCTGGCACAGGGTTCACCGGCTATCGATTACGTGCCTAGCTCGTCTCCGACCTACTCGGCGGCGCCAAGCACGGACTTCTTTGGAAAACCGAGGCCCGATCCCGCCAATCCGAATCATTTCGATATCGGTGCGGTCGAGTTCCAGGGCACCAACCTGGCGGTGCTTAGTTCGATCACGCCCAACAGCGGCGAGCAGGGCACGGTCGTGCCTGTGACCATCACGGGCACCTACGTGACCGGTGCCACTGCGGTCAATGTGTCCGGCTTCGGCATCACCGTCGGCACGCTGACCGTGACCGCGACCTCGGTCACCACCACCTTCACCATCGCGCCAAACGCGACAGTGAGTGCAAGGAACGTCACGGTGACCACACCGGCAGGCACCAGCAACCCAGTTACGTTTAGCGTGGTTGCACCGCCGGCACCGACGCTTGCGTCCATCACGCCTTATTTCGAATTGCGCGGAACGTCTGTGAACGTGACCCTGACCGGCACGAATTTTGTCAACGGGTCGACGGTCCGGGCGACAGCTCCGGCAACGGGCTTTATCATCAGCAGCGTGGTCGTTGTGAACCAGACGACCATTACAGCAACGTTCAGCAGCACCACCGGTGCTCCGATTGGTAACGAGAGCCTCTACGTTGCCACGCCGGGTGGCACAAGCAACGTTCTTCCCTTCGCGATCAACGGTCCGGTGCTCAGTTCAATCAGTCCGGCCTCGGGCAATCGCGACAGCAGCGTCGCTGTAACCCTCACGGGTACTGGATTGACAGGAACAACCGCGGTCAACGTCTCCGGTAGCGGCATCGTTGTGAGTGGCGTAACAGTCGTCAGCGACACCACGGTGACTGCAACGTTCACCCTTACGCACTTCGCTTCGGGCGGCGCCAGGAATGTGACAACTACATCGCCGGCCGGAACCAGCAACGCAGTCACCTTCACGGTGATTGTGCCTCCGGGCGCGCTGACCTCCATATCGCCCACTACGGGCGCGCAAGGCACCAGCGTTCCGGTGACAATCAGCGGTACCGGACTGACCGGATCGACGGGAATCACCTTCTCCGGTGTCGGCGGCGGTGGCGGCATCGGCGTCAGCGGCTTCACCGTGGTGAACGATACGGCCATCACGGCGACGTTTGCGATCTCGCCGACGGCTGCACTGACGGCGAGAAACGTGCGTGTCAACACGGCAGGCGGACTAAGCAATCCGGAGACCTTCACGGTTGTGAGTCCCGGAACGCCGACGCTTACTTCGATCAGTCCCAGCTCGGGTCTACGCGGAACGCCTACTTCGGTAACCCTCACCGGCACAGGCTTCACGACGACCGGAACTGCGGTCCACGTAACCGCGCCGGCGAACGGCCTCTCCATCACAGGAGTCACGGTGGTCAATCCAACCACAATCACGGCTACCTTTAACACGAGCACTGGCGCGACCATCGGTCCGCGGAGTATCTATGTGACCACACCGGGCGGCACGACCGGAACCGTAACCTACACGGTATCGGGACCGGTGCTCACGTCGATTTCTCCGACATCGGCGGTTCGCGGCACAGCGGTTTCAATCAGCCTTTTCGGCAGCGGACTGACCGGAACCACGGCGATTAACGTGTCCGGTGGCGGCGTCACGGTCGGCGGACTGACGGTCGGCAATGGAGTGACGGTCGTCAATGATGGACAGGTGAACGCCACATTCACCATCTCGGCTGGGGCCTCAGGTACGGTCAGGAACGTCACCGTGACCGCGCCGGGCGGCACAAGCAACTCGGTTGCGTTTACGGTCGTTGTTCCGCCAGCGCCGACATTGACTTCGATCGCTCCGCCCACGGGCGTTCGCGGCCAGGCGGTCTCGGTCACGCTCAACGGTACCAACCTCACCGGAGCGTCCGCAGTAAACATTAGTGGAGGCGGAATAACGGTCAGCGGTCTCACCATTATGAGTCCGACGGCGGCGACGGCAACCTTCACCATCTCCAACACCGCAGCCCTCGGCGCCAGAAACGTCACGATTACGACGAGCGGCGGTACCAGCAACGTGGTGCCA
>Ga0213872_10000783_pt1 | contig 23253 bp, 35 predicted proteins | sample VelepicomBERX_R2_FD_160071 | JGI IMG/M metagenome (GOLD analysis project Ga0213872, IMG submission 160071) | Rhizosphere microbial communities from Vellozia epidendroides in rupestrian grasslands, the National Park of Serra do Cipo, Brazil - RX_R2 | ecosystem: Host-associated > Plants > Roots >...
AGGTAAGGGATGCCTACGGCGACAACAGTGCCCGGCTGACAGAGTTGAAGCGTCGTTTCGATCCGGACGGTGTGTTCGCCTCCGCCATTCCGTTGCCCGGCTAGCATTGATGTCTCAAGAGCGTCTCCGACTGGCGAACAAAGGACCACGCAGGCTCATCTGGAACTCTGCAACTGGAGACACGCTCCGTTTATCCATTATTGGGAGAACATTATGCATATCGCGGAAAAGACAGTCTTGATCACTGGCGCCAACCTCGGCATCGCAATTCCCGACGACCTGACCGATCTCAACAAGGAGTAAATATGGCAATCGCAGTTGTTAAAGGTGATATGAGTGTCCAGATAGGCCCCTTCTCCACTGCGCAGCAGCTTTCCTCCGCGCTTAACAGAAAAGAGCTAAGCGCTGAGGAATTGTTGATGGCGACCGTCGAGCGAATCGAAGCAGTCAACCCCACCGTCAACGCCATCGTCGCGATGGACGTGGATGCCGCTCGGAAGGCGGCAAGGGAAAGCGATAAGAGGCGCGCGGCAAATGCCGTCCGCGGTCCGCTCGACGGCATACCGATGACCGTGAAGGACAGCATCGCTGTCGAGGGATTTCCGGCCACGTCAGGCTTTCCTCCCCTGGCAAATTATCGCCCCAACTCCGACGCGCCGAGCGTGTCGCGATTGAGACGCGCAGGCGTCACGATCGTTGGCAAATCCAATTTGTCCACGATGGCCATGGACTTCCAGTGCGACAATCCGCTTTTCGGTACTACGCGCAACCCTTGGAACCTGGAGATGACGTCCGGAGGTTCTTCGGGAGGCGCGGCAGCAGCCTTGGCTGCAGGCATGATACCGCTGGAGTTCGGTAGCGACATCGGCGGCTCGGTTCGCCAACCGGCTCATTTCTGCGGCATATACGGACATAAGCCGACGTTCGAACTCTATCCGCAACGGGGCCACGTTCCGCCGCCGCCGGGGGTCATGAGCATAGCCGACATGGGAGTGCTCGGACCAATGGCTAGGTGCGCCCAGGATTTAAACCTGGCGCTGGAAGCTCTCCTCCTCGAGGAAGAAAGCACAGGCCGCGGGAGATGGGTACCCGAATTACCACCTCCCCGCTTCGCACGTCTTTCAGAAGCCCGCATCGCAGTCTGGTCGAGCGATGATGCGTTCCCGGTAGATCGCGCTACTGCCGACATGATGGAAACGGTAGCCGCGCGTCTCGAAAAGGCGGGTGCTCCTGTAGATCGACACGCTCGACCGTTCTCGCATCTGACCGAAGTCGCCGACGCCTACTTTCAGCTTCTCATGCCCCTGCTGCTCGGCATTTACACGCCGAACGAATTGGAAGCCATGTTGGAGCGTAGCCCCAATGCAAAGTTTGTGAAACTGATCCACGCCGGCGCGCGCCAGACTTCGGCGTCGATGGCGAAGTCGAAGGAAGTTCAAGCGAAGGCAATCTCCTCTTGGCGTTCCTTTTTTGAGCGATTCGACGCTTTAATCTGTCCGGTAGCACCCCACGCCGCGTTCCAGCACAATCTTTCGCTTCCGTCCGTAGAGCGCGAGTTGGTGGTCCAGGAGCGCCGCTACCCTTATTGGGATCATGTTGTCTGGTGCGGGGCATTGGCAAATTTTGCTTATCTTCCGGCGACCGCCAGACCAATCACCTGCACCTCCGCCGGACTACCGATGGGAATCCAGATCGTAGGCCCATATCTGGAAGACCGAACACCGATCCACGCGGCCCTGTTGATGGACGATCTATTCGGAGGCTTCGTACGACCTTACTGCGATGGGTCTCCGTACCCTGCGTGAGGCCATGCCAAGGGTGATTACGGTGCAATACAGGCTCTTCGGCGAAGCAGGACGTCCCGGCGGCGCTTTGCTCGAACGGTTGCTTTACCTCGACAGCAACGTATCCGAGAATCCTGCGTGACATGAGTTTGCCCTTGCCGCTGGTACGCGTTGTCATCGTTGTTCTTTTAACTCACGGTTTCCAGCTGAGGCTGCTCATCATCTAGATCGAAATCCGATGTTTCCAGATCGAACAGGTCCGCCAAGGCGGAAACGTCCTCAGAATCAAGCGGGCTCATCGAATCGAATGGGATTTCCCAATCGAGCCAGGTATTCAAATGAAACGCCTCTTCGCGGTTCCTTGGGTTCTCCTCGTCGAGCGGCCTTTCGAACCGCAACGCCTGGTATGAGGGGCCCAGGATCAGAGGATCACTAAAGCTTTTTCCGGTGGTCGTTCTCATCGCACAATGTCAAAAACACATGTGCATCGATATTATTTCCGCGTGTCCTCTGCTTGTTCGTACTTCGGAAACCGTCGATCAAATCTCGTTCCTTCGTGCTCGCGTGACATACCGCGCACGATTGTCCGGGCGGCACGTTTACACCAGAAACAAGTGCATACGTAACATTGTGAGCAGACCAGGTTACAACCTGTACTTCTTGCTTGCTATGGGTGTGGAAGGTGAGGCTCTTCGAAACAGTCTCCTCGCCACCCCAGGCCTCCGAAGTCGACGCCGACGTCACGATGAGACTAATGAGCTGGCCCTGCATACGATATGCGATATACGCCGCGTATGTCCCTTTGAAATTCACTAACCTGCCGCCTGCCAATTTATACCTTTGAGGCTGGTCCGGTGTCTCTTGGCTCATTGGCAACCGGAAGTTAAACGGAACTTTACGGGCGAACCAGGCGCTCACCTCCCGCGGAGAATTCGTGGTTACTTCCAACGGGAGATTTCTGGCCAGTTGCTGTCGATGAGTTTGCACGGCCATGTCCACAAATGCATTAGCGCGAGCGTCTCTTATCGAAACTGTCCACAAAGTCACGATCGCAGCGATGGCCAGCGCACAAGCGATGAACGCTGGGATAAGCTTGCTGTCTAGCGGCAAAAACCACAAAGGTGAGCGACGCTTGCTTGCCTGACGCGGCCGCTCTGGAGAGCTCGCGGGAGCGGCGGATGGCTCTGCCAGAAGCGCCGCCATTTCCGCCCTAAATTTCGGCGAAGGCACGTACAGCGGCCGAGCGGCGCGGATGTGTTCGAAAAATCTCCGGCGCTCCGCGAACTCTCGCCGGCACGACGGGCATCCTTTGATATGGTTTTCGACGGTCTCTAAGCCACCGTTGCGCAGCTCATCGTGCAAATACGAATCGATGCGCGAAATACACTCTTCACATGGAGTCATTGAGGCGCGCCTCATTTGCCGCCGCGTCTGGCACGACACTCCAGTGCTGCAGCATCTCTTTCAGCTTTTCTCTCGCCCTGCTCAGCCTCGACATTACGGTGCCTGGTGGGCAATTTAAAACTGCCGCAATCTCTTCGTAGCTCAAGTCCTCGAATTCGCGCAGAACGATAACCTCGCGATACGCTGCCGGCAGGTCTTCGATTGCCTTCCGCACATCCGATTGCTTGACTTTCTTCAGATACAAGAAGAGAGGATCTTTCGAAGACTTATCCTCGAATTGCCGAGCGTTGTCGCTGGGCTCATCGATTTCGACCACTAAGGGCATAGCCAACCCGTCGCGAATCTGGTTCAGCCGGATATTGCGCAAAATGGTGAAGAGCCAGCTCTTTAAATTGCTGTCGGGTCGGAGCCGATGAAACGCAGTCATAGCGCGAAGATACGTTTCCTGAACAAGATCCTCCGCCTGCGCCTGATTGCGTACCAGTGTCATAGCGTATCCGTATAGTCCGTCGAGATACTGTAACGCCCTCTCGCGAACACTCGGCTTCGAGGCTTGATTTTCCTTTCTAGTTGTGCAGGCAACACTCATAACACGTACTGCGTTCTTTTGTTCCCAGATCGATGGCCACTTTTTCGGTGTATGAACGATTTTTAGTCTGTGAATCAACTGACCTCCGATTCAATGGCAGGCTCTATGATGCGGGGTATCGGGTGAAAGTCTCGCCTTGACAATATCTTGAGATGTCGCCGTTTCGGACGCCGGAATAGCTGCGAGGCCGGCGTGTTTTCTCCGACGGAAGACGATTTGGCGAGAACATTGCCGGACCACTTCCGAAAAATCTTCTTTCGGAGAACTTAGAATTGCTTAACATTCTTGTTGCCCCGACCCCAGCGCCCGGGCATGTGAATCCAATGGTGGCCGCAGCGTGTCATTTGCGTGCTTCCGGTTATGAGATTGCCCTTAACACGGCGGATCTGTCGCGACCAAGTCGAGCCTGAAAAGCTTCGATTCGTTCGCCTCACAGGCTTTGCGGACTTTAATTACAACCGGCTCGATGAAGCCTTGCCAGCGAGAAAAGATTTCGAGCCGGGCCCGGCTCAGCCTAGCCCACGACTTCAAGCATGCCTTTGGCCAGCCGATTCCCGATCAGTATCGGGGCATTCTGCAAATCATGGAGAAAACGAGGATCGACCTAATCCTCACAGATCTAACATTCATGGGGCGCATTCCCACTTCTACTTGAGAGACGCGGCTCCGGCATGGATCAGCACGCTTTGACCCCGATTCACTTCTGCGCGTTCCACAAGGCCCTTTCAGCCGGGATGGCTGCTTTGCGTGATCGGCTTTTCCGAGGCGAATTTTCGTGTCGAGCGGATTTAATCCACTGGCCTGAATGCGAACCAGACTCTGGCCAGGACACAGCGCGGCGCGCGGAAAATCCGCACCCCGGAACGATGCGAATGGCCGATCGATGAAGTAGACACGCATAGCGTTGTCCGTTCTAGAACATTACCTGAGCTTAGCTCAAGAGCACGAGCATCCAACGGGTAACCGGTTGAGCCGTGATGATGACAAAATGTGTCAACATCACCCGCAATCTTCCTTCGCGAGCCTCAGGAGCTTCCCTCTTGTCTGGAACACGTTGCTCAACTGCCCTCTCGGCGCTCGACGTTTCTGAAATGGTCCTACGCTTGAGAATCATTTCAATGAACTCGGGGCCGATGTAAGGGAGCAATATAGGTTCCTCTCCGATGTATGTCGTAGCTGATAGAGAGAACACGATGCTGCTTTACTTATTCCCTATGGCAAGGAATTCGGCCTGCAACTAGCGAGCCTGAACTTGGGAATAGATGTCCCGCCCCCAGGTGTTTCCAAATTGGCGAACGACAACTGGTGCATCAGCTGTTCGGTTCCGACGAGATCCGGCGCAGGCAACCCTCTGTTGAAGGAGGAGAGCTCTTCGAAGAATCGGTTGAAACCGCCCGGAGTCACCGTCACCAGTAGGTGCGAATCGCCAAAGTTGTGAATCGTATGTGCTGTGCCCCTCACGGGCAGTAAGTGCAAATGCATTCAGATTGGCGATGTTTGTTGTCATCCTGTTCTCCTAATTCACTGTTTTGAAACAGAGTCTGCTCATCGTCCCAATGGAGGTCCAGTACTTTCAAATCGAACAGATCCTCCAAGCCGGATGAGTCCTCAAAATCGAGCAGAAATGCGGAGTCGAATAGCATTTCTGAATCGAGCAAGTTATCAGCAGGAAATGAGTTTTCTCGGTCCAATTGATTCCGATCGAGTCGCCGTTTATATGGCCGGCTCAACATCAGAGAATCACTAGAGTTTCGTTGGGTGGTCTTTCTCATCGCACATTGTGCAAAACACATGTGCGTCGATATTATTCCCGCCTGACCTCTGCTTATTCAGGCTCCTCAAGTTTTGAATCAAACCTCTTTCTTTCGCGCCCGTGTGGCACACCCCGCACGATTGTCGAGTCGGTACGTTCACACCGGAAACGAGCGCGTACGTAAGGTTGTGAACCGACCAGGTCACCACCTGTAACTCTCCGTCCCGATGCGTATGGAACGTGATGCCTTTCGAAGTAGTCTCCTCGCCGCCCAACGCCACCGATGTCGACGCCGACGTCACCACGAGACTGATGATCTGGGCTTCCATGCGATACGCAATGTACGCTGCATGCGTACTCCGGAAATTGACCAGCCTCCCACCTGTTAGTTCGTATCTTTGGCTCTGCCCATTCGCCTCTTGCGAAGCCGGAAGCCGGAAGTAAAACGGAACTTTAGCGGCGAACCAGGTGCTAATTTCCTTCGGAGAATTGGTTGTTATTTCTAGTGGGAGTTGTCCTGCCAGTTGCTGGCGATGAATTTCCACTGCCATATCCACGAATGCGTTGGCGCGGGCGTCCCTTTGCGACACCTTCCACAAAGTCACGATCCCAGCGATCGCGAGAGTACAGGCGACCAGTGCCGGGATGGGCTTGCTTCTGAGCCATAGGAGCCCAAAAGTGGTATGACCTTTTGTAGCGGTGCGTGACGCTTCACTTCGCTCTGATGCGCCGCTAGAGGCGTCAGCTGGCGCCGCCATAACCGCCGCCATTTTTGCCCGAAATTCCGACGAGGGCGCATACAACGGTCGGGCCGCACGGATCTGTTCGAGAAGTCGGCGTCGCTCCGAGAGCGCTCTCCGGCATGACCCGCATTGTTTTACGTGATGGTCGAAAACCTCCAACTCATCGCCACGAAGTTCGCCGTCCAGATATAAATCGATTCGAGACGCAGCTTCGTCACAACGACTCATACTGGCCTGCCTCGTTTGCTGCCTCACCTGTCGCCAAACTCCAGTCCTGCAGCTTCTCCTTTAGCTTTTCTCGCGCCCTGCTCAGCCTCGACATCACCGTGCCAGGCCGACAATCCAAAACCTGGGCGATCTCGTCGTAACTTAGCTCCTCGAATTCGCGCAGCACTATGACTTCACGATAGACCGCCGGTAACTCCTCGATGGCCTTCTGTACATCTGCTTGCTTTGCCTTGTTCATGTACAAGAAAAGCGGGTCTTTTGCTGACTTATCCTCGAACTGTTGTGGGCAGTCGGCTGGCCCATCCATCGCCATTACCGGCGGCTTGCTCACGCCGTCGCGGACCTGGTTCAGCCGGATGTTCCGCAAAATGGTGAAGAGCCAGCTCTTCAAATTGCTATCAGGCCGCAGCCGTTCGAATGCCTGCAAGGCGCGGAGATACGTCTCCTGAACGAGATCTTCCGCCTCCACCTGATTGTGTACCAGCGTCATAGCATACCCGTACAGTCCGTCTAGATGCTGTAGAGCGCTCTCGCGAAAATCTTGCTCAGCGTTTCGAGCGTTCGTACTATTTGTAGCGACGCAGGGCATAACACGAATTGCGTATTTTTATTCCTGAATGGATCACCAAATTTTCCCTCGCAAGGAAACTGATATATCGAACTGGAAGCATTTGGGTGGACGAACAGCGTTCGTGGAACCGGTAAGGCCCATCCTGCGATGAAGCGCATAGGCGCGAAGTTTCGGTTTCACGCTTTTAATCCCGCGCTCCTGGTGTAGAGGGGCCATTCAGCCTAATAGCTGCGTCTGCTTTGGGGTTGCTACCCAGTAATTGTGCTTGGCGCTGAGCGTCAGCAAGCGTTACATAATCTTCTGGCGTCGGCGGCCGGCCGATGGCGGATTCGGTGGAACTGAGTTTGGCACATTACTTGCCACCGTTTCGCAAGTCGCCCGGCGAAAACCCACAGCAATTTGTGTTATGCCATAGGATTGAGGCCACGAAAGAGCCGTTATCGCGCCCGATGCACGCGTGCTGATGTCGCTTAGCCTGCGGTCTCAAAACGCAACAAAACTTTGCACGAATGTTCCGGCATATACGGAGTCAGCCGTAGAGAATATCGGCACGCATATCTGCCCTAATTCGATCTGTCCGATAGATTCGTCACAAGAGCCAACGGGTAGCCAGTTGGAACGTGATGATAAAGAGCTTTAACAAACCCAGCTGCAATGTTCCATATAGAACCTCCGGGGCTTCGCGAGTATACCGAACAATTTGCATATGCGGCTCGTCGCTGCTCGATGTTTCGGCGACGGACTCGGGCTTCCTAAGCATTTCAACGAACTCGGGGCCTATGTAAGGGAGCACTGTAGCTTTCCTCTCCGATATATGTCGTGACTGACAGAGAGAACACGAGCGCTCTTCTATTTATTCCCAATATCAGGACGAGTGAATAAGTTTGGCCTCGGAATAAACATACACATCGTGTGTTGTTACGCGAGCCCACGGCCTTCTATCTTCTTAGGCCGAACGTTCGCCGTTGAGAAACGGCAACGTTCACATAGGTTGGAATAACTCAGCAGTCAGCGTGTTTTTCTACTGACGACACAATGCGCGAACCTGCTAAATCATTCAAGAAACCTTTAGTGTTCTGCGCATTTCATGACAGACTCAAGAATCTTCTTTCCGGAGAAATTCAAATTGCGTAATATTCTTGTTGCATCCACGCCAGCGCCCGGGCACGTAAACCCGATGTTGTCGGCAGCGTGTCATCTGCACGACGCCGGTTATCGGATCATCTTCAACAGCGCGGAGATCTTTCGCCGCCAGGTCGAATCTGAAAACCTGCGGTTCGTTCCGTTTACCGGTTTTGCCAACCTTGACTACAACCGTTTGGACGAAGCCTTCCCAGAAAGAAAAACCTTCGAACCGGGCCCGGCTCAGCTTAGTTACGACTTCAAGTATTGCTTTGGACGGCCAATGCCCGACCAATATCTGGGCATTCTGCAAATCATGGAGGAAACGAACATAGATCTAATCCTCACAGATTTGACATTCATGGGCACATTCCCATTTCTGCTTGGGCCACGGGAAGTCCGGCCGCCCGTCATCGCGTGCGGTATCACGCCTATGCTTCTCTCCAGCATCGATACATCTCCATTTTCTCTGCCGGATCCCAGCCCGCAAGGACAATTACGCAACAGGCAAGAGAATGAGCAGTTTCAGGCGATGTTCCACTCCGTGCAAGCCTATATGAATCAAGCCCTGCACGATTGCAGCGCTCCAGCCATGCCGCGCTTCTTCCTCGATTGCTGGTATACGTTGCCCGATCTTTTTTTGCAATTCACTGCGGAGGCTTTTGAATATCCTCGGAGCGATATGCCGGCGAACATCCGGTTTGCCGGCCCAATACCTCCCAGGGTATCTGGGCAGTTTCAGCGGCCGGACTGGTGGAGAGAGCTCGATGGCGCTCGTCCGGTAGTGCTGGTAACCCAAGGCACGATTGCCAATGAAGACCTGAGTCAATTAGTCGAGCCGACGCTGGCTGGTTTAGCCGGTGAGGATATCCTGACCGTCGTTGCGACCGGACGGCCGGATGCCGGTGGAATATCCGTTTCTGTTCCTTCCAACGCTATAGTCGAACGCTACATTCCGTTTAATGAAATTTTCCCGAAAGTCGATGTATTCGTAACAAATGGCGGGTACGGAGCGGTGCAACAGGCGCTGAGCTCGGGCGTGCCGATCGTTGTAGCCGGCACGACGGAGGACAAACCTTTCGTGGCGGCTCGTGTTGCGTGGAGTGGCGCTGGTATAAATCTCAATACAGACAGTCCCAGCCCCGAGCAGGTTCGCAACGCGGTCCGCGACGTGTTACGCCGTGCTGAGTATCGAACGAGAGCAAAAGCCCTACAAGCTACCTTCGCGCGGTACGACGCATTCGAACGCATTACTGAGGCCGTTGCTTCCGCGCTTGCGGAGCGCCGGCCTCCTGGTGCTCGTGATTTCCATAGCCCGAATACAACCTTTCCGAGCATGCCCGATTCAACAACAGCACGCGCCTCATGAATGTCTGGACTCCGAGTAGTCCGTCATCCGTGAGTGACGCAATCGTTCAGGTTCACTGCTGCCCCAGCGGAGGCTGCGAAAGATGTAACCGCTTGGCGGCTCGATGTTTTGTTCTTCTGCAACCGCTACGAAATAACACAGACGGCGGCGTCCTTGACACGCCACTCTACCTTGCGGGTTATGGAAAGGGTCTAATAAAGTATGACTCTCAAATCGTGAGCCCTGAACCGCCCATCCAATATTTCGAACGTTTAGCGAAATTGCACTGGACAACTTGACCGCGCAGCGCCGCAACTCTAGTCGGCACCGCATTTCATCACTCTGTAGACCAGTCTGGCCAGCACGTGCGCCATCGCGGATCGTTATGGGAGCACCAAGCTTGAATCGCAATCTGCGGAAGTTTACGCCCGCGCCCGTGGAATTTCGCAGCCGGAAAAGATTCGTCGATCGACTTGCGACTTCCTCTGACTACGAAAACTGTGGGCATGTGCTGTTTGCGGCATGGCGAATCGCCTCTTTCTCCCTGGCGGCCCCGATGGGATCGTACTTCCTTTGAAAGCTTTGCAGGACCTCAGCCGACGCACTGTCCGGAGTACCACTATGAAACACAGGATCCGGTGCATACTCAATGGCGAGTTGGATCTCCTGAGCCGCCGCCTCTCCTCTCAGAAGAGATACCACCACAAGCGCCGCATCCAACCCGGCCGTCACGCCCGCGGCGCTGATGATGTTGCCGTCTGCGACCACGCGGGCATCTACGAGAACCGCGCCGTAATAAGGCATGAGGTGCCGCGCAGCCCAGTGTGTCGTCACCTGCCTCCCTGTGAGAACGCCGGCAGCACCACACAGCAGGGCTCCGGTACAGACGGAAAACAACAGTCTTCCCGGGTGTACGTGCCTGCGAATGAGCGCCAGTACCTCTTCATCGTGCATCAATTCCTGTTGCCCGTAACCGCCGGGCACAAGCAGAACATCAAAGCTCTCGGCTTCCGCGATGCTCACATCCGGCATAAGCCGAAGCCCCTGCACATCGCGAACAGGAGCAAGTTCTTTCCCAACAATTTGGACCGTCGTGTCCGGCATGCGTGAAAGAACTTCAAATGGTCCCGTGAAGTCAATCTGATCCATCCGCGAGAAGATGAGGCAGCCCACCGAAAGCGATCGCGTCGCGATCTGCGGCCCTAGTCTGTCGCTGACAAACAATGGAACTCTCATACAGGCTCATTCCTTTCGGTATGTGTCGGGAACATGCACTCGACGCGCAGCTCTTGCGCAGTGATGCACTGTGGCGTACCGACCGTGGTAATGAGGGAGAAGTACGAGAACCGTGTATCGCCGCGTCGAAAGGTGATGGGCAACACGGGACTCTGAGGCGCTAACGTTGGCTTCAGTGATGCGACGCCGGGATACTTCCGCAGCCGCTCCAGCAGCTTGGTGAGTCCCGAATCCACTACTTGCCCGACGGCTTCTCGGCGAACTCTTTGGAGCAGGCCGGCTGCGACCTTGTCCCAGTCCTCAACAAAAGGCCGCATCCCGGCTGGATCAAACATCAGGTCAAGAAGATTGCGCGGTTTTGTTCTCGCCTCCAGATCGATAAACGAGCCAAAGAATCGTGGGGCAGCCGCATTGGTTCGAATCACATTCCAATGCCTGTCCAGCACAAGCGCGGGATGCGGATCATGTTGCTGCAGCATCCGGTCGATTGCCCGTGTCACAACCGCCATCTCCTCGGTATCTATGCTCTGCTCGCTATAAAACGGAGCGTATCCTGACGCAAGTAACAGAACATTCCGCTCGCGGAGCGGGATGTTCAAAGCATCTGCCACACTCGAAAGAAGTTCCCGGCTGGGAACGCTCCGCCCACTTTCCACAAAGCTCAGGTGGCGTTGCGAGATACCTGTATCCAGCGAAAGGTCTAGCTGGCTCTTGCCGCGCTGCTGTCTCCAGTGGCGCAACAACTCTCCCAGCTGAGGAACTGCGGAAACAGATTGTGTTCCCATTCCGATCTCCTTCTGTGGTAACCAAAGCACCGCTATTAGGCTTTCCAAGCATATTGCTGGAATTGACCTTCTAGCGACGGACTGCTTACGTTCCCAGCATAGTTTGTGATCGTGGATGCTGCGACCACAGTAATGACTTCCAGGATCTGCTCCTTCGTAAAGCCGGCGCCAGTGAACGATTCGCGTTCCTGATCGCTCAAGCGTCCCCGCTTCTCAATAAGCGTCTTCGCCAAATTGGAAAGCGCAGCAAATCGCTGATCCCCTGGAGCGCGCCGCTCCCGAATCGCGTCCGTCTCTTCAGAGTTCACGCCCTCTTTGAGCGCCAGCGCGGTATGAAATGCGACGGCATACGTGCACGAGTTCGCGACTGCGTCTGTCAAAAGAACGATCTGGATTTCCTGTTCAGTAAGGCTACTGCTGTGTACCTGCTGAAATACTGCGAGGAAGGCGTTCGCGAGTTTCGGCGAGTTTGAAATTGCTGCGGCGATGTTGGGAATAACGCCAAACGTCTGCTGCAACTGTTTGAGCACCGGCTTCGACTGCTCCGGCGCCGATTCGATCGTATGAATTGGATAGGTCGACATCTAATTCTCCTGTTGATTGGTAGCGTGAGGTTCAATCCTGTCCGTCTACGTCTTCAATATGGAGCGGATTTCAAATCGCAGCAATTACCTCGCGGGTAATCGTTTGATTCCTATTGCGTCACCTTTCCCATCGATGTTTATTACCCCTGACGTAATTGTCGCCATCGTCAAGACAAGGCAAATTTGAATCGAAGGCGGTCGCTTGAAAAAAGCGATCAAATGAAGGACCCGGAAGGGAATGCCGTCCAGGTCAATGGCGAGTGCGGACGAAGGAAGATTGAGCTCACCTTCCAAGGATTTTATGACGCGTGGCGGCACTAGTACCAGGAACGCTCCCAACACAGAGCAGGATTTTCGCGAGAGCGCATTGCAGTATCTGGATGGACTGCACGGCTATGCTATGACACTGGCGCGCAATCGGGCGGAAGCCGAAGACCTGGTACAGGAAACCTATCTCCGCGCCATCAGTGCCTTTGAGCGGCTCCGGCCCGACAGCAATTTGAAAAGCTGGCTCTTCACCATCTTGCGCAATATCCGGCTCAACCATCTCCGCGACGGTCTCGGCAAATGGCGTGTTGCGGAAATGGACGAGCCAGACGGCGGCGCGCGAGACTTCGTGGATACATCTTCGAAGGACCCGCTCTTCTTGTATGTGGCCAAACTCAGGCAAGCTGATGTCCGGAAAGCAATCGAAGGGTTACCGGCCGTCTATCGCGAAGTTGTCGTGCTGCGCGAATTCGAAGAGCTGAGCTACGAAGAGATCGCACAGGTGTTGGATTGCCCACCTGGCACTGTAATGTCGAGGCTAAGTAGGGCGAGAGAACGGCTCAAAGAGTTGCTGCAGCATTGGAGCCTTTTGCCAGGTGAGCCTACAAATGAGGCAGGCCAGCGATGAGTTGCTATGAAGAGAGCACTTCGCGGATCGATTTGTATCTTGATGACGAGCTACGCGGAGATGAATTAGAGGCGTTCGAGCATCATATAAAGGATTGCTCGTCACGCCGAGTTATGCCTTTTTGGGTGTAGGCTGAGGCGCCGGCTTCAGAGGACGAATGATGAGCCGAACATCATTGTGCCGAGACAGCTTACAATCATGTGGAGCAAGACCCGACGACCCGAAATTGCTGGCTCTCTCTCAGACAATTGACCAGATCACCTAACGCGTAAGGAGGTTTTGTCCACGCCATAAACCTTCGCGAAAAGATTAGGAGATTTCGGACTTGCTTCTTCGCCCGGCCACTCTCCAATCACGAACCGTTGTGACTCGCATCTAGCATGGACGACTAGAGCGCCGTGCGATCGCCAAGTGGGCCTTCGCTGTGCGACCAGCCGGCACGTCCTCCCTGATCCATCGGCAAGCTTCCTCCGCAAGCAGGATTCGCAATTTGCCGCGCAGGTGGTCGTCGAGCGAACGGTAGGCTGGAGAGGCGCGGTGGAAAGGATCCAGCGTGTCCATGAAACTCTCTGGCGCCGGCAGCGGGCTGGGCGCATCAAGAAGTTCGACCTGTACGACCTCGCACTCTCGAGCCTCTAGAGCCGCTCGAAGTTCATGGGCCGACATGAGCGCCGTAAGCTTGGGTGTGTCCGGTGACCTCGCCGGAAGCGGAAGCTTTTTGAGAGCGCGCAAAAGGATGGTGGAGGTATCCGGGCCGTATGGGCTTGCCCAATGCACGATACCTATCCAACCGCCCGGCCGCACCACTTGCACAGCTTCATCCAGCCCCGCGGCCCGATTGGGAAACAAGGTGCCGACATGATCGCAAAGGCGGCATCGAAAGTGCTGTCCTCGAAAGTCAGAGCCTGCCCGTCCATCACCAACGCCTTGCATTCCGGATAGGGAGCAAGACGTTGCCTTAATCGATCGACCATATTGGGTGCAAGATCGATGGCGGTAACCCTCGCGCCGAGGGCGGCTGCCTGAAGTGTTAACGCACCGGTTCCTGCACCAATGTCGAGCACGGAGTCGCCGGCTTTTACCGATGTTCTTTTGAGAGCCGCCTTTGCTAAACGAGCCGAGAGAGGCTCGGCCCAAGTCTCATAGGTAGCGACCATAGCGTCAAAAAGTTCAGCTGTGCGCGTGTTCGGAGTTTCGTTCATAGTGCCTCCCGGAAAACCTTGAGTTTCGCAATCGTTCCTTCCGCAAGGCGTTGAGTAAGTTCTTTCGCAGAGAGCTCGCGAGCCAAACGAGCCGACTGGCCAGACCACATAGGAGTGAAGTCGGTCAACTCTTTAGCCTCCGAGGCAGCACGGAGGGGAGCGGAAAAGCGACCTGCAAGCGGAAAATCCGGTGCGAGCTTCGACATTGCGCCTATCTCCCGAACCATACGATTACTGATCGCGCGTGCGGCGCGCCCTGTGAATACGTTCGTCACTGCTGTTTGATTCCCCTGGTTTCTCAGCGCTTCCCGATACAGTTGGCCAATCCTGGCTTCGGGGCAGAGCAAGTAGGCAGTGCCTATTTGTACTGCCGCGGCTCCAAGCGCAAATGCCGCTGCAACTCCACGCGCATCCGCGATGCCTCCAGCCGCGATTACTGGCACTTTCACCGAGTCCACCACCTGAGGTACGAGCGATAAGATTCCAATCTGCGTAGAAATATCGTCCGTTAAAAACATGCCACGATGGCCTCCAGCTTCGATGCCCTGGGCAACGATGGCGTCGCATCCCTCCGCTTCTAGCCACCGAGCTTCTTCGATCGTCGTTGCAGAGGAGAGAATTTTGGCGCCCGTTGCTTTGACGCGAGCGACGAGGGATTTCTCGGGTAGGCCGAATTGAAAGCTAACGACCTCAGGCCTCAGCTCAGCAATAAGATCGCACATTGCTGAGTCGAAGGCCGGGCGTCCACCGACCGATGGAACCGCTGTAGAATCCAAGCCCAATTCGATAAAGTAATGTTCTAGAACGCTCCTCCAGGCGGCTTCTCGTTCGGCGTCAACCTTGGGTGGATGGTGACAGAAGAAGTTGAGGTTGATCGGCCGTGATGTTTGCTGCCGGATGATCTTGACTTCGTCGATGATCTGATCAGTCGTTAAAAGCGCGCAAGCGAGCGATCCCAGTCCGCCAGCCTCTGAAACACCGATCACCATTTCGGAGAATGCCACGTCGGCCATTGGCGCTTGAATGATGGGCAATTCAATCCCGAAAAGATTTTGTATCCGATTGTCCGGCCACATAGTTTTGTTTTTCCATTCTTTGCTTGTGTGCCGATGGAGCCATGCAATGGAGTCGCGGCCAGGGCACGATCAAGTGCGACTCTCTGAAGAACCGTGTCCTCATTCGTCATCACCACTTGCCGGCATGCGCTCCCCCGTCAAGATGAATTACTTCGCCGTTTACGAAGGGAGCGGATTCCAGGTACTGTACCAAGTCCACCACCTCCGCAACTTCAGCCAAGCGATTGAGAGGAGTCAGTTGTTTCAGGAAATCATGCGCTTCTACTTGGTGCATTGGCGTGTTGACAACACCAGGAGAAATGGCATTGAAACGGACGCCATCCCGCGCAAACTCGATCGCTAGGGCGCGTGTGACAGACTGCAAGCCACCCTTCGTCAAATTGATGAGACTGCCCGTGAGTCCCGCGACGGGTTGATCCACAATCGATGACGTGATAGTGACGATGTGCCCGCACTTCTGAAGGCGCATCTGCGATGCGGCAAGTTGCGATACAAAAAAGAAGCCCCAGAGATTAGTGTCATTGGCTCTCCGGAAGTCTTCGGTCGTGTATTCGGTAAAGGGCTTTGGTATGAAGACGCCAGCGTTGTTTACCAACAGGTCGATTCTTCCGAAATTGAGCATGGCAGAATCCACCACCTGCTTCGCTACGGTGTGACTTCCGATATCGCCGTCGACCAGCTTCACACGATCTCCGGGCGGCAACGTTTTCGCCGAAGTGATATTTCTCGAGTTTGCAACTACGCAATAGCCCGTCTCAATGAGCCGTTCTGCGATTCCACGGCCGATGCCTCGTGATGCGCCAGTCACGATTGCGACTTTTGTTTTAACTGGTGAATCGCGGCCCGACGATGTCGGGCGACCTTCCATTGTTTGTACCGAATCCATATTGCTCCTTTGGGAAAGATTAAAGGCTTAGACGATACCCATTCGCACGCCGGAATAACACCGGCGGTGGTCGTCTATTCCCAGGAAATCGGTTTGGTTCCGGTGCTTTTTACCCAGGCCAGTGGACGACTATCGAGTATCTGCTGGGTATTACGTGAACTCAAGCGAGTGGAAGAGCCACTCTCATTCCGCTCTTGAACACTGGCTGTCTTGTGTCATCCACAAATGGGCGATCGATGGAAGGCGCTGAAACTACGTAATCCGCTCTGATTCATCCCATAGGCGTCTTCCGACTGTTGCGTTCTTTGTGACGACCAGCTCGAAGGCGGCTGTTGGATTTCCCTTGGCATCGCCCCGACCATCGGGACCATAATAACCGCGTTTTCGGGCATTCGGGCTGGTCGCTGCGAAGAGCAATGGCGTGGGGGGTCCGCTTGCCCGCTTACTTTTCGCTATCAAGCCGCGACATCTGTGCCGCCGGATAGCGACTCCCAAAAATCGCCTCGGAGTTGTCTATGCCGCGAAGCTGGGCCGAAGCGCGTCCGCTTTCGACATCCGCGAGAAAGCGCTCATCGGCAATTGAGCCCTCGGCCGTGTCCTCAACCCACCCACGCGAAAGTCGACGAGATGAAGGGACTCAAGCTTCAGGTTGCGCAGATTGTTTTCCACGGAGGATCTGATGCTCACCGGATGCGATCCGGAATCCAGGAACCGTCCTGGCCGCGAAGTGTTCCGACCTTCGTTGCAATCGTTAGGGCCTTGGGATAACGGTAGAGAGCGTTTCGGATGATCTGATTTGTGACGTGAGGACCGTATATGTCGCTGGTGTCAATGTGGTCGATGCCAGGAATCCACATTAGATGAACGGAAGCTCAGGTTTGAGGGTCGCATTTGATGAGAGCAGCCGAAGCAGTCTTAAACCCCAGGAAAACGCCTATCCATCGCCCGTCAGGATCGATGTGCGAATGCGGCAGACGGACCAGCAGTTGCATCGGCCTCATTCCCAAGCTCCATGGCTGCGATAAGACCGGTATTCACGGTGAATAAATGGAGAACTTCGCTGTCCGATAGAACATCCCCTTGAAGGCTCTTGACGAGTTGGTGCACGCTGACGCGGACCTTGCCTCCGTCTTCCTCGGTGATTGCCAGCGGTTCGACATGGGGATCGAATTCGCCCCATTGTCGAGTCCAATAGGCGCGGATCTCTTCCTTTCCGACAATTTTGCCGCCTTCCGAAGCCTTGGGCCAGCTTACGTCTTGCGTCATCAGTGCCAATGCACCGTCGATGTCCCGCTTGTTAAATGCGGAGTACGCCTGCTGAATAAGAGTCTTAGTGTCTGCCATACAACCTCCTGCGACGCTTGCTATACACTCCGTTTTCGTTATCCCGCCTGTCCGCATCATCGGTGATGAGCTTTAGCAACCGACGGGCCGAAGCGGCACCTTGTGCAACTACTTCACCCTTTCGATGCGGTAAGGGACGCAAGTTATGCTGTCAATTCGAATCGCCGGGAATAAATCGCGTCTCTCCGTGTCCTATCCACGTGCGCAACGCTTCGCTCTGATCGAAGGGGCGGCCGCGGTGTTGGAACGGACAAACACTGGAGGGGATCATGCAGGTCATACAAAGTCGGCAGGAGAAAGGCGTTGTAACGCGTGCGTATAGAATTGAGACTTCGCACGGATCTTTAGCAGTTGAGCAAAGCGGTCAGGCGAAATGCCGCTTCTTATGATTCATGGCAATTCTTTTGCCGTGGCGTTTTCCGATATCAATTGCGAAGTTCGTTGACAGCGAATCGCCGCCTGATCGCATTCGATCTCCCGGGATGCGGTCAATCGAGCAATGCGCCTGATCCGGAGCGGACCTACACGCACTACGGGATTGTCGACGCTGTCGTTGAGCTGCTCGCGAAACTCGGAATTTCCAAAGTGATTGTCCTCGGCTGGTCGTTGGGCGGCCACCTCGGCCTCGATATGATTCCTCGTTTTCCGGGACTGCGAGGGTTGATGATTACCGGGACGTCGCCGGCCGGCCTCGACGAAATAGCGCGGGCGTACAAACACGTGTGCGACGCACTTATTCCCGAGGCCGCGAGGAAAATTTTCAAATGTGTGAATGGACTGGCAACCTTTACAGGCGATCGATAAACCCGAGAGCTATTCATACCCTGGTATGGCCGGGAATAAAGCAACTCCCGATGTGTTTATCTACTGAACCCTAGGAGGTTTCCTGCATGCCATCGCGTCGCCACATCAGATTTCTTTTCGGAGCTGTTCTTGCATCTGTCTCTTTCGCGCTCATCTCTACGGCAAAAGCCCAGAAGGACTCCCCGGTGTCGGGCCAGGAACAAATCGTGAGGGCCGTGAACACGGTGTTTGCAGCGATCCGCACGGAAGATAGTCAAGAGTTGAATTCCGTCGTGACACCAGACTTTTACATATTCGATGGAGGAGTCCGGTTAACTGCAGACTCCCTCATGACACATATGAAGGCCCTGTTTGCCGCAGGCAAACGATACGAATGGAGTGTGACCGAGCCAGACGTGCACGTCACCGGAAACACGGCCTGGATCGCCTATATCAATAAAGGCAGTATCGGCGACGCCGCTGGTAGTGCGAGTCAAGAATGGTTGGAATCGGCTTTTCTGGAGAAACAGGCGGCCATCTGGAAAATCGCGTTTATCCACAGTACACGCGTCCCAACACCAGAGAAGCGAAAATGACAAAATTTGCGTGAGCGAGCAAGGAGATGAATGATGCAATTTGAAGAACAGTTGTCGCCGACGGCCTTTGCGCGCGCCGTTAATGTCGAGTCCACGTTCGCCTATATGGGAAGCTTGATGACCTTCTTGGCAAAAGGCTCGGAAACCAGCGGCCGCTTCGCCCTGATGGAGTTCCATACCAAGCCCGGGAACGAGCCTCCACCTCACGTCCATGAACGGGAGCATGAGTTGTACTTCGTGCTCGAAGGCACGATGCGCTTCTACTGCGAGGACAAAATACTGGACATTGGCGCCGGTGAAGTTGTCTTCCTTCCCCAGGGTAAGGCCCACGCTTTCACCTGCACCTCTGATGTCGTACGCACGTTGATCTTTGTGCAAGCGACCGGAGAGGGCGCAGTTGGCTTGGACAGCTATTTCCTCGCGATGGGCGAACCGGCGACGAGTATGGTTTTACCGAGATCCGCCGTGACGTATGCGGTCGATGATCCGGCGCATGCGATTCGCGTCGGCGCTGCGAACGGCATACGAATCCTCTCGCCGGCGGAGAGCCAACTGGCGCTTCCGCGGTACCCGGGCTTTGGCATACCCTTTTCTGCCGCCAGCTTGGCTTAGCCCCGCATCGATTTTTGTATTAGTTTGGCTTGGGATCATTGCGCGGCAGAATTGCATTTGAAATCCCGGTGACGAATAGCGTACAGCAGAAATTAATGAAGTCGTTCCGGAACCGGAACCTGCCCCTGACCGAGATGGATCATCTCCGGCAAAGAGCATCACCAGCTCGAAGGGATCGGGCACATGGAAGATGAACTGCCTTGTATATGGGCGAGTGGGCTTACGAGCAAAAATCGCAAAGGAAATACGCCATGCAAGAAGCAACCCTCTTCAGGCAGCGTTTGAGTGAGCCGGAAACGCCAATGAGTCGCGTCATCGGAGGAAACATGGCGACATTTCTCGAGGACTCTAAGTTTTTCTGGACGGAATACCACAGCGGCAAGGTAAATGTCATCCTGCACCTCGTGAGTTTTCCCTTTCCTGTTCTACGGATTGAGCGTAAAGAGTGTGGCTCTCGTCCTTACGGGCCTTTTCCTCTTCGATGAGATGGGACATGCCTGTAACTACTTCTTCGTGCATACAGAGACCCGAAATTTGGTCTCCGGGTGATCCCGTACCAACTTCTATATGGGTCGTTGTGTATGGCCGTAGCGCTCAAGCTCTTCCGATGGTTCTAAGAGACAGGACAGCTCGCGAGCCAGGACGGCATGCAATTCACCTCATAGGCAACCATACAACGCATCGCAGGGAATAATCGAGAGCCGCAGGTGTTTCTCTATCGATGGCAGCGGCAATCGACGACGATCAACGTCGTGCCGGTAATCTTAGGTCACCAGGTTCCGTTCCCAGTTATCGTCAAAAGCCTTTAATCTGTCTCAAAGGAGTAATCATGAAAACCGCAGTTGTTACAGGCACCAGCACCGGTATTGGACTGGCCACCGCAGTCACACTGGCGCGAGTGTTGCTGCAACAGGCCGAGCGGGCTGCCGAGTCTGGGCAGTTGCGTTTGTAAGAAGGCGCGTTCGCTCTTCTTACCTGTCCCTTAAGACTCGGTATCGGCTACCACAAGCCTCAATATCCCAAATGGCGAAGGGCCATCTGGGCGGTCCGCATGAGTTCAGCCTTCGTTGAACCATTCGCCGCCTGGATCGATAGTCCGGCGAGGATCGATGAAAGATACCGGGTATAGTCCTCCACGTTGATGTCCTTGGACAACTCTCCGCTCCTTCGCGCCTCTAAAAAGCGTTTCCCTATTGCGGCTTCATTCTGCTTTCGGATTTGGGTCATGATATCCCTCGCCGGCGTAGCCTCTACGCTGCAACCTATCGCCCCCGCCAGCGTCATACAAGTCGGCGGATGACCGGGCGTCGTGAGAAACGCAACTGTGTTGTCGAACAGCGCACGAACGACCTTTTCGAGAGTCGGTTCCTCCAGTGCCTTGCCTGCGTATTGAGCTCGCATTTCCATATATCGCTTTACCGCGAGCTGAAACAACGCGTGCTTGTCACCGAACGCGGCATAGATGCTCGACGGGTTGAGGCCCATCGCCTGAGTAAGATCGGCCATAGAAGTACCTTCATAGCCCCGTTCCCAGAAAAGCAGCATCGCCGCCTCCAGGGCCGCGTTCTTATCGAAACTGATCGGTCGTCCCGTCTTTGCCTTCCCCGTTTTCATATCTTTGCTCGCCACCTTTGTATTAGAGTGCAAAACCGTGAATCCGATGCGTCTCGCGCTACATCTGTAACAAGTGTTCCGGAATAACCGGACTGGAGACCGTAAAAGGAAGAAAAAATGGGCGCGCTCGATGGAAAGGTAGCTGTAATCACTGGGGGCAATAGCGGGATCGGACTAGCTACGGCCAAGCGTTTCGTGAAGGAAGGGGCCTACGTGTTTATCAGCGGGCGCCGGCAAGCGGAGTTGGATAAAGCGGTATCGCTGATCGGAGAGAATGTCACGGCAGTTCAGGGAGATGTCTCGAAACTCGACGATCTCGACCGCCTCTACGAAGTGGTCCGAAAGGTCAAAGGACGTGTCGATATTGTCTTCGCAAATGCGGCCGTTGTAGATCCTGTTTCCCTCCAAGAATCGACGCCAGAAAGTTTTGACAAGCACTTCAACCTGAACGCACGCGGGGCGTACTTCACGGTGCAGAAAGCGCTGCCGCTGCTGACGGACAAAGCATCAATCATCCTCTCGGGATCGGCCGCATTGCAGATGGGCGTACCGGGCTTCGGCACATATTCGGCGACGAAAGCAGCCTTGGTCTCTTTTGTCCGGACGTGGACCGCAGAGTTGGCCGGCCGTGGTATTCGAGCGAATGTGATCAGTCCTGGGCCGACGGAAACGCCCATGGTCCATATCGGCGCTAAAGGATCTGAGGAAGGTACAAGCGATTACTTCAAAAAGATGGTCCCCATGGGACGGCTTGGAACTGCGGATGAGCTTGCATCTGCAGCCGTGTTCCTCGCTTCCGACGAGAGCAGCTTCATCACTGGCATTGACCTACCGGTTGATGGTGGCACGACATCCAGGTAATCGATCAATATGGCTGGCCACAGGTCCCGCCGAGGTCACCTTCCGCGATCATGCTGGATGGCGCTCAGATAGATCCGCGAGAAAGATTGTGACGACACAGCGATCTCTACGAGAGCCATCTTCGTATTTGCCTCCATTTCGATGCTTGAATAGCGTGTCTGTGGCGGGCTCGGGAATAAGTGTGCGCTATGCGTGTTGTGCCCTATGAACGCGGAAAGCAAATAGGGGAACGGAAATCATAAGAGGAGTAATTGATGGGCGTACTTGACATACATACTACTTCGGAGTTAGCCGCGGCTCATGAACTGCGCGTCATGATGCGGGGAAGAGTCGTGTTACGCGGCGATGATGAGTATGCTCGCACGCGCCAGATATGGAATCGGGCAGTGGAGAATCAGCCCGCGTTACTTGCAGTGTGTGAGACGCCCGAGGACGTGCAGGCAGCGGTGCGCATCACGCAGCGTTACAATCTCCCAGTCTCGGTGCGCGGTGGCGGGCACGACTGGACGGGCCGCGCCCTGTGCAGCGATGGACTCGTCATTGACCTTAGTGGGATGAGGCAAGTAATCGTGGACCCTCACTCACGAGTGGCAACCGTCGCCGGTGGAGCAAAAACCAAGGATGTGGCGGCAGCCGCTGGCGCCCACGGCCTGGTTGCGGCAATGGGTAATTGTGGCGCGGTTGGCATGGCCGGCCTGACTATGGTTGGCGGCTATGGGCCTCTCAACGGTTTGTACGGTTTGGCTGCGGACAACCTGCTTGGCGCAGAAGTTGTGCTCGCCGATGGGCGTCGTTTAACGATCGGTCCTGATGAGGAGCCGGAGCTGTTCTGGGCATTACGGGGCGGCGGCGGCAACTTCGGAGTCGTCACTTCCATGCGGGTCCAGTTGCATGAGATGCGTCACATGATCGCGGGGCCGATTGTGTATCCCCTAAATGATGCCGGATCGGTGCTGCGCAGCTACGCCAAGTTTGCAGCAACCATGCCTGACGAACTCGGTATATCTGTCGGAATGACGTCTGGCCAGGACGGCCAGCCCATGCTGATGTTCCTGCCGCTATGGAACGGCGACAAGCAACGGGGCGAGCGGATCATCAGTGACTTTCAAGCCCTTGGCACTCCGCAATTCGCCCAGGTCGGACCGATGACCTACAGCGATCTGCTCGCGCTATTCGACACGTGGTTGGATGCGGCAGACAGCTGCCATTGGGAGTTCCGGACGCGCTCACTGCCTGT
>Ga0213872_10000784_pt1 | contig 23246 bp, 23 predicted proteins | sample VelepicomBERX_R2_FD_160071 | JGI IMG/M metagenome (GOLD analysis project Ga0213872, IMG submission 160071) | Rhizosphere microbial communities from Vellozia epidendroides in rupestrian grasslands, the National Park of Serra do Cipo, Brazil - RX_R2 | ecosystem: Host-associated > Plants > Roots >...
GTCGGAGTTTCCCGGCCAGGTGCGCAAGAACGGTTCGGTCCTGATCCAATTGCACACTGAATAGCCCGCTCGGAAACTTCTCTACGACGGTTCCGGTCACTTCAATGCTGTCTTCTTTGCTCATTCGCCTCTTAGGGGTGGAATCGGGAACTTACATAGACATAGTAAGCCCCGTAGTCCTAAGTATAGCGCAAGACCGGCCCTATAGCGCTGAATCCGGCTCTCGGCAATACCCTCATATCGTTTCTTTGTGCCAATACGCAAAAGCTTTTGTGCGACCTGTTTTAACCTTGAGTCGGGGCTTGAACGCCCAATCTGGTCTGCCTAGTGTAAACGCAAGCGTGGCAATCTCTAACAACGAGTTCAAGAACAAGAACATTCTCATAACCGGCGCCGGACGCGGCATAGGAAAGCGCCTCGCACTCGGCTTCGCCCGCATGGGTGCGCGAATCGCTCTGTTAGGCCGAAGCAAAGCCGAAATCGACCTGGCGCACATTGAAATCGAGCAGGCGGGAGGAGCGGCCCTTCGCATCCGGGCAGACGTCACCGATCCCGAACAACTGGCGCTCGCCGTGAACCGCATGCGCGTGGTATTTGGAAGCCCGCCCGATGTTCTCATTTGCGCCGCGGCAACGCCCGGCCCGCTCAACTCCTTTCTCAATACATCGCAGAAGTCCTGGACCGAAGCGATTCAAATCAACCTGCTCGGCGTTGTCCATTCCTGTCGCGCGGTTTTGCCCTCCATGATGGAACGGCGCGCCGGCAAAATTGTCGTTCTTGCCTGCGAGAGCGATCACGTGCCGAAACCGAACTTTTCTGCTTACACGACCTCAAAGACCGCCGTCGTGCGTTTCGTCGAGACTCTCGCCGCCGAGGTAAGTGAGCACAACATTCAGATCAATTGCCTGGACCCGGGCCCCGCTTATACCAATCTCACCGACGAGATTATCCGGGCCGAAAACCGCCTGGAAGCAGGCATAGTCCACGAGGCAAAGGAGACGCGGCGCTCGGGAGGCATCTCGCCCGACACCCAGTTCGGCCACGCCGCCTTTCTCGCCTCAGAGCAGTCCAATCACATCAGCGGGAAACTGATCCACATCACCGATGACTGGAAAAAGCTGCGGAATGCCAGCCTTCGTCCCGATGCGCTCACCTTGCGCCGCTCTCACAAATAGCGGTTACTCGACAGCGAACCGGTAGATGGTAGTGCTGTGAAACGTCTCGCCCGCATGCAGTTCGGTGCTTGGAAAGTTCGCATGATTCGGCGAGTCCGGAAAGTGTTGCGTCTCCAGGCACAGGGCAGACCGGCGGCGATAGACCCCGCCGTTGCCATGAACCGTCCCATCGAGGAAATTACCGGTGTAGAATTGCACGCCCGGCTGCGTCGTAAATACCTCCAGCACCCTTCCCGATTTGGCATCCGTCACGCGGGCAGCCACCTTGGTCAGATCACCGGGGTGGTTCAGCACGAAATTGTGGTCATAGCCCTTCCCCAGCTTCAACTGCTCGAAGTTGTCTTCGATTCGCGACCCGATCACCATCGGCTCACGGAAATCCAGCGGCGTGCCCGCCACGCTGTCGATCGCTCCGGTCGGAATCAAAGTGCTGTCGACCGGCGTATATCGATCCGCGGCAAGCATGATTTTCTCGTTCAGAATCGTCTCGCTGCCCGCTCCCTCCAGGTTGAAGTAGGAGTGGTTGGTCAGGTTGACCACGGTATCTTTGTCCGTCGTGGCCGTATAGTCGATCCGCAGCCGGTTCCTGTTGTCCAGCGAATAGCGCACTGTGACATTCAGATTGCCTGGAAAACCTTCCTCGCCATCCTTGCTCAGATAATGCAGCTCCAGCGCGGTCCCGTCCTCGCTTGAAACCTCTTTTGCGTCCCAAACCTTGCTGTCAAATCCTTGCCGGCCGCCGTGCAGCATGTTGCGCCCTTCGTTGGTCGGGACGTGATACGTTTGTCCGTCCAGCGTGAACGTACCCTTCGCCAGGCGGTTCGCGTAGCGGCCGATAATCGCGCCAAAATAGCCGCTGCTGCCGGGTTTGACAGTGTACCCCTCCACACTGTCAAACCCCAGAACAACATTGTCGAGCTTGTGGTTGTGATCGGGAGCCATGATCGTGGTCACACGCCCCCCGAAATTTGTAATCTTCACGGCCATGCCTGACTTGTTTGTCAGCGTGTAAAGGTATACCTCCTGCCCGTCCGGGGTCTTCCCGAAGGGTTGCCTGTGGAGGCTGTCTGTCTTCTGTGCAGTAACAAGACCTGCCGTAAAGAGCATCAGGGCGCCAGAGAGCGCCAGGAGACGAAGGTTCGGCTTCATAATTAGGGTTCAGTTGCGATTCCTAGTGTATGGTGAAGTGCTTGTGGAAGGCATCCGCCTCGATCGACGGATGATCGCGGGTGCCCGCAATCGTGATTGGAACTTCAAACCCGGCGCCGTCTTTTTTGAAAAGCGGATCCACCGGTTTCAGCAGCAGATGCTTCATGCCGGATTGCGTATCGGACAGAGTAGCCTGCATGCGGAAAACGCCGCGCATGTCGATTTGCCCGGTCCGCAGGTTGTAATTGCCTGCCAGCCGGATGAGCGCACCCGGAACACTGAACGACAGCCGGGAGAATGAAGTCACTCCCTTATCGAGCTTGAACGCGCCGGCGAGATCGGACGCCACATTCCCGTGGACGCCCTTTCCTTCCTCTTCCTCGCTCTTTGAAATGCCGCGGGCCCGATCGCTGAGCGTCCTCAATCGCTGTTCGACTTTCTCGCTGGTGAACCTGGCTTCGAGCAGCCTGAACTGGCCGGCCAGCCCCAATTTATCCAGCATGTCCTCCTTGCCGGGCGGAATCACGATCTTGCTTCTGAAATCGACATCGCCGGTAAGCAGCGGCTTGTCCCCCACAATCAGAAGCAGGATATCTTCCATCCGTGCGTGAGTTGTCCGTGCATCAAGCGAGACGGTTTTACCCTTTGGCCCTTTTTGCTGCGTGGCGCCGCCCCGGCAGATAAATTCGGAGTTGCCGAACTTCGCGTCTACCGGATCCAAAATCGTGTCGCCGTTAATACCGTCCACGATGGAATGGAAAGTCGTAGTCAGATGAACGGGCTCGCCTCCGCGCGTTAACGCGAAGGTCGGTGTGTCAGTTGTCCCCTTCACGTCTATTTGCTGCAGAACGCCGTCGTATTTCCCGGTAGAAGAGAGAATGCCGCTGATGCCGCTAAAGACGCTCAGATCAGCGTTCTTGAAGTTGTAATCGCCCGATACGGGTGTGGCTCCGGGGTCGTCTTTCTGCCACGGGCCGAATGAACCGGTGGTGTCGATCAGTCCCGGCGGTTTGGCATTTATCAGCTTGGCCGTGAACGCCATCGGCCGCATCGGACCCACCGGTCGCATCGTAAGTTTCTGGATGTCAAACTGCAACGGCTCCTTGCCCTCTACCTTGGGCAGTATCTCCAGCAGGGTTCCATCTGCCACAATCGTTTCGATGAGGAACTGAAACTGCGTGGTGTCGCGCCCCACCTCTGCACCCTCCACACCACCATTAGCTTCTAAGCTGTGGGCCAGCGCAGCCCGTCCCCTGGGTGGAATGCGAATCGCCAGCCCTTCCAGCCGGACAAGACTGACATAGTTGCTGCGGTTAGCCAGTGTTAGGAAGCTCGTTCGAGCATAGAAGCGTCTTATCCAGATCAGCGGGTGCTGATCAGGCCACTGCTTGTGGCGGATCGCCAGCCCCTCTCCGACCACGCTAGGCTGCGGAAACAGCGACACCTGCAGCGATTGAAGCGTCACATCGGCGTTAAAGCGATCGGAAAGCGCTTTGATGACGCGCTCTTTGGCGAGAGGTCCCACATTTTGTGAGAACCGATGCAGGTACATGCCGCCGCCGAGCAGGAGCAGGCAGAAGGTCAGCAACAAATATACGAGCGCTCTACGCATGTCCTCACAACCGGGCCTGTCGAATGCGTCCGCCCAAAAGACCCGCAGCTTTCTGCTTACGTTTCAAAGCACGACTGGAAACGCCAGTCCGCGAGATTGTTACGGTAGTCACATGGCGCGAGCTCCTTTTGCCACTCTCTTATTGATCTCTTGCACAATCCACGCCCAAGACGTCTCGAAAGCCCATTTTGTGCGGGCGTCAGGCGAAGCAACCATCACCGCCGCTCCGGACCGGGCGCAATTATCCATTGCAGTCACCACGCGCGCTGCTACCGCGCAGGCCGCCTCCTCCCAGAATGCCTCGGAAACGGCGCGTGTTATTGAGGCACTCAAGCATACCTTGGGCAGAAGCGGCGAGGTGAAAACCACCGGCTATTCGGTTTCCCCGCAATACAAATATGCGCCCGGGCATTCACCCGAGTTGATCGGCTATGAGACCACCAATACGGTGCTCGTGACGACGGACGAGCTTTCCTCGGTTGGCAACATCATCGATGCCGCTACTGCTTCTGGAGCAAACACCATCAACGGTGTCTCTTACACGCTGCGTGATGATTCAGAGGTGCGAGCAAAGGCGCTCTCGGAAGCTACGCTGAAAGCCAAGTCGAACGCCGAAGCGATTGCGCGGGCGTTGGGCGTCCATGTCGTTGGCGTACTCCAGGCGGAACCTACTCAGCTTCCCATTGTTCGCCCACTCCCGATGCAGGCGATGAAAGCCAGTCCCATGGCCGAACCGGCGGCAACTCCCATCGAAGCAGGTAACTTAGATATCCACGCGACAGTCACGGTCGTATTGGAGATACAGTGAGTTGGCTTCGCTCACTCAGATAGCTTTCAGCCATCAGCCTTCAGCTATCAGCTCAAGATTATGAAGGATTTCCGGGAACCGAAGGTCTGGCAGAAGTTTCCAGCCGCTCCGAACGCGCCTGCTCCTCGGTCCCGGCCGGCCTCGCTCACAGGGTGCGCGGCTCAGAAAAGCTGAGGACTGACCGCTGATGCCTGACGGCTGATGGCTGAAGGCTCTCGTCAGCAAGCGCACAGCGCGCCCTTGGTTGCCCGCTGAAAACAAATTTCGGGTATCTTCGGATACAATTACTTTCAGACTATTTTCCCTTGATGGAAGATCTGGCTCCCAAAGCCGCTGAAGATCCGGAAATCCCGAACAAACTCTATTTCCGCATCGGCGAAGTTGCCAAGCTTGCAGGCATCAAGCCCTATGTTCTGCGCTTCTGGGAATCCGAGTTCACCGGCCTGGGCCCCAAAAAGTCCGGCACCGGCCACCGGCTCTACCGTCGCAAAGACGTCGAACTCGTGCTCGAAATCAAGCGGCTGCTTTACGACAGGCGCTTTACCATTGAGGGGGCAAGAAAGGTTCTGGAGTCGAAGCCGAAACACGAACCGGCCCGGCCGCCGGTCCCACGCAGCCAGGGCGAACTCTTTTCAGGAACACCCACCCTTTACCAGGAAATACGCCGGGAGCTGAAAGAGATTCTGCTACTGCTGGGCAAACCGGTGTAAAGGAGAACGCCGTTCCCTATACTGCCGAATCCGGTGTCCTCGAAGCTTTCAGTTGCTCGATCAACATTTCGGCAGCGTGCTGGCTCGCGAGTTTCTTGGAACTCCCGGTAGCGCGGCTCACAAAGTGGTCTCCAACCCTCGCCTCCACGGTAAACACCTTGGCGTGCTCCGGCCCGCTCGCCCCTACCGTCAAGTAACGCGGGACCGGCAGCCCCAGCGCACGCGTCCGCTCCTGAAGAATGCTCTTGTGATTCAGCAGCTCGATCGATTCCATTTCCTCCGGGCTGTCCAGCGCGCGCAGCACACGTTCATTGATAAACTTGCGCGCCGCATCCATGCCGCCGTCCAGGTGTATGGCTGCAATCAGAGCCTCGAAAGCATCGGAGAGAAGCGTTTTTCGCTCCCGCCCTCCGTTTCGATCCTCACCCTTTCCAAGTTGCAGGTACTCCCCTAATTTCAACGCCAGGGCACAACGGTAAAGGTAAGCCGCGCTGACCAGGTGCGCTTTCCACTGGGACAGTTGCCCTTCCCGCGCATTCGCGTCGCGCAGCACGAGCGCCTCGCTCACCACGAATCCCAGAATGGAATCGCCCAGAAACTCGAGTTGCTCGTTGTCGCCGCTTTCCGGCATAGGCGAACCGCGCTCGGAGAGCCACGAACGATGCGTTAGCGCCCGAACAAGCAGATCCCGATTCTGAAACCGGTACCCGATCTTCTCTTCGAGCGCTTCGATCGGGAACTTCATCGATAGCGCGCCAGCCTTATTTCGACCCCTTGAGCTTGGTTGCAGTGTCCTTCTGTTGTTGGGCAACCTGCTTCACGCTGGCAGACGCATCGCCCATCGCCAGAATTTTGTCGTCCGTCGCGATCGCATCGTCGTACTGCTTGTTGTTCAAGTAGGACGTCGCCAGGTGAGTCATGATGATCGGATTCGGAAACACGGCCAGCGCGGCTTTGTAGTGATCGATCGCCTGCGGATAGTTCTTCTGCGCGGCGGCAGCCAGGCCAAGGGAATCGTGAGCTTGCCCTTCCAACTGTTTCTTGTAATCCCCCCACTGCGCGTCGGGAATGCCTTGCGGGGGTGTATTTGCCGTCTTCAGCAGCTCTAGTGCCTTATTGGCGTACGTATTAACTTTGGCGGCGGTCTGATCTTTATCCAAATCGGTGTCGCGCATATGCTGGGCCATCGTCTCAGCTACCGTTACGCGCGCAGTAATGTCGTTCGGATCGTTCTGAATCACCCGCTCGCCCCAGGCGACCGTCTGGGCATAATCACCGAGGCGCTGTGAGGCGTCCATCGCCATATTTAACAATTGAGGCTTGAATTCTGTATCGGAGAAATCCTCCAGAACGGAATTGATGTCCTGGATTTCCTGTTTCCAGTTACTTGCCTGTTGGTCCGTCTGCACCTTGCGCAGGGCGTCTACTTCCTTTTGAGACTTGGGGTGTGGGCCTGGCTGTGCCTGCTGTGCTTGCTGCGCAAACGCCGCTGTGCCAATCAGCAGCAGTGCCGTAATTGAAATCGATCGCAATCTCATTGCTGTTTGTCTCCTGAAGAAGAACTGTTTTGCAAACCTTTTTCCGCGGCATCCCGCGCCATCGCGGACGCTCCCTCAATCGCTAGCGCCGCCTTAAACTGATCCGTAGCCGTATCCGCATTTCCTGCCGCCAGCGCCAGTCGTCCAAGGTAAACATGCGACCACGCAGTAATGGCCGGATCGGGATTGAACTCAACTGTCCGTTGAAAGAGCGCAACCGCTTCATCCTTTTTGTTTTCACGAACCGCTATACGAGCCAGGCCGTAATACGCCCGCCCCTGCATCGACTTGTCCGTAGTCTGTTCGAACACGTGCTTGAACGCTCTGCGCGCGTTCTCGTAATCGCCCTGTTCGTATGAGCCCTCCGCGCTTTCGAGGGTCGCTTCAACAGGCTCGAACTGCATCTTTGCGGGCGTACTGATAACCTTCGCCGGTACAGACTGAACGAACTCGATATTCTTCAGCCGTTTCTCCTCTTTGCGCACATCGACGGCAGTAATCATCTCCGGATAATAGATGCTGAAAGCGTCCGGCTGCTTCTCGTAATTCGGGAGCTGCTCCGCGAACGCCGCCGTCAGAATGAAGCCTTCCCGCATCGCTTCATTGATAAATGCTTCCCGCTGGCTCGCGTTCTGGTGCATCAGGCGGCTGTCGATAGCCTTGATGAGGCACTTGTTCACCAGCAGCGAAAAGTCATCCTTGTAAGCCAGATCGAGAGCCGGCGCTTCTTCGGCATATTTCTGCAGCGCCTTCTTCTGCTTGATCGCTTCGCTGTACTTGAAGGTCAGCGGATCAAGCAAATAAGCCAGGTAAGCGTCCCGGATCTCATCGACCATGGGCGTGCTGGTGGGCGTGATAACAACGAAATAGTCATCGCGGTAGCTGCGCACCTGCACCTGGTCGGGTGCCCCGAGCAGGTCGAGATATATCTGGAAGCGCCGCCCCAGATAGCCCGATGGATTGCGGAGATAGCCGTTCGCTTCAAAGAGCGAGTTGATCACCGGATCTTGATACTCGGCCATCGCCGCGGCGTACGCGGGCTGAGAGCGATTCCAGAGATCTTCGAGATTTGCTTGTTTGAAGAAGCGTGCCAGGATGTCGCTGAAGCCTCGCAACGGCTCCACATCGGGCGGCAGCGGTCCGGAGGGAAGGTCGAATTTCGGCGCGTCACCGGCCACCAGTGCAAAAGAGAGATACTGGCCCAGATCCGCGGCCGGCGACGCCTTCTTGTGCTCGGCATAAAAAGCCTTCAACTCCGCAAGGCACGGGATGTTGCGGCTCGCAAGCAGATCACGAATCTGCTGCCGCACCCGATACCGCTGGTTCAGCGGCGAATCTATTCCCGTGTCATATCCGCCGGCATTGATGGCTGCCAGCGTGGCGAACATCGTCAGGCTGACGCTGAATTCGTTTTCCGTGTTTCTTGGCGCAAGAGCGGGTCTTTCCGGGGTCGGGCTCGCCTGCTGTGCGGTTTGCGAAGATTGGGCTTCCTGCTGCAACTCCGGAAGGCCAGTTACGAATGACTCGGCGTTGGCGACACCCACTATCAGCGCCAGCGAGAGAGTAAATACGGGAAGGCGGCGAATAAAGACAACCTTGCAATATGGATATATATATCTGCCCCTCAGTGTAGCCTAATCATGCGATTTCAAGCCGCGCGACAGTAAAATCGCAAGGTGCTCAAAATCCTCATGATTGCCTCGGAGGCGACCCCCTTCGCCAGCACCGGCGGCCTCGGGGATGTGCTAGATTCGCTCCCGAAGGCCTTGGCGGCATCCGGTCACGAAATCGCGGTGCTTCTGCCGTTATACCAGAAAGCCGTCCTCGAAGACCCGCGGGTCGTCTACGAGCGCCTGACGATAACCGTGGGGGTACGCCGCTACACGGCGAAAATCCTCGAGCAGACCGATTCCCACGTCCGCTACTTCTTTGTACACCTGCCGGAACTGTTCGACCGCCCCGAGATTTACGGCGATTATTCCGACAGCCACATCCGCTTTGCGGCGCTCTCTGAGGCAGCACTCGGCGTGGCGCGCCATCTATTCAGCCCAGGCGTCATTCATGCTCATGACTGGCCGGCTGCGCTTGTACCCGTCCTGCTCAAAAACGTCTACACGCGGCATCCGGCTTACCTCGGTATCAAAACGGTACTCACCATCCACAATCTGGCGTATCAGGGCATATTTCCGCGCGAAGCGCTTAGCGATTTGGGCTTGCCGGAGCGCCTTGTTGGCGCGGATTTGCTTGACTTTCAAGGGCGCGTGAATTTCTTGAAGGGTGCCGTTCTGGCTAGCGGGCAGATCGCAACGGTGAGCCCGACGTACGCGCGGGAAATTCAGACTCCGGAAGGCGGCTTCGGGCTCGATGGCGTGATGCGGATGAGGAAGAATGATCTGACTGGCATCCTGAACGGCGCCGATTACCAGAGCTGGAATCCCGAGAGCGATTCGGCCATCGCTCAGCCGTTCAGTCGTGAACAGCTCGAAGGCAAGCTCATCTGCAAGGAGCAGTTGCTGGCCGAAGCCGGCCTTCCGGCGGATGGTGCCGAACGGCCGGTGATCGCCATCGTAAGCCGTTTCGCAGAGCAGAAGGGGCTCGATCTCCTCGCGAGCATTCCCCACGAGCTCGCTGCCGCGGGCATCTCCCTCATTGCCATGGGAAATGGAGACCCGGCGATCGAAGACTTCTTCCGCTGGTTTGCGTCCGCCTATCCCAAGCAGGTATCCGTGCACGTCGGTTATGACCCCGCATTGGCGCACCGTATCCTTGCCGGATCGGACATGCTTCTCATGCCCAGCCGCTATGAACCGTGCGGGCTGACGCAGCTCTACGCCATGCGCTACGGGACGCTTCCCCTGGTCCGGGCAACCGGCGGTCTGAATGATACAGTAGACGCGGATACCGGCTTCCGCTTCTGGAGTGCCACACCGGAGGCGCTTCTTGAGTGTGTCCGCACAGCCGTCCGCACCCATGCTGAAATGCGTTGGAGCGAAATGATGCGCGCAGCCATGCAGCGTGAATTTTCCTGGGCCCAGTCCGCGCGCCGTTACACTGACCTGTATGGCCGGACCGGCAGCCAGACCGCAGTCGCGGCGTCGCCCACCGCGGGTTGAATCGAAATTGGCCGGTAGATCATCAATTAACAGGAGAATGAAGATGGCAGGAAACAATACACTGACCTTTTCGGACGATACTTTCGACACAGACGTACTCAATGCCGATGTGCCGGTTCTGGTTGATTTTTGGGCGGAGTGGTGCGGCCCCTGTCGCATGATGGGCCCCACGGTAGACCAGGTCGCCACGGACTATGCCGGTAAGGTGAAGGTCGGTAAGCTGGACGTGGATACGAATCAGCAGACTGCCTCCCGTTATGGCATCCGCGGCATCCCGACGCTGCTGCTGTTTAAGGGCGGCCAGATCATCGAGCAGAAGGTGGGCGCCATTGGTAAGCCCGAGTTCCAAAAGATGCTCGACAAGCACGTAGGCTAGTTAACAATTTTCATCTCTACGAAAAGAGGCGCCGCGGAAGATCCGGCGCCTCTTTTGTATATCCGCCCCGCTCCTCAATAACTTTCCTCCCCGGCCGATAAGCCAATTGATCGGAAGAACGGCTTTGGCACGGGTTAGAAGAATCATCAAGGTTTTGATTGCGGACGAAAATGTTCTCTTTCGTCGTGGGCTGCAATCGCTGATCTCGGCCGAGAGCGACATGCGCGTTCTCGACGACTCTGGCGAATTCGCCGATGCTCTGGCCAAAGCGCGATTACTCCACCCTGACGTGTTCATTCTGGACGTGTCGCTGCTGCGCGAGAGCAGTGTGGAGAAAACGTCGTCGCTTCGTCAGGCACAGCTATCGTGCGCCGTGCTGTGGCTCACACTCGACGACCGCAAAGACGATTTGCAACTTGCCGTGTCGGCAGGCGCACGCGCGTACATGCTCAAGACAAGCACGCCGGCTGAATTGGTCGCCGGTGTCCGGCAGATTGCGTTGCATTCCAACGAGAACTCGAACGCCATATCGAGAATGATTCCCGATTTGCAGGCCCTCGCGGCCTCAAGTCAGGCCCGGACCGTTGCCCTGACCACCCGGGAACAGGAGATCGCACGCCTGTTTGCAGAAGGGTGTACGGCCCGCCAGGCGGCGTACGAGCTGGGCCTGAGCATCAAGACGGTTGAGGCGCACAAGCTCAATCTCATGCGAAAGCTCGACATTCATAATCGCGCCGGCCTGGTGGCATACGCCCGGCAGAGCGGTTTGATTCCCGAACCCGCCGCTCAATAAGTCCCGGGAACGCGCATCTTCTATCTGCGCCTTGGTACCCTTCCATTGGGAGAACCGTCGCCCCGTTATGTGGAAATTTCTACTGGGAGTCCTGATCGGGATTGTCGTTACAGTGGTCGGCCTCTTTGTCATCGCTTTGGCCGTCGGACGATTGCTGCAGACCAAACAGCCCAGCGTCGCCGAAAATTCAGCACTCGTCTTAAAGCTGAAGGGTGAGATCCCCGAAGAGGCGCCTATCGAGGTTCCCATCCCCTTTCTCGAACAGCAGAGTGCGCCCACCGTTCGCGATCTGTGGACGTCGCTCCATCAGGCCGCCAACGACACTCGCATCAAGGCCGTGGTTCTGCAGCCGCGCGGGCTGGTTGCCGGTTGGGGCAAACTGCAGGAGCTCCGTCAGGATGTGCTGGATTTCAAAAGGTCCGGTAAGCCGGTGTACGCCTACCTTCAGAATCCCGGCTCACGCGAGTACTACCTGGCAACCGCCGCCGACAAGATTTTTCTTTCGCCTGACGACGGTCTGAACATTAAGGGCTTCCTCCTCCAGATGCTGTACTTCAAAAACACTCTGGACAAACTCGGAGTTCAGTTCCAGGTCGATCACATCGGCCGTTTTAAGGATGCCGGCGACATTTACACCCGGACGGGAATGTCGCCTGAAACCCGCGAGGTCTATAGCCAGGTACTTGACCAGATCTACGGAGACTTCTGTACCACCATCGCTCAGAGCCGCCACAAAACTCCCGACGACATCCGGTCTCTCATCGATATGGGACCGTTCCTCGCTACCCAGGCCAAGGCGGCCGGTCTGATTGACACCATCGGTTATGAAGAGGAGGTCTACTCAGACCTGAAGAACAGGGTCGGGGTCGGCGATTTGAACAAGACCGGCATCCATACCTATTTCCGTGCGGCCCCCGGTCGGGGCGATCGTATCGCTCTACTGGTCGGCGAGGGTGAGATCGTTGGCGGGGAACCGCCCGACTCCGTCGGCGGGCAGGCCGAGATTGCTTCCGGCGCATTCACGAAGCTCATCCGCCAGGTTCGGAATGACAGTGGCGTGAAAGGCGTCATCCTGCGTGTCGACTCCCCGGGAGGCGATGCCATCGCTTCCGACGAGATCCTCCATGAATTGAAATTGTTGAGCAAGGCGAAACCGTTGGTCATCTCCATGTCTGACGTTGCCGCATCCGGAGGTTACTTCATATCCATGACCGGGAATCCGGTGCTGGCTTACCCGGATACGATTACCGGCTCCATTGGCGTACTCTATGCACGGCCGAATTTCCGCGGTTTGTTTGACAAGGTTGGCGTTTCGGAAGACAGTTTGACGCGCGGCAAGCTGGCCGACATGGATGCTCTCGACCAGCCGCTCTCCGATGCGGCTCTGCAGAAGTTACATGAGCAGATAGAAGCTACTTACAAGTCGTTCGTCAGCAAAGTAGCGGCGGCACGCAACAAGAGCTTCGTCCAGATCGACACGGTCGCGCAGGGCCGTGTCTGGATGGGCGCGCAAGCGGACCAGAACGGGCTTGTAGACCAACTGGGTGGATTCGATCAGGCGGTTGCCCTGGTTCGCAAGGAAGCGAAGCTGCCTCCTTCCGGAGAAACCAACCTGGTGATGTATCCGCCCCGCCGCAGTCTGATCGATATTCTTACGAATTTCTCGCCCGAGACCTCTGACGGTGATGCGGCGCAATCCAGGCTCCGTGAGATCGAGAGCGCAGCGGCACAATCCAAGCTGCGCGAGCTCTTCCCGAATCTTCCCGGGGCGGCATTGCTGAAGGGCGGTCTGCTGCGGATACTGCCCTATCGGTTTGAAGTTCACTAGAAGATCGCGACTAACACAAGGCGGCGCTCGAGTACACACCCGCGTCGCAGAATGCCTGCTGCATACGGCTCAGAGCCGCTTTATGAATCTGCGAGACGCGGCTCTCATTTACCCCTAGAGCGGCGCCGATCTGCCGCATCGTGAGATCGTGCTCGTAATAGAGTTCTACCACCTGCCGGTGCCTCTGGGGCAGGATACCCATCACGGAGCGCAGCTTCTCCCGTATCTCGCGCCGCGCCGCAATCTGATCCGGATGCTCAACCGGATCGATGGGAATCTCGCGGGGAACGCAATCCTGACGGGCGCCGTCCGAGGACCAGCGATCCAACTGTTCCAAGCCCCGAAACTCCAACTGTAAGCCTCTCAGTTTTTCGCAATCGATTCCCATCGCAGCCGCAACTTCGCTTTCCGTCGGGACGCGTTGCAAACTGGCCGATAACTCCTGGGTCACCGAGCGGAGTTCTTTATAACGCCTGCGAAGGTCGCGCGATGCACGGTCCTGCTGGCGCAAGCCATCGAGCATGGCGCCGCGAATTCGATGTTGTGCATAGGTCGCGAAGGCCACCTGTTTCTCGCCCTGATACTTTCTAACCGCATCGAACAGCCCGATCACGCCCGCATGGATCAGGTCATCCACTTCGACGTGCACCGGGAGCGATTTCTGCATCCGGACCGCAAGCAGCGAGACAAGCGGCAGATGCTCCCTCAGTAATTGCTCGAGATAATCGTTCCCTTCGGCAAGTCGTTTTTCTGGTGCTAACTGGCAGGCAGCGCTCACGCCGAAGGAAGTGGCATCCCTTCCACCAGCCCTCGCGCCCGCCCCGCGCTTCTTTACTCACCCCTCAGCAGCCCAGCGCAATCAATACTTTGCGGCACATTCTTCCGTCCGACGCTCAATCGCGCGGCAGCAAATCCCGCGGCGGCGCGCCATTCCGGCACAGGAACAGGGCAAAAACGCGTTCCAAACAGGTATCCTTGCACCGCTTCGAAACGGAGCGACGCAAAATTCACCTGTCACCCGGTTTCGGAGACGACTAAGAAATGGAGTATGCCGTCCTACCCCGGAAAAGGCAGGATGTAAAGCGGCCTCAATTTTCTAACCGAGCTTGCGTTCAACCAGCGGGCGCCCTTGCGGCGGCTTCTTGAGCCGGCGCAAACGGGTTTGTTCTGTCTCGCTGCACCCGGTGGGTGCGTCTGTGCCAGAACGCTCGGTCGGCTCCGCCAGATCGAGAAGTTGCGTCGCTGTAACGCCTAACTTCACCATCATGCGGTCGGCGAGCTCGGTCTGTAATCTTCGGGCGCCTTTCAGAACGTGGTGAACCTGCGGTTGCGAAATGCCGAGGAGTCTTGCCAGACCCCGTTCCGTGAATTCACCATTCTGCAGCCGCGCCTTTACGATGGCCAAAAGCCGTTCCTGAAGAGTACCCAGTGTGACCATCCGAAGAGGCAGTAATTCGATTTCAGAATGAAATAGGGTGCTTGAACCTTCGGTTAAATCGAGTGGCTTCAACGTTATATTTCCAAAAGTTTCCGGCTGATAAGGCCAATGGCTCTTATTATTTGTGTGGAGTAGGTAAGAAAATTCTCAGCTACCACTCAGATAAATTGTTTGTTCTTTTTGACGGCGTGAACTGATTGCATTATGTTTGCCTCACCACCGTCGAGCAGCATATTTCCATTTGAAAGAAGCAGAAAATACAACATGAAGTGGACGCGTTCAGAAACGCTTGCTTTAGCTCAACAGTCTTGCTCGTACTGCTACGGCCTGGGACTCAGGCCGGGGCGAGCGGGGGTGTCGACCCCGTGTAATTGCGTATTTCGAGCGATCTTCCGAGCTTGCCATGCGCGCTTCAAACAATGTGCTTCCAGGGAGAAGCACATCAGCCGGGTGTCGCTGGAGGCGAATCCTGGCCGCCAGCGCAAATCCGTTTGGGGGTTAAAGGACGAGGAATTCATAGCGGATTTCTGCCTGGTCGCCAAACGCACCTTATCAGACCGCGAGCATCGCGTTTTTAAATTTCACTTCCTTCTGGGGGCAGACTGGAAGCTGTGCTGCCGCCGGCTCAACATTGACCGCGGAACCTTCTTTCACGAAGTCTATCGGATAGAGCAAAAACTCGGTCGTACATTCCGCGAATTAGAACCCTATGCCCTCTTCCCGGTAGATGAATATTTCAGCGGAACACCGCGTTTGGTCCCGCCGGGTGAATCGTCGTTCAAGGTCGAGACCGAGGAAGCTCCAAAGGCGAAACCCATCCTGAAGTTCCCGCTGAAAAAAGCTGCCTGAAGATAGGTTGGCGCCCAGCGCGATCGGGAATCTCGAGAGCCAAAAACCGAGCTGGCCTCGTCATTCCCTATCGCGCCGGTCTTTGAAGAACGCCGCCAGCAGTTCCGCTGCTTCGGCTGCCAGCAGCCCCTCCGCAATACACACCCGGTGATTCAAGCGATCCGAATCGGCTAGCCGGAACTTGCTCCGGACGGCGCCGAATCTCAGATCGCGCGCTCCGAACACGAGCCGCTCCACTCTCGCGTTCACGAGGGCCCCCGCGCACATGACGCAGGGCTCCAGGCTGACATAAAGTGTTGACCCCGGCAGACGGTAGTTGCCCGCATGGGCAGCCGCCTTCCGCAGCGCTTCTATCTCGGCATGCGCTGTGGGATCGTTCGACAAAATCGGACGGTTCCAACCCCTGCCTATGATTTCTCCCCCGTATACCAGCACCGCGCCCACCGGCACCTCGCCTTGCGCTTGTGCATGGCGTGCCAGCTCCAGGGCTTTACTCATAAACAGGTGGTCCGCTTCGGACCAGGTTTTGTTGCGCTCAGGTTGAACTAGCGGAGCCATCAGTTCGTATACTTCTGTGGACCGTTCATCGAAAAAGCGGCGCGCTTCGGCGGGCAGTCGCGGCAGTCACGACTTTTAGGGTACGCTACGGTCCAAGGACCACGGGGATGCTACGTTACTTGCCGTTAACATTCAAGAACACCCTGCGCAACCCGCGCCGGACCATCCTTACCATTGCGAACATGGCGGTTTCGCTGTGCCTTCTCAGCGTGATGATCGCCATGTACCATGCGCTTTTTTTCAGCCAGGAGACTCCCGGGCAGGCCCTTCGCCTGGTGGTTCGTCACCGTGTTTCACTGGCGCAGCCGATTCCGGTAGCCTATGAAGCTAAGATCCGCGCCCTGCCGGGCGTCAAGGAAGTCTCCATCTGGCAGTGGTTTGGCGGCACATACAAAGACAATCGCGATCCCAAGAATTTCTTTGCCCGCATGGGCGTTGAGCCCAAGGCTTTCATGACCATCCGAACCCAGATGGAGATGCCGGAAGACCAGCGGCGGGCCTTCATTACAGATCGCACCGGCTGCGTTGTCTCGAGCGACCTCGTCGACAAGTTCCACTTCAAAGTCGGCGACCGTATCACGCTCCTCGGTGACATCTACCCGGTGAATCTGGAATTGAAAGTGGTCGGCATCTTCAAAGATCCTGATGCCATCCAGACTCTCTTCTTCAACTACGACTATCTGCGTGATGCTCTCCCGCTTGCCCGGCGTAACTACGTCAGTGTAATTGCCGTTCTCGCCAACAGCACGGAGGATGTTCCCCGCATCGCGAAGGCGGCGGATGCCATGTTCGCCAATTCGGCGTGGCCCACCCGGTCCGAATCCGAGCAGCAATTCGCCCTGAGCTTCGTTTCATTTATTGGCAATATCAAGCTCTTTCTGCTCAGTATCTGCGCTGCCGTCACGTTTACGATTCTCCTGGTCTCCGGCAACACCGTTGCGATGTCGGTCCGTGAGCGCATCCGGGAGGTCGGGATCATGAAAACGCTTGGCTATGCCAACAATCTCATCCTGTCGCTGATCATCGGCGAGGCCATTACCATTGCCCTAACCGGAGGAGCAATGGGCCTTCTTCTTGCCGCCGCTGTCACCGATTTTGTCGGCAAGATCGGACAGAATTTCATCGGTCAACTCCACGGCTTGTCACTCACCCCGCTGACCGCAATCATTTGTCTCGCGGTAGCGGCGTTTGTGGGCGCTGTCAGTTCGCTCGTTCCGGCCTGGAACGCGGCCCGAACGGATATCCTCGACTCGCTCCGTTACAGCGGATAGAAACATGGCTATTCCTTTTTCCTACAACGTCCGAAACCTGATTGTCCGCACGACAACTACGCTCATGACCGCCTCCGGAGTGGCCATGACCATCGCTGTTCTGCTGGCGGTTCTGGGTCTCGTCGCCGGCCTAGCCGCGGCCTTCGCAGCCACGGGAGATCCGACCCATGTGCTGGTGCTTCGGAAAGGCGGTAACGCGGAGCTCACCAGCGTCCTCACGCCGGAGCAGTTTCAAGTCATCAAGAGCTTTCCCGGTATCGCCCAGGCGGCAGACCGCACGCCCATGGCCTCGCTGGAGATTGTCAGCGTTATCAATCTTCCGAACGCCGAAAATCCGCTCGGTGCAAATCTGACGCTGCGCGGCCTGTCCGTTCGCGGCGTCGAGATGCGCCACCTGAAGCTCACCGAAGGCCGCTGGTTCAGCCCCGGCGAGCGGGAAATAAACGTCGGAAAGTCGATCGCGAAGCGCTATCCGCAAGCCCGGCTCGGGCGGCAGTTGAGATTCGGACGCGGACTTTGGACCGTGGTCGGAGTGATGGATGGCGGCGACAGCGCGGTCAACAGCGAAATCTTTGGCGACGGAAGCACGGTCGCGGCTGACTTCAACCGGCCCGATGCTTACAGTTCGGCTCTCCTGCAGGCGAATGACAGAACCTCGGCGGTAGCCCTTCAAAAGGCACTGGAGGCCGATCGCAGGTTGAATATCACGGTGATGAGCGAACGAGAATACTATGATTCACAGACCATTTCGTCTCGCCCCATTCAGTTCCTCGGCTTCTTCGTTTGCATCATCATGGCAGTAGGAAGCTGTTTTGCCGCGATGAACACCATGTACGCCGCCGTGGCGCGCCGCTCCAAGGAGATCGGAACGCTGCGCATCCTCGGCTTCAACCGGGGCAGCATTCTTATCAGTTTTCTGATTGAATCCATGCTTCTGGCGCTGGTGGGCGGCATTCTGGCCTGCATCATTGCCCTGCCGCTCAACGGCGTGACCACCAGCCTTGGAAACTTCGTCACGTTCAGCGAGACCAGCTTCAACTTTCATATAGGGGCGCAGGTAATGGCCATCGGTCTGCTTTTCTCGCTTCTGCTCGGCGCGGCCGGCGGATTCTTTCCAGCCCGCCAGGCTGCCCGAAAAGAGATTCTGACCGCCATGCGGGATATCTAAAATCACGGATACAGGATGGAAACAGAGCTTAAGAGCCTACGAATTGATCGCACCGCACGACGGCCGCGTCAATCGAAGCCCCGGGGCAAAGTCATTGCCCTGGCGCTTCTCGCGGTCCTTGTCGCAGCCGCGTCGCTATTCGCCTTCAAGAAGCTGAACGCCGCCACGCCCGTTCATACCATACAGGTGCAAGCTCCCGTGTCCGCTGCCGATGCGGGCCAGGAAACGATTCTGACTGCCACGGGCTACATCATTGCCGCCCACAAGATTGAAGTTGCCTCAAAGGTGAACGGGCGCGTCGCCTCAATCAGTGTCGACAAGGGCGACAAAGTGGAGGCTGGCCAGGTGCTCGTGCGCCTCGAAGACGACGAGTATCGCGCCCAGGTCGTGCAACAGCAGGGCGCGCTCACCAATCTGGAAGCGAAGCTGGCGGAAGATCTCAACGGCTCACGGCCGGAGGAGATTGCGCGAGCCAAGGCGGACGTGGAACAGGCAAGGGCCGATCTGTCCGATTCTAAGGCCACGCTCGACCGCACAAAGCAGCTCGTGTCCGATGGTGTTCTGTCCAAGCAGGCGCTCGATGATGCGCAAGCCAAATACGATGCCGACGTCGCGAAAGTAGCCAGCTTGCAACGCACCTCGGACCTCGCTGTTCTGGGCCCGCGCAAAGAAGAGATCGACCAGGTCAGGGGGCAGATCGAACAGGTCCGCGGGCAACTGGCATACGCGCAGACCCAGTTGGATAACACCGTCATCAAAGCTCCCGTCACCGGAACGATTCTTGACCGCAACGTCGAGAAAGGCGAATTCATCACCACCGGCTTTGTAGGCGACAAGGGCGCCAAGGGTTACATCGTCACGATGGCCGACCTCAACGACCTGCAGGTCGAGCTAGACATCAGCCAAAATGATTTTCCTAAGCTAGGCCCGAATCAAAAAGGCATTATCACGACGGATGCCTACCCGGACCGCAAGTACCAGGGCGTCATTGAACAGGTCTCGCCGGAAGCGGATCGCGCCAAGGCCACCGTGCAGGTTAAGGTGCGGGTCCAAAATCCGGACAATTATCTGCGGCCTGACATGAACGCCACGGTGGCGTTTTATAACGATGCGAAGCCCGGTACGGCGGATAGCGCCCGTCCCGCAATCGTGATTCCGGCGAATGCTATGCGGAATGGAAGCGTGTATATCGTTTCTGACGGCCGCGCCCAGAAGCGGTCTGTCACGGTAGGTGGAAATGTCGAAAAGGGAGTGCGGGTCGTGAGTGGTCTGACCGGCGGGGAAGAGCTGATCGTCGATCCTCCGGACGGTCTCAAAGACGGACAACGCGTCGAAGCGAAATCACAAAGCTGAGGTGAATATGGGCGAATCTGTTGTGCTCACTGAAAAGTTGTCGAAAGAGTATGTGCGTGATGAATTCCATGTGATTGCTCTCGATGAAGTCGATATCCAGATCAACCGCGGCGAATTTCTCGCTTTGATGGGTCCCTCTGGCTCCGGCAAATCCACCCTGCTGCACCTCATTGCAGCGATGGACAAGCCGACTGATGGCCGCATCGAGGTATTGGGCGCGAACCTGCGGGAGATGAGTGATAGAGAAATCGCTCATTGGCGGAACGAGCACATCGGCTTTGTTTTTCAGACGTTCAATCTGATCCCGGTGCTCACGGCGATGGAGAATGTCGAGCTTCCGCTGAAGCTGACGCACCTGAACCGCAAAGAACGATTTGAGCACGCTGAGACGGCTCTGAAACTTGTCGGCTTGGGCGATCGCCTGAAGCATTTGCCGAAGCAGCTCTCCGGCGGCCAGGAGCAGCGCGTTGCAATCGCTCGCGCGCTCGTGACCGATCCCGATCTGATCCTTGCCGACGAACCTACAGGTAATCTCGATGCCGCGGCAGCCGAAGATGTCCTGACCTTGCTGAAGCGGCTCAATAGCGAGTTCGGCAAGACCATCATCATGGTCACTCATGACCCGCATGCGGCGAGATTCGCCACCACCATTCGCCACCTGGAAAAAGGCCAGTTGCTCGCGCCGGGCACGCTGCCGGCGGACTGGGCTTCGGCCATGGCCTCGCGAAACTAACTATAGCTAGCGCCGGGTTAGGGTCCTCCTTTTTGCGCGGCGACCAGGCGGCGCTCGTATTGCCGCTCGGTGACTGAGCCCTGGATTTCTCGGCATGACGTGTTCCCGCTGGCCGCGGCGGTGTTCCTACCCAAAATGAAGGCCGAAACGGCCTCTTGAAACAAAATGGACAGGTTATGTTAGAAGGACGAGGAGTCCAACGCTTCTTAAGGTGAACATCAAAGTGAAAAGGCACGCTCTAGCATCCCAACAAGCAGTGCAGCGTAACCTCCAACTTGTTTACAGCCGCGATGATTTTGCCAACATTCCTCTTCCCGAGCAGATCGCGGAGTACCCCGAGCTGCGGTATATGGGATCGAAACATCGCCTCTTGCCGTGGATTCATAGTGTGCTGCGCACCCTCGATTTCGAAACGGCAGCGGATCCCTTCGTCGGTAGTGCTTGCGTCTCGTATCTGCTTAAAGCCATGGGGAAGCGGGTCATAGCGTCGGATTTTCTGAATTTCCCGACTGTGATTGCTCAGGCTACCGTCGCGAATAGCAGACACCAGCTCGACTGGCCGGCAGTTAAACGCCTTATGGCGCCGGTGCGCAGAGGTCTGGACTTCATCGAGAAAACTTTCGAAGGAATCTTCTACACCCGCGATGACCTCCGGTTTCTTGATCGCGTATCAGCGAACCTCGAGCACCTTCCACATCAGGATCAACGAGCATTAGCGCGTGCAGCGCTAATCCGCTCCTGCCTTAAGAAACAGCCTCGTGGTGTATTCACCGTTTCGGGTGATCTCTCGCATTACGACGACGGTCGGCGCGATCTGAGGCTTTCAATAGAGGAGCATTTTTTGGAGCAGGTTCAAGCTTTCAATCGCGTGGTGTTCGACAACGGTCGCCGCCATGTAGTCAAACGCGCAGATGTGTTCGAACTCAATCCAACGGGTGTCGATCTGGTTTACCTGGATCCACCGTACGTTCCCCGCTCGGACGACAACTGCTACATGAAACGCTACCACTTCCTGGAGGGGCTGTCTTGCTATTGGCAGGGAGTCCGGATCATGGAAAACACACGGGTAAAGAAGATCGAGAAACCCCATACACCGTTCAGCTATCGGAAGAGCGCGATCGATGCATTTGATCGGCTGTTCCGGCTCTACAGCAACAGCATTATTGTCCTTTCGTACAGCTCGAACGGCTTCCCCGATCGGGATGAGCTCGAGACCTTGCTACGACAATACAAGCCAACCTTAACGGTGTATGAGAAGCCACACCGGTACCACTTCGGAACCCATGACAAGGTGGAACGCGCGAACGTGCAGGAATACTTGATCGTGGGACGCTGAATGGAGATTGTAGCTCAAACACTCGACGACATCATAAGCAGCTTGAGGCCTCTCACGGTCGAATGGAAGGACGACACCGCGAACCGCGTTATTGATCGGCTTCAGGCCCTGCATGTCAAACAGGTGTACACCACGGACGATTTGAAGGCGCTACTGGACGAGAATTTCGACGATGGCATTCTGATTTGTCGATTGTTCCTCGGTTTTCGAAAGACCAGCTCGTATCTGTTTTGAGAGGAGCCCTCGGTGACGCCGGCATCGGCGTTAAGAGCTATCGCGCCAATCCAGCACGCTTCATCGAGGCCCTTCTGACTGCAGGTGTTCTCGAGGCGATGGCAGAAGAGGCTAGCCGAAAGCCGCACTGGACAGACGTCCTCGTGGAAAGATTACGTAGCGGGCGAGGCAGTGCCATTTCCGGCCAGCGGCGTGGCCGCGAGGTCGAGGACTTCGCGGAGGCAGTGGTCAGGAAGGTGTTCGGCAATAGGTTTCAGGCGCGGTGCACCTTCAGCGGACCGCGCGGTAGTGCAAAATGTGATTTCGCGATCCCGTCCAAAACTGCCCCGCGCATCGTGATCGAATCAAAAGCCTACGGCGCTACGGGATCAAAGATGACCGATGTCATTGGCGATATCGAGAAGATCATCACTGCTAAGCGGCCCGATACGGCCTTCCTGTTTTTCACTGACGGCCTGACCTGGAAACAACGCAAGAGCGACCTCCGAAAGATCGTCGAGTATCAGAACCGCGGCGACGTGACTCGCATCTACACCCATGCTATGGCCGAACAGTTTGAAAACGACTTAACGCAACTCAAGAACGAATATCGACTGTAACGAGGTCCTATTGTGCAATCCCCTTGGTCTGCGGCCCAACTTGACGGTTTTCGTGAGGCCGCCCAATCGCTGAAACTGTACCGGCGCGCCGAACTGGAAGACCCAGTAGAGCAAAAGTCTTTGATCAAAGATCTTTATGTAGATCCATTACCGGATGAGCACATATTTAAGACAGTATTGCGCAGCAACACGACACTCCTCATCGGGCGCAAAGGAACTGGCAAGTCGACGATATTCCAGCGCGTGCAATACGAACTGAGGCAAATGAGGGGGTATGCGTCAGCCTATGTCGATATCAAGACGGTTTACGAGTCTGCAGCAACAGATCCAGGCTTGCTGAATCAGTTGGGAGATGACGCCTTAGGTCCTGCTGATGTCAGAAGCCTCCTATTGTATAGAGCCTTCATAAAAGCTGTACTCACCGAAATAAAGAACGAGATTAAAAAGAAGCTCAAGGAGTCCACCTGGGAGCGTGTAAAGAACGCTTTTACCGGGTCGGCGGATGATCTGTTTGAATCCCTGGATGAGCTTTTAGAAAGCGCGGATGCTGCCGAATTCCTCCCAGTACTAGGAATCAAGCGCGAGCAACTACATGAAGATGCTCA
>Ga0213872_10000785_pt1 | contig 23235 bp, 24 predicted proteins | sample VelepicomBERX_R2_FD_160071 | JGI IMG/M metagenome (GOLD analysis project Ga0213872, IMG submission 160071) | Rhizosphere microbial communities from Vellozia epidendroides in rupestrian grasslands, the National Park of Serra do Cipo, Brazil - RX_R2 | ecosystem: Host-associated > Plants > Roots >...
CTCCCCAGTCTATGGCTTGGCGCAGCTCACTCGCGGCTTTCCGGGCAGCGGCGACAGACCAGGTCGGATATCCGCCGATCGTGTAACGCCGCTCCCGCCCGTGAATGTAGTAGTTGAGCACGAACGACTTAGCGCCGGCGGCAGTGACCCGGATGCCGAAACCCTTGATGTCGGTATCGTAGACGCGCCGGTTTCCGCTTGCCGGCGGTTCGATATCGCGCACCAGCTTATCAGTGATCCTCTCCGCCATTTTGGCCTCGTGTCCGCGTTATGTCCGTGCACGAGAGGCTATCAGATGGCCGCGAGAGCGCAAGCTGTGTCCGCCAAAATCCGCATAAGTGACGAAATATCAGTATGTTATGGAGAAGTGAGGTTCTTCAATCAGGGTTCTCCACCGCAGGTTTTCCAGGCTCATAACCTGAAGGCCGCAGGTTCAAATCCTGCCCCCGCAACCAACTTTAACGGAAACGCCGCAGCCTCATAAGCTGCGGCGTTTCCGTTTTTGGCTTCGGCATCCCGACCGACGACGACCTTCTCGACCAGCCCACGAAGAGCGTCCGTCGCCTGCACGCGGATCGCCGAGTTGTTCAGGCTTTCGACCAGCTGCGACACCTTGCCCTTATAAATTTCGGCTAGGTCGTCCGGGATGATTGGGATCTCTCCTATTGGCTACCCGGACAACCCGCACCAACAGCAATTGACGGAACAAAATCAGGCGTCATAATCGACGACGATAACCCTGGGAGCGGACCCACTTAAGCGGCCCTGATTTCCTGTCCAGCCCATGGGGGCTAGCTCATTTATTCTTCAATTTTACAGGTGTTCCGATAGCCCAATAGCCCTCACGAGCAGCTAAAAGGCAGACAATGACCAAACCTAAGCAGGCTTTCCTTGTCGGGGCTGTTCTCCGGTGGAGCGTGTTGTCGCTGGGGATTTGTTCCTGGGCGCCGACATGGGCCACCGAGTCCGTACCAGGGCCCGCAATCATCTCCGATCCTGCGCCGGATATGGCATATCCTGCGGGACTGATTCCTTTGGTTGTTCCCAGCCAAGGCTTCATGATGAATGCGGTCCTCTATACCGCATCCGGTGCCGGCCCGCACCCGACCCTGCTGTTGATCCATGGTTTGCCCGGCAATGAAGAGAACCTCGATCTGGCTCAGGCCGTCAGGCGGGCCGGATGGAATGTCCTAACTTATCACCCGCGAGGGAGCTGGGGATCGGAGGGGAGCTTTTCCGTCGCAAATACAGTCTTGGACGCCCGTGCCGCCCTGACATTTCTTCGCGATCCCGCCAATGTCAAATATAGGATAGATCCAGATCGGATCGCTGTCGCAGGTCACAGCATGGGTGGTTATGACGCCGCCTCGCTGGCGCGATCCGACCATCATTTGCTGGGAGTCGTGCTGATTGATGCCTGGGGTGTGGCTCTCCCCAAGACCCCTCTTCCAGAGGGCTGGTCTCAGTCGATCGAGAACCGATATCAGGCGATCAACAGATACCGGCTGAAAGTCGATTCGCTTGAGGGTTTCGTCGCTGAGATGATCCGCATCGAGACGCAAGAGCCCGTCATCAGCTTCGCCCACGATCTTACCGATCGCCCGTGTCTGATCGTTGCCGGGGAGGATCCCGAGAAGACAAACGGGGTAGAGAACCATCAGCTGGCGAACATCCTGGCATCGTCAGGCGCTCCGCGATCGAAAGCCGTCTTCATGTCGACGGACCACTTCTTTTCCGACCATCGCATCGAGCTGATTTCCGTCGTCGTCGATTGGCTCAAGGTTTTGGTGAATTAGACTAACCAAACGGTTCTCCAAAGTTGGTCGCGCGCCCCAGCAACCATTTTTGCTTCAAAACAGTCCGGTGGACTGTTTTGAAGCAAAAATCCGAAGCGCCAGCGTAGGCAAACAGAACAAAAAGCCCAGCATACTCAACGAGATGCTGGGCTTTTGCTTTTCTGGCCCAAATGTGTACCTCAATGAAATCAACCGCTTACATCGGCAGGTTCAAATCGGGGTGATGACTACCCGTTGTTCCATGGGTTCAGGTATCTCAAGCCGAGAGTTTCGAAGTCCGATACATTCCGGGTAACGAGCGTCATGTCGTGACGCAGAACAACCGCTGCGATAAAGGCGTCCATCGCGCTGGGAGTACGTCCGACCGATTGGCCTCGGGCCATGACACGGCCCCACCTATTCGCGGTCTCGGCATCGACATCCAGAAGGCGTTCCTCAAAGCGCAACGGCACTTCCTCGGTCAGCCATGTGTCCAGACGGTCTCGGCGAGCGCCCGGTGACAATCTCTCAATACCATGGCGCAACTCCGCCAAGGTGACGACGCTGATAAAGATCCGGTCCTCATCTATGTCGGCAAGCCAATTCACTAGGCCGGGATCTGGTCGTGGTTTGGTCCATTCGGAGACGACATTGGTATCGAGCAGGAAGTTCATAGATCGATCTTACGCGGACTATCTTGAAGCCTGGACACCGTCAGGCCTGATTCTCTCAAAGGCGATTCCGCGAAGAACTCCGCGAGATTGCCCGTGCGGCGGGTCTTCCGGGCCCATTCTTCCGCCGCGACGATTACCACGGCGTTCTTGCCGTTCTTAGTAACCGTTTGAGGGCCGTGTGTTCGCGCTTTATCAACCACCTCGCTGAACTTGGCTTTTGCCTCCTTCACTGTCCAGATGTGAGCATCCATGGCGTACCTCACTGTGTACGGTAATCAAGGTGGTTATTGTAGTCACTTTTGGATGCGTGGACACTGCTTTTTTTGACCGGCCAACGAATAGAGGCCGCGGAGGAGAAGCTTTCGCAAGCGGTTGTCATTTCGTTCAATAGTCCCCAATTGTCTTGTGCCTAAGCTAGATGCAAAAATTTGATTGTTCTCAGCGCTGCGGAAAGGGGCCGAACGATGACGAGCTTTACGGTCAATGGACAGAAGCACAGTTTCGACGGCGATCCCGCGACCCCCTTGCTTTGGTATCTGCGCGACATACAGGGGCTGACCGGCACGAAATTCGGCTGCGGCGAAGCGCTGTGCGGCGCCTGCACGGTGCATGTCGGCGGTTCGGCGGCGCGCTCCTGTCAGACTTTCATGAGCGATGTCGAGGGCCAGGACATCGTGACCATCGAGGGCCTGTCCGCCGATGGGAACCACCCCCTGCAGGTCGCCTGGCGCGATCTCAACGTGCCGCAATGCGGGTACTGTCAGGCCGGCCAGATCATGCAGGCTGCCGCCCTTCTCAAGGACAAGCCGAAACCGACCGACGCCGAAATCGACGATGTGATGTCGGGGAATATCTGCCGCTGCGGCACTTATCCGCGCATCCGCGCCGCCATCAAGCGCGCCGCCGCGGGAGGGAAGTGATCATGAACGCGATGCTCCCCGAAACCGACGGCCCCTTCAATATCAGCCGCCGTTCGGTTCTGCTGGGTTTTGCCGCCGGCGCGCTGGTGCTGGCCAGCGGCCGCGCCGCCCTTGCGGCGGAAGAGGCGAAGAAATATGGCGGCGAGGCCATGGCCGGCGGCCTCAAGGACGATCCGCGCGTCTTTCTGTCGATCGCCGAGGATGGGCAGGTGACGCTGCTTTGCAATCGCGCCGAGATGGGGCAGGGGATCCGCATAAGTTTCGCTATGGTGGTGGCCGACGAGTTGGAGGCCGATCTCGCCCGCTTCGTCGTGCAGCAGGCGCCGGGCGACGAAGATCGCTATGGCAGCCAGGACACGGACGGGTCGCGCAGCATGCGCCATCATTTCGCCGCCTTGCGCCGGATCGGCGCCGCGGCGCGGGCGATGCTCGAAGCCGAGGCCGCGTCGCGCTGGAACGTCCCAGCCGCCGAGGTGACGGCGGCGAATCACAAGGTGAGCCACGCCGCCAGCAAGCGGGAATTCGGCTATGGCGAGCTGGCCAAGGCCGCCGCTTCCCGCCCGGTTCCGGCCGCCGCAGCGCTCAGGCTGAAGAACACGGCCCAGTTCCGCTATATCGGCAAGGATAACGTCAAGCTGGTCGACGGGGCGGACATCGTCACCGGACGGGCGAAATACGGCATCGACGCCCGTCCCGATGGGCTGGTCTATGCGGTGGTGGCCCGTCCGCCCGCTTATGGCGGCAAGGCCAAGAGTTATGACGCCGCCGAGGCGCTGAAGGTGCCGGGCGTTCTCAAGGTGATCCCGATCGAAGGGACGGCGATTCCCTCGGCCTTCCTGCCTTTGGGCGGTGTCGCCGTGGTGGCCGAAAATAGTTTCGCCGCCACCAAGGGGCGTTCGAAGCTGAAGATCGAGTGGGAAGGCGGTCCGAACGCCGGCTATGATTCCGTTGCCTACCGTAAGACCCTCGAAGAGGCGGCCCGCGCCCCCGGCAAGGTGGTGCGCAAGAATGGCGACGTCGAGGCGGCGCTGGGCAAGGCGCATAAGAAGGTGACGGCAGAATATTATATCCCCCATCTTGCCCAAGCCCCGATGGAACCGCCCTCGGGCACCGTCCAGGTGCGCGAGGATGGGATCGAAATCTGGTGCAGCACCCAGGCGCCGCAGGTGGCGAGGGAAAATGTCGCCAAGCATTTCAATATGCCGCTCGAGAAGGTGGTTCTGCATAACCTTCTGCTGGGCGGCGGGTTCGGCCGCAAATCCAAACCCGATTACGTGGCCGAAGCGGCGATCCTGTCCAAGGCGATGGGCGGCAAACCGGTCAAGGTCACCTTCACCCGCGAGGATGATCTGCATCACGGTTTCCTCCACACCGTCTCGGTGGAGCGTCTGGAGGCCGGATTGGACGACAAGGGCAAGCCGGTGGCGTGGCTGCACCGTACCGTCGCACCTTCGATCGGCGCCTTGTTCATGCCCGATCCCAAGCATCAAATTCCGCTCGAGCTGAGCATGGGGGCGGTCGATATGCCGCTCGACATCGCCAATGTTCAGGTCGAGAACCCCGAGGCGGCGGCCCATACAAGGGTCGGCTGGTTCCGCTCGGTGTCCAACATTCCGCACGCTTTCGCCATTCAGAGCTTCGTCGCTGAACTGGCGCACGAGGCCGGACGCGATCCCAAGGATTATCTGCTGGAGATCTTGGGCAAGGACCGGGTGATCGATCCCGCTGTTTTCTCCGACGGTTGGGATTATGGCGAGGATCCCAAACGCTATCCCTATGAGACCGCGCGCCTGCGCAAGGTGGTCGAGGCCGCCGCCAAGGGAATAGGTTGGGGCCGCAAGCTGCCGAAGGGCCAAGGATTGGGCATTGCCGCCCATCGCAGCTTCGTAAGCTATACCGCCTGCGCCGTCGAGGTGGCGGTGGACGCCAAGGGCGTGCTCACCATCCCCCGGGTCGATATCGCTTTCGATTGCGGCGCCGTGATCAATCCGGACCGGGTCCAGGCCCAGCTGCAAGGCGCGGTCATCCAGGGTCTTAGCTTGGCCCTGTCCGGCGAGATCAGCTTCAAGGACGGCGTGATTCAGCAGTCCAATTTCGACGGCTATCCGGTGCTGCGGATCGACGGCGCCCCGCCCAAGATCGAGGTGCATCTGGTGCCGGCGAAAAACTATGACGGTCCCTTGGGCGGCGCGGGCGAACCCGGCGTTCCGCCGGTGGCGCCGGCCTTGCTGAACGCGATCTTCGCGGCGACGGGCAAGCGGATCCGCAGCCTGCCGGTCCGGGATCAGCTGGCGGTCTAAACCGACAGCAAGGGCCGCCTCATCGCCAGAACGGCTTGGCGCCGGCGAATTTCCGGTAGTCGTCGCAGGCGGCGGCGATTAGGGGATCCTGCCGCGGCGTCTGCAGGCCGACGATCAGTCCGGCCGCGAAGGTGAGCTTGCGGGATGGCGGCTCACCCTTGGGAGGGTTTGTGGCGAGCTCGGCCAACGTCTGGTGCGCGACGGTGATGTCATGGGAACCGCCCAGATCATCCTGCATCCGCTGAAGTGCCTCCAGCAGCTTGTCGCGCCTCGCCGCCCTTTTTCCGCCAGTCCATAGGCAGGAAAAGAACTGGACGCCGTAGCGCAGCTTCTTGGCCTCTATCCTGACTTTGTGCTGCTGAAGGGAGGACAGGCGCTCAAGGTGGCGGGCGTGCTTGGCGAGCTTGCGCCGGCGTGCCTTCAGGATTTTCCGCGCAAATCGTTCGACCGGCTGACCTCCCTCTCTGGAAGCGAGCCATTGTCCGCCGCGGACCCATTCCCGGATCTCGCCGATCAGGTCGCGGAACTCATCGCTGTCTATGGCTTGACGCGCCTCGGCGAAGGCCTGATCCCGGCGCTTTTCGAAATGTCCGACGAGCTTGCGCAATCCGGGCTCGCCCTGATGTTCGGCCGAGACGGGATGCGCCACCTTGGCCAGGAACTGGTCGGTGTCGCGCGCCGCGTTCAGTTGATGGACCAAAGTCCTCAGAGCGCCATCGATCTGGTCGCGCCGATCATCAATCACGACTTTCTTGAAAAGTGATAGGGCCGCCCGCAACCGGCGCAGCGCCACCCGCATTTGATGCAAGGCCTCCGGATGGCCGGTTTGCCGGAACAGCGGCTCATTGCGCATCAGATGGTCGAGACAGGAATGGCAGATCGTCTGAAAGGCCGCGGCGGTAGACCTGCCGGGCCGCAACACGATGCTGTTCGCTTTGACAGGGTCCATCGGCGCCTCTTTCCATTGTGCCTCCGGAAACAGTCAGCCTCTGTGCTGGTTCCCTAGCCGCCTTGCCAATCCATCACGATGCCGTCTTCGAGATAAGCCGGTCCGGAATCAGTTGGCGGTCTGAGTCGAGGCGGCGGCCGCTCTCGCGGACGCCGCTTCCTTCCAAGCCGGCGCCAGCGCGATGGCCTGGTCATAGAAGCGCAGAGCCTTCTCGCGTTTGCCCTGGTGCAAAGCGATATCGCCCATGCCTTTCAGCGGGTCGGCCCATTTGGGACCCAGCTTGGCGGCGCTCTCGAATTTCTTCTCCGCCCCCACGAGGTCGCCGCGGGCGAGCAGGCTTTCGCCCCAGAACTGCCAGGCGCGGGGAAGAGAAGGGCCCTGCCGGACAGCTTCGGCGAACCAGCGGTTCGCCTCGTTCTGGTCCCCTTTGATATCCGCGATCCTGGCCCGCGCGATGACGCAATCATAACAATCGGCCGGCAGCGAGGCCGCCATGGACTCGGCTTCGGCAGCACGGCCGATATGCGCGAGCGCAAGGGCATGGAGCGGTTTCAGCAAGGCGGGGACGGTTGAAGCACCGAAAGAATCCGTCGACGCCAGGTAGGCTTCCGCCTCCTCCAGCTGCCGCGCCGCTTCCTGCCAGTTTCCGAGGCTCGCGGAGAGCAGGGAATGGGCTGTCCCGACGTAGGAATCGCGCTCCAGCAATTGCTTGTCGGTCTGGGTCTTGCCGAGCGTTGCGGCCGCCTGCTCGGGATCGTGGAGACTGGTGAGGGCGATCGCGACCGAGCTGTTTTCTTCACCGATCAGGCCGGCATAATCGGGCCGGCCATCCATCGATCGCCAAACGGTGATCTCTTCCTGAAAATCCGCGGTTTCATGGAAAATGGTGGCTTTTTCCTCGGTCTGGGCCCAATCGGAGCCCAACGCCGTCACGCGCTTCTCGCGCTCTCCCGGCGCATATCGCAGACCGGTGCGGGCGTGGGTCAGCATCGCCTCGTCATGGCCGCGAAATTTGTCATAGGGGAGCTGGTCGAACCAGAGGTGCCCGAATGAAGGGTCAAGAGCCAGGGCTCGGCCGATATCCTTCTCGCCCTCGGGGAAAGTTTCCACCACATTCAGAAGACCGACCCAAGACCAGATTCGGTCCTCTCTCGACGGGCTGTTGGCCAGCTGGAGGAACACCGTTCTCGCTTCTTCCAAGCGCTTGGCATTGACCAGCCACATGGCGTATCGGAAGGGCTCCGTGCGGGCGTACACGCCCAGCGCCACCTTGTCCATCAGGGCGTCAAGGCTGGCAGTGTCCCCCTCGGCACGGTCTGCCGGCTCGTCGCCCACCCGCACCGTGATGACCAGCTTGTCCCCGCCCTGGATGACCTCGCCGGAAATATGGCTGTCATGACCGAACCGCTCGCGCAGGAAATGCTCGATCTGCCCGAACGAAAGTCCTGTCTCGGGGATCTCGACCTCGACTTCCTTGCCCCAGGCATTTTCATAGCTGGCGGGCGCTCGGGCGCTTTTGGAATCTTCGCCATATTTGGCGATCCGGTCCTTGAATTCGCGGGCCAGCGTTTCGCCTGAATAGCCCTCCTCGGCGAGATGGGGGGCGACCGAGAAGGCGTCGATAACCAGCGAGCGGCTGTTTGCCGCCTGCCAGACGATCACCACCGTCATCCCCAGAAACAGCACGCCGATCGTCACAGTGATGCTCTGCGCGGCGAGCTTCATCACCTCCGAAAGGCGCTTGAGCCGAAGTTGGCGGAACTGTTCATGGAGATGCTCGATCTGCGTCGCCATCAAAATCTGCTGGCGATGGAAATAGGCCTTTATGTCCTCCCGCAGGTGGGGATCGTGTCGCGCGCCGTCGAGGGCGAGCGTGACGGCCGCACTCATACTGTCGGGAGCGCCCGCTTCCGCATCCGCCTCCACTTCCGACTCCAGCCACTCGCCCATGCGGTTAACCCCCCCACAAAGAGTTCGACACTCTATCGGTCGTGGCTGGCAGTGTACTCATGCGCGCCGCCTTGCCAATCCATCACGATGCCCTCTTCGAGATAGACCGGCCCGATCGGCACTTTGCCATGGCCGCCGGGGATGTCGAGGATATAGATCGGCTGGCAGATACCGGAGACCCTGCCGCGCAGCTGGCGCATCAGCTCTTGTCCCTCTTCCACCGGAACGCGGAAATGATCGGTGCCGGCGGCGAGGTCGAGCTGGTGCAGGTAATAGGGCTTGATGCGGTTGGCGACCATGGTGCGGAATAGGGCTTCCAGCGTCTCGGCGCTGTCATTGACCCCGCGCAACAGCACCGTCTGGCCGAGCAGCGGAATGCCGGCACGCGCCAGGGCGCGCAGTGCGGCGATGGCCGGCGGCGAGAATTCGCGGGCGTGATTGGCATGCACCGCCAGCCACAAGGTGGCGCGTTCCAGGGTGAGGGCGGTCAGCATTTCCGCGTTGATCCGGTCGGGATCGGCGACTGGGATGCGGCTGTGGATGCGGACGATTTGCACATGGGGGATGGCGTCCAGTGCCTGCATCATCTGGCGCAGACGGGCCGGCGGCAGCATCAGCGGGTCGCCGCCGGTGATCACCACCTCCCATACTTCCGGATGAGCGCCGATATAATCGAACGCGGCGGTCCATTCCGCGTCATCGAGCATCTTTTCCGCCCCGCCGACCCGCTCGCGGCGGAAACAGAAGCGGCAATAGACCGGGCAATGCAGCAGCGGCGTGAAGAGCAGCCGGTCGGGATAGCGATGCACGATGCCTTTGACCGGCGAAAATGCGTGGTCGCCGATCGGGTCCGCCCGTTCGACGGGCGAGGTTTCCAATTCACGCAGATCGGGCACGAACTGGCGGGCGATCGGATCGGCCGGGTTGGCGCGGTCGATCAGATCGGCCAGCAGCGGGGTCATCGCCACCGCGTACTGCTCGGCCACCTGGTCAACGACCGTTGCCTCGGCCAGGCCGGCGGCGGCGAAGTCTTTCCCTGAGCGCAAAGTTCGTCTATCGATCTTCATGACGGCGGTGTTTTAGAGGGATTTTTCATGTCGGGCAATGAATGGTGGCGTCCCGAGCAATTCGCCGCGCGCTGGCCGGTCCTGCAAAAGCGCGCCGCGGTGATGGCTGGGCTGCGCCGCTGGTTCGACCAGCAGGGCTTCATCGAGGTCGATACCCCCGCCTTGCAGGTCTCGCCCGGCATGGAGCCGCATATCATGGCGCTCTCGACCGAGGTCAAGGAGCCCTTGGGCGGCAGCCAGCGCCTCTATCTGCATACTTCGCCCGAATTCGCCATGAAGAAGCTGCTGGTGGCCGGCGTCCGCCAGCTCTATCAGATCGCCCATGTGTGGCGCGATGGCGAGCGCACCATCACTCACCACCCCGAATTCACCATGCTGGAATGGTACCGGGCCGGCGCCGATTACCGGCAGTTGATGGAGGATTGCGGCGCTCTGCTCGCCGCCTGCGCATCGGCGGCGGGCGCGGCGCAACTGCAGCGCGGCGAGCGGCGCTGCGACCCCTTCGCCAAGCCGAAGCGCCTGACGGTCGCGGATGCCTTCAGAGATTATTGCGGCATCGATCTTCTGGCCACCACGCCCGACCCGCTCGATCCGTCCCGCGATCTTCTGGCCGAGCAGGCGCGGGACAAGGGAATTTTCGTCAGCGAGAACGATTCCTGGGAGGATGTGTTTTTCCGCATCATGATGGAGCGCATCGAGCCGCATCTCGGCGATGGGGCGCCATTGATCCTGTGCGACTATCCGGTGTCGATGGCGGCCCTGTCACGGCGCTCGCCCGCCGATCCGCGCGTCGCCGAACGGTTCGAGCTTTATGCCTGCGGAGTCGAGCTGGCCAACGGTTTCTCGGAGCTGACCGACGCCGCGGAGCAGCGCCGGCGCTTCACCGCCGACATGGCGTTGAAGCAAAAGCTCTATGGGGTCGCCTATCCGGTCGACGAGGATTTCCTGGCGGCGCTCGAGCATGGCATGCCCGATTGCGCCGGCATCGCGCTCGGCGTGGACCGGCTGGTCATGCTGCTGGCAGGGGCGGAAACCCTGGATCTGGCGCTGTGGGCGCCAGTCCGTCAGGGTTAAGGCCTATCCTTCTCCGGCAGGGCCGCGATTTCTTCCGGCGTCAGCTTGGTGATCGATTTGATGAACAAGCGGGTCGGGAATTGCGGGCCGAAATTGTCGGCTATTTTGAGATCGAGGTCGATCGGATTGCAGATCAGGTCGTCGCCATAGGATTTGGTGACCAGATGCATGCCCGGCGCATTGAGGAAACTTTCCTTGGACGCCAGATCGATGCGATAGACGTCATGCATGCGGATCTTGAAATAGAGGGTTTCGTCGCCCTCGGCGGTCCAGCCATGCCAGTCCCGCAGCGAAAAGCAGGATTGGTGCTTGGCGGGAGCGGACGCTTCTTCGGCGCGAGCGGCCGGCAAAGCCGCCAGAAGCAGGGCGGCGGCGAAACCCCAACGATAGACGCGCATGGAAATCCTCCACTTACACGACACGCCCTCCTTCCTCTGAAATAAGCTTGGCCGTAGGGGAAAGCAAGGGGGGCATGAGGCGCTCGGCTTGGCGCGCGAAGGCCAGAACATCCTCGTCGGCGAAGCGGTGGCCGACGATCTGAAGCCCGACCGGCAGCCTGTTGGCGGTGAGGCCGACCGGCAGCGTCAGGACCGGACATTGCGGCACCATATTGAAGGGCAGCGTCATGTCGAGCCCGTCATAGCGCCCATTTTCCAAGGTGGCGTCATGATCGGCGTCATTCTCGGTCGCCAAGGGCGCCTCCTTGGCGCAGGTCGGGCACAAAAGCGCGTCATAGCGGACGAACAGATCGGCCAGATCGCGCCACATGCGCGTGCGCAGGAACTCGACCTGCTTATAGGCGGCAGCGCCCATCTTCTGCCCCTTGGCGATCATGGAAACCATTCTGGGATCCATGCGCTCGCCGTAATTCTTCACCCGGCCGCCGAAGAAACTCGCCATGAAGACGCACCAGAGGTCGTGCCACTGGTCATTGACCAGGCGCGACCAGCCCAGTTCGACCTCTTCGACGATGGCTCCCGCCTCGCGGAACCGGGCGATGGCGGCGCGGATAACCTGTTCGACCTCGGGCTGGACGGCGTAATAGCCGAGATCGAGCGAGAAGGCGAAATGGCGGCCGGCCAATGTGCCGCGACGGGCGCGCGCCACCGAGAAAGAGAGCGGCAGCGATTGGATGTCCTGGTCACTGGGGCCGGCAGCGGCGGCCATGAAGGCGATGGCGTCCTCGACCCGGCGCGCCAGCGGGCCGAAATGCGAAATATTGTCGAAAAGGCTGGGCAGGATGGTCATCGGGATGCGGCCCAAGCTCGGTTTCAGCCCGACCACGCCGCACAAGGCCGAGGGAATGCGGACCGAGCCGCCCATGTCCGTGCCTTCGGCGAAAGGCACCACGCCCGCCGCTACCGCCACCCCCGACCCGCCCGACGAGCCGCCGCTGGTGCGCTCAGGGTTCCAGGGGTTGCGGGTGACGCCCCAGCGCGGGCTTTGGGTGAAGCTGGAATAGGCGAATTCCGGCGTGGTGGTCTTGCCGATCAGGATGGCGCCGGCCTCTTCCAGCCTTTGGATGCAAAGCGCTGTGTGATCGGCGACATGGTCGCCCTCGGTCCAGGAACCCAAGGTGGTGAGATCGCCCTTGGTCGGGGTCAGATCCTTGGCGGCGAAAGGCACGCCCAGCAGCGGAAGGGCGGCTCGCTCGCGGTCGGCGGCGCGCGCCGCCTCCAGCGCCTTTTCGTCCCGCAGCAGCACGAAGGGATTGAGCTTCGCCTGGATGGCCCGGGCCCGGCGCAGGGATTCCGTCACCACTGCTTCCGCGCTAACGCCGCCTTCGCGGATCTTGGCGGCGAGGCGGAGGGCGGGAAGGTCGAGCGGATGGGTCATTCGGCGAAATCCATTTCCGGCGGCGGCCGGCGGAAAAAGCGGGTCAGCCCAGCCAGATACAATACTCCCAGAACCAGCCAGATCAGGCCGAGGATCCGAGCGGCAATGTCCAAATTGACCAGCAGATAGACGTCTGCAACCGCCGCCAGCGCCGGCACGATCAGGCCGGCGAGCGGGCCTCCGATGCCGGGTTGGCCGCGCCGGTAAAGCGCGATCACCGAGATATTGACGAAGGTGAAGGCCAGGAAGGCCCCGAAATTGATGAAGGAGGTCGAGGTGGTGACGTCGAGCCCCAGCGCCGCCAAGCCGACCATACCGACCAGGATCAGATTGACCGCCGGCGTGCGGAAGCGGGGATGCAGTCCGCCGAATACTCTCCTCGGCAGCACGCCGTCGCGTCCCATGGCATAGAGCAGCCGCCCGACGCTGGCTTGTGCGGCCAGGCCGGCGGCGAATTGCGAGGTGACGAGGATGATGACGAACAGGGTGACGAACCAGCCGCCGCCGATCTCCTCGGCGATCTCGAAGGCGGCGGAATCGACGGAAGCGAAGTCGAAGCCGGGATGAACCAGCTGCGTCACATAGGCGGTGGCGCAGAAAATCGCACCTCCGGCCAGCGCGATGATCAGGATGGCGCGCGGCATGGTGCGCTTGGCGTCGCGCGTCTCTTCGGTCAGGGTCGAGACGGCGTCGAAGCCCAGGAAGGAGTAGGCTGCCAGCGCCGCTCCGGCGATTGAGGCCGACAAGGGCACCCCATGGCCGCCGAAGGGTGCGGCCGAGATCATCGCGTCCCCTTGCCCTTGCACATGCAGCAAAGCCAGCAGGACGAACAGCCCCAACATGGCGAATTGCAGGATCATCAGCACCAGATTGACCTTTTCGGCCACCGCGATGCCGCGGACATTGATCAGAGTGGTGAGAAAGATGAAGCCGAGCAGCCAGACCCACCCCGGCACCGCGGGAAAGGTCGAGGTGAGATAGGCCGTGCCGATCAGCCAGATCACCATCGGCAGGAAGAAATAGTCGAGCAGGATGGCCCAGCCGACCAGGAAACCGAGATGGCCGTTGAGCGAGCGGCGCACATAGGTGTAGGCCGATCCCGCCACCGGGAACAGACGCGCCATCACCCCGTAGGAAGAGGCGGTCAGCAGCACCGTGGCGGCCGCCAGGAGATAGGCGCCGGCGCCTGTCCCCCGGCTGATGACCGCCATCGGTCCCCAGGTGCCCAGCACGATCACTGGCGTCAGATAGGCGAGCCCGAACAGCACCACCGATCCGAGGCCGAGCGACTGGGCGAGGCGGGTATCCTTCATCCGATCAGATGGTCGAGCGTGGCTTCGAGGATATCCAGACCTTCGCTGATCAGCGAATCCGAAGCGGTGAGCGGCGGCAGGAAACGGATGACATTGCCGCGCGTGCCGCAGGACAGCAGGATCAGCCCCCGCTTCTGCGCTTCGGCGACGATCGCCTTGGTCAGATCGGCGTCGGGCTGGGAGGCGTCGCCGCCCTTGACCAGCTCGATGGCGATCATGGCGCCGAGATTGCGGATGTCGCCGATCGCGCCCTTTCTGCGTTCCGCCAGCTGCGCCAAGCGCTGGCGGAACAGCTGGCCGATGGCGATGGCGCGCTCCGCCAGCTTCTCTTCCTCGATTACCTCCAGCACCGCCAATCCGGCAGCCAGGGCGGCGGGCGACCCGGCATAGGTGCCGCCCAGCCCGCCCGGCGAAGCGGCGTCCATGATGGCCGCCTTGCCAGTAACGGCCGAAAGCGGCAAGCCGCCGGCGATGCCCTTGGCGGTGGTCATCAGATCGGCTTCGATGCCGGCATAGTCATGGGCGAACAGCCGCCCGGTGCGGGCGAAGCCGGTCTGGATCTCGTCGACGATCAGCAGAATCCCGTACTGGTCGCACAAGGTCCGCAATTCCTGCAGGAAGCCGGCCGGCGCGATGTTGAAGCCGCCCTCGCCCTGCACCGGCTCGATGATAATGGCCGCCACCCGCGCTGGATCGACGTCGGATTTCAGCAGCTGATCCAGCGCCCTGAAGGACTCGGCGGCACTGACGCCGTGATAGGCGTTGGGGAAAGGCAGATGGAAGATCTCGGCCGGAAACGGCCCGAAGCCGGCCTTATAGGGCTGAACCTTGCCGGTCAGCGCCATGCCCATATAGGTGCGGCCGTGAAAGCCGCCGGCGAAGGCGACGATGGCCGAGCGGCCGGTGGCGATGCGGGCGATCTTGACGGCATTCTCGACCGCTTCGGCCCCGGTCGACAGGAACAGCGTCTTTTTCGGCGTCGGACCGGGGGCGAGGCGGTTCAGCTTCTCGGCCAGCGCGACATAAGATTCATAAGGGGTGACTTGGAAGCAGGTATGGCTGAATTTCTCGAGCTGGGCGATCGCCGCCGCCTTGACCTTGGGGTGATTGTGCCCCGTATTGACCACGGCGATGCCCGCCCCGAAATCAATCAGACGCCGGCCTTCGATGTCCCAGATCTCGGCGTTCTGCGCCTTCTCGACATAGATCTGCGAGGCCTGCGCGATCCCGCGAGGAATAGCGTCGAAGCGGCGCTGGGCCAGGGTCTGATTGGTGACGGACATATGATCTGCTCCAGGATTATGGCTGGCCGCGTGCGCCTCGGCGATTGCGCAGCAAGAGCGCGCCGAGCACGACCAGCACGGTGAGACAGGAAAGGATCAGCGTCTCGCGCTGGTCCTCGATGAAGAAGAGAAGCACCAGCACGCCGGCGATGCCGGCGATGACGGCGTAGGAAAGCCAGGGGAACAGCCACATTTTGAACTTCAGCTGGAAGCCGGCGGCTTCCAGCTTGCGGCGCTCCTGAATCTGGGCGAAGGCGATGATCATATAGACGAACAGGATGATGTCGCCCGAGGTGCTGGCCAGCAGGGTGAAGACGTCCTCGCGCAGATAGATCTGCGCGAGAGCGGCGGCGAAGCCGGCGGCGCAGCCGATCAGGATGCCGAGCTTCGGCACCTTGTTGGCGGCGGTCTCGGCCAGCGATTTCGGCGCGTGGCCGCCGGTCGCCAGCTCGTAGAGCATGCGCGAGGTGATGTAGAGGCCGGAATTGAGGCAGGACAGCACGGCGGTGATGACGATGACCGACATCACCATGCTGGAGCCGGGAATGCCGATCACATCCAGCACCGCCTTGAAGGGCGACTGGCCGGGCACGATGCCGTCCCACGGCAGGACGGCGACGATCACCAGGGCGGAGAGCACATAGAAGGCGAGAATGCGCAAAGCCACCGTGCGGGCGGCGCGCGCCACATTATTGGCGGGATCCTCGGACTCGGCGGCGGCGATCGTGGCGACTTCCGAGCCCATCATCGAGAAGATCACCACCGGGATGGCGGCGATCAGCCCGCCGAAACCCTTGGGAAACACCCCGCCATGGTCGATGATGTTGGACACACCGTCGGACAGATGGAAGCCGAACACATAGGCGCCTCCCACCAGGATGAAGGCGGCGATGGCCGATACCTTGATCAATGAGAACCAGAATTCCAGCTCGCCATAAGCCCTGACCGACATCAGATTGGTGGCGGTCATCACCAGAACCAGACCAAGGCCGATGATCCAGACCGGCAGGTCGATGCCGATGGCGTGCAGCAGATTGGCCCCGGCCACGGTTTCGGCCCCGACCGTGAAGACCCAGAAATACCAATAGAGCCAGCCGGTGACGAAGCCGGCCCATTTGCCCAAGGACAAAGCGGAATATTCGACGAAGGAGCCGATGCCGGGCTTGGCCACCGCCATTTCTCCCAGCATCCGCATGATCAGGAACACCAGCAGGCCGCAGGCGCCATAGGTGAAGAAGACGCCGGGGCCCGCCTTGGCCACCGCCCCGGAACTGCCGATGAACAGGCCGGCGCCGATGATCCCGCCGAACGAGATCATCGCCACATGACGGGGTTTCAAGGAATGGGCCAGTTTTGCGGACGGCATCTGTTCGCCGGCCGCGGCCGCGATTGCTTCGGTGTTCACTGCGGTGCTCCCCCTATATCCGTTCTTGAAGAAGGCGCCGGCTGGGTAGCCGACGCGATCCGGTCAGTAACGGTAGGTGAGGTCGAGACCGACGGTCAAAGGTTGGTTGGTCTGAACTCGAATGAAAAAGTTCGTGGCAAGACCATGACATGGGGTGGGACGGCGAACAATGACCCCTCCCGGCTCTGTTCATTATTCTTTACAGTGTTCGGAAGGTTGCAGAGGGGGGCAAGGAGAGATGGCGAAGATCGGTGCGAAGCTCGCCGAAATGCGCAGGCGACGCAATCTCGGCCTCAGGGAATTGGCGGCGCGCTCCGGCGTTTCCCACTCGACCATATCGCTGATCGAGCGCGACAGGATGAGTCCTTCGGTCGATACGCTGGGCGGCATTCTCGATGCGCTCGGGACCACGCTGACCGGCTTCTTCCTCGACATGCAGTCGAACCTGACCCACTCGCCTTTCTACGCCGCCGACGAGCTGGTCGAGATACGCAAAGGCGCTGACGTCTCCTACAAAATGATCGGCATCAACCACCCCGACCGGCAGATATTGCTGCTGCACGAGACCTATGCGGTAGGGGCGAATTCGGGCGAAGCCTACGCCCACGCGGCGCAGGAGGGCGGGATGGTTCTCAAGGGTGAGGTCGAGCTGACGGTCGACGGCAATACGCGAATCCTCAAACAGGGCGACGGCTATTATTTCGACAGCCGCCTGCCGCACCGTTTTCGCAATCTTTCGAAAGAGCCCTGCGAAATCCTGAGCGCCTGTACGCCGCCGACCTATTGATCCTCGGTGAAGAGAGGGAGGTCAGCCTGCGATAAGCCGGTTGAACGCCGCCACGGCGGCCTTGGGGCCTTCCCGGTGATTCCAGACGCCGCTCGACACTGCCAGGAAGTCGGCGCCGGCCGCGATCAGGGGCGCGGCATTGTCCAGCGTGATGCCGCCGATCGCCACGACCGGGACCTCCATCAATTCGCTCCACCAGGACAGCAATTCCGGCTCCGCGCGGGTCGGCGCTTCTTTGGTCGACGTCGTATAGAAGGCGCCGAACGCGACGTAATCGGCGCCGGCTTCGGCCGCTTCCATGGCCAGATGACGGGAATCGTGGCAGGTGACGCCGACGATGCGGTCGGGCCCGACCGTGGCGCGCGCCTGACGGTAGGGCATGTCGGTCTGGCCAATATGCACGCCGTCGCAGCCGGTTTCGAAGGCCAGGTCCGGACGGTCGTTCAACAAAAAGGCGATGCCGCGCCGCTGCGCCTGAGGCCTGAGATAATCCACCGCCCGGCAGATCGAATCATCGTCGAGATCCTTGAGGCGCAGCTGCACGCAGGCCACGTCGCCGCCATCCAGGGTTTCCGCGAACAGCTTGGCGAAGCCGTTGAGATCGTCGATTTTCGGCGGCGTGATCAGGTAAAGGCGGCAGGTAGAAATGGCGGACCTCGGACAGGGCGGGCAAGGCCGCCACTATACCCCGCTATTACCGGCGCGCCAGCCTGACCTTCACGTCGGCGATGAGATCGATCAGATGATCCCTATGCACCCCGTCACTGGCCATCAGGCGATGCAGCATGGGGTCGGTCAAAAGATCGGCCAGATCGGGTTCCTGATTGCCGGCATAGCGGCTCCGCGTCGAATGGCGGCGCAGAAACAGCGCAGCTTGCTGGGATGATCCCGCCAGTGTGGTGGTTGCGGTCTTCTCCACTGTCAGTCCCATGTCGGCCTCCCTAATGACCTCACGGCTTCTCCACTGCAGCGGACAATAGCGGGATGCCAAATTTCATTGGGTGAAACTTTAATGGCACTGCGAATTTTTGTAAATGATATGTGGGGGTCTTTACAAAATTGCCGGAACGACCTCGAGGCCGACGCCCATCTGGGCGGCGATCTGCGAGAGTTTCTGCGCCAATTGCGGCGCGCCCGAAAAGCGCACCATGTCGGCCCCGCTTTTCAGGGCCGCCAAGGCGAGGCCGGCATCCTCGCCGGCGTCGAGAACGGATTTGCAGGCGATCTGCGGATAGGTGGCGCGGGCCTTGGCGACGATCGCCATGGCATAGCCGATCCCGGCCGAGCGCAGGCTGGCCCAAGTAAACATCAGATGGACAGGCTGAGCGCCCGACGCGTGGCGGGACAAGGCCCGCAGCGCATCGTTCAGATTTTCGACCTGAATGGCGGGCGGGGGGGTCACCCCACCAGCTCGACCTGATAGTTTTCGATCACGGTGTTGGCCAGCAAGGTCTTGCACATCTGCTCGACCGCCGCCTTCGCCGCCGCTTTGTCGGTCTCGGCCAGCTCCAGCTCGATGAACTTGCCTTGGCGGACGTCCTTGACGCCGCCGAAGCCCAGTGAGGAGAGAGCGTTCTGCACGGCCTTGCCTTGCGGATCGAGAACGCCATTCTTGAGGGTGATATGAACTCGGGCTTTCACTGCACGGTCTCCGGTCCCTTGAAATCGCGTGGGCCGCCCTCGGGCAGAATGCCGAGCCGGCGCGCCACTTCCTGATAAGCTTCTTCGACGCCGCCGAGGTCGCGGCGGAAGCGGTCCTTGTCCATCTTCTCGCCGGATTTGAGATCCCACAGGCGGCAATTGTCGGGGCTGATCTCGTCGGCCAGGACGATCTGCATTTCGTCGCCATTATAGAGGCGGCCGAATTCCAGCTTGAAATCGACCAGACGGATGCCGACACCCAGAAAGAGTCCGGTGAGGAAGTCATTGACGCGGAGCGCCAAGGCCATGATGTCGTCGAGATCCTGCACGGTGGCCCAGCCGAAGGCGGTCACATGCTCCTCGGACACCATCGGGTCGTTGAGCTCGTCGGACTTGTAGTAATACTCGATGATCGAGCGGGGCAGGGTGGTGCCTTCCGGAATACCGAAGCGCTGACTCATCGAGCCAGCGGCGACGTTGCGGACCACGACCTCGAGCGGGATGATCTCGACCTCGCGCACCAGCTGCTCGCGCATGTTCAGACGGCGGACGAAATGGGTCGGCACGCCGACCTCGCCCAGACGCAACATCAGATATTCGGAGATGCGGTTATTGAGAACGCCCTTGCCGGTGATGATGCCCTTCTTCTTGTTGTTGAAGGCTGTGGCGTCGTCCTTGAAATACTGGACCAGCGTGCCGGGTTCGGGGCCTTCGAAAAGCACTTTGGCTTTGCCCTCGTAGATCTGCTTGCGTCTGGCCATTTCTTTGATCCGGAAAATAGGGGGAAGGCGGCAGCCCCCTGGGCCCTGCCTTCGCAGAGGCTCCATATAGCAGGGTGGTACCGCTAGAGCAACACTGGGGAATATGCATTCTGGTCCGGCGGGCCGGCGGCGAACAGAAAGACCGGTTCGACCCCGGAACGTTCCATCGAGGGCAGGGCGATCAGCGCCGAGCTGCGGGTTCCAAAGCCGTTTTCCAGCTGGAAGGTCAGCCCGGCTTCGCGGTCGCGCACCCCTTCGGGAACCCGTGCGGCCAGCAACGTCTGCCAGGACGACCAGTCGCCGATTTCGGGGTCGGGCCGCGGCGCTTGGCGGAAGCGCGGCAGGAAGGTCGCGATACGGGGATCGGCAGGATCATTGAGCTCATAGGCCGTCAGCATCGACACCCCTTCCGGCAGGGCCGAAGCGCGGATGGTCTTGCCGTCGGCGCGCAGCCAGTAGGCATCGCGATTGTCGGCCACGACCAGATTGAACGGGCGATAGGCTTCGGCGTCGAGATGCGCCAGGGCTTCGGCGGCGGCGAAGGCATCGGCATGGTCCAGCGCCTCGATCACCAATTCGCCGCGGGAACGCTTGCCGGTGGCAGGTCCCAGGGTGCCAATGCGGTTCAGGATCGTCGCCACCACCCCGTGATCATTCACAGCTAGCCAGGACCCCTCGGCAAGTCCATCATAACCACCCGTCACATCGGGCGAGAACGGCCAATGGCGGGCCGGCGCGCGCCAGGGACGCCCTTGCATTTCGTCCCGGTTGCCGGCCAGCAGCAGAGGCCAGGAATCGCCCAGGCGGCGGGATAGAATCACGGTACACATTGGATAGAATTCGCACCTGACCGGTTTTGGGGGTTGTCAGACAAACTGCAACCGCCGACATACTACTTGGCCGGGTCCTTTTGACGAGGAGCATTTTCCCGATGACCGCATTCGACGATCGCGAGAAGGCTTTCGAAGCCAAGTTCACACTCGACGAAGAGCTTGCCTTCAAGGTGAATGCCCGACGAGACAAGCTTCTCGGCTTATGGGCCGCGGCGAAGATGGGGCTGACCGGCCAACAGGCGGAGATTTATGCCCGCAGCGTGGTCTATTCCGACCTTGCCGATTCCCATCACGATTCCATGATCGCCAAGCTTAAGGCCGATCTCGACAAGGTTGGCGCCTTCTTCTCGCCGGCCGAACTGCGGGCCCATATGGAGAAGCTGATCATCCAGGCCCGCAGCGAGATTGTCACGGAGCTGGCCGAGTAAACACGCAGGAGAGTTCCAATGCATATCGCTAAAGGTCTGCTCCGCCGCCAGGCTTACATTGGTGGCGAATGGAGAGACTCATCCAACGGCAAGCGCTTCGCCGTCACCAATCCGGCCACCGGAGAACTGGTGGCCGAAGTGGCCGATTGCTCGGTGGAGGATGCTCAGTCCGCCATCGATGCAGCCGAAAAAGCGCAGCCCGCCTGGGCGGCGCTGACCGCCAAGGAGCGCGGCGCGATCCTGAGGCGATGGTACGATCTCTTGATGGCCAATCAGGACGAGCTGGCCGCGCTGATGACCGCCGAGCAGGGCAAGCCGCTGGCCGAGGCCAAGGGAGAGATCGCTTACGGCGCCTCCTTCATCGACTGGTTCGCCGAGGAAGGCAAACGCGTCTATGGCGACGTCATTCCGACCTACGCGCAAGGCAAGCGCATCCTGGTGCTGAAACAGCCCATCGGCGTCTGCGCCTCGATCACGCCCTGGAATTTCCCCAACGCCATGATCGCCCGCAAGGTCGGACCGGCGCTGGCCGCCGGCTGCGCCATGGTGGCGCGTCCTTCCGAACTGACGCCGCTATCCGCCTTGGCCATGGCCGAGCTGGGCGACCGCGCCGGCCTCCCCAAGGGTATCTTGAGCATCGTTCCCGGCCTCGATGCCGCCGGGATCGGCAAGCTGTTCTGCGAAAGCCCCAAAGTGCGGAAAGTAACCTTCACCGGCTCGACCCAGGTCGGACGGATCCTCTTGCGCCAATCGGCGGACACCATCAAGAAATGCTCGATGGAGCTGGGCGGCAACGCGCCCTTCATCGTGTTCGACGACGCCGATCTCGATGCCGCAGTGAAAGGCGCCATCGCTTCGAAATACCGCAATGCCGGCCAGACCTGCGTCTGCGCCAACCGCATCCTGGTGCAAGACGGCATCCATGACGCCTTCGCCGAGAAATTCGCCGAGGCGGTGAAGAAGCTGAATGTCGGCAACGGCATGGAGGAGGGGGTGGTGATCGGCCCGTTGATCGAGCCCAAGGCCATCGCCAAGGTCGAGAGCCACGTCAAGGATGCGCTCGACAAAGGCGCTCGTCTGGTGACGGGGGGCAAGCGCCACAAGCTGGGTGGCACCTTCTTCGAGCCGACTGTGCTGGCCGACGCCACCTCAGACATGAAGATCTTCCGCGAAGAGACCTTCGGGCCTGTAGCGCCTCTGTTCCGCTTCAAGACGGAGGAGGAGGCCATCCGCATGGCCAACGACACCGAATTTGGGCTGGCCGCCTATTTCTTCACCCGCGATGTCGGCCGTATCTTCCGCGTCGGTGAGGCCTTGGAGTACGGTCTGGTCGGCGCCAATGAAGGGGTGATTTCCACCGAGGTCGCGCCGTTCGGCGGGGTCAAGCAGTCTGGCCTGGGACGCGAAGGCTCGAAATATGGGATCGACGATTATCTGGAAATCAAATATCTCTGTGTCGGCGGAATAGCGTAACCGCTGATGGGGCGGAACCGCCCACGGAGAACGTGGTGGGAGGCGTCATTTGGGGGACGGGACCGAACGCGCCCGGCGGGTAGCCTGGGTGGCCAAGGAAATCATGCCGCATGAGCCGGCGGTGCGCCGTTGGCTGGCGCGCTCGCGCGTTCCGTCCGACCAGATCGATGATTTCATCCAGGAGGCCTATTGCAAATTCGCCGGCCTGCCCTCGATCGAACACATCTTACGCCCCGACGCCTATTTCTTTCAGGTCGTGCGCAGCCTGGTGACGCAGAAGATCCGGCAATCGCGCATCGTCAGCATCGAAACTTTTACGGAAATCGAAGCGCTGCCCGTCTTATCAGATGAGCCTTCGCCCGAGCGCATCGTCGCCGCCCGGCGCGAGCTGGCCGAAGTGATGCGTCTGATCGGCGAATTGCCGGCCCGCTGCCGTCAAGTGGTGAAGATGCGCAAGATCGAGGGATTGCCGCAAAAGGAAATCGCGGCAAAGCTGGGAATTACGGAGACCATGGTCGAGAACGACGTCGTCAAAGGCATGCGTCTGATCTCGGGGGCCCTGCGGCGCAGCGGCGCGGCCGATGTCGTCCGGCAAACATTGAGGTTTTATGGTCAAGCGCGAAACCGCCAACGAGATTGATGAAGCGGCATTCCGCTGGGTGGCCCGTCTCGATCAGGACGGCGACGATCCCGACCTTCTCTCAGAACTGAACAAATGGCTGGCCGGCGATCCGCGGCATGAGGGCGCCTATTTGCGTGCCCAGGC
>Ga0213872_10000786_pt1 | contig 23223 bp, 21 predicted proteins | sample VelepicomBERX_R2_FD_160071 | JGI IMG/M metagenome (GOLD analysis project Ga0213872, IMG submission 160071) | Rhizosphere microbial communities from Vellozia epidendroides in rupestrian grasslands, the National Park of Serra do Cipo, Brazil - RX_R2 | ecosystem: Host-associated > Plants > Roots >...
CGCGAGCCGCAGATCGATGGAACCCTCGTAGGAGGCGCCAGCCTCGACCCCGACTCGTTCGCCAAAATCGTGCAGGCTTCGCGCCCGTTGTCCTGATAGAGGCTCGCGAAGCCTATTGCTTCCGCGAGCCGAAGCCGAGTTTATTGAACCAGGATGTCTTTCGCTTCCGCGACTCGGGAGTTGCGGTTTGCGGTGGATTCGGTTGCGGAATTTCGTAGTACGAGGACGAATAGTATCCGTTCCGATACCAGCCCTTCGTCCGCCGGTCGGGCCGGAAAGCAAAGTAATTTGGTTCTGCGCGGTTTGGGCAGAAATGTCCCACCAGGCTGCGGCGCGTCAGCGAACGATCCTGTATCGGGCTGCCTCCATGCGCCAGATCGGCAGCCCAGATCAGCGCGTCGCCCTTTTGGGGCCGGAATATCTCCGTCCGCAAGCCCATCCGCTCCGCGTTCTCTCCCAACAGCCGGATCCACTGCTGCTGCTGTTCAGCACCGTCGCGGGGCTCTGACCAGTGTTTAAACTCGCCGCTAAAATGAAATTCCGGCATGCGATGGCTGCCCGGAATGTAGATCAGTTCCCCGGAACCCTCCCGGACATCCTCGAGTGCAATCCAAGTTGCGGCCAGTTCCATAGGAGAGTTGACGACTACATAGCCCGTGTCTTGGTGCAACGCTCCTTCCGACCCCATTTCGAAGCTGAGACTCTGGAACAGGAGCGGCGCGTCATCGAAAATGATTCGCATGAACCGCGCAATGGAGTCGCTGAGCAGCAAGTCGAGCGCGGACTCATAGTAGACATAGCTATCTACCACTCGTGTTTGCACGCGTGGCGCGCCTGCTGCTAATGGCTTGCCATAATATTCAGTCGGATTCTGGATCAGCAATCGCTCGTCGCCGCGCTCCCAGGCGGCCGCGATGTCACACTCGAACCGGTCACAGGCCGAAGCGGGAACCGCACCAGGAAGAATCAGATAGCCGTTCTTTTCGAAAAACCGGACCTGATCTGCTTCGTCCTTGCTTATCTCGCCTTTTCTCTGGCGCTCAACGAGAGCATCTTCAAAATCTCTGCGGTCAATCCAAAGTCCGCCGTACCTGCTGAAATAGGTAGGGGCTGTTGCCATGAAACTGAAAGGACTCCTGTTTGTGAATGCGGCCAAGCCGTGAGAAATTACTCGCGTTAAGGCCGTCCCCAAACTAACACACGTCTGCAGCTGAGCCCGAAGTCCCTACGAATCGCGCTCCGGCTTATCCCCTGCCGCTTTTCCCGGCAGATCGTAAGGGTTATCGTGCACCCGTTCGCGAATACCTGCCTTCAGCGTTTTCGCGAGCGAAATACTTTGGGAGCCGAACCGATCGCGAATATGATCCACTGACCGGAACGCTTGCCGCAAGCGCGCCGTCCGAGGCTCTTCGAGTAAGCTCATCTGCCCCTCAGTCTCCTGCAGCCCGCCCGCATGCACACCCAGAAGCCGAATCAGCGTCCGGCCGTCCCACGCCTGCCGGAACAGATGGATCACCGCTCCGGCTACCTCATTATCAAGTTGGGTTGCGTGATCGAGCGTCGAAGCCCGCGTGATCGTCACGAAATCTTCGTCGCGCAGCTTTAGCTGAATCGTGCGCGCATACAACCGGTGTTCGCGCAGACGTTTGGCCACCATCTCCGACAGCTTCAGGAGTACCGTCTCCAACTGCTCGCGCTCTGCCGTGTCCTCTCCAAAAGTGTGCTCATGGCTGATCGACTTCGGATCTTCTGCCGCGCCGATCTCCGTATCGAACCATCCGCCGGCATCTGCGCCGCGCGCCTTTCCCGCCAGCGCTAATCCCCAGCGCCCGAAATGTGATGCCAGAAGGTGTTCGTCCAGTGCCGCCAGATCTCCCACTTTCCGAATGCCGAGTTTGTGCAGGGCCGCTTCCGTTTTCTTGCCGACTCCCGGTATCTTCCGAACCTCCAGCGGCGCCAGAAAACGCGCTTCTTGCCCCGGCAGAATGTAGAGCGCGCCGTTCGGCTTTGCCTGGTCCGACGAAACCTTCGCCACCAGCCGCGATGCCGCCAAACCGAGCGAAGAGCGCAGGTGCGTCTGGCTGCGAATCATTTCGTGCAGCGCATGTGCCGCTTTCAACGCCGGTCCATGCAACCTCTCGGTGCCCGTCAGGTCGAGATAGGCCTCATCGATTGAAGCCATTTCCACAAGCGGAGAGAACTGCTCTAAGATTTCATAGACTTTCTTGGAGTATTGTCGGTAGCGCTCGGGATGCCCATCCACGAAGATCGCCTGGGGGCAAAGTTGGCCGGCTGTTCGCAGCGGCATCGCCGAATGCACGCCAAATTTCCGGGCCGCATACGAAGCCGCGGCCACCACGCCGCGCTGATTCGCTTTGCCGCCCACAATTACCGGTTTGCCCCTTAGTGAGGGGTCGAACAACTCCTCCACCGACACGAAGAACGCGTCCATGTCGACGTGGCAAATCAGCCTTTGCATTTCTCACACTCGCGTGGTCAAGAACTCTCGAGCGTCGCTCCGATCACCCGCGGCCATCCCGCCAGGTCTGAGATGACGGACACGTCCCGCCAGCGCGCTGCCAGCATATCGCGAACGCCCCCCAGCGATTGATAGCCTAGCTCCATAATGAGCCGTCCGCCGGGCTTAACCGCCGTCTCCGCTTGCGTAATCAGCCGTTGATAAATCTCCAATCCGCTGTTGCCGGCGAATAGCGCCAGGTGAGGCTCCCAATCCCGCACTTCGGTTTGCATGTTCGCCGCGTCCCCACCCGGGACATATGGCGGATTCGACAACAGCACGTCGATACTCTGCGGCCGAACCGATTCAAGCAGGTCTCCCGCAAAAAAGCTTACCGCCGCTCCGAGCCTTTTGCGGTTCCGCTCCGCCACGCCGAGCGCCGCAAGCGACACGTCGGATGCCAGCATCTCGCGCCCGCTCTCGAGCGCCAGGCTGACTGCAATAGCTCCCGATCCCGTGCCGACGTCCAGCACGCGCGGCGCGGTGTGATCACGCAAATACTCGAGCGCAGCTTCCACCAGGTGCTCGGTTTCGGGGCGGGGAATGAGCACGTTCTCGTTGACGTAGAAATCCCGCCCGAAGAACTCTTGCTTGTGCGTAATGTATTGGGTTGGCTTGCCCTTCAACCGCTCGTTCAGGTAGCGGCCGTAGTGAATCCACCAAAGCTCGATCAGTTCATCCTGAGCATGCGCGTAAAGGTAGGTGCGATCGTGCTGCGTGGCATGCGCTAAAAGCACTTCTGCGGTGAGCCGCGGAACAGGCACCCCGGCTTTCTCCAGAATTTCGGTGCCCTGCAGCAGGGCGGTTTGAATCGTCACGCTCCGGTGACGCCGTGTTTAAGCGGCCTGGCCTTCCGCACCGCGCAACCGTTCCGCCGTGTAATAGCTGGTCAGTGCGTCGATCACCGCCTGTAATCGGCCCTCCATGATGAGATCCAGCTGGTGCAGCGTCAACCCGATACGGTGGTCGGTCAAGCGGTTTTGCGGGAAGTTATAGGTCCGGATCTTCTCGCTGCGGTCGCCGGTTCCCACCATGCTCTTCCGTTCTGCACCGATGGCCGCGAGCTGTTTCTCCAGTTCCATCTGGTAAAGCCGCGACCGAAGCACTTGCATCGCCTTCGAGCGGTTCTTGATCTGCGACTTCTCGTCCTGGCAGGAAACCACCGTGTTCGTCGGTAGATGCGTGATGCGTACCGCCGAATAAGTTGTGTTCACTGACTGGCCGCCCGGACCCGACGAACAGAATGTGTCGATGCGCAGATCCTTCGCGTCGATGTGTACGTCCACTTCGTCTGCCTCCGGCATGACGACAACAGTGATGGTCGATGTGTGGACGCGGCCCTGGGTCTCGGTTGCCGGTACGCGCTGTACCCGGTGCACGCCGCTCTCATATTTCATCCGGCTGTACACCTTTTTCCCGCTCACCATCGCGATCACTTCGCTCAGTCCTCCGACCGAAGACTCGCTCATCGAAGTGATTTCTACCTTCCAGCCCTGCTCTTCCGCATACCGCGTGTACATGCGGAAAACCTCGGCCGCGAACAATGAAGCTTCATCGCCGCCCGCGCCCTTGCGGATCTCGAGCACGACGTTCTTCTCGTCATTCGGATCCTTTGGCAGCAGCAGAATCTGCAGTTCGTGCTCGATCGCCGCCAACTCCGGCTCCAGGCGCGTCACTTCCAGCTCCGCCATCTGCCGCAGATCCGGATCGGTTTCCTCCAGCATGACGCGCGCATCCCGCAGCTCCTGGTCCACCTTCTTCCATTCAAGGAATTTGGTGACCAGCTCAGTCAATTCGCTGTGGGCTTTGGAGACTTTGCGGTACTCATCGGGGTCATTGATTACCGCCGGATCGGCCATCTTAGCCGTCAGCTCGTTATACCGCGCCTCGGCCTGTTCTAATCGATCGATATATTGCATGCAGATAGAGTGCGCCCTGAGCGCTCTTTCCTAATTCTCGTCTAGGCGATTACCAGAACGCCGCCCTGAGCCTTTTCGAGCTCCATAGCTCGCTCGAGCGCAAATATGGCTACTTCCGTCTGCGCATTAGATGGCGGCTGAGTGGTCACACGTTGCAGCCACAGCCCGGGTTTGGTCAGAGCGGCCATCAATCCGCCCCGCCGCTTCGCGGCAAACCGGATCACTTCATAGCTCAGGCCCACAATCACCGGAAGAAGTGCGATTCTGGCAGCGAACTTCGCCCAGAAGTTGTCGACCGGCACGAAGGCGTAGCAGATCATCGCGATAAGGAACACCACCACCAGGAAACTCGTGCCGCAGCGTGGGTGCCACGTTACGAACCGCTGCGCATTTTCCACCGTCACCGGTTGTCCGGATTCGAAGTTGAAAACCACTTTGTGTTCCGCGCCGTGATACTCGAATACCCTGTGCATTTCCTTCATGCGGGAGAGCAGGAACATGAAGCCGAGAAAGATCGCGATGCGAATGATTCCATCCATCATGTTGATCGCGAACCGCCCGTTTACCGCCGTGAAATGCTTCCCGATCAGCGTCGCCAGATACAGCGGCACAAACTTATAGAGCGCGATCATGAACGCCAGCGAAAAGACGATCTGCAGCACCATGGCCCCGGATCCGGCTTCCTTCTTCTCGCCTCCCGCCGGCTTTCCCGTCGCTGCCTCCATCGCGCGGTCCGCTGAGAACTTGAGCGCCCGCATCCCGAGCCACATGGCCGACCCGAGCGTCCCCAGACCGCGGAACACCGGAAGCTTGAAGATCGGGTAACGGTCAGAAATCTTTGGCAGCGGACTCTCTTGCGTGACAAGCTGGCCATCCGCCCCGCGAACAGCAACGCAATAGCTGTGCGGGGTCCGCATCATCACGCCCTCCATGACGGCTTGTCCGCCGACCAGGGTCGTTTCTTCGCCGTTCTCGAGAACGGGAAGCATCTGAATGTGCGTAAACAGGCGCACCAAACCGCGCAGGTTCAACGAAGGGATCTCCCCTACTAGTATATCCGGCTAAGCGGAGCCCTCCGCGGTGTTGTGCCACAGGTCTTTTGCCATACGTTTACAATGGCTTGGCGAGGGAGCGTGCTACGCTCGAACGGAAACTGGAGGTTTCGACGCAGTGCTCTACTTGAAGTCACTTCGCCGCCTGCTGGCGGCCTGCGGCTCGGCTTTGCTGTTCGCCTCTTGTGCCGTTCCCCAAAACGCGATCCCCCAGGTGGGTCAGCAAGCACCCGATTTTACGCTGCCTTCTCAGGACGGCACGCGGGTCAGCCTCAGCCAATATCGCGGCAAGTGGGTAGTGCTTTACTTCTACCCGAAGGACAACACGCCGGGATGCACTGTCGAAGCCCACAATTTCCAGCGCGATCTGCCGAAATATGGGCAATTGGACACCGTCATCCTCGGGGTTAGCGTCGACTCGAGCGACAGCCACAAGGCGTTCTGCGCCAAGCAAGGGCTGACATTCAAGCTGCTTGCCGACACTGACAAGAAGGTTGCACCGCTGTATGGCTCTTTGCGCAATATGGTTGGCTTCAAGATTGCGGCGCGCAATACCTTCCTGATCGATCCGCAAGGCAAAATCGTCAAGGTCTGGACCGGCGTCGATCCCAATCATCACAGCGAGAATGTTCTCGCGGCTTTGACGCCGCTTGAGAAGGGCAGTTGAAGCGTGGAGCGCCCGCCCGCCGGCTAATCACTATCCTTTTGGTTAGTGTCGATTAGCTTTACTGTATCTGAAGGAAGGTTCTGACTTGGAGTGGAAGCGATGATATACATCGCGGTTGCCGTCGTAGTCGTAAAAAACAACCAAATCAGTCCCGTTAGCGCCCGCGAGCTGTCTCTAGAAAGCTTTTTGCATCCCATACACGGACTGATGTTGCACGCGTGGTTCCAGAGTCGGCCAGTTTCGTTTTGGAGCGCCGGTTAGTGCTATGGAATCTCGCTCGGACGCTGCGGCCCGGGGTGTGCTGTGCTGCGGGAATCTCGTTTACGACACGCTGTTGAGGCCGGTTGATAATCTGAGCTGGGACGGCGGCGGCACTACCTTCGTCGAATCCATTGAATATCACGTGGGCGGTAACGGCGCGAATACCTCGCGGGCGCTGGGCCTCTTGGGGGTGCCCGTCCGGCTGCTCGGCGCAGTTGGCGATGACGAGCAGGGTCGCTTGATGCTTCGCACCCTCGCGCATTCGGGTGTGGATACGCGCTACGTCAATACCGTTGAAGCTCCCACTTCCGCCACCGTCGGATTCGTGAACTCGGCTGGCGAGCGCAAGTTCTTTCATTGTTTCGGCGCCAGCAAAGAAGCGTTGCCTGACCCCATCGAGTTCCATGCCGGGCTGTGCAGCGGCATGACGCATTTCCATCTGGCCAGTTTCTTTGTGCTGCCGCGTCTTCGCGCGCGGGGTCCGGACGTGCTGGTCCGGGCACGCGCCGCCGGCCTCACCACGTCCTTCGATACGAACTGGGACCCGGAGGCCGGCTGGATGAAAACGCTCGCGCCATGCCTGCCTTTTCTTGACATCCTCTTCATGAACGAAGCCGAAGCTCGCATGATTACTGGCTCTTCTGATCCGCGAGCCGGTGCGGAGGCGGTGCTTGCCGGGGGATTACAGATCGCGGTCATGAAACTGGGCGTCCGCGGCTGCGCCATCTACACCGGAAATCAGGAGATCCTTTGCCCGGCGTTTGACGTGCCGGCCAAGGACACCACCGGCGCCGGAGACTGCTTTGCGGCAGGTTTCCTGGCTGCTTGGATGGATGGCGCCTCACTAGCCGAAGCGGGACAGTTCGCGAATGCCGTCGCCGCCCTGAGCGTGCAAAATATCGGGGCCGTCACAGGCGTTTTGTCTCGACCCGAGACGCATGCCTGGATGCGAACGACACCCGTCCGCGCCTTTCGTTGACCCGATTGGCTAAGATTTGGTCGAGGGTTGTTGATGCTCGGTTTAGAAGAACTCGAAATCGGACTCATGTTTTGGGCTGGTCCCAATGCCAGGAAAACGCTGCAGCACGTGAAACAATTCGGTTTACGTGCCGGTCAGTTGGGGTTCCCCGGCGAGTTACCCCTCGAGGGCGCGGCGGAGAAATGGGATCAGGCGCTTACGGCTGAGCAGTTCATCGTCGTCACGGCGGTGTGCAGTTACGTTGGCGAGGATTACTCCGACATTCCGTCTGTGCAGAGAACGGTTGGTCTCGTGCCGAGCGATACCAGGGCGGAGCGGGTCGCGCGAACCATGGCCGTTTCCGATGTTGCCCGCGAGCTCGGCCTCGATAGCGTGGCGTGCCATATCGGCTTTGTCACGCACGATTTCGGCTCCGCGAGTTATGAGGAAGTGCGCGACGTTGCCCGCGAGATCTGCGATTACTGCGCAAACAATGGCCAGTCGTTTACGCTCGAAACCGGACAGGAACCCGCCAAGGTGCTGCTCCGGTTTATCGAAGATGTGAACAGGCCGAATCTCAAAATCAACTTCGATCCGGCGAACATGATCCTGTACGGAACCGGCGATCCGCTCGAAGCATTCGACGTTCTGGGCAAGCACGTGATCTCGGTCCACTGCAAGGACGGAGATTGGCCCTCGCTCGATCAGCCGCTGGCTCTAGGGATAGAGCGGCCTTTGGGGCAGGGCAGCGTCGACTTCCCGGCGTTCATCAAGAAGCTTAAAGAGTCTGGCTATCGCGGCATTCTGAGCATCGAGCGCGAGGCCTCCGACGAAGCGCAGCGCGACGGCGATATCCGGCAGGCGATCACGCTTCTCAAAAAGCTGACCGGACGCGACGCCTCCGCATCATTGGCCGGACGATAGCGCCTTGGCGGCCGTTTTCGGCTCTCGTATCGCATCCGCGGAGTAAAGGTTTCGGGGGTTCCACAAGAGCCAGCCGTCCGAACCGAAACTTTCTGCTGCGTGAATCTGTTCCTGGATCTCCCTCGGCCCAAACTGGCGTTTGTCGAACGCGTAGTCCGCGAAGCCCTGCAGCCATGGGCGGAAGCGCACCGGGTCAAGATGCGTGCGTTCCTTGGCTCGATCGAGCGAGAAGCGAACAATTTCATACGGGTGACTGACGGGCTGGCGGAAGTTCGGTATGCCGTACATAAAACCGGACGGGTACAGCATGGGCGAAATGTAATCGAGAACCTGGGCAACGTCCTCGATGCGCTGGCCGATTCCTGTATCGCCCCTGTTCCAGCAGATGTAGCCGAATACGTCGGCTGCCAGGAATACGTTGTACGGTGTAAGCCGTTCGCGCGCTTCTTTCAGGAACGAGAGAATCGTTCTGGGTCGCGATTCGTCCGTGCTGGGCTGGGAGAACTCCACGCCCTTCGCATCGGGGAACCGGACATAGTCGAACTGGATCTCATCAAAGCCGGCCTTGGCGGCATCCACCGCCAGATCGATGTTGTACTTCCGGACCTCCGGCAGAAATGGATCGCACCAGGTCAGCCCTTCCCGGTCCTTGAACACCTTTCCGTTTTGATGCACCGCGAGCTCCGGGCGCGCCGTGCCGAGGGCATTGTCTTTGAACGTGACAATTCGCGCGATTGTGTAGATCCCCTGTTTGTGAAGGCGTGCCAGCAACGCCGGCATGTCCGGAACCGTAATGACTTTTTGAGCGCCGATTGCCGTCGCGGTACTGACGCCGGTACGGTAACAGACATATCCCAGATCGCCCTTGATGTCGATGACCACGGCGTTCACAGGCGTATTCGCTGCCAGCCGCAGAATCGGCTCACGAACCGACGCCGTACCCACGCCCCAGAACGAAAGATAGACGGCGCGCGGCGTTATCGGCGCGAGCTGGAGTTTCAACGGTGTCGGCTCGTGAGCACCGATTGTGGCCTGCGCGCGCGTGTAGCCATACGCCCGCGCCCCAACAGCAGTACTCTCTGCCTGGATATGGAAAACGCCCGCCGCGTCCGTTCCGACCACCTGCGATCCGGCCGTGACAATCGCCCCCGCGATTGGCTTTCCGGTAACGGAGCTGACAACCTGCCCTGAAAAATCGGCTGCTTGAACAAGCGCTGTCGCGAGAAAAAGCAAGAAAAATCCCTTAAGCACTTTTCTCAGAGTATCTGGTGAAGGTACTAGCGCCGTCAAGAGCCGCCGCTGCGGTTTTTATGTGCGGCACGCCATTTGTACGGCCTTTTTAGGCGCAGGTTAATTCAGCTCTTCCAGGCGAGACGTAGGGTGCAGCCGAGAAACGCGGCCAGGCGCTCCGCTTCCTGCCCGGCCGCGCGGCGTACCCACACTGGCGTTTTGACGAACGGCTCGATGACGACTTCTACGCGGCTGCCTTTGATTTCATGGCGCCACGTGCCCTGCATTAATCCGTTCACCAGCAGGACCGGCGAAATCCAGCCCTGAGGCCTATAAACGCGGCTCCGCAAATCACCGGGCAGCAGGTGCTCGGCGTGGCAGGATGCGCCGACCACGTACTGATCGAAGCCGGGTAGCAGGCGGACGGACCGGCTTGGTGGAAGGTCGCGCACCTCGCGAGCGTCGGCGGTGAGCATCCAGGCCTGCGCACCATCCAGCTCGACCGGCGACACCTCGTCGCCAAGCGAGGCAATCCATTGCCGGGCGTTAGCCACGCCACCGCCGTTCCACCAGCGCGCGAGATCGTGATACGTGGCCGGACCATTCGCCTTGAGGAAGCGGCGCGCGACGGCGGATGGCGCCGCGTGCGGGCCGATTTTTGCATCACTGGCCGGCGGCGATGCCGCTCCCGCCAGCCAGGTGTCCGGGCGTGTGAAGCGGACCCGCTGGCCCAGGCTCGGTCCGAAGCACAGGCGGCCGGCGAATGCGGCCGGCCGCAGGACCGTGCCCCAACTGCTCTGCGTAATCTTGGCGCCGAATGCCGCCGATCCCGTGAGCCGTTCCACTTCCTTCCCCAGCTCTTCGCGCGTCATCACGCGACCGTCAAGTGCGGCTGCGACGGCATCCGTCAACTGATCGAGCTCCTCGAGCGTAATCCCGAAATACTTCAACCACAATGCGGGCTTCAGATACCGCGGGCTGGTGCCGAGCGCGGCGTGCCACAGCGGTAGCTCGCTTGAGGGCAGCAGATGCAGCGTGCCCCGCATGGCCCAGGTCTTCACGAGCGTGCGGTCCTCCCACAGCGCAAGCTGAACGGCCCGCCGGTCGAGGTCTTCAACCCTGGCCCATACCGTCAGCTCGGCCGAGGACATCACCTGGGCGTGCAAGCCGCACAGTCGGCTGGCGACCGCGAGCATGCTGCCTGCAGGCGCGCGTTCATCGAGGTGATGGCGCCGGATGCGCCAGGCCGCCGCCTGTGGCCAGGTAAGCTTCAGCATTCGCTAACATTATGCCCGCCAATCGTCTCGGTCGGCCGCATCGCGAAAGTGGCCGAATCGATTTCTTGAAGTCCGTTTATTCTGAGGCTGTATGGTAAATCGCCGAGTTCTCATCAAAACCGGAGCCGCGGCAATGATCTCTTCGCTGGTTGCCTCGGCGAACGACGCTGTCTCGCCGAACGTTCATCCGGTCCTTCAGCAGTCATTGCCGCCGGTCTCCCTCGACGGCTGGAACGCGACTGCGGTTGAGGTCAGTTATCCGCCTGGGGGCGCATCAAAGCCGCACCGTCACCCGGGGTTTGTTCTCGGCTACGTGCTCGAAGGCGAGGTACGCTTCCAACTGAAGGGAGAAAAGGAAGTCACGTATCGGGCCGGGCAAATGTTTTACGAGCCGCCCGGCAGCGTGCATATGGTCTCCTCGAACGCCGGTCCTGCCGAGCCTGCCAAACTTCTCGCGATTGTGTTTTCAGAGAAAGGAAGTCCGGTCACAATCCCCCTATGACTAATCCAAAGCAACTCCGTATCGCCGAACTGTGTATGCGGTGGGCGCTTGGTGCGACCTTTCTCTCCGCGGTTGCTGACCGGTTTGGCCTCTGGGGGCCGCCTGGATCGCGTTATGCCAGTTGGGGCGACTGGTCGCATTTCCTGAAGTACTCCGCACAGTTGAATTGGTTTCTCCCAGCTTCACTGCAAAATCCCGTCGCCTGGGGATCCACGCTTGCTGAGACCGTTTTCGGCCTGGCACTGATTGCGGGCTTCTATACGCGAATCGCCGCCTACGGTAGTGCCATTTTGTTAACGCTGTTCGCGCTTGCGATGACATTTGCGCTTGGAATCAAGGCGCCGCTGAACTACTCGGTATTTCCGGATGCCGCCGGCGCCCTGCTGCTTGCTCTGTGTTGCCGGCCTCATTCCAAACAAAGCAGAACGGATAAATAAAAATAAGCAACGATGACTCACCTTGGACAGGATGAACTTGATCGAAAGAGGAACCGCTCACGTCCTATCTCACCAGAAGAACACAAAGAGTGCGATCACCAAAGGCAGGTGATCTACAGGGATCGAGAAGAAAAAAACCCAAAAGTGAAGTAAAGGCCGACAGCTCGGAGTCTTGCCCGTCCGCGTTTTATAGTCCTGATAATGCGCTATGCGTAGAAGTGACCCATTTTGGCCGCGCAACTCGAGCCGACACGCGAGACAGTTCCTGCATCGTCGGCATACCGGACATTAAGTCCGAGTGGCTCGTTATCCGACCGCAATCTGGAAACAATGCCGATGCGGCTCAACGAGTTTAGATTTGAACCGTGCCTCAGCGATTCGTATTGCACCGAGCCGAATGGATTAAGCATTTTTATCAGGACTATCTCGTCGCTTACGACCGGGCCGTTACTGATCGGTGAGAGCCTTGAGTGGCGATATGCGGGCGGCCCGACGCGCCGGCACTAGACACGCAGCAAGAGCGATGACAGCGACCATGCTGGTAGAAATGGCGAGGATCGCGGGACTATGAGCAGCCACATGGAACAGAACCGCTTCGATGGCACGCCCGGTTGCCCAAGCTCCGCATAAGCCAACCGCTATGCCAAAGGCCAGCAATCGTAAAGCAAGCGAGAAGAATTGCCATTGGATTCTCTCGGGCCGTGCTCCCAAAGCGATGCGAATCGCAATTTCCCTTCGTCGTTGAGCGACGGCATAGCTCAACACGCCATACGTTCCTACGGTAATGAGAAGCAGAGCTATTGCGGAGAATATACCGCTGAGCAATGCCGGAGCGCGGCGGTCGAGCAAGCTCGCCGAGATGCGATCATTCATCGATTGGATCGCATTGACGGCCAGATCGGGATCGATTTGCCGGACCGCGTGCTGCAATACCGCTTTCAGGGACTCCGGCCTGACGCCTCCGCGAAGCACGACGAAGATATTGAAGTCCGGGCGGTAGATATACGGATAGTAGACAGCGCCCTGCGCTGTGTCGTCGGTCAGGCCCGCCTGCTTGATGCTGCCAACCACGCCAACCACAGTGAACCCGTCGGCACTCTTGCCCGGTTCAATACCTTGAAAGATGCGCCGGCCTAGCGGATTTGCATTTGGCCAATTATAACGGGCGAAGTCCTCATCGACGACACACGTTCGCACGTTCCTCTCGGAATCCTCGGACGTAAGAAATCGGCCAGCGCGCAGCGAGAATCCCATGGCTTGAAAGTAATCGCCGGAGACGCCATAAGCGTAGGAGCCTCGCGGTGATTCTCCAGGCCGAAGAACATGGCCTTCGGCAACAGCCGCGCTTATGCCGTTGTTGCCGCTGAAAGGAATATTGGTGGCAAGACCAATGGCTGAGACTCCAGGCTGCCGACGAAGTTCATCGACGAGCCTGTCGGCGTACACGAGGCCCGCTGAAGGCGAGGAATAGCGATTCCCCACCAACGAGATCTGGCCGGCGATTGTGTGATCGGGCCGGAATCCCGGAGAGACGTCCATCGTGCGCTTCAAACTGAGACCCAACAGGCCGGCGCCCGCCAGGAGAACAAACCCCAAGGCGATTTGGGCAGCGACGAAGGAATGATGCAGAATCAGGGTGGCCCGACCTGCGGTTCCGGCACGCGATTCAGTTTGCAGTGCCTCAGCCAGATGGGGCCGAAGATTGAACCAGGCGATCGGCAGTGCAAGTATCACGCCCAGCACGATAGATGCAGTCAGAGCAATCGTCGCCAATCGCGCATCAAGGGTAATATAACTGCCAAAAGGCAGGCGGTCTGCGCCCAAAGCAGTAACCAGCCGAATTCCGGCCGAGGCGACCGCAAGCGACAGCAAGTCTCCCAAAAAGACCAGCAGGATGGTCTCGACAAATGCTTCAGCAAGGATACGGGTTGCGTTCGCGCCAAGGGCCCGGCGTACAGCTATCTCTTTCGACCGGCTGCTTGCACGGACAAGAAGCAAGTTGACCAGGTTGACGAGGCCAATCAGGAGAAGGGTGAATGCACCTGCTTGCAGCAGCAGCAGAATTGGACGGATCGCCGCCACCTGATCGACGTGCAACGAGATTACGGGAGAACGGAACCCGGCGGCGGCGATCATTTTTGCCTGAGGATCATTCCTTTCCAATGACGTATTTTGGGCGTCCATTTGCGATTGCGCCTGAGCGAGAGTTGCACCCGGGCGTAGTCGCGCGATCATCTGGATCACGTTGCCACCTGAGTGCCGCTGTACCGGCAGGCGTTCTTCGGGGCTTGAGGAAAGCGGCAGATATAACTGCGCTTTCGAGGAGAGGAAATGAAAATCCCTCGGCAATACTCCGACAACAATCCTCGGAATACTGTCCACCCAGACCGTCCGTCCTATCACATGCGGATCGGCGTGGAAATGTTGCCGCCAATATTCGTCAGCGAGAATGACGACACGATCAGTTTGTTCCTCCATCTCGGCATCCGTGAACCCGCGTCCCATTGCAGGACCGACGCCAACGGTAGTGAAGAAGTCCGGAGAAATCCGCGTAATCTGATCGCGCGCAGTTGAACCCGGCGCTCCGACGATGGCGGTTCCGAAAGCGTAAATAGACAACGAGCTGAAAGCGGGAATGGCACCCCGGCGTTCGTAGTAGTTGGTTATCGAAGAGCCATCCCGTTCGACGCCCGCTTTTGGATAGGTGTTGAAGATGGTGACGAGCCGGCTGGCTTCGGGAAATGGCAAGGGACGAACGAGAATTGCGTCGATGACTGCGAAAATTGTGAGATTCGCGCCGAGACAGAGCGCAAGGGTAAGAAGCGCAGTTACCGTAAACGCCGGCGTCTTGCGCAGCCATCGCCCGGCATAGCGCAGATTGCGGGAAAGTTCGTCGAATGGCTGTAGACCGCGAGCCTCACGGCAATCGTCTTTTATGCTGTTCAGTCCTCCGATGTCGAGGCGAGCGCGCCGATACGCCTCTTCGCGTGATAATCCAAAGCGGATGAGATCCTGCGCGTAATGTTCGATGTGAGAGTGCAACTCCTCTGTCATGCCGTTTTCAAATTCGGAACGTGATTTGAGAACACGAAGCAGAGAACGAAGGCGGCGGAGCATGCTAGACCTCCTCGGAGGTCGTGTTTAGGGCCGCGCTAATGGCAGATACTAAACGGTTCCAGCCGGCAGTTTCTTCTCGAAGGCGGCGGCGGCCAGCGGCAGTTAGTGTGTAATATTTCGCGCGGCGGTTATTCTCGCTTTGGCCCCACTCGGCAGCGATAAGGCCCTGGTGCTCCAAACGGTAGAGAGCCGGGTACAAAGAGCCTTGCGGAATCTCTAGAGCCTCACCTGAGATTTGCCTGATGCGCAACAAGACGCCATATCCGTGCAACGGATTTAGAGACACCGCCTTAAGGATCAGCATGTCCAGTGTCCCTGGAAGTAGTTCGGATTTTTCCATTATACTCTTCCTAGTCTATCTAGGAAGATATCAACGCTTCGCCTAGTCAGGCAAGTGGAAGGTCCAACCTAACAATTTGGCGTGGGGATCTACGCGAAACACGCGACCTGTATCGAGCACGAATATCAGGAACTTACGGACGTGGCTGGTTGGTCGGCAACCCGTAAACTGGACCAAAAATCGGCGAAACGCCGGCCAATATCCCTATGGCCCATGATCCAGGCCATGTTAATTTGAGGAACGATTCAGAGAGGAAATGTTTAGACCTTCATGAAACCGTTGGGAGTTCTCGTGGGCATGGTCCTGGCGTGTGGCGTCTCAAAGCCAATCGCAAAAAACGAGTCAGAGGCCGTAGTGCGCGGCCCTGCCTGGCAGCCATCACAGGGCCATACACAGGTGCCCATATGGCCGGGAGCCGCACCCGATTCGCAGCGCGTCACGAAGGCTGAAGCGACAGAGACGGGTGGCTCAATCGCTGGCAGGCCGGCAATTGGAGTGACTAACGTCTCGCGCCCTACCATGACAGTCTATTCGCCAAAGGGGAAGAATACAGGGGCCGCCGTGATTGTCTTCCCTGGCGGCGGGTACCAGATTTTAGCTATTGATCTGGAAGGTACTGAGGTATGTGATTGGCTGACAGCGAACGGTATCACGTGTGTCCTGCTGAAGTACCGTGTTCCGCATTCAGGACCGTATTGGAATCAGCGATGTGGTTGTTACACCAATACGAAATCATCAATGGCACTGGTAGATGCGCAGAGGACGCTGGGGTTGGTGCGCCTCCGTGCCGCATAGTGGCATATCGATCCACACAAGATTGGAGTGCTTGGATTCTCGGCAGGCGGGCATCTTGTTGCAGCGGTAAGCACGCACTTGGAAAAACGCTTGTATGCAGATATAGATGAGGCCGATAGAGTAAGCTGCCGCCCGGATTTTGCGGTGGCTCTTTATCCGGGACACATCTGGACGTACGACGATGACAAACTTCAGTTGAATCCAGAGCTTCATTTCACCAAACAGACGCCGCCTACGTTCTTGCTGCAAGCCGAGAACGATGACGTTGATAGTATCAATCACTCGTTGGTTTACTACATCGCGCTAAAGAATGCCCGTGTTTTCGTTGAGATGCACTTGTATGCCGAGGGCAAGCATGCATTTGGGCTGCGGCCCACGAAGCTTCCAATAACGCGCTGGCCCCAATTGATGCAAACCTGGCTTCAAACGATCGGGATCATATTGCAGTGAATGTCGCGCGAAGCCCCAGCCGTCGTCTGGTCTAGACAGGAAAAAATGGTCGGCGAACTGGAAGTCGACCTGAAGCGGGCCGGTCTGCGCGATGGGTCGCGAGTAGTCGCCAGTGCATTGCTGATCGATCAAAACCGAATTGCCGCATTGCGCCCGGATCCGGCTAACCCGTAGGCTCAGGCTGGCTGCGGCCGCGAAGCTCATGAGATAGGTTCTAGTGCTTTAAAATTACCGCCTGCTAGTCTGGCCGAAACCACGATTGGGAATTCTTCATCTTCACTCGAACGCTTTCTATGACCAGCATCTTCTCTGGAAAATTTTTTCAACAGGCTCGGTCGTTCGCCGGATACAGCTTGTTGCTAGGCGGCGTTATTGGCATCTATTTATTGATTTGCGCTTACGGCCGTACTCTTTCTGCGCCGGTTCTGTCAGTTCCTATGGACAACGGCGGGGCCGTGTCGCAGATACACGTCAATGACTTTGTTCATGTGCTTCTCGCACTGCTGCTTGTTATTGCCGCGGCGCGAACTCTAGGCGCAATTTTTCGTTTTATTCACCAGCCGCCGGTTGTGGGTGAAATGATCGCCGGTATCTTACTGGGTCCTTCCCTGTTAGGACGTGTCGCGCCGGGCTTTGCGTCCTACATTCTGCCCCACTCCATAGCGCCCTTGCTCAACGCCATCTCGCAGGTCGGCGTGATCTTGTACATGTTCTTGGTCGGTTTGGAACTGGACGTTTCTGGCCTCCGAAATAGGGCGCGCTCCACCATCTTGATCTCTCACGCAAGCATAGTGACTCCCTTCCTGCTCGGCGCCGGCGTGGCACTGGTGCTCTATCCCCGGCTCTCCAACAGGAGTGTCTCTTTCATAGCCTTTTCTCTGTTTCTGGGGGTCTCGATGTCGGTGACGGCCTTTCCGGTACTGGCCAGAATATTAACCGACAGGGGCATCCACAAAACGAAAATGGGCACACTGACACTGGCCTGTGCCGCCATCGACGACGTGAGTGCGTGGTGCCTGCTGGCATTCGTTGTAAGCATCACGCAGGCACAAGCAGGCAGCGGATGGCCGACATTACTCATGGCCTTTGGCTACATTACAGTGATGTTAGTCGTTGTTCGTCCCGCAGTAATTCGACTAACTAGCCTGATTGACCGGAGAGGCCGGCTTACCCAGGGCGTACTTGCCTTTGTTCTCCTTGCCATTCTCCTTTCCTCCATTGCGACCGAATGCATAGGGATTCATTCCATTTTTGGAGCTTTCATCTTGGGCGCAATCATTCCCCATGGCAGCTCCCTTGCCCGCGATCTAACCGGCAAACTGGAGGATTTTGTGATTGTGTTCCTTCTTCCAGCCTTTTTTGCTTTCACAGGTTTGCGAACTCAAATCGGCCTGGTAAATGGCGCGGAGCAGTGGATCTTCTGCGGCCTCATTATTCTGGTTGCATCTTTGGGTAAGTTCGGTGGAAGCGCTTTGGCCGCTAAGTTCAGTGGCCTGGGCTGGCGCGATGCGTCGGCGCTGGGGATTCTAATGAACACCCGCGGACTGATGGAACTTATCGTTTTGAACATCGGGTTGGAACTGCACGTCATCTCGCCGACCTTGTTCGCCATGCTGGTGCTCATGGCCCTGGCTACCACCCTTGCCACCACCCCCGTTTTGCATTTCATCACTCCACGGCACCGGCTGGAAGACGAGGCCAATGCAATCGAGGCAGCATCACAACTCGCTGCGGCTGCAAATGACCGTTCCGGCACTTTGGTCCCCGTTTCAAATGGAAATGGGGTTGAAAATTTGCTGGATCTCGCCTTGAGTCTGACCGCCGCCGAGGCCCCGCCGCCGCGCGTTCTGGCGATGGTCCGAACCGAGGTGACAGGTGTGGGCTCCGGCGTAAAGCAGGTAGAGGAGTTACCCCCATCACGTTTACCTGTGCTGGCGGCGGCACTCGATGCCGCTTGGTCGCGTGGAACAGTGATTATCCCGCAAGCCGTATTTACGACAGATCCGGTGAGAGAGATCGTCGAAGCCGCGGAGCAATCACAGGTAAGATGGCTCCTACTTGAATCAAGAAGGTCCATGCTGGGCCGATACACAAAGCGCGGTGTAGTTAGTAAGGTTCTGGAACGCGCCGCGCGGCTGCCTGTAAAGGTTGCTGTTGTGCTCCCGTCTCCGCCACTGGCAAACACCCGAATCACCTGCCTGGTCGATGCAGCGAAGGATGGTGCCTCGGTGCTGGAGCTAGCCATGCAAATTGCCCGCAGCCGGCAGCAGAATGTTCAGGTGCGTTTCATTACCCCCGCCGATCACGGTGAGGCAGATCCAACGGTACAGGCAGCGAAAGATAACTGGCAGAAAGAACTGGCGGGCAGCCTGGAAACTTCGTCGGTTGTTGTCTCCGCTGCCGACCACCTCGTTGCTGCTGTGCCGGAGGGACTCATCGTGATCGGGAAAGATATCGTCGACAGATGGCAAGTCAACTTCGACCAGCTTACGAAGAGCCGAAGCATCATAGTGGTGCAAGGTTCCGGCACGGAATTGACCTCTCCTACCACCTATCCGCTGCAATTGGAACCCGTACCTGCTTAGTTACCCACAGAGCGCCAGCACTCCTGAAAATGATGCATCTCGGTCAGGCAGAAACCCGGCGGCTGATAAGCTGCAGCCATGAGTTCCTCCCGAAGGGATTTTCTGGCGGCCGCAACGGGTGTTGCGGCTGCATCACTCGGTAACCGCCTGCGCGCGCAATCGCCGGCCGCATTTGTCCGGACACGCGGCAAAGATCTGATCAATCCGGTAGGAGAGAGATTGCGCCTGCGAGGCATTAACCTCGGAAACTGGTTCGAGCCCGAAGGTTATATGTTCCTCTTCGAAGGAGGCCCGCAGTCTCCGCGCGAAATTGAGGCTTTTTTCAACGAGCTTGTCGGCCCTGCCGCAGCGCAGGAATTTTGGAGCCGGTATAGACAGCAATACATCACCAAAGCGGATATCGATGCGCTTGCCCGTTCCGGATTCAACTCCGTGCGCATTCCGCTCCACTACAGGTCCTTTCTGCCTGGCAGCCGTGCCGGATTCGAGACTCTGGACCCCATCATCGCTGCCTGCCGCGACGCCAGGCTGTGGGTGATTCTGGACCTGCATTGCGCTCCGGGAGGCCAGACGGGAACAAACATTGACGATAGCTGGGGCTATCCTTGGCTATACGACAGTCCCCAGGATCAGCAACTGTCATGCGATGTTTGGAAACACATCGCGCAGCATTATCGCGACGAGCCAACCGTGCTTGGCTACGACCTGCTGAATGAGCCCATTCCGCATTATCCCCGCCTGCAGCAATACAACCGCGATCTTGAGCCGGTCTACCGCCGCATTGCCGCTGCTATCCGCGAGGTCGACGGGAATCACGTTCTGATTCTCGGCGGCGCGCAGTGGGACTCGAATTTTCAGGTCTTCGGTCCGCCCTTCGACTCCAATTCCATGTACACCTTTCACAAGTATTGGGTGCCGCCGAAGCAGGAGGCCGTCCAGCAGTACGTGGATTTCAGAGAGCGCTACAACGTTCCGATCTGGCTCGGCGAGTCTGGCGAAAACAACGACGACTGGATCGCGCAGTTCGTGCACGTGCTCGAAGTCAACGAGATTGGATGGTGTTTCTGGCCGTACAAGAAGATGGAGAAGAGTTCGTGCGTTCGATCGGTCCCCAAGCCGCAGTACTGGGATGAAATCACCCGGTTTGCGAGCATGCCCTCCGGCACGGGGAATGCCGAAAAGCGAATCGCTGCCCGGCCCTCAACCGATCAATCGCGCGCAGCGCTCGAAAGTCTGCTCGAAAATATCCGTTTCGAGAACTGCCGCGCGAACGCCGGCTACCTGCATGCTCTGGGTTTGGGCTAGCCCGCCTTGCGGGTGACGCCGGCCTTCCGCTGGCCGATCGCCTCCATTCGTTCGAGTTCCGCGTTGTACTCGCATCCGATCAGTGCGATGCAGGCGATCAGATAGAGCCAGATCAGCAGGACAATCACCGTTCCCATACTGCCGTAGAAGAAGTTGTAGTTCGCCAGATGTCCTACGTACCAGGCGAAGCTGCCTGTCGAGATCAACCAAAGAATGGTTGCCACCAACGCTCCTGGCCAGACTCGCATAAATCGCGACCGCCGTACTCCCCGCAGGCGCGGCGGCTCCGGTCTGTGATTTGGGCCGAAATAGTACAAAAGCCCGGTTACAAACGTGGTGGCGCAAAACGCAAGCAAAACCTCTGTGATACGCCACAGAATTTCGATGGACGCGCTGATTTCATAGATCCCCGCGCCGTGGATGACTGCTCGCTCTATCCGTTTTCCGAAGAGAATCAACGCGGACGCGCCCACCGCCGGAAACGCGACGATCAGCACCAGGAAGATTGCCATCCCGCGCTGCTTTAAGAAGGGTCGTCCCGAGGGGATGCGAAAAGCAGCCTGAAACCCCTCCATCAGGCTCATCATCGCGCCCGATCCCGCCCAAAGCGAAAGCAGGACCGCCGCTACAGGCACGGAAATCGGTTTCGCGCCTCCCGTCAGCCGGGACAGTACCAGGTCCTCAGCGCCCGGCGGCACCACATTTTTCACAAAATTGGCGATCACCCGCACCACGGCTTGCGCGTTCACGTGGATCAGGATCGAGGTGAGCGTGGTCAAAATCGGGAACAGGGAGAGCAGAAAGGAGTACGCCGCGCCTTTGGCGATCCCGAAGCAGTTATCTTCGTACGCCGCAATCAATGCCCGGCGAAGCAGCCAGAAGGTCCGCGCAAAGAAGGGGGATTCGATGACAAGCGTTTCCGGTTGTGAGCCGGTCGGCTCCGTTCCCGCCACTGTGCGCACGCTGTCAGCCAAATATCGCTCCTTGCTTGCGATCATAGCGGAAAGAAATGATCGGCGACCATCCCGGTAATCGGCGCGGGAAGCCGGCTTTGCTATTCTGACACTTTCAGCGCCCTCTCCCCGCCCATCGCGCCCTTGAAAGCAATAAGATCGCGCGAGAGGTGCCCATACAGACAATGATGGAAGTCTTCGAACTAACCCGGAAACTTATTGACATTGAGTCGATAACGCCGAATGAGCGAGAAGTTGGCGACTTCCTCTTCCAGCATCTCAGCCAGCTCGCGCACCGCCATAGCGGCACAATCGAGCGCATGCCCGTCGAGGACGGACGCGACAACATCTTCGTCCGCTTCGATGAGCCGGTCGCGGTTTTGTCCACCCACATGGACACGGTCCCGCCCTTCATTCCTTCACGGGAGGATGACCACCACATCTGGGGACGCGGCGCCTGCGACACAAAGGGCATCATCGCCGCTATGATTACCGCGGCCGGCCGTTTGCTCGAAGCCGGCAAGCGAAACTTCGGACTACTATTTGTCGTAGGCGAAGAACGCAACAGTGCCGGAGCTCTCGCCGCAGCACAGAACCCGCGCGGCAGCAGGTTCCTGATCAATGGCGAGCCCACCGAGAACAAACTCGCTCTCGGATCTAAAGGCGCGCTCCGCTACGAAGTCGTCGCCCAGGGCCGCATGGCTCACTCTGCCTATCCGGAACTCGGCGATTCCGCTATCGAGAAGTTGCTTGACGCTCTTGAGCGCATTCGTCGTGTTCCGCTGCCGGTCGACCCGGTTCTGGGCCCGAGCACGCTCAATATCGGGACCATCTCAGGCGGCCGTGCTCCCAATGTCATCCCGGATTATGCAAAGGCCGAAATTTTCATCCGCGTGGTCGGGGATGTTACGGATTTGCGTGGCCAAATTACAGCCGCGGCTGCACCCGATGCCGAAGCACAGGAAGTGCTCCTGATTCCCGCAGTTCAACTCGGTTCGCTCGATGGGTTTGCGACCACTGTCGTTGCGTTCACCACTGATATTCCCGCATTCAACGGCGCCTGGGGGCAGCCGTTTCTGATAGGACCGGGAAGCATCCTCGTCGCGCACACAACCGAAGAACGCATCCCGAAGCCGCAGCTCATTGAAGCGATAGATCTGTATAAGCTGCTCGTCGAGCGGCTGACTCGATAACCGGAACACCAACATGAGAACGATTGAAGTAGGCATCCTCGGCGGTACTGGCATGGTTGGCCAGCATTTTATCCGCTTCCTGCAGGGGCATCCCTGGTTCAAGCTGACCTGGCTCGGCGCGAGCGACCGTTCCGCAGGCAAGAAGCTGCGCGATGCCACCGACTGGCGGCTGGATGGCGACATGCCGGCTTCTGCCGCGGACATCACCGTCTCGGATTCGAAGCCGGGCAGCGCACCGCGTCTGGTTTTTTCGGCGATGGACGCCTCCGTTGCTACAGAGATCGAGCGCGAGTTCGCCCAGGCGGGTCACGTCATCCTCTCCAATTCGCGCAATCACCGCATGGAACCCGATGTTCCATTGATTGTTCCGGAAGTCAACCCGGATCATCTCTCGGTGGCGCGCAACCAGCAGAATCGCGGTTGGAAGGGCGTTATTGTCACCAACCCTAACTGCTCTACCATTGTGCTGACCATGGCGCTTGCGCCCCTGAAGCAGTTCGGCATTGAACGTGTCATTGCCGCCACCATGCAGGCCGTATCGGGCGCGGGCTATCCCGGCGTCGCCTCGATGGACATCGTTGCGAACGTTATCCCCTTCATCGGTTCCGAAGAAGAAAAGATGCAGCAGGAAACGCAGAAAATTCTCGGTGGCCTGGCGAACGGCGGGTTTGCTCCGCTCCAGGCAAGAGTCAGCGCGCATTGCAATCGGGTTCCGGTTGTGGATGGCCACACTGCCGCGA
>Ga0213872_10000787_pt1 | contig 23207 bp, 29 predicted proteins | sample VelepicomBERX_R2_FD_160071 | JGI IMG/M metagenome (GOLD analysis project Ga0213872, IMG submission 160071) | Rhizosphere microbial communities from Vellozia epidendroides in rupestrian grasslands, the National Park of Serra do Cipo, Brazil - RX_R2 | ecosystem: Host-associated > Plants > Roots >...
AAGCTCTATGAATGGGTCGAATCGGTCGTCGGCCCGAACGCCGCCAGCTCGGTCGGCTGAGGCCTCAGCCGATCAAGGCTGTTGAGACGGGAACCGCGGCGCCGAAAGGGGCCGCGGTTTCTTTTTGCGGCCGGCAACGCTACAATTTGGCATGGCCAATCCGAAATCCATCTTTGATAGCGAAGACGAAAGCGCAGAGGAGCAAGCTCTTCTCGCCGCGGAGGCGGACATTGCCGCCGGCCGGACGGTAGCCTTGGAAGATGTGGAGCGCTGGCTGAAAAGCTGGGGCAAGATCGACGAATTGCCTCCCCCAGAGTGCAAGTAAGCTTCACCGCGTCGGCCATCGCCGATCTCGAAAACATTCGGGCCTATATCGGGAAGTTCAATCCGGCAGCCGCCGGAATGCTGGCAGCTAGCTTGATTACCGCGAGTCGCTCCCTTGCGGATTTCCCGGAGCGAGGTCGTTCGATTGGGCGCGGAAGACGCGAATGGCCGATTGTCCCACCCTATGTCATCCGGTATCGGATTTCCGGCGAGACCGTCTTCATCCTCAGAGTCCGGCATGGCCGCCAGCGACCACTCGCCTAACCAATTTTTAGGGCCGCAGCGGCTCTTCGGAAATTCGGCTAATAATAACCCGGTCATTGGTTCTGGTCGTACCATAGATCATGACGAGCGACTGACCAGGCCCAAAATGATCCTTCCAAGCAGCTTGGCGAGCACCTGGCGCCTGGATCGGTTGATCCGCAGAGGGTTGACCCAAATTCAGGACATGGATCATTTCGTCTCTGAGGGATGGCCCGTCAATATTCGGCACCATCATCGAACAGAGCTTGTTGTGGCCTCCTCCACCATTCGCTTCGACAGCCATCAACACTCCATCGCCGCCTGACATCGAGATGGCCCACTGCTTGGTGTGGGCAAATTCGCCGACCTCCTTCGTTACGCCATTTTCGTTGAGCAACCGCAGACCTTGCGCTGACGCGATTTGGCTGGTCTGACCGAGATCCGGGGCACTTTTAGCGCATAGGGTTAGAAACCATTGGGCTGCCTCAACCGTAGAGCCGTTGGTATTGGCTCCAGAGTCAGCCACAGCGGCAGCCAGCGGCGATAGGGTAAACAAACAATAGGCAATCAGTCTTGATTTGATCATTTTACCTATTCCGCAAGTGACTACGCAGGCGTGACGCGTCAGGTATTTTCTGCCAAGACTGTTCCAGCCAGATAAAGGCTACCGCAGATCAGCAGCCGGGCAGGGCCAGAGCCCTTGGCAATATGACGGATTGCGTCCGCCAGAGACGCAGCCGGTTGCAGCGTCAGTCCGGCTTCTTTCGCTTTCTGAGCCATCTCTTCGGCGGACAGGCTGTTGGCCTCGCCAGGGATGGCGATGGTGGCGCCGCCTTGGACCAGAGCGGCCAGCGGATCGACGAAGCCGCCGCTGTCCTTGGTGTTGAGCATGCCGACCGCCAGATAGAGCGGTTTGTCGGACCATTGGCGGATGACGTGATCGGCCAGGATCTCGCCGGCGCCGGGATTGTGTCCCCCGTCGAGCCACAGTTCCCAACCGGCGGGCAGCAGATCGACCAGCGGGCCCTTGATCAGGCGTTGCAGGCGGGCCGGCCAGCGGGCGGTGTTCAGGCCTTTGGCGAGGTCGAAGTCGCCGCCGACGGTCAGCGCGGCGGCGGCGGCCAGGCCGGCATTATGCCATTGATGGCGGCCGGGCAGGCTGGGCCAGGGGAGATCGTGGTCCCTGTTCCCCATCGAGAAGCGCAAACCGTCTCCGCGCGGCTCGACATGCCAATCCTTGTCCTCGACCAGCAAAGGAGCGCCCAGACGGGCGGCTTCGGCCTCGATCACGGCCATGGCTTCGGGAACCTGCGTGACCGAAAGGACCGGCACGCCCGGCTTGATGATACCGGCTTTCTCGCCCGCGATCTTGGCGATGGTGTCGCCGAGGAAGGCCTGGTGGTCGAGCGAGATCGAGGCGATCAGGCTGGCCGCCGGCTTGTCCAGCACGTTGGTGGCGTCATAGCGCCCGCCCAGGCCGGTTTCCAGCAGGCAGTAATCCGCTTTGGTCCGCGCAAAGGCGAGGAAGGCGGCGGCGGTGGTGATCTCGAAGAAAGTGATCGGCGCGCCCTCGTTGCGCTGCTCGATCTCTTCGAGCAACGCGGCCAGGGCAGGTTCGGCGATCTCGTGACTGGCCACGGTGATGCGTTCGGAAAAGCGCACCAGATGCGGCGAGATATAGACGTGCGCGGTCTTGCCTTTGGCCTCGGCCATCGCCCGCAAATAGGCCAGGGTCGAGCCCTTGCCGTTGGTGCCGGCGACGTGGAGCGTCGGCGGTAGATCGAGATGCGGGTCGTCGAGCGCGTGAAGCAGGTCGAGCACCCGATCCAAGGCCAGATCGATGACCTTGGGATGCAGGTGCTTCAGGCGCTCAAGAATCTGGTCAGTTGGCTTCGTCGCCATAGCCCGCATACATGTCCGGCGTGTCGAGCGCCATGATGCGCGCCGAGCTGCCGCCCTTGTTGCGCAGCATGGAGAGCAGCGTGCCGATGCGGGCGGCCAGCTGGTGGCGATGCACCACCATGTCGACCATGCCGTGCTCCAGCAGATATTCGGCGCGCTGGAAACCCGGCGGCAGTTTCTCGCGGATGGTCGCCTCGATGACGCGGGCGCCGGCAAAGCCGATCACTGCGCCCGGCTCGGAGATGTGGAAATCGCCCAGCATGGCGAAGGAAGCGGTGACGCCGCCGGTAGTCGGGTCAGTCAGCAGCACGATATAGGGCAGGCCAGCATCCTTGACCTTGTCGACCGCCACCGTGGTGCGCGCCATCTGCATCAGGCTGAGGATGCCTTCCTGCATGCGCGCACCGCCCGAGGCCGGGATCACGATCAGGGCCGCGTCCTTGGCGACGGCCAGATCGGCGGCGGCGACGATGCCTTCACCGACCGCGACGCCCATCGAACCGCCCATGAAGGCGAAATTGAAGGCCGCCACCACGGCGGGGCAGCCGCCGATGGTGCCGTGGGCGACGACGATGGCGTCCTGCTCGCCGGTCTTGACCTGGGAATCCCTCAGACGATCGGCGTAGCGCTTGGTGTCCTTGAACTTCAGCGGATCGGCCGGGCTCTTCGGCAGATCGATGCGGGTATAGGCGCTCTGGTCGAACAGCAGTTCCAGGCGGGCCTTCACCGGCAGGCGCAGATGATGGTCGCAATGCGGGCAGACCGACTGGGTCTTGGCCATGTCGCGATGGAAGATCATATGGCCGCATTGCGGGCACTTGTCCCACAGATTGTCCGGCACCTCGCGCGGGGCGACCAGCTTCTGAATCTTCGGGCGGACGAAATCCGTCAACCAGCTCATAGCAAATTCCTTCTCAGGCAGCGGTCAAACCGGCTGCCAATTCTCTCACAAAGCCAAGCACGGACTGCGCGGCGCCTTCCTTGGGCTTGCCATTCTCGTCCAAGCAATCGGCCAGCTTCTGCACGATCGCTGAGCCGACCACGGCGGCGTCGGCCAGCTTGCCGATCTCGGCCACCTGGGCGGCGGTCTTGATGCCGAACCCCACCGCCAGCGGCAGTTTGGTATGGCGGCGGATCCGCGCCAGGGCCTCCGACACCGCGTCCAGCTTGGCCGAGGCGGTGCCGGTGATGCCGGCGATCGAGACGTGATAGACGAAACCCGACGCGCTTTCCAGCACTGTCGGCAGGCGGGCATCGTCCGAGGTCGGCGTGGTCAGGTAGATTACGTCGATTCCCTTGGCCCGGGCCGGGCCGGCCAGTTCGGCGGCTTCCTCGGGCGGCAGGTCGACGATGATCAGGCCATCGACGCCGGCGGCGGCGGCATCGGCGCAGAAACGCTCGGTTCCATAGGCGTAAACCGGATTGTAATAGCCCATCAGGATGATCGGCGTGTCCTGGTCCTTGGACCGGAACTTCGTCACCATCTCCAGCGTGCGGGCCAGGGTCGCGCCATTCTTCAAAGCGCGCTGAGCCGCCAGCTCGATCACCGGGCCGTCGGCGGCGGGATCGGAGAAAGGCACGCCCAATTCGATCAGGTCGGCGCCGGCCGCCGGCAATCCGTCGAGGATCGCCTGCGAAGTCGCGCGGTCGGGATCGCCCGCCGTGACGAAGGTGACCAGTCCGGCGCGGCCCGCCTGCTTCAGCGCGGCGAAGCGCGCTTCGATGCGGCTCATTTCACACCCCCGATGGCGGCGGTGACGGTAGCCAGATCCTTGTCGCCGCGGCCCGACAGATTGACCACCATCACGTGATCCTTGGGCAGTTCCGCCGCCTTCTTCTTGGCGAAGGCGATGGCGTGCGAGGATTCGAGGGCAGGAATGATGCCTTCGAGGCGGGTGGTGAACAGGAAGGCGTCCAGCGCCTCCTGATCGGTGGCGGAAACATAGTTCACTCGGCCAGTTTCATGCAGCCAGGCGTGCTCCGGGCCGATGCCGGGATAATCGAGGCCGGCCGAGATGGAATGGGCCTCGGCGATCTGGCCGTCCCCGTCCTGCAGCAGATAGGTGCGGTTGCCATGCAGCACGCCCGGACGCCCGCCGGTGAGCGAGGCGGCATGCTGGCCGGTCTCCAACCCATGGCCGGCCGCTTCGACGCCGTAGATGTCGATGCCGGCATCGTCGAGGAAGGGATGGAACAGGCCCATGGCGTTCGAGCCGCCGCCGATGCAGGCGACCAGGCTGTCGGGCAGGCGGCCCTCGGCTTCCAGGATCTGGGTGCGCGTTTCCTCGCCGATCACCGCCTGGAAATCGCGCACCATGGCGGGATAGGGATGCGGGCCGGCCACCGTGCCGATCATGTAATAGGTGTCATTGACGTTGGCGACCCAGTCGCGCATGGCGTCGTTCATCGCGTCCTTGAGCGTCGAGGCGCCCGACACCACCGGCACCACCTTGGCGCCCAAGAGCTTCATGCGCTCGACGTTGGGCGCCTGGCGGGCGACGTCGGTGGCGCCCATGAAGATCACGCAATCGAGGCCGAACAGCGCGCAGACGGTCGCGGTGGCGACGCCATGCTGGCCGGCGCCGGTCTCGGCGATGATGCGCTTCTTGCCCATGCGCTTGGCCACCAGCGCCTGGCCGATGCAATTGTTCACCTTGTGCGCGCCGGTGTGGTTGAGGTCTTCGCGCTTCAGGTAGATCTTGGCGCCGCCGAAAAATTCGGTCAGCCGCTTGGCGTGGTAGAGCGGGCTCGGGCGGCCGACGAAATGGGTCAGCTGATAGGTGAGTTCACGGTGGAACTCGGGGTCCTTCTTGGCCTCTTCATAGGCCTCGCCGACCGAGAGGATCAGCGGCATCAGGGTTTCCGAGACGTAGCGCCCGCCGAAAATGCCGAAATGGCCGTTGGCGTCAGGGCCCGAACGCAAGGAATTGGGGATGGATGTCATTCTCGTCCTTTGGCGGCGGCGATGAACGCCGCCATCTTGTCGTAGTCTTTCACGCCCGGGGCGCTTTCCACCCCGGAGGAGACATCGACCATCTTGGCGCCAGAGGCGGCGATGGCCTGCTCCACGGTCTCCGGCGTCAGTCCGCCGGCCAGGAACCATGGGCTTTGCCATCGAGTGTCTTTGAGCAGGGTCCAGTCGAACGGCACGCCATGACCGCCCGGACGGTCGGCGCCGGCCGGAGCCTTGGCGTCGAACAGCAGAAAATCGGCGACGCCGTCATAGGCGCGGGCCGCCTCGATGTCGGCCGCCGACGAAATCGCCAGCGCCTTGATCACCGGCATGCCGAACTCGAAGCGCACCTGCTCGACGCGCTCGACGGTTTCGGTGCCGTGCAGCTGCAAATAATCGAGGCGGATCTCGTTCATCGCCTGGTTCAGCAGGAAATCGTCGGGATCGGCGAACAGGCCGACGCGGGCCACCTTGGCCGGGACGAACTCGAAGATCTCGGCGGCGCGGCCGAAGCTGACGAAGCGCGGGCTTTTCTCATGGAATACCGCGCCGACGAAGCTGGCGCCCAGATCCGCCGCGTCCTCGGCATGGGCCGGGTCGGTCAGGCCGCAGATCTTGATCTTCACATTTTTGGCCATCACACGCCCTCCGTCAGGCTGTCGAGAATCGCGCGCGCCGCCTGGGCGGGATCGGGTGCCGCGGTGATCGGGCGGCCGATCACCAGATAATCGGCGCCGATTTTCAAGGCTTCGGCCGGGGTCAACGTCCTGGCCTGATCGTCGGCGGCGGAACCCTTGGGGCGGATGCCCGGCACCATCAGCGCCATGTCGGGGCCGAGATGTTTGCGCAGCACCGGCACTTCGTGCGGCGAGCAGACCAGGCCGTCGACGCCCGAGGCGCGCGCCAGGTCGGCGAGGCGCTTCACCTGATCGGCCACCGAACCGCCGATGCCGAGCGGCGCCATGTCGCTTTCCGACAGGCTGGTCAGGATGGTGACGGCGAGAACCTTGGATTTTCCCTCGGCCGCGTCGACCGCCGCCTTCATCATGGCGGCGCCGCCGCCGGCATGGATGGTGAAGAAAGCGGGGGCGAGGGACGAAATGCCGCGCACGGCACCCGCCACCGTATTGGGGATGTCGTGGAATTTGAGGTCGATGAACAGCGGCAGCTCGGCCACGTCCATAACGCGGCGCACGCCGTCGCAGCCATTGGCCGTGAAGAATTCGAGCCCGAGCTTCACCCCGCCGATCAGGCCGGAAACTTTGCCCACGAGGTTGCGCGCGGCACCGACATCGACGGTGTCGACGGCGCAGAAAATCGGATTCTTGCTCATGCTGCGGTCTTCTTCTCCGCGCGGCGACGACGCCACGAGCGCCAGCCGGCAGCGAACCAGCCCAATGCCAGTCCGATCAGGAACGGCAGCAATATCGCGAGAAACAGCCAGATCTGCAATCCCTCGACGAAGGGCCAGAAGCTAAGATCGACCATTCCGCGGTTGGAAACGGCGAAATCGACCACGACCGCGGCCACGATCAGAGCAACGGTCCATCTCAGGAAACGCATTTTGCTGCCTTATGAGCCGTTATTCAGCCGCTCGCGCAATTGCTTGCCGGTCTTGAAGAACGGCACGGCCTTTTCGGTCACGGCCACCTGTTCGCCGGTGCGCGGATTGCGGCCCTGGCGAGCCTCGCGGCGCTTGACCGAGAAGGCCCCGAAACCACGCAGCTCGACCCGGTCGCCCCGCGCCAGCGCGACGGCGATTTCGTCGAAGATTGTAGTGACGATCCGCTCGACATCCCGCTGATAGAGGTGGGGATTGGCTTCCGCCAGGCGGGCGATCAGCTCCGACTTGGTCATGGCGCTCTTTCAGCTCCTGTTGCGGTATTCCGCATTTAGGGGTCCGAGCGTGCCAAAACCAGTGCTAAAGGTCAAGAAAACCAAAAGAAAATCGCCACGGCGGATTTCTCCACCGTGGCGATTTCCAGACTAGGGAACCTGAACTTAGACCAAAGTCTTAGTTCTGGTTTTCCTTCTCTTCCTTGGCGCGGTTGAACGCCGCACCCAGGATGTCGCCCAGCGAAGCGCCGGAGTCGGACGAACCGTACTCGGCCATCGCCTGCTTCTCTTCGTCGAGCTCGCGAGCCTTGACCGACAGGGTCAGCTTGCGGGTCGCCTTGTCGAGAGCGGTGATCTTGGCGTCCACCTTCTCGCCGACCGCATAGCGATCGGGGCGCTGCTCGGAGCGGTCACGCGACAGCTCGTTCTTGCGGATGAAGCCGGACATGCCGTCCACGGTGACTTCCAGGCCGTTCTCGGTCACGGAGGTCACGGTCGAGGTCACCACGTCGCCCTTCTTGATGTTGGCGATGGCGTCCTTGTAAGGATCGGCGCCCAGAGCCTTGATCGAGAGCGAGATGCGCTCCTTCTCGATGTCGACATCCAGAACCTTGGCCTTGACGACGTCGCCCTTCTTGAAGTCCAGAATGGCCTGCTCGCCCGGGCGTTCCCAGTCGATGTCGGTCAGGTGGACCATGCCGTCGATGTCGCCGGTCAGGCCGATGAACAGACCGAATTCGGTGATGTTCTTGACCTCGCCCTCGACTTCCGAATTCACCGGATGCTGCTCGACGAAAGCTTCCCACGGGTTCGCCATGGTCTGCTTCAGGCCGAGGCTGATGCGGCGCTTGGTGGCGTCGACGTCCAGCACGACCACTTCGACTTCCTGGGAGGTCGAGACGATCTTGCCGGGGTGGACGTTCTTCTTGGTCCAGGACATCTCGGAGACGTGCACCAGGCCTTCGACACCCGGCTCCAGCTCCACGAAGGCGCCGTAGTCGGTGATGTTGGTGACGCGGCCGGTGAACTTGGCGCCGACCGGATACTTCTGGTCCACACCTTCCCACGGATCGGCTTCAAGCTGCTTGATACCCAAGCTAATGCGCTGGGTCTCGGAGTTGAAGCGGATGACCTGCACCTTGACGGTCTGGCCGATATGCAGGGCCTCGGACGGATGGTTGATGCGCTTCCAGGCGATGTCGGTGACATGCAGGAGGCCATCGACGCCGCCGAGGTCCACGAACGCACCGTAATCGGTGATGTTCTTGACCACGCCGTCGAGGATCTGGCCTTCCTTGAGGCTCTCGATCAGTTCCGAACGCTGCTCCGCACGAGTCTCCTCGAGGACGGCGCGGCGCGACACGACGATGTTGCCCCGCGAACGGTCCATCTTGAGGATCTGGAACGGCTGCGGCGAACCCATGAGCGGGCCGACGTCGCGCACGGGGCGCACATCGACCTGGCTGCCCGGCAGGAAGGCCACGGCGCCGGCGAGATCCACGGTGAAGCCGCCCTTGACGCGACCGAAGATCACGCCATTGACGCGCTGGTTGTCCGAGAACGCGCGCTCGAGCTGCGTCCACGCCTCTTCGCGGCGAGCCTTCTCGCGCGACAGCATGACTTCGCCGTTCTTGTCCTCGTAGCGCTCAACGAACACTTCGACGAGGTCGCCCGGCTTGATGTCGGCCGGCTGGCCGGCATTGGCGAATTCCTTGAGGGAGATCCGGCCCTCGGACTTGAGACCGACATCGATCACGGCGGAATCGCCGTCGACCGAAACGACCAGACCCTTGACCACGGAGCCTTCAAAGCCCGCGGCGACGCCGAACGATTCGTCCAGCAGGGCAGCGAAATCTTCGCCGCCAAATTCAGTAGCAGTGGCAGTAGCCATATTAAAATACGTCCTTTCAAAACACATATACCGGCCAGCCGGTTGTCTCCGGCGGTCTTCCCTGATCAGATCAAGGCGTCGTGATCCTGTTCCGCACAATGGACAGAGCCGCCTCGAAGGCGGCATCGGCGTCCAGATCGGAAGTATCTAAAAGGATCGCATCGGGAGCGCTCGCCATCGGCGCCACATCGCGGGCCGAATCGCGCGCATCACGATCTTTGAGATCCTGTAAAACGCGCTCTGCTATAACGCTTTCTCCCTTGGCAAGCAACTCTTTGACGCGTCGCTCGGCCCTTTTTTCCACAGAGGCGGTCACGAACAGCTTCACCTCGGCGTCGGGGCAGATCACCGTGCCGATGTCGCGGCCGTCGAGAACGGCGCCGGGAGCCTGGCGCGCGAAGCGGCGTTGGAAGTCGAGAAGAGCGGCCCGCACCTCGGGGATCGAACCCACTTTCGAGGCGAGCTGGCCGGCCGCCTCGCCGCGCAGATCGGGGCGCTTGAGGTCTTCGGGATCGAGGTTTTCCGCCGCCTGCAGCGGGGTCAGGCCGCGCTGATCGGACAATATGCCGACGGCGCGGTACAGGAGGCCGGTGTCGAGATGGTGATAGCCGAGCGCCTCGGCGATGCGCCGGGCCAGGGTGCCCTTGCCGGCCGCGGCCGGGCCGTCGATCGCAACGATCATTCCACTGCCTCGATCTTGGCGCCCAGGCCATTCATCAAGTCGGAAAAGCCAGGGAAGGAGGTCTCGATGGCGGCGCCGTCATCGACGACCACCGCCTCATCGGAGGCCATGCCCAGCACCAGGAAGGACATGGCGATGCGGTGGTCGAGATTGACGGCGATGGTGGCGCCGCCCTTCGGCGGCTTGCCGGTGCCATGGACGATCAGGTCGTCGCCCTCGATCTCCAGCTTCACGCCGCAGGCTTCCAAACCCTTGGCGACGGCGGCCAGGCGGTCGCTTTCCTTGACGCGGAGTTCGCCCAGGCCGCGCATGCGGGTGGTTCCCACGGCATAAGCGGCAGCGACCGCCAGGATCGGATATTCGTCGATCATCGAGGGCGCGCGCTCGGGCGGCACGTCGACGCCTTTCAGGGGACCATGGCGCAGCACCAAATCGGCCACCGCCTCGCCCGCCTGATCGCGCGCATCGCGGAAGGTCAGATCGGCGCCCATCTCGCGCAAAGTCTCATAAAGGCCGGCGCGCAGCGGATTGATGCCGACGGCCGGCAGCACCACTTCCGAGCCCGGCACCAGCAAGGCGGCGACGGCGGGGAAAGCGGCGGAGGAGGGGTCGGCCGGGACGATCACGGTCTGGCCCTTCAGTTCCGGCTGGCCTTTGAGGCTGACGGCGCGGCCGCCATTGGCCAGCAGCTCGACTTTCACCTGCGCGCCGAAGCCGGTCAGCATGCGCTCGGTATGATCGCGGGTCGCCGCCTGTTCGATCACCGTGACGGTGCCCGGCGTGTTGAGGCCGGCCAGCAGGATGGCAGATTTCACCTGGGCCGAGGCGACCGGCAATTCATAGGCGATCGGCAGCGGATCGCCGGTGCCGACCACGGTCATCGGCAGCCGGCCGCCGGAGCGTCCGAAGAAGGAAGCGCCCATGCGCGAAAGCGGTTCGGTAACGCGGCGCATCGGGCGCGAGCGCAAGGACGCGTCGCCGGTGAAGGTGGTGGCGAAGGGATGGCTGGCGACCAAGCCCATCACCAGACGCGCGCCGGTGCCGGCATTGCCCATGTCGAGCACGTCGGCCGGCTCCGCCAATCCGCCGACGCCGCGGCCATGCAGTTCCCAGGTGCCGTCCTCATGGCGGATCACCTCGGCGCCCAAGGCGCGCATCGCATCCGCCGTGCGCAGCACGTCCTCGCCTTCGAGCAGGCCGGTCACGGTGGTCTTGCCCAGCGCCACGGCGCCGAACATCAAAGAGCGGTGCGACACGGATTTGTCGCCAGGGACCTTGGCGTGACCCTGCAAGGCGGAGGCGCGGCGCGAAATCAGCGGCCGCGGAAGGACGTTGGACATGTCGGCGGGCTCTATATCTTTTTCAGGGTGGAGACGCTCTGTATCACGGCGCGCGCGGCGGCGAAAGCGGGGCTCGGACTCTTTTGTCTTGTCAGGGGCGGTTGAACGTGGCAAATGGCGCTTTCAAGCTATGAGAGTCCACTATCCAGGAGGTTTGGGGTGGCAAAACCCGAATGGGGCACCAAGCGCGTCTGCCAGAGCTGCGGCACCCGCTTCTATGATCTGATGCGCACGCCGTGCACTTGTCCGAAGTGCGGCGCCGCCGTCGAGACCGAAGTGGTCTTCAAGCCGCGCCGCCAGTCGGCCGAGGCCCGCGCCGCTGCCAAGCTGGCTCCCGCCGCGGAAGCCGGCGCCGCCGTCGAGAGCGAAGAGCTCGAGGTCGTCGACGATGAAGAAGGCGAAGGCGTCGCCGCCGAGGCGGAAGACGATGCGCTGATGGAAGATGTCGCCGATCTCGGCGAGGATGATGACGACATGGCCGAGGTCATGGAGCATCTCGACGACGAGGATATGCAGGGCGAAGTCTGATCCGGAAAAAAAGTCGCGCAGGGGATCATTTTTCCCTTGCGCGGCGTCCGGCTCTTCCCTATTTTCCGCCTCCACGCCGCGACCGACATCGCCGGCACCCAGGTTCCAAGGGGCCATAGCTCAGCTGGGAGAGCGCTACAATGGCATTGTAGAGGTCATGAGTTCGATCCTCATTGGCTCCACCAATTTGAAAGGCCCGGTCGGCATCCGACCGGGCCTTTTGATTTTCCGACCTTCCAACGGATACACGCTGCTTGTTACAGTCGCAGGCATGAGGAAGGTCATCCGACTCTGTCTTTTCTTATTGGCCCTCACGATGTCGGCTGACGCCGCAATGGCAGAAGAGCGGGGCGATGTCGGCTATCCTAATGTCGCAACAGCGCTGCAGGATCTTCGCTCGCGTCCAGACGTGGAATCCAATGTCCAAAACAACTGGACCATCTTCGCCGACCCGAAAGCAAAAATGGTCTGGTCGTTCGCGCCGCCAGGCCATCCAGCCTACCCGGCCGTAGTTAGGCGACAGCCGATCGAGACAAATCGAGGCATAGTGCTGGAAACGAAAATCCTCTGCGAAGCACCGCAGCAGGCTTGTGATGACCTGGTCAGACAATTCCAGCAGATGCAGCCCCATAAATAGAAAACCCGCGACTCGCGCCGCGGGGCTTTTCATTGCCGCTCGATTCTCCCGCGCTCTGGTCGATGATCGCAGAAACGCTGCCGGCGGCAGGCAGCGCGATGACATCTGACCCTCGAAGCTTTATTATCGGCCCATGAATCAGATGCCCGACCTTCGTTTGGCGAAAGAGTTTCGTCGTCGCGCAGAAATGGCTTTGCCTGGCCGCGTAGCCAAGGTGGTGCTGTTCGGTTCGCGTGCACGCGGCGACGCGCGAGCCGATTCCGATTGGGACATCGCTGTTTTTCTCACTGGCGCCTTTAAGGCGGAAGATCAATGGGCTTTGTCTGACGAAGCGTTCGAGCTGATGGTCGGATCAGGTGATACCTCTTTCATTCAGCCGATCGCTTTCCGGGCGGAGCGCGAGATGGAACATACCCAGTTAATGCGTCACATCCGCGAGGAAGGTCTGACGGTTTGACCGGTGAAGTGGAGCTTCGCCTGGCGAGGGCCAATGCATTCCTGCGCCAAGCCATGGCACATGATCCGCTTAGCGAAGCGGAAAGCGTCATCGACGCGGGCTATTACGCCATGTTCCACGCCGCCTCCGCCGTCCTTCTCGCTCTCACGGATTCGGCGCCGAAGACCCATTCGGGAGTGGTTGGTCAATTCGGCCTGCTCGTCAGCCGGTTGAGGGATTCTGAGCGACAGGCCGGGAAGTCGCTCAATCGCGCGCTCGATGACCGGCTGGTGTCACACTACGATCCTGATCCGGAGGACCTCTCCCCCCGTGCTGCCCGAATCAGGGCTGAAGCACCCGGCTTTGTTTCGATCTGCGAGCGCCTGTGCCGCGGCTCAAGCTAGGTGGACACCGAAACCCCGCGGCTCGCACCGCGGGGCTTTTGTTGTTCGGCTGAACCGCTTCCCTACTGCAGCACCAGCACGATCTGATCGTCGCCGCGCTTGATGTCGAGCACCAGCGGTTCGCCCTCGCTCTGGTCGAGGATGGCGGAGAGCTGGTCGGCGGAATGCACCGCCTGCTGATCGGCGCCGACGATCACGTCGCCCCGGCGCAGACCCTGGCGATAGGCGCGGCTGTTGCGCTCGATGGCGCTGACCGAGATGCCGTCCTTGCCGGAAGAAAGCTGCACGCCTTCCAGCACCGGCTGGTCGCCGGCCGAGGCGGAGGCGGTTTCGGCGCTGGCTTTCTCCAACGTCACGCTGACGGTCTTCTGCTCCTTCTTATGGATCACCGACAGTTTGACCGTGGAGCCGGGCGCGATCAGGCCGATACGGTTTCTGAGGTCGGCACCGCCTTCCAAGGCCTGGTCGTTGAGCTGGGTGACCACGTCACCGGCCTTGATGCCGGCCTGGTCGGCGGGCGAGCCGCGCACGACGCGGGAGACAAGGGCACCGTTATCGACCGACAGGCCCATCACCTTGGCGGTGTCGGGGCTGAGATCGGTGATCTGCACGCCGAGCTGGCCGCGCTCGATCTTGCCGTGGGCGATCAGCTGGTCGGCCACCTGCTTGGCCATGTCGACCGGGATAGCGAAGCCGATGCCGACATTGCCGCCGCCCTGGCCGCCGGTCAGGATCGCGGTGTTAATGCCGATCAGCTTGCCGTCCATGCCGATCAGCGCACCGCCGGAATTGCCCGGATTGATCGAGGCGTCGGTCTGGATGAAATTCTCATAGCCCTCGATCCCGAGGCCGGTGCGGCCAAGCGCGGACACGATGCCGAAAGTCGCCGTCTGGCCGACGCCGAACGGGTCGCCCAGCGCCACCACGTAATCGCCGACCTGCAGCGGGCCAGACTGGCCGACCGGTACGGCGGTCAGATGCTCGGCGGCGATCTTCAGCACCGCGATGTCGGTCTGCGGATCGGTGCCGACCAGCTTGGCGCGCAATTCGCGACGATCCTTGAGGCGGACGACGATCTTGTCGGCATGCTCGACGACATGATTGTTGGTCAGCACATAGCCGTTGCCGGCGTCGATGATGACACCCGATCCGACCGCCTGGAATTTCTGGGTCTGCGGCTGTTCCTGGCCGCCATTGCCGAAGAATTGGCGGAAGAAGGGATCCTGCATCAGGGGGTTGGGGCGGCTGGCCACCGTGCCCTCGACGGCGATGTTGACCACGCCGGGCGATACGGCGGACAGGATCGGCGCCAGGGTCGGCGGGGCGGGAACCGCCGCGGCGGCCGGCAGGACAGGGGATGCGAGGCCGAGAGCGGCCCCGAGGGACAGGGCCGCGAACAGTTTAGGGGACATGTCGGACTCCTCATGGGACGAGATGCAACCTGTCCTAGAGCGGCAGGATGTCGAAAATGGGGCGACATTCGGGAATTTTTGCGCAAGGCTTGGAAGCCATGACGACGCCGTCCCTGACAGATAACGACTATCGAGCGCTCGCTTTGTTCCGCCGCGCGCTGCGCCGCTTTCTCAATTTCAGCGGCCAGGCCGCCATCGCGGCCGGCCTGGAGCCGCAGCAATATCAGGCGATGCTGGCCCTGCGCGGCACCGGCGATGGCAGCGCGATGACGGTGGGGGAACTGGCCGAGGAACTGCAGATCCGCCCGCACAGCGCGGTCGGGCTGGTGACGAGGCTGGCGCGCCAGGAGTTGGTGACCCGCGAGAAAGGATCGGCCGACCGCCGCCAGGTGTTCGTCACCCTGACCCCGCGCGGCCGCGAGCTGCTGGCCGGCCTAGCCGCCGCCCATAAGGACGAGCTGCGCAAGGCGGTGCCGGCACTGCGCACGCTGATCGAACAGTTGGATACCACCGTCCTGAATTCGCCATAGTCGGGGGAAGTTTTGACGTTGCGCCGAACCGTGCTGGTCATTTGCCTGTATTTCAACGCCGCTCTCATGCCGGCGCTGGCCGAGACGGTCGCGCTGACGACCGGTCAGGACGATCCGCCCTTCACCGACAGCAAGCGCGCCGACGGCGGCATCGCCACACGCGTTGTGCTCGAAGCGTTCCGAACCGCCGGAACACAGCCGAAGCTCGACTGGCTGCCGTGGAAGCGCGGCTATAGCCTGACCAAGAGCGGGACCTATCAGGCCAGCTTCCCCTATCTCAAGACCGCCAAGCGCGAGCAGGACTTCCTATTCTCCGATCCGATTTTCAGCGATCCCAGCTATCTGTGGATTCGCACCGGCGACACCCTGTCCGCCGACCAGCCCGAAGGGTTCAAGGGCCGGACCATCTGCGTGCCGCAAAACTACCACTCGCCGCTGCAAGACCTGCTGGCGCAGCAGATCGCTGGCGGCAAGGTCAAGGTGGAGCGCCCCGAAACACCGGACAAATGCGTGCAGATGCTCGCGGCGGGCCGCATCGACGCCCTGTCCGGTGAGGATGAGGAGATCGCCGGCCCCTTGAAGGCCCTGGGGCAGGCCGATCGCATCAGCCGCAGCGCGGCACCTCTGGCCCGGCTCGATTTCCGCGTCATCTTCCCGCGCGATACTCCCGGCTCGGCCGCCCTGCTCGACCGCTTCAACACCGCCTTGCAGCGGATGAGGGATGACGGGCGCTACGCCACCCTGATGGCGCGCTAGAGTCCATGGACCGTCTGGAAGCCATGGGAATCCTGGTGGCGGTGGCCGAAACCGGCAGCCTATCCGCCGCCGGCCGGCGCCTCGGCATCCCGCTGTCGAGCGTCAGCCGCAAGATCGCCGACCTCGAAGCCCATCTCAAAACCCGCCTGCTGACCCGGGCCAGCCGCCAGGCGGCGCTGACCGATGCGGGCCGCGATTATGTCACCGCCTGCCGCCGCATCCTCGAAGAAGTGGGCGAGGCCGAACGCGCCGCGGCGGGCGAATATACCGCGCCGCGCGGCGAATTGGTGGTGACCGCGCCCCTGGTGTTCGGACGGCTGCACATGCTGCCGGTGGTGGTGGATTTCCTGGCCGCCTTCCCCGAGGTCGACGTCCGGCTGTTCCTGGTCGATCGCCGCCTGCAGCTGGTCGAGGATCATGTCGATCTGGCGCTACGCATCGGGCCGCTGGCCGACAGCGCGCTGGTGGCTTTGAAGATCGGCATGATGCGCCGGGTGGTGGTGGCCAGCCCGGACTATCTGGCCCGGCGCGGCACGCCGCGAACCCCCGACGATCTTACTCACCATGACTGCATCGACGCCGCGGGCGCCCGGCCGACCTCGGATTGGGCGTTCGATACCCGCCTGCCGGTTCGCTCGCGCCTCGACGTCAACACCGCCGAAGCCGCCATCGACGCCGCGATCGCCGGGGTCGGGCTGGCCCGCGTGCTGCACTACCAGGTCGTCCAGCCGATGCGCGAGGGCAAGCTGACCCTGGTGCTCGAAGAGTTCGAGCCGCCGCCCTGGCCGGTTTCCCTGGTCCATGCCGGACAAGGACCGCTGCCCCTCAAGCTGCGCGCTTTCCTCGATTTCGCCGCTCCGGCCTTGCGCGGCCGCCTGGCCGACCTGCATTCCTCCCGAAATTCGGAAGGATGATTCGCGAAATGCGCGTCTTCCGCTAAAATTCGGAAGCATTATCCTCCCGGCTTCGGTTTGAAGCGGGAGGTCCGATGATGAAGCTTTACGATTTCACCCTGTCCGGGCATGCCCATCGCGCCCGGCTGTTCCTGGGTCTGCTCGGGCTGGACTACGACCTGGTCCATGTGGACCTGGCGGCCGGCGAGCATAACGGCGCCGAATTCCGGGCCCTCAATCCTTTCGGCCAGGTGCCGGTGCTGGAGGATGACGGCATCGTCATTCCCGATTCCAACGCCATCCTGGTCTATCTGGCCACCAAGCATCGCCGCGCCGACTGGCTGCCCGAGGACGCCGCCGGCGCCGCCCGGGTCCAGCGCTGGCTGTCGGTGGCGGCCGGGCAGATCGCCTTCGGCCCCTGCGCCGCGCGGCTGGTAACCGTGTTCGGCGCCGCCTTCAATCATGAAGAGGTGGTCGCCCGCGCCCATGCCATCCTGGCGCTGGTCGAGCAGAGCCTGACCGGCCATGATTGGCTGGCGGCCAAGCACGCGACCATCGCCGACGTAGCACTCTATTCCTATATCGCCCGCGCGCCGGAAGGCGGCGTCGAGCTGGCGCCCTATCCCCAGGTTCGCGCCTGGCTGGCCCGGATCGAGGCGCTGCCCGGCTTCGTGCCCTTCCCGGAGACCGATCTTGGCCGCGCCGTGGCATGAGGGCGAGGTCGCTCTGCAGCGGCTGGTCGGCCTCGACGAGCCGCTGGCGGAGATCGGCCCCAAGGTGCTGCGCGACCATCTGATCGAGCAGCATCGCGCCTTTTTCCCGCTATTGCCGTTCGCCGTGCTGGGCACGGTGGATGGCGAGGGCGATGTCTGGGCCACGCTGCGGGCCGGGCGGCCGGGTTTCCTATCGTCGCCCGATCCGTTCCAGCTGGATCTGGCGATCCCGCCCGACCCGTTCGACCCGGCCGAGGCGGGATTGAAGGACGGTGAACCGGCGGCATTGCTGGGCATCGATCTCTCGACCCGGCGGCGCAACCGGCTCAATGGGCAGGTGCGCAACCGCGATGGGCGCGGCTTTTCGCTGGAGGTCGGGCAGAGCTTCGGCAATTGCCCGCAATACATCACCCTGCGCGGCCCGGCGTTCACCGCCGAGGAAAGCTACGAACCGCGGGAGAAGATGACCGCGCTCGATGAAGAGGCCCGGACGATGATCGAGCAGGCGAACACCTTCTTCGTCGCCTCTTATGCCAATGGCTGGGACGGCAACCGGCAGGTCGACGTCTCGCATCGCGGCGGCGAGGCAGGATTCGTGCGGATAAGCGAAGAGGGCACGCTGACCATCCCGGATTATTCGGGCAACCGCTTTTTCAATACACTGGGAAACCTGGCGGCCAATCCCAAGGCCGGATTGGTTTTCGTCGATTTCGCCACCGGCACGCTGCTGCAGATGACCGGCGACACCGAACTGGTGCTGGATTCGCCGGAAGTCGCCCGCTTTTCCGGCGCCGAGCGCTTATGGCGCCTCCGCCCCCGCCGCATCGTCCGCCGTCGCGGCGCGCTCCCGCTCCGCTGGCGTTGACGGCCTGAGACTTCCGGGTCGTACGCCGAACCGGCGCAAGAAAGCCCGGCTCAAGGCCGCTTCGGATTGATAGCCGACCTCGTCGGCGATTTCGCCGATCGAGGCGGTTCCGGCCATCAGCCTTTGCCGCGCCAGCCCCAGGCGGATTTCGCTCAGGAAAGCCAGCGGCGCGATCTCGGCCGCCTTGCGGAAGGCGCGCACCAAAGTCGCCCGCGAAGCGGCGGCGCGGTCGGCCAGTTCGTCGAGGGTCCAGTCGCGCGCCGGATCGGTCAGCATGGCCAGCACCGCCTGGGCCGTGGGGCGCTGGGCCAGCAGCGCCAGCAGCCCGTGCGGCGGCGGCGAGGCTTCGAGATGGTCGCGCAGCATCATCACCAAAAGAGCGCTGGCCAGATCGGCGGCGATGGCGGCCGCACCCGGCCGATTGCCGTCCAGTTCGTCGCGGATCGAGCCCATCAACAAGGCGAAGCGATCGAGGCGTTCGGCGCCGCCGAGCGCCAGCACGATGACGTCCGGCAAAGCGGCGATCACCAGATTTTCCGGCACGCCCTCGAAATGCAGCCGCCCGCAGATCAGCTCGGTATCGGCCTCGACCCCGACGCTGGCCTTGACCCGGATGGCATTGGAATAGTCGACGGCGACCGGCGGGGCGGGACGCTGGCCCGGCTCGCGCGCCCGAACGATATGGGCGTCGCCATGGGGCAGCAGCAGCACGTCGCCGGTTTCCAGGATCAGCGGCCCGCGGCCCGGGCGGTCCAGCGCGCAGGTTCCCTTGGTGACGATGTGAAAATAGGCCCAGCCGCGCTTCTCGGCCTCGTGCGGCGACGACCAGGCGCCGCCGAACCGGCAGACATCCTGCAATTCGGGGCGCACCCGCAACAAGGGCGCCAAACCGCTCAACACATCCGTCATTTGATCCGCCCGGTCATCGATGTGCGCCGCCCCGCCATTCGCAAAACGCCTTGGAAGCGTAGGATCTCCTCACGTTTTAGCCAAGGAGGCAATCATGCACATGATGGATTGGAACACTTATCGCCAGCAGGTTCTGGCCGGTGTCGGCGGCCTGTCGAAGCTCAGCCCGGAAACCGTCAAGGGCTATGCCGGCCTGTCGGGCGCCGGCGCGAAGAGCGGTCATCTCGACGCCACGACCCGCGAACTGATCGCCCTGGCCGTCGCCGTGTCGCTGCGCTGCGACGGTTGTATTACCGTCCATGCCGACGCCGCCCGCAAGCTGGGCGCCAGCAAGGAAGAGCTGGCCGAAGCGCTGGGTGTGGCGATCGCCGTCAATGCCGGGGCCGCGCTGGTCTATTCGACCCGCACGCTCGACGCCTTCGACGCCGCCGGCGAGCAGGGCTGACATGAACGCCCTGATCGATCGCGGTCTCGCCATCGCCGCCGGGCCGTCTTCGGCCCGGCTGGGCATCCACGCCATGCGGATCGCGGTGGCGGTGATCTTCCTGTGGATCGGCTTTCTGAAGTTCATTCCCTACGAGGCGGACAGCATCACGCCCTTCGTCGCCAACAGCCCGGTGATGTCGTTCTTCTACGCCCATCCGGGCGAGTATAAGGGCCACATGACCCATGAGGGCGAGCTGAAGCCGGCCGAGCGGGTCTGGCAGACCGGCAACAACACCTATGGCTTTTCCGACGGACTCGGCGCGGTGGAACTGATCATCGGCGTCTTGACGCTGTCCGGCCTGGTGTCGCTGCGGCTGGGCCTGGCGGGGGCGGTGCTGGCTTTCCTGACGCCGTTCGTCACCTTGTCGTTCCTGGCCACCACGCCGGAAGCCTGGGTGCCGGCCCTGGGCGACGCCCAGCACGGCTTCCCCTATCTGTCGGGCGCCGGGCGGCTGGTGCTGAAGGATGTGGCGATCCTGGCCGGATCCTGGTTGGTCATCGCCGACACCGCCCGATCCCTGTTGAAGCGGAATCGCCCCTGATCGACAAGCTCCTCCAGGGGCTCGCGAAGCGCGAGAATCGGTGACGCGGCATTTCGCAAGAAAATTGCGCGTTATCGGCGAAGCGGCCTCTGGCGGACTCGCAACAGTGTGGCCGTTTTGCGGTTACACGCGCTCGTCACCCCCTCGGAGAAGGGCGGTTTGCCTACAAATTGTGAAGTTATCCACCGGCCATGCACAAAATGTAGTCAAGTTTTTGCGGCGCAATAAAAATGCGTAAAACGCCCTCAAACCATCTATTGACAATCGCGCCGACACCCTTACAGTGCAGTCAGGCCCAAGGGGGTGGGATCGCCGAAGCGCTCTTCGTGTCACTAGCGAAAGTGGGTCGGCGACGAAAGAAATAGGGACCTAAAAGTTCCAAAAAATAGTGGTTTAGGTTTTGGTCACGCGAGTAACGCATCCACCGCTCACCGGGTGTCAACGTGCCAATGCTGTCAGGAAACGGAAGTCGATCGGAATGGGACAAGGGTTGCCGCAAAGGATTATTTCGCGTCGTGCCATTGGCACGGGCGATCTCTCCTGCGACCTGAGCACCGGCTCCGGCCGTCGCATCGGCCGTTTCGTCTCCGCGCCTTTCCCGCTTCCTTCCCTTTCCCGGGCCGAAGTTCGTGCCATCTCCTCCGCTTTCGGCGGTGATGTGCGTAGCCATCAATCGACATTCGTTAGGGTGCCGCCGGTCCTTCGGGCCCGTGGCATCCTGTTTTAGCGCAGGAGACAATTCGGATGAATTATGCGCGGCAGCAGAAAGACCCGAAGAAGCAAAGTGTCGGCTTTCTCGTCGTGGTCCTCCTTCACATCGGACTCGGTTACCTGTTCGTGACCGGGCTCGGGCATTCGGCGATCGAAGTGCTGAAGCAGCCGTTGGAGACCAAACTTATCGAAGAAGTGAAGCCGCCGGACGCTCCGCCGCCGCCGCCGCCGCCGAAGTTGGCGCCGCCGCCGCCGCCGTTCATTCCGATGCCGGACATCCAGGTCCGCACGGCGTCTCCGAACGCGATCACTCAGGTGACCACCACCAAGCCCGTCGAAGCGCCCCCGCCGCCCGCGCCGCCTGCCGTCAAGCATGAGCCGGTCGTCGTTCCGGCCGTCATCGACGCCAACAACAACTGCCGCAAGCCGGAATATCCGGCCGTGTCGCGCCGCATGGAAGAAACCGGCACCGTGGTGCTGAACTTCCTGATCGGTACCGACGGCCGCGTGGCGGAAAGCCGGGTCGAGACCTCGAGCGGCCATCCCCGCCTCGACGAGGCCGCCAAGAGTGCTATGGAGCTCTGCAAGTTCAAGCCGGGCACCGTCGATGGCAAGCCCGAACAGACTTGGGCCCGCATCAAGTACACCTGGACCCTGCAGTAATCCGTTTGAACAGAACTTAGTTTAGGAACTCGGAGGAGTTAATATGTCGCTTTTGAAGTCTTTGATGGCACGCGGTGCCGCTGTTTCCCTGGCCGCCGCCGTCGCCGTCAGCTGCGCCCTGCCGACCGTCGCCGCCTTCGCTGAAGACACCGCGGCCGGCGCCGTTCCCGGTGGTGGCGTGACCGCCCCCGGCACCGTGCAGGTCGAGAACCCCTACGGCGTCGAGGCCCTGTGGGCCGGCGGCGACTTCGTTGCCCGCGGCACCCTGCTCGTTCTGATCATCATGTCGGTTTCGACCTGGTACGTGATGATCACCAAGATCGTCGAGCAGTCCATTCTGCTGTCGAAGGCCAAGAAGGCCAACGCGACCTTCTGGAAGGCCAAGACCCTGAAGGAAGGCGCCAAGACCCTCGATCCGAAGAGCCCCTTCTACTTCCTGGCCGCCTCGGGCCTCGAAGCCGTCGAGCACCATGAAGGCTCGCTGGTCGAGAAGATCGATCTGAACACCTGGGTCGGCCTGTCGATCCAGCGCTCGGTCGAGCAGATCGTTTCGCGCCTGCAGGGCGGCCTGGCCGTTCTCGCCACCGTCGGCTCGATCTCGCCGTTCGTCGGTCTGTTCGGTACCGTCATGGGCATCTACAAGGCGCTGACCGCCATCGGCGTGGCCGGCCAGGCCTCGATCGACAAGGTCGCCGGCCCGGTCGGTGAAGCGCTGATCATGACCGCCTTCGGTCTGTTCGTCGCCGTTCCCGCCGTGCTCGCCTACAACTGGCTGGTTCGCCGCAACAAGCAGTGCGTCGAGCAGGTTCGCGCGTTCAGCTCCGATCTGCACAACGTGATCCTGGCCGGCAACATCTAAGCCGCACCAGGCCCGTCAGCCAGCAAGGGGTGACCTAACTATGGCAATGAATGTCGGATCCCCCGAGGGTGAAGAGGATCAACTCAACTCCACCATCAATACGACGCCGCTCGTCGACGTCATGCTGGTGCTGCTGATCATCTTCCTCATCACCATCCCGGTGGTGACCCACACGGTGCCTGTCGACCTGCCGAAAGAGACCAATGTTCCGACGCAGACCAAGCCGGAGAACATCAACATCTCGGTCGACAAGGACGGCAACATCTACTGGAACGATAAGGCTGTGCCGGATGCGGCCAACCTTCTCGAACGGATGAAGGAAGTGGCGGTGAAAGACCCGCAGCCGGAAGTCCATATTCGTGGCGACGCCAATACGCGCTATGAATCGGTCGGCCGCGTCGTCTTCATCTGCCAGCGTGCCGGCATCGCGAAGGTCGGGTTCATCACCGAGCCGCCGCCGCGCGGCTAAACTGGACCGAAGAAAGAATGGGAGCGCCGGATCGCCGGCGCTCCCTCGCAGAGTAAAAGGATCCTAGAAATGGCAATGCAAGTCGGAAGCAGCGGCGGTAGCGGCGAGCCGGAAACGATCGTGGACATCAACACCACGCCGTTGATCGACGTGATGCTGGTGCTGCTGATCATGCTGATCATCACCATCCCGATCCAGACCCACGCTATCAAGCTGGACATGC
>Ga0213872_10000788_pt1 | contig 23162 bp, 17 predicted proteins | sample VelepicomBERX_R2_FD_160071 | JGI IMG/M metagenome (GOLD analysis project Ga0213872, IMG submission 160071) | Rhizosphere microbial communities from Vellozia epidendroides in rupestrian grasslands, the National Park of Serra do Cipo, Brazil - RX_R2 | ecosystem: Host-associated > Plants > Roots >...
AATCGCAACCGATGACCGTGGGCCTCAACAACCTCGTCAACACCTCCACCGGGGTGAAGCAATACAACGTCGACATGGCGGCTGCCATCATCGCCGCCATTCCTACGCTGGTGGTCTACGCCATCGGCAGTAAATATTTCGTGCGCGGCCTAACGGCCGGCGCTGTGAAGGGTTAAGAACGATGGGCGCTCTCAGCATTCGCAACGTCAAAAAGAGCTATGGCGACACGCATATCCTCAAGGGTATCGACCTTGAGATCGACAAGGGCCAGTTCCTGATCCTGGTCGGCCCGTCCGGTTGCGGCAAGTCGACCCTCTTGAACATGATTGCCGGCCTCGACGACATCAGCTCGGGCGAGATCGCCATTGGCGACCAGGTAGTCAACAACCTGTCGCCGAAGGATCGCGATATCGCCATGGTGTTCCAGAGCTACGCGCTCTACCCGAACATGACGGTACGCAAGAACATCGCGTTCGGTCTCGACATCCGCAAGGTACCGAAGGCCGAGCAGGATGAGATCATCGCCCGCGTCGCCAAAACGCTACAGATCGAACACCTGCTCGACCGCAAGCCGCAGCAGCTCTCGGGCGGTCAGCGCCAGCGTGTGGCCATGGGCCGCGCACTCGCGCGCAACCCTACGCTGTTCCTGTTTGACGAGCCCCTCTCCAACCTTGACGCCAAGCTGCGCGTCGAGATGCGTTCCGAAATCAAGCTGCTGCACCAGCGCCTCGGTACCACCATCGTCTACGTGACGCACGACCAGATCGAAGCCATGACGCTGGGCGACCGCATCGCGGTGATGAAGGATGGTGAAGTGAAGCAATTTGGTACGCCACAGCAGATCTACGATGCCCCTGCCAATCTCTATGTAGCGGGCTTCATCGGCTCACCGTCGATGAACTTCATCCCCTGTACGCTGCAAGAAGAAGGCGGCCGTGCAGCCGTGACGCTGCAAAACGGCAAGGGCGAGCAACGTATCTTGCTCGCGCCGCTCAGCGACGCGCAGCGTGCCTTTGTCGGTAAGCAGGTGGTGCTCGGCATCCGTCCCGAACAGCTGACCGATGTCGGCACCGCACACAATGACCGGCCCGACTTGCAATCGTTCGACGCCACCGTCAGCATCGTCGAGCCGACTGGCCCCGATACGCTGGTGACGGTAGAATTGAACGGTACGCGCGTCGTTGCGCGCTGCCACCCCAATGCCGGCGCACAACCGGGCGGCGTATTGCGGTTGGTGCTGGACCCAGGCAAGGCGCTGCTCTTCGATCCCACGTCGGAGAATCGCCTCGCCTAAGCACCTCCGGGGTGCGAAGGCACCCCGCCAAAGCGGCCGAATCATGCCGAATATGTTGCATTCGCGAGCGATAAGCCCCGGAAGCAAAAGCATATTTGACAGCCGTCTGAATACCCTATAACATTCGGCCTCTTTGCGTTTCCTATGCGCGTTGCTTGCATGCCTTTCCTTAGCGGACTGAGCCTCTGGCAGCGGCATTATTCGAAGAACTTTGTAGAGATAGTCGGGAGTCCAACATGGCTCGTGTATGTAAAGTTACCGGCAAGCGGCCGATGGTTGGGAACAACGTTTCCCACGCCAATAACAAGACAAAGCGTCGTTTCCTGCCCAACCTGCAATATCGCAAGTTCTGGGTTGAAAGCGAAAACCGTTGGGTGCGCCTGCGCGTATCCAATGCTGCCCTGCGCACCATCGACAAGAACGGCATCGACGCTGTTCTGGCCGACCTCCGCGCACGCGGCGAACTGTAATTTAGGAGACTAGATCATGCGTGAAAAGATCAAGCTCGAGTCCAGCGCCGGTACCGGTCACTTCTACACGACCACCAAGAACAAGAAGACGATGCCGGAAAAGATGGAGATCATGAAGTTCGATCCCGTCGTTCGTAAGCACGTCAGCTACAAGGAAACCAAGCTTAAGTAAGCTTGTAGGTTCGGGCCAGCCCTGAACCGACCTGGTGGACGACCGCTACTCGCAAGCCCCTGCCCCGTGCAGGGGTTTTGTTTTTCTACGCCCGGAATTTTCTGCATTCCGAAGTACAGATTTTCTATACCTTGTTGCATCATGCAGGGTATGACCACACCCCGCTCCGCCATCATCCTCTTCGCCCACGGCGCCCGCGACCCACGCTGGGCCGAGCCCTTCATGCGCCTTGCTGCACGCATCGCGTCTTCGCTACCCGATACCGCCGTCCGCCTCGCTTTTCTGGAGCTGATGCAGCCCTCGCTGCTCGATTGCATTGGTGCGCTTGTGGATCAAGGGATTGAACAGGTGACCGTGGTGCCTGCGTTTATGGCGCAGGGGGCGCATTTGCGGGAGGATTTGCCAAAGTTGATTGATGAGGCGCGGGGGCGGTATGCGGGGGTGAGGATTGAGCTGACCGAGGCGTTGGGGGAGGTTGATGTGGTGTTGGAGGCGATGGCGAGGTGGGTGGTAGAACGCAATCCTGATGCTGCAGAATAATTAGCGGCTATGCCACGATATTCCCGCGCCGTGTGCGGCTTTAGGCGGCCATCTACTCGACCTACAGCATTTCGCAGAGCACACATCTGCGCCGGAGTATGCTGCAAGCTTTAGCTATTAGCCACTTGTATGGAAACCCATATTCTCCTGTCTCGGCTCAAAGCACTGCTGGCCGATGCGCCGTCATTTACGGCTTATTCCCCACATTCTGTTGAGCACCTTGGGTGGCTTGCAAAGGCCTTCGCCTTGGTCAATCAATGGAACAGCATTGAAGCAGGCTCACTCAAGGTCGCCGCAGACTACCTTGCTAGTCCAGCTATGCAGAAGATCAACATTGCACAGATATTCGGCATCATTCATAGAACCATCGCTGAACTAGAAGTCAACCTTCCGGCAGACAAGGGGCAAACATTCGGCCCAGGAGCGGTTTATGACTTCTTCAAGGCCTTAAACGACGTGATCGTCTCTGCTCGATCGTCTTTATGGGTGATCGATCCGTTCATCGATCTAGCGGTATTCGACACGTACCTTTCGTCTGTGCAGGCGGGTGTATCAATCCGGCTGCTGGCAAAGAAGTCGGCACCAAATCTAAAGGATGCCATCTCCAAGTTTTCTGCCCAGCGAGGAAACCTGATCGAAGCAAGAGCCAGTTCTGCATTCCACGACCGCATCGTCTTCATCGACGGCACCGTTTGTTGGGTTCTTGGACAGTCGATCAAGGATGCAGCGAAATCAATGCCAACCTATCTGGCTCCGCTTGCGCCAGATCTTGTGACAGACAAGTTAGGCGCCTATGAAGAGATTTGGAGGATGGCGGCAACGATTTAGATCATTACGTAAGCAGTAGGTCGGATGAGCATAGCGTTATCCGACGCAGGGTATGTTTAGCGACTTTGTCGCAGGTGCCCGCACTGCGTGCGGTTTAAAGCGGGAGTGCGTCCCGCAGCCGCCTTACTTTCTTTGCTTCGCCAAAGAAAGATAAGCAAAGAAAGGCGACCCGGAGAAACCGCCCCTGCGGGGTGCCCTGCGCTCCTCGTCTGGTGCGGCGGCTGCGGAACTCGCCTTGGCTGCGCCAAGACTCAAACAGTCCTCGCCGACTACCCCGCCCCAGTCTGCGGTGCTCGGCGGTTTCAACGGGGAGAGGGTACTCCGTAGTTTCCTTCCGTCCATAGTCCAGGCGGCAAGTACGCATCCTTGGCAGCTACGAGCGCCCCAATCCCATCGCGCCACCGAACGAGCACCACAGCCTGACGCGGGGTCGTCCGGGCCAGCTGTTTGAGCCGGGCTTGCCCGGCGAGTTCTGGCACGGCCGCGGCAGGCGAGGAGCGCAGTGGGCCCGCAGGGACGGGGGTGCTGGGTCGCCTTTCTTTGCTTATCTTTCTGCTCGTGCCCCAACGGGGTATGGCGAAGCAAAGAAAGACACCCGGCTGCGGGACGGACTCCCGCTCTAAACCGCACGCAGTGGGGACATTCGCGGCAAAGCCGCTAAACTAAGCACACCCGCCAACCGTTCATTCGTTGATTCAAATTTACGGAGAACCAATATGCCGAGCCCATCCCTAGCCTCCTTCCCTATCCACCTGGGCCTCGGCGCCACGGCCAAGATCCTGCCCCAGTTCACCGGCAATACAGATTGGTACATGGACTACACCACGCAGCACGAACAAGACGGTGCTGAGGGACGGCTGGTGTCGCCGTTTACCTTCGACAAACCATGGGACTCCTGGGAGATGCACCCGCATGGTAGCGAAGTGGTGATCTGCACCGCAGGCAGCATCACGCTGATTCAGGAATACAGCGACGGACGCACCGAACGGGTCACACTTGAGCCTGGGCAATATGCGATCAACGCGCCTGGGGTGTGGCATACGGCAGACGTGGATGGCTCGGCCACGGCGGTTTTCATTACCGCAGGCTGGGGGACAGAAGGCCGGCCTCGCTAATAGCACAGCAAAGCCGATGTGAATATCCAGCTGTGGTGTATTCACTGGCACATACGGCGCATCGGCTTCGCTGATGAAGCGCTACAACGGAATCATCTAGCCGCCGTTACGCAACCTGGGCAACGACGAAGCGCCCCAATCCCATCGCGCCACCGAACGAGCACCGCAGCCTGACGCGGGGTAGTCGGCGAGGACTGTCTGAGCCTTGGCGTAGACAAGGCGAGTTCCGCAGCCGCCGCGGCAGGCGAGGAGCGCAGTGTGCCCGTAGGGACGGGGGCGCTGGGTCGCATTTCTTTGGTGCCTTTCTTTGTGCGAAAGCAAAGAAAGACACCCGGCTGCGGGACGGACTCCCGCTCTAAACCGCACGGAGTGCGGATACCCGCGACGAAGTCGCTAAGCATACCCTGCGTCGGATAACGCTGCGCTCATCCGACCTACGCTGCCCAACGCGTTGCGTGCCCAAGCAGCCGCCCCCTCTCCCCCAGCCCCTCTCCCGCGCGGGGAGAGGGGAGCTAACAACTCAGGCCCCTTTCCACACCACATCCAGCGCCTCAATCAACCTCACCACAAACGGGTCTTCCGCCATCTCGGCCGGGTAAACAAACGATAGCGGCAAGGTCGCCCCCGCATCACCCCATATCCACAAGCGCCCTGCCGCCGCGGCCGGCTCCGCAGCCGCGCGCCGTAGCACGCACAAGCCAATGCCCGCCTCCACGCAGGCCATCATCGACTGCTCCTGGTCGATGTCGCAGACCTTCTTGGGTGAGATATTGTGTTCGCGCCAGATCTCGGCATGCAGCTTGGCCATGCTGGAGAATTGACTGGTACCGACCCAAGCTTCCTTACCGAGCGCTTTCCAATCCGCGCCCTCCAGCCGGTCGCGCCAGGCAAGCGGCGCAGTCACCACATATTCAAGATGCTGCAGGAGGTGTGCATGGACAGTCTGATAGGGATTGCGGCCAATAAAGAAGCCGCCATGCAACTCCTTCTTGCGCACCTCGTTCAGCACGCCACCGGAGATACCCTGGTAAGTGCTGATCTGCACCAGTGGCCAGCGAGCACGCATTTCGGCGAGCCAGGCACCGAGCTGGATGACCTCGGGCGTGAGAATCGTGCCGATGCGCAGCTTGCCGCACAGATCGCCCTTGAGCGCCTTGGCGCGATTCAGCATCTCGCGGCTGCCGGCGAGAATCTTTTCGGCCTCGGGCAACAGCAGCTTTCCCGCCTCGGTCAGCACGACACCGGCCGATGAGCGCTCAAAGAGGCTCACGCCGGTTTCCTCCTCCAGCGCCTTGATCTGCGCAGTGACCGCCGGTTGGCTCAGGTGGAGGATTTCTGCCGCCTGCGTGAGATGCCCCTGCTGGGCCACCGTCACGAAGGTGCGCAGTTGGTAGAGTTCCATTGTCTCGTCCTTCTTTATTTGCCCCTATTGTGCGTTGAGTGTGCCCTGTCTTGCTATCACTGATCTTGATCCCGATCATTGCCCACGCAGACAAATAACCCGCAAAGCCTTGCCAGATCAGCAACTTGCGACATCATCAGCCCCATATTGATGTTCGACATCGAAAATTACGATTGGATTGTGCGTTGCGACTTCCCCTAGATTGCATCACGAAGCGCCGGGGCACGTGCCCACAGTGCTTTTGACGATCCAAAGAGGTCGCAACCCAGCGGGTTTTCGCCCGCACCCATAGTGGAGACAACGTAATGTCCGACATTGCCAGCACCGCCGGTGGCGCGCATCAGGCGCGACCGATCAGCCGGGAAGAACGCAAGGTGATTTTCGCGTCCTCCCTCGGTACCGTTTTCGAGTGGTACGACTTCTACCTCTACGGCTCGCTCGCCGCCATCATCGCCAAGCAGTTCTTTGCCGGGGTGAACGATACGACCGCCTATATCTTCGCCCTACTCGCCTTCGCTGCCGGCTTCGCCGTCCGCCCCTTCGGTGCGCTGGTGTTTGGTCGCCTGGGCGATATGATCGGCCGTAAATATACCTTCCTGGTCACCATCCTGATCATGGGTCTCTCGACCGCAGTCGTCGGCCTATTGCCAGGCTACGCCAGCATTGGCATTGCCGCGCCTGCCATCTTGATCGGCCTGCGCCTCCTGCAGGGTCTGGCGCTTGGCGGGGAATACGGTGGTGCCGCAACTTATGTGGCAGAGCATGCACCACAAGGCAAACGCGGGCTCTATACCAGCTTTATTCAGACGACTGCGACGCTGGGCCTCTTCCTCTCGCTGCTGGTCATCTGGGTTTGCCGCAACGCGTTTGCCAAGGACTTCGAAGTCTGGGGCTGGCGCGTGCCTTTCCTGGTGTCGATTCTCCTTCTGATGGTGTCGGTGTATATCCGGATGCAGTTGAACGAATCGCCAGCATTCAAGAAGATGAAGGAAGAAGGCAAACAGTCGAAGGCGCCGATTACCGAATCCTTCCTGCGTTGGGGCAATGCGCGCATTGTGCTGATCTCGCTCTTGGGTGGTACAGCCGGCCAGGCTGTGGTCTGGTACACCGGCCAATTCTATGCGCTGTTCTTCATCACCAAGATCCTCGGCGTGGAAGGCAACCGAGCCGATCTCCTGATCGCCGCATCGCTCGCCATCGGCACGCCCTTCTTCGTCGTCTTCGGCTCACTCTCCGACAAGATCGGCCGTAAAAAGATCATCCTGGCGGGCTGCGTCATTGCGGCTGCATGTTACTTCCCGATCTTCAAGGGTCTCACGCACTTTGCCAACCCTGCGCTGGAAGCCGCCGTCGCCAAGGCCCCCGTGGTGGTGGTCGCCAATCCGGAAGCGTGTGCCTTCCAGTTTGACCCGGTGGGCAAAAAGACCTTCAAGCAGTCGTGCGACATCATCAAGTCCGCGCTCGCTAAGAAGGGGATTCCGTACACCAACCAGGTTGCGGCGCCCGGCATGGTCGCCAATGTGAGTGTCGGTACCACGACCATTGCGAGCTTCGAAGGCGAGGGTTTGGCAGGGCCTGAATTCAAGTCCAAGAGCGAGGCCTTCAACAAGTCGTTGGGCGACGCGCTCAAGGCTGCCGGCTACCCCGCCAAGGCCGACCCAGCCGCGATGAACACCCCGATGGTGATCGCGCTGCTGACCATCCTCGTGATCTTCGTCACCATGGTGTATGGCCCGATAGCCGCGTGGCTGGTGGAGCTGTTCCCAACCCGCATCCGCTACACCTCGATGTCCCTGCCCTACCATATCGGCAATGGCTGGTTTGGCGGCTTCCTGCCGACGGTGGCTTTCGCCATGGTCGCAGCAACCGGGGATATCTACTACGGGCTGTGGTATCCGATCACCGTGGCGATTGGCACGGCCATCATCGGCCTCTTGTTCGCACCTGAAACCAAGGATCGCGACATCTACGGCCAGGATTGAAATCACGGTTTTGGCTTTAGCGCTCTGAACCACAGTGTCTGCGCGGTGTCTGGCACCGCGTAGACACTCGCGGGCGCCCCGCCATACCACGTTGCACCAGATTTAAAGAACGCCGCCATTGGCAAGGAGAAGTCATGTCCACGCTCGATTCCATACTCAAGGAAACTCGTCTCTTTCCGCCCTCGGATGAGTTTCGCCGCCGCGCAACCGTTTCAGGCATTGAAAGCTACAACGCACTGTGCGACCAGGCCGACAAGCAATACCTGAATTTCTGGGGAGAGATGGCACGCGAGCTGGTCTCCTGGCATAAGCCGTTCAAAACCGTACTAGATGAAAGCAACGCGCCGTTCTTCAAGTGGTTTGACGACGGTGAGTTGAATGTCAGCTACAACTGTCTGGACCGGCATCTGGCCCAGAATGGTAGCAAGATCGCCATCATCTTCGAATCAGACGACGGCCAAGTGCAGCGCGTGACCTATCACGAGCTGCATCGCCGCGTCTGCCTGTTTGCCAATGGCCTAAAGTCGCTCGGCATCCAGAAAGGCGACCGCGTCGTCATCTATATGCCGATGAGCGTGGAAGCCGTGGTGGCCATGCAGGCCTGTGCGCGGATCGGCGCGATCCACTCGGTCGTGTTTGGCGGTTTTTCGGCCAAATCGCTGCAAGAACGGATCATCGATGCTGGCGCCGTAGCCGCCATCACCGCCAACGAAGGCATGCGCGGGGGTCGCGCGGTGCCGCTGAAGGCAATCGTCGACGAGGCCATCGGGCTTGGCGGCTGCGAGTCGCTCCGCCATGTGGTCGTCTACCAGCGCACCAACAATGGCGCGGCGCAATGGCAGGATGGCCGCGACGTGTGGTGGCACAAACTGACTGAGGGCCAGAGCGAAGTCTGCGAACCGACCTGGGTCTCGGCAGAACATCCGCTCTTCATTCTCTATACCTCCGGCTCCACCGGTAAACCTAAGGGCATTCAGCATTCCAGCGGGGGTTACCTGTTGGGTGCACTCAATTCCTTCCGTTGGGTGTTCGACGCCAAGCCCGACGACGTCTTCTGGTGCACGGCCGACGTAGGTTGGATCACCGGCCATAGCTATGTCTGCTACGGCCCCTTGGGCAGTGGCGCCACGCAGGTGATTTTCGAAGGCATCCCGACCTACCCAGATGCGCATCGTTTCTGGCAGATGATCGAGCGCCACAAGGTGACGATCTTCTACACCGCACCGACCGCCATCCGCTCACTGATCAAGCTCGGCGCCGACTTCCCCAAGCAACATGACCTGTCGTCACTGCGCCTCTTGGGTACCGTGGGCGAGCCGATCAATCCCGAAGCCTGGATCTGGTACCACGAGACCGTGGGCCAGGAGCGCTGCCCGATTGTCGACACCTGGTGGCAGACCGAGACCGGATCGATCATGATTTCGCCGCTGCCGGGCGCCGTGGCGACCAAGCCCGGTTCTTGCACGCTGCCCCTGCCGGGCATCCTGGCCGACATCGTTGATGAGTCAGGCGCGCCGGTGGAACCAGGCAAGGGCGGCATGCTGGTGATCAAGCGCCCCTTCCCGAGCTTGGTGCGCACCATCTGGGGCGACCCAGACCGCTTCAAGAAGACCTATTTCCCCGAGGAATTCAACGGCCGCTACTACCTGGCGGGCGACTCGGCGCACCGCGACGAGCATGGCTATGTGTGGATCATGGGCCGCATCGACGATGTGCTCAACGTATCGGGCCACCGCCTCGGGACCATGGAGATCGAATCGGCGCTCGTAGCCAACCCGCTGGTGGCGGAAGCTGCCGTGGTGGGCAAGCCGCACGAGATCAAGGGTGAAGCCGTGGTCGCCTTTGTGGTGCTCAAGGGCGCGCGGCCGACGGGCGACGACGCCAAGAAGCTCGCGGACCAGCTGAAGGCCTGGGTGGCCCATGAGATCGGCAAGATCGCGCAGCCGGACGACATCCGGTTTGGCGAGAACCTGCCCAAGACCCGCTCGGGCAAGATCATGCGCCGGCTGCTGCGCTCAATCGCGCGGGGTGAAGAAATCACGCAGGACACCTCGACCCTGGAAAACCCGGCGATCCTGAAGCAGTTGCAAGAGAGCAGCTGATTCCGGTTACATGGCTGTAAACGCAACAAGGGCATCCAGATGGATGCCCTTGTTGCTTGTCGGTCTACCCCATCTATTCGATCTGTTCGACACCGACACGGCGCACCATCAGCGCTTCAAATTGGTCGGCAGGCAGCGGCACACTCACCAGGAAGCCCTGCACCTCGTCGCAGCCTTCGTCACGCAGGAAACGCCACTGCGCATCGGTTTCGACACCTTCGGCAATCACGCGTAAGCCTAGGTTGGCCGCCAGATGGATCACGGCGCGGGTAATCGCTGCGTCGTCCGGATCAGCCGGGATATCGGCCACAAAGGAGCGGTCGATCTTCAGCTTGTCGGCCTTGAACTGCTTCAGGTAGCTCAAAGACGAATAGCCAGTCCCGAAGTCGTCGATCGCGAGCTTGAGCCCCATGCGCTTCAGCGCACTCATGGTCTTGATGGTGGACGCAACGTTCTGCACGATCACGCTCTCGGTCACTTCCAGCCCCAGCCAGCGCCCCTCAAGCCCGGTCTCGCGCAACACGCTCTCGATCTCATCAACGAGATTCTGCTGGTAGAACTGCACGGCTGACAGGTTCACGGCGACCTCGATCGGCGGCAGGCCGGCGTGTTGCCATGCGCGGTTCTGGCGGCACGCTTCGCGCACCACCCAGCGGCCGATCGGGCCGATCAATCCGCGCGTCTCTGCGAGCGAGATAAAGTCGATCGGCTCCAGCAGACCGCGCTCGGGATGCTGCCAGCGGATCAAGGCTTCGGCACCCACCAGTGCGCCGCTGCGCATATCGATCTGCGGCTGGTAATAGAGCGCAAATTCGCCACGCTCCACCGCCCGACGTAGCTGGCTTTCCATGGCCAAAATATCGCGGGCGCGTTTGTTCATATCCGCCGTGTAGAAGCGGTAGGTATTCCGGCCGCTTTCCTTGGCGTGGTACATCGCCGCATCGGCATTACGGATCATCGTGTCGTAATCGAGGCCGTCATCCGGGTAGAGCGCGATACCGACAGATGGGGTGACCACGATCTCGTGTTCACCCAGCTGGAAGGCGTCACCCAGGCGCACGATGATACGGTCAGCAACAATCGCAACGTCGGCATCCGACTCCAGATGGCGCAACAACATCACGAATTCGTCGCCTCCCAGCCGCCCCACAACGTCGCCGGCCCGCAGGGTTTCGGACAGCCGACGGGCTACTTCCTGCAGCAGCAGGTCGCCCACTGCATGGCCGAGCGAATCGTTGACGGTTTTAAAGTGGTCGAGATCGACAAACAGCACCGCGCGGCGCTCGTCGTGCCGCATTGCCTCGTGCAACGCGCCTTCGGTCAGCTCGCGGAAGTAGCCGCGGTTGGGCAAATTCGTCAGCGGATCGAATCGCGCGAGATGCAGGATGCGCGCCTCGGCCGCCTTGGCCTCGCTGATATCACGGATCAGCACCACGACTTCGCCAACCCGGCCGGTGACATCACGCGCCAGGTTGACCTGCATTGACGACGTGAACACATCGCCATTCTTGCGTCGCAAGGGTAGCTCACCCCGCCAGGCACCGTCCGCCGTATAGCTGCGACGCGCGACGTTGTAGCGGCTAGGGTCTGCCGAGGGATCGTTCAGGATATCCGAGGTCGCGCCAACCACCTCTTCAGGCGTGTAACCGGTCATGTCGGAAAATGCGCGGTTCACCGAGGCGATATGGTAGTCCGGCGTCAGCACCATGATGGCTTCCGAGGTGTTGTCGAACACCTTGGCCGCCAGCTCCATGCGGGCGGCCGCCGCTTTCCGCTCGGTCAAGTCACGCACGATCCGCAGGATGCCGATGGCGCGATCATCGTCGTCGCGCATCAATACGCCCTTTGCGCTCACCGCTAGCGGTGCACCGCCGAAACGCAGCAGTTCGATTTCGTATTCACCGCAATAGCCGTCGACCAGCACACGATGCCGCATCATATGGTCGTCGTAAGCCCGCCAAGACTCTGCGACAAAATCAGGTAGATGCTGCCCAAGGAAGGCATCGCGCGACACATCGAGCAGCGCCATCATGGCGGGGTTGGCATCCATCACGATACCATCGAGGTCAACCACGCAAATGCCATCGAGGTTGGATAAGAACAACTCGCGATACTTGGCCTCGGACGCACGCAGCGCAGATTCGACATGCATCCGGTCGATGATGTCTTGCTCCAGTGCTTCGTTCTTGTCGTTCAGTTCTTCAAAAAGGCGCTTGAGCTCGCCGCGCGCCCATTCTAGCTGGCGCCCGAGATCGCCGATTTCATCACCGCGTGTCCAGACGAAGGGGCCTGTCGTGCCTCCCCCTGTCAACGCGCGCGCTTGGGCAGATAGGAGACGCAAAGGCCCCAAAAAGCGAGAGTCGAGCACGATGAGGATCAATAGCAAGCTGACCACCAGCTCGACGCCGATCATCAAGGTGTATTCGCGTGCTTGCAGCTGCAGCCGGCGCCGCAATTCGCCGTCATCGAATTCGACCGAGACTTTGCCGATCACCTCTTCGCCATAGCGCACTGGGCTTGAGAGGACCACAGACTTGCCATGCCGACGGTCGGGCTTGGACATGGCGATAAACGGTTCGCCGGGGAAATTGCCATCAACGCGAACCGATACGAGCCGCGTATCCTTCATCGCCGTTTCGACCAACGGCTTGCCGGCATTCAGCGACAAATCCCACAAGGGCTGGCGCAGGCCAAGCGCCAGGGTTTCGAGCGTACGGGATTGCTCGGTATTGAAATCGCGCGTCAGGTCGTCGCGTCGCCAATCCAGGTTCAGCAGGGTAAAGGCTACGCCCGGCGCCACCAGGGCCACGGCGACTGCCAATACGAAGACCTGCCGCATGGTGAGCCTAGCCAGCCACCGCTTAGCGGGCTGGAGGATCAAACCAGCGGTTTGGGGAAGCGGCGCGTTCGCCTTTGTATCCACAAATCATCCTAGCCAAGAGAAAGGCTGCGTAGCCCAGTCAGCGCGCAGACTGCCTTTTACCGTAGGCAAACAGCCTGCTGCCTAGTGAAGCTCTACAAAAGTATCGGCGCCGCGGCGAGGACTTTGCCCCGTGTGGGTTTGGGCAAAATCGGCTCCCGATACTTTTGCAGAGCTTCCCTAAGTATATATATCCGTCACTACAGAACAACGAAAGCCGGTGTGCCGCGCCTTATATGGCGTATTCCAGCCATAGACCGACACACCGGTACAACGAAAAAAAGCCCGGCCAAGCCGGGCTTTTCTGGCATCAATCAGCAGCGATCAAGCATCGCTACCATTGTCTGCCGCGACCGGAGCCGGTGCTTCGTCGTTCAGCACAGCCTTGATCGACAAGCGGACGCGACCCTTTTCATCCTGCTCCAGGGCCTTCACGCGAACGATCTGGCCTTCCTTCAGGTAGTCGGCCACATTGTTGACGCGCTCGTTCGCAATCTGCGACACATGCACGAGGCCATCGCGACCCGGCATGATTTGCACAATTGCGCCGACATTCTTGTCGAGGATCTTGATGACCGGGCCTTCGTAGATCTTGCCGATCTCGACTTCCGCCGTGATCTGCTCGATACGACGCTTGGCTTCTTCGGCACCTTCTGCGGTGACCGACGCGATGGTGATCGTGCCATCGTCCTGAATGTCGATCTGCGTGCCGGTTTCTTCGGTCAGCGCACGGATCACTGCACCACCCTTGCCGATCACGTCGCGGATCTTCTCCGGATTGATCTTCATGGTGTAGAGGCGCGGCGCATGCTGCGACACTTCTTCGCGTGCATGGCCCAGCGCACCCTTCATGATGCCGAGGATATGCAGACGGCCTTCCTTGGCTTGATCAAGCGCCACGCGCATGATTTCCTTGGTGATGCCGTTGATCTTGATATCCATCTGCAGCGCGGTCACGCCGTTTTCGGTACCCGCCACCTTGAAGTCCATATCGCCGAGGTGATCTTCATCACCCAGGATATCGGTCAGCACGGCGAAGCGGTTGCCTTCCTTGATCAGACCCATGGCGATACCGGCCACGTGATCCTTCAGCGGCACGCCAGCGTCCATCAGGCTCAGACAGCCACCACAGACCGATGCCATCGAGGACGAACCGTTCGATTCGGTGATCTCGGACACGACGCGCATGGAGTAGCTGAAGTCTTCCTGCTTCGGCAGCACGGCGATCAGCGCGCGCTTGGCGAGGCGGCCGTGGCCGATTTCGCGGCGCTTCGGCGTACCGACGCGGCCGGTTTCACCAGTCGAGTACGGTGGGAAGTTGTAGTGCAGCATGAAGCGTTCGGAGTACTCACCCATCAGCGCATCGATGGTTTGCTCGTCCATCTTGGTGCCGAGCGTGGCCACAACCAGCGCCTGGGTTTCGCCGCGGGTGAACAGGACCGAGCCGTGGGTACGCGGCAGCACGCCGGTACGGATCTCGATCGGGCGCACGGTGCGGGTATCACGGCCGTCGATACGCGGGTAACCATCGAGGATCTGGTTACGCACGATCTTGGCTTCCATGCTGTGGAAGATGTCCTTGATCTGGTTCGCTTGCAGCGTATCCGTTTCTTCGGTGATCAGTGCGGCCGCGACCTTGCTCCAGGCTTCGTTCAGCTTGGCGGTGCGCAGCTGCTTTTGCGGAATACGGAAGGCGAGCTTGATGTCTTCGCCGCCGGCTTCGGCAATGCGTGCTTCCAGCGCTTCGTCGCGGGCCGGCTCTTGCCAGTCCCACATCACCGGGTCGACTTCGTCAGCCAACTCATTGATGGCCTTGATGGCAGCCTGCATCTGCTCGTGGCCGAACACCACCGAACCCAGCATGACGGGCTCGGAGAGCTCTTCAGCTTCGGATTCGACCATCAGCACGGCTTGTTCGGTACCGGCAACGACGAGGTTCAGCTGCGAACGGGTGAGTTCCGACGCGGTCGGGTTCAGCACGTATTGGCCGTCGATGTAACCGACGCGCGCGGCGCCGATCGGGCCTTGGAACGGCACGCCAGAGATCGCGAGGGCGGCCGAAGCACCCAGCATGGCCGGGATATCGGGATCGATTTCCGGATCAACCGACATCACGGTCGCAATGATCTGGATTTCGTTGTAGAAGCCTTCGGGGAACAGCGGACGAACTGGGCGATCGATCAGGCGGGAGGTGAGGATTTCCTTTTCGGAAGGACGACCTTCGCGCTTGAAGAAACCACCGGGGATCTTACCGGCAGCGTAGGTACGCTCCTGGTAATCGACGGTCAGCGGAAAGAAATCCTGACCGGGTTTGACATTCTTGGCACCGACCACGGTGACCAACACAACGGTATCATCCATCGACACCTTGACGGCGCCAGAGGCTTGGCGAGCGATTTCGCCGGTTTCCAGCGTAACGGTGTGCTTGCCGTAGGCAAACGATTTGGAAATGCGATTGAACACGCTTTTTTTCCTTTTAAACAACCTGCCAACCTCAGCGTGGATGGCAATTTTCCCGCCGGCGCGCTGAATTCGGGCCGATTCGGCCCAACGCCGGGGTTCCAGCCAACCTACTTGCCGCAACACGTGGCCGGAACCACTTCACGTGCTACGGAATCTTGCAAGACAGTCGCGGATCGCGCTTGCCGAAATTTTGCTTCGCATGAGGCGGTGCTTCGCCAGATTTGCATGCGACATAAAGCAAAAAGCCGCTGCAATTGCAGCGGCTTTCTGAGACACGCTTACTTACGCAGACCCAGGCGGGCGATCAGCTCGCGGTAGCCATCCAGGTTGGTGCGCTTGTAGTAGTCGAGCAGCTTGCGACGACGGCTAACCATCTTCAGAAGACCACGACGGCTGTGGTGATCCTTGGCGTTAGCCTTGAAGTGGTCGGTGAGGTCGTTGATACGTGCGGTCAGCAACGCAACTTGGACTTCCGGGGAACCGGTGTCGCCCTGGGCGCGTTGGTACGACTTGACGATGTCTGCCTTTTGTTCGACGGAAACTGCCATTTTTTGCAACTCCAAATTTCTATATAGGCACCGATTGGTGCAGACAAGCAAGGCGAGCCACCCTTAACGGTAACCCCTCCTGGCTTCCAAAACCGCCGTCATGCGTGCACAACGGTGGAAAGCAATCTGCGCGGATACAAGGTGCAGTCAGCCAACTCGCCCAATCCGAGAAAGGTGGACAGCCCATTACCCGTGTCGCCATACAGACGCAAGCTCGGGATTATCTCACTGTTTTCCGGAAAACGCACGGACAATCCGTGAGTTACGCGCTTCGTTGCCGCGGCGTCGAGCTGCATGGTCGGCAGGTCGATCACAAGGCTGTCGACGGGCAACAGAGTCGCATCCCGCGCGGGCAGCTCCATCGCTTCGAAGGCTTCAAGGCTATAGGCATTCGCGAGATCAAAACCCGCCGTCCCGGTGCGGCGCAGGCCAGTCAGGTGCGCGCCACACCCCAAAGCCTCACCGATATCCTCTGCCAGGGTACGCACGTAGGTGCCCTTGCTGCAGCGAACATCCAGCACCAGTACATCCGTATAGAATTCGAGCACATCCAGCGCGTGAATCGTCACCGGGCGGGCTTGGCGTTCAATCTCGATGCCTTTACGCGCATATTCATACAGTGCCTTGCCTTCGTGCTTGAGCGCAGAATGCATGGGCGGCAACTGGGCGATATCACCGGTAAACCGTTGAATCGCCTGGTCGATATCGGCACGCGTCGCCGTCACCGGTCGCACCTGCACGACGTCGCCTTCCAGGTCACCCGTCGTCATGGTCACGCCAAGCTTCAGGGTGGCGGTATAGCGCTTGTCGGCATCCAGCATGCGCTGGGCAAATTTGGTCGCTTCGCCAAAGCAAAGCGGCAAAAGACCGGTCGCAAGCGGATCGAGCACACCGGTATGGCCACCCTTCTCCGCCTGCAATAGCCAACGGCATTTTTGCAGCGCCTGGTTGCTCGAGACGCCGTAGGGCTTGTCGAGCAGCAAGACGCCGCTGATCGGGCGCTTCACCCGGCGCGGCGCGTTCACTGCTGTTCTTCGTCGTCAGCGGGGCCGGTCTGCTGCATGGCCTGGTCGATCAGCTTGTCGAGGCTGACACCACGCTCCACCGAGTGGTCGTATTCGAAATGCAGTTCCGGCATCTTGAAGAGCTTGATACGGCGCGACAGTTCATTGCGCAGGAAGCCCGCCGAGCGCGTCAGCGCACGTTGCGTATCTTCGGGCTCGCCTTGCAGCAAGGTGTAGAAGATCTTCGCGTGGCTCAGGTCGCGCGAGACTTCGACGTCCGTCAGCGTCACGAAGCCGACATGCGGGTTCTTGAGTTCAGTGCGGATCAAATCAGCCAACTCGCGCTGCATCTGCTGAGCAACGCGGTCGGAACGGGTAAAGTCTTTAGCCATGGTTGGCCTCTACTATTCAAGCTATCTCGGCCCACTAACCTTCGGAGCACCGCCCGGCCATGCCGGGCGCAATAGCGTATTTCAAACTTGAACCAGCCAACCATCCCTGATTGATTCCACTCCCCCCGCCTTCGCCGCCGCGAGGGTGCCTCGCTGTCGCTCGGTAGAGAAAATGGCACCTATGCCAGGTTCCATTCATTGCTGAGGTTGACTACTTCTCTCCAGCTATCGCAACTCATTGATCGATCATGTATCAGCTTCGCCTCTCTGCATGAAGGCTCGCTGATTTTTGCCAGACCCGTGAGCTTAAATACCCGGCTCCTTTAAATGCATAAAGGCGCGAAGCCCAAATCGGGCTTCGCGCCTGGGGCGACTTGCGTCGCTCCTTGTCTTACAGCGTACGTGCCACTTCGACGATTTCGAACACTTCGAGCTGATCGCCTTCCTGGATATCGTTGTAGTTCTTGAGCTGCAGACCACATTCGTAGCCGGCGCGAACTTCCTTGACGTCATCCTTGAAGCGCTTGAGCGTTTCGAGTTCGCCTTGGTGGATCACCACGTTGTTGCGCAGCAAGCGGACGCCTGCGCCGCGCTTGACCACGCCGTCGTGTACGAAACAGCCGGCGATCGAACCCACCTTGGAGATCACGAACACCTGGCGGATTTCCACCATACCGATGACTTGTTCTTTCTTCTCCGGCGCCAGCATGCCCGACAGCGCTGCCTTCACTTCATCCACAGCGTCATAGATGATGTTGTAGTAGCGGATGTCGACGCCTTCGCCTTCGGCCAGCTTGCGTGCAGCCGCATCGGCGCGCACGTTGAAGCCGATCACGACAGCCTTCGAAGCCAGGGCCAGGTTGACGTCGGATTCGGTGATGCCACCCACGCCCGAGTGCAGGATGTTGACGCGCACTTCGGCGGTCGACAGCTTCTGCAGGCTCTGGCTGAGCGCTTCGAAGGAACCCTGCACGTCGGCCTTGATGATGATCGGCAAAGTCTGCACTTCGCCTTCGGTCATCGCAGCCATCATGTTTTCGAGCTTGGCGGCCTGCTGTTTGGCGAGCTTCACGTCGCGGAACTTGCCTTGGCGGAACAAGGCGATTTCACGCGCCTTGCGCTCATCAGCCAGCACCATCGCATCTTCACCGGCATTCGGCACTTCCGACAGGCCTAGGATTTCGACCGGGATCGAAGGGCCGGCGTCGGTAATCGACTTGCCGTTTTCGTCCAGCATGGCGCGAACCTTGCCGAACACACCGCCTGCCAGCACCACATCACCACGACGCAGCGTACCGGACTGAACCAGCATGGTCGCGACCGGGCCACGGCCCTTGTCGAGGCGCGCTTCGATGATCAGGCCCTTGGCCGGTGCATCGGTCGGTGCGGTCAGTTCAAGCACTTCGGCTTGCAGCAGGATCGCGTCGAGCAGGCCATCGATATTGGTCCCCATCTTGGCGGACACTTCGATGAACTGCGTATCGCCACCCCAATCTTCCGGCACCACTTCGTGGGCAACCAGTTCCTGGCGGATGCGCTCCACATTCGCACCTTGCTTATCGATCTTGTTCACCGCCACGACCATCGGCACCTTGGCAGCCTTGGCGTGGTGGATGGCTTCAATCGTTTGCGGCATCACGCCGTCGTCGGCGGCCACCACCAGCACCACGATGTCGGTCGCACTCGCACCGCGAGCACGCATGGCGGTAAACGCCTCGTGACCCGGGGTATCGAGGAAGGTGATCATGCCCTTCTCGGTTTCGACGTGGTAAGCACCGATGTGCTGAGTAATACCGCCGGCTTCGCCCGCAGCCACCTTGGCGCGACGAATATAGTCGAGCAGCGAGGTTTTGCCATGGTCGACGTGACCCATCACGGTCACCACCGGTGCGCGTGGCAGCAGCTCGTGCTCGGCTTCTGCAGCAGCGCCTTCCAGATAGGTTTCCGGGTCATCGGTCTTGGCGGCAATGGCCTTGTGGCCCATTTCTTCCACCAGGATCATCGCGGTTTCTTGATCCAGCACCTGGTTGATGGTCACCATCATGCCCATCTTCATCAGTGCCTTGATCACTTCCGCGGCCTTGACCGCCATCTTGTGGGCGAGGTCAGCCACCGTGATGGTCTCGGGGATCATCACGTCCTTGATCTGCGGCTCGGTCGGTGCAGCAAAGCCGTGGGCGTTATCTTGACCACGTTGCTTGCCGCCCTTGCGGGATTTCCAATCGCCCGAGGAATCACCACCGCGCGTCTTCAGGCCGCCGCGACGCTTCGCACCGTCGTTCCAGCCTTCCTTGGCGCCTTCCTTGGTTGCCACCGCCGCCTTCTTGACGTCGATCGGCTTGGCAGCTTCCTTCTTGGCTTCGCCGGGCTTCGACGCGGCCTTGTGCAGCGTATGGTCGGTCGAGGCAGGCTTCGGTGCAGCAGCGGCAGCCGCAGCTTGCTGCGCGGCTTGCTCCATGGCGGCCTTGCGTGCAGCTTCACGTTCCTGGCGTGCCTTCAGGTCGGCCGCCTGGCGTTCGTACAGCGCACGTTGGCGCGCTGCATCGGCTTCGCGCGAATCCAGCTCGGCGCGGCCCAGCACGGCTGCACGGTCAATCGCAACCGGCGCAACTTCCACCACTTCGGCAACCGGCTCAGGCAATACTTCCGCCACAGGCTCTGCCTCAACAACCGGCGCCACTTCAACAACCGGCTCAGGTTCAGGCTCTACCACAACCACAGGCTCGACCACGGCTTCCACGACAGGCGCGGTTTCGATCACTTCGGGCGTGGCTTCCACGACCGCTTCGATCACTTCAACCACATCCTCTTCGGGCGCAGCGGCTTCCACCGGCTTTGCGGTGCCTTCCAAAGCGGTGTCCGGCGACAATACGACGCGCTTTTTCTTCACTTCGACCTGGATGGTCCGGGCCTTGCCGGTTGCATCCGACTTCTTGATTTCGCTGGTCTGCTTACGCGCCAGCGTCACCTTCGGCTTGTCGAGCGCCGAACCATGCACGCTGCGCAGGTAGGCCAGCAGCTTGGTCTTGTCTTGCTCGGTCAGCGGATCATTCACACCCGCCTTCTCGACACCCGCTGCGCGCAGCTGGTCGAGGAGGTGTTGTGGCGGCATTCTCAGATCGGCCGCAAATTGGCTCACGTTCATTTCTGTCATTCTGGCTCCCGTCTCCTTACCCTTCGGTTACTGTTGCTCGAACCAATGGGCACGGGCGGTCATAATGAGTTGCTTGGCGGCGTCGGAGTCGATTCCCGTCATTTCCACCAATTCGTCGACGGCCAATTCGGCCAGGTCGTCACGGGTTGCGATGCCGTTGGCGGCGAGCGCGCGCGAGAGCTCAGGCGTCATGCCTTCCATGCTCTGCAGTTCTTCTGCGCTGTGCTCAACCTGCTCTTCCTTGACGATGGCCTGCGTCAGCAGGGCGTCACGGGCACGGCTACGCAACTCGTTCACCAGATCCTCGTCGAATCCGTCGATATCGAGCATTTCTGCGATAGGCACATAGGCCACTTCTTCCAAAGTCGCGAAGCCTTCCTGAACCAGGATGTCCGCCACTTCGTCGTCCACGTCGAGCGCGGCCATGAAGAGCTCACGCACACGGCTGTATTCGGCTTCGTGCTTCTGCTCGGCCTCTTCCAGCGTCATGATGTTGAGGTTCCAACCGGTCAGCTCGCTCGCCAGACGCACGTTCTGGCCGCCGCGACCGATGGCCATGGCGAGGTTTTCCTCGTCCACAACTACATCCATCGCGTGGCTGTCTTCGTCGACCATGATCTTGTTTACTTCGGCCGGCGCCAGGGCACCGATCACGAATTGGGCCGGATCGGGCGACCACAGGACGATATCGACGCGCTCGCCGGCGAGTTCGCCAGTCACGGCCTGCACACGCGAACCGCGCATGCCGATACAGGTACCTTGCGGATCGACGCGCGGGTCGTTCGACTTCACGGCGATCTTGGCGCGCGCACCCGGGTCACGGGCAGCACCCTTGATCTCGATCAGGCCTTCTTCGATCTCAGGCACTTCGAGCTCGAACAGCTTGGCGATAAAGGCCGGTGCCGTGCGGCTCAGGATCAGCTGAGCGCCACGGCCGTCACGGTCGATCTTCAAGAGGAAAGCGCGCACGCGGTCGCCAACACGCAGGTTTTCCTTGGGGATCATGTATTCGCGGGGCAGCTTGGCTTCGAGCTTGCCGACTTCGACGATCGCATTGCCGCGTTCGATACGCTTGATCGTACCGGTAACGAGGTGTTCCTTGCGCTCCAGGAAGTCGTTCAGGATCTGCTCACGCTCGGCATCGCGAATACGCTGCAGAATGACCTGCTTCGCCGTCTGCGCGCCGATACGGCCGAATTCGATGGGCTCCAGCGGCTCTTCGTAGAATTCGCCGATGGCAAGGCCGAGGCCCTTTTCGTTGACGTCGGTGATGGCGTACTGGCGCGACGGCTCCTCGTGGTCGTTGTCTTCGACAACCTCCCAGCGACGGAAGCTTTCGTAATCACCCGTGGTGCGGTCGATGGAAACACGCACATCGACATCATCGGTGTAACGCTTCTTGGTTGCCGATGCCAGCGCCATTTCCAGGGCACTGAACACGATATCTTGCGGCACGTTCTTTTCACGCGCTAGCGCATCAACCAGCAACAGGATTTCACGACTCATTGCACAAACCTCCAACCGACGCTCGCCTGACCCCTCGGCCCGGCATCCCCAAACAACCTATCGCGACCCCGTTCCGATCAAAACACCGGAACGAGGCGCGCCTTATCAATCTGTGCCATCGGCACCGTCACCAACTGCTCGCCCACTGCGACCTGAACGTTACCGTCGGAAAAACCCTTCAACGTACCTTGCACCGTCTTCTTGCCGTCGAGCGGCAAGCGGAGCTTGATCTTCACCTGCTCGCCCGCGAAGCGGACGAAATCCGCTTCTTTCTTCAGCGGCCGATCCAGACCTGGCGACGACACTTCGAGTCGCTCATACGGAATATTTTCGACCGTGAAGAGGCGCGTCAGGTGATTACTCACCAACGTGCAGTCATCGAGCGTGATCCCGGCCGGCTTGTCGATAAACACCCGAACCAGGCCGTTGTGGGCCATTTCGAGATCGACCAGCTCATAGCCCAGACCCGGCAGTGTGGCGTCAAGAAGACGTTGCATATCCATATCGTGTCGCAGAAATGAAAAATGGGCTCTCGAGCCCACTTCATCAAACTAGAATTGAAATCCCCGCTATTTTAGCGACTTAGCGCGAAAAACGGAACCCCAACCGCACGATTAAACTGCCAAGCACCCGCTTGGTCGACACTTGGCGGCTCCCGAGCGATTCCGGTACAGTTCAGGGGGACGCTTTGTCAGTATATCGGGAACCGCGTTTGGGACAGATTCGGGATGAATGGCACCCCACTCTGTCCAAACCCTTCGGGGCAAGGCCTTGCGGGCGGCCTCGATATACTGACAAAGCGTCCCTCTGGGTTACAGCGGCATGACCGCACCTTCCCCTAAAACCCAACGAAACATGCACGCGCAGACGGAGACGAGAAGATGGAGAAAATCTGGCTGAAGCAGTACCAGCCCGGTGTGCCGGAAACAATCGACCTGAATGAATTCCAATCGGTCGGTGAGGTTTTCGAGAAGAGCGCACAGAAATTCAGTGATCGTCCGGCCTTCGCCAACTCGATCCGCTTCGCCAGCCGAGTGATGACCTACCGCGAAATCGATGAGGCCTCGCGCGATTTTGCAGCATACCTGCAACACGAATTGAAGCTCAAGCGCGGTGACCGTGTCGCCGTGATGATGCCGAATCTGCTGCAGTATCCAATCGCCGTCTTCGGCATCCTGCGTGCCGGCCTCACTGTCGTCAACGTCAACCCGCTCTATACCCCGCGCGAACTGGAACACCAGCTGAAAGATTCCGGCGCTGCTGCCATCCT
>Ga0213872_10000789_pt1 | contig 23137 bp, 21 predicted proteins | sample VelepicomBERX_R2_FD_160071 | JGI IMG/M metagenome (GOLD analysis project Ga0213872, IMG submission 160071) | Rhizosphere microbial communities from Vellozia epidendroides in rupestrian grasslands, the National Park of Serra do Cipo, Brazil - RX_R2 | ecosystem: Host-associated > Plants > Roots >...
AAACCATCCCTATGAAATCGCAAGGAAATCCTCACAAGATTCTGATTCGTAAGGGTTTTTACCGATAACATATAAGCCATGCAAACTATGCATGCCTGGACTGGCACGGTTCTCGCATTTAGCAGGACGGCTTGCTTTGTTCTGGATTGCGAATGAAAACTTCAACCACCCTGCTCCTGACCGCCCTTCTGATCGCCCTGACGCCGGTGAAAACCCTGCGGGCGCAAGAGGATAGCCTGGCTTGCGGCGAAGAAACCGCGCGCCAGGAAAAACTGCAATCGATCCCGGAGAAGCTGCTGCACTCCATCTCGCTGGTGGAATCCGGCCGCTGGGACGAAAGCCGCAAGGCAAATCTTGCCTGGCCGTGGACGGTGATGGCCGAAGGCGAAGGACGTTTTCTGCCGAGCAAGCAGGCCGCCATCGCTGAAGTCCAGAAATTGCGGGCGCGCGGCGTCAAGAACATCGATGTCGGCTGCATGCAGGTCAATCTGCTGGCGCATCCCGACGCTTTCGCCACCCTGGACGAAGCCTTCGAGCCGCGCAGCAATGTCGCCTATGCGGCGCGTTTCCTCAATGAATTGCACGATGTGGCCGGCAACTGGCCGCAGGCCGGCGCCTGGTATCATTCGCAGACCCCCGAACTGGCCGCTCCCTACAAGGCCAAGCTGATGCAGGTGTGGGACAACGCCACCCACCGCCAGGCGTCGGTGCAGCTGGCGTCGCTCGACGAGCCGCGCATGCCGCTCGGTTTCGGCTTCCCCGCTTCGACCTCAGCCGCAGCGCCGCATCGCGAGGCGACCATTCTGGCTCGCACCGAGACTGAGAAAGTCGCCGCCAAACGCGCCGCCGACGATTATCGGCAGGCCAAGCTGACGGAATGGCGCCAGAAGCATCCTATTTCTTGACCGGGAATGGCGGCGGCGCCGGCGGCAGCGGGCATTCATGCGCCAGCCCGTCCCGCACATCCTTTTGCAGCACGCCGCGCTGTTCGTTGATCATGCGCCCACGCGCGTCCGCCGTGACCTGGCGCACATTGAAGGCCAGGATCGGAAACTGATCATTGTCGAAGCGGAATGCGCCGCGCGTGCTGGGAAAATCCACCCGCTTCAAGGCGATGCGGAATAGATCATAATCATTGATCTTGCGGTCGATGGCGCGGATCGCGCTGTCGAGCAGCATGCCGGCGTCATAGCCGACCGCCGCCCGCGCCGAGACCTGGCGGCCATATTCCGGCTCGAAATCCGCCATCAGCCTTTTGTTGGCAGGGCTGTCGAGATCGTCGGCCCAGGTGCCGACGCTGAACAGATCCACCGCCGCCGGCGCGCTGGCGGCCAGGATACTCTGATCGAGAATGTCGGCGGGCCCGAACAAAGGCAGCTGCTCCTTGAAATGGCCGGCGGCATATTGCAGCAGAAACTCGACCCCCATGCCGCTGCGATGCAGGAAATAGGCGGCGTCGGCATTGGCGCTGGCCAGCTGGGCCAGAGAGGGCTGGAAATCCATCGAGCCTTCACGGCTCTTGATCTCGATGATGTCGCCCTTGAAGCCGCGGCGGAATGCCACCAGTGCCGGAGCGGTGCTCTCCGAATCGAAAACCGCGATCCGGTGGAACCCCTGGCCTTGCAGATATTGGCCGGTCATTTCCTGCACGGTGTCGCCGCGCACCACCAGAGAGAACAGGTTGGCCGAACATTCGCGCCCGGCCAGCGGCGCCGCGATCGGCCCGAGATTGATCACCACGGCGCGGTGCCCGGCGGCCTCTTGCACCAGATCGGCCACCGCGCCGCTGGCCGACGACACCAGGATCACCTTGAGATGCGGATCGGCCAAAGCGGCCGCCGCCGCTTGGCGCGCGGTTTCCGGGTTGCGCTGGTCGTCGGTGACGCTGAGCGCATATTCCACCCCGGCGATGCGGCCGCCGAGATGGCGAAGCGCCAGTTTGAAGCCGTCGAGCTGATCCTGCGCCGTGGTGGCGCGATTGCCCGACAGCGTGCCGATAAAGGCGATGTCGAGGTCGGCGGCATGAGCCGCATTCGCCAACAGCAGGAGCAGAGCGGCGGCCAGCCTCATTTCTTCTTGGCCCGCGCGAAGGCTTCGGCCAAAGCGTTGTTCGAAGTGTTGACCGGCGGCAGCTGCACTTTTTTGGCGGGCTCAGGACGCTTCTCTGCGGGAGCGGGCCGTTCCGACAGCCGCATCGAAAGGCCGATGCGGTTGCGCTTGAGATCGACCTCCAACACCTTGACCTTCACCACGTCGCCGGCCTTCACCACCTCGTGCGGATCCTTGACGAAACGATCCGCCAGCATCGAGATATGCACCAGCCCGTCCTGATGCACGCCGACATCGACGAAAGCGCCGAAATTGGTGACGTTGGTGACCACGCCCTCCAGGATCATTCCGGGCTTGAGGTCCGAGACCTTTTCCACCCCTTCCTTGAATTCCGCGGTCTTGAAGCTGCCGCGCGGATCGCGGCCGGGCTTTTCCAGCTCGGCCAGCACGTCGGTGACCGTGGGCAGGCCGAAATGATCGTCGGTATAGTCATGCGCCCTCAGTCCGCGCAAAAAGGTGCCGTCGCCGATCAACGACGCCACCGAGCGCTTAGCGCTGGCCGCGATCCTTTCCACCAGGGGATAGGCTTCCGGATGCACCGCCGAGCCGTCGAGCGGCTGGCTGCCATTGACGATGCGCAGGAACCCCGCCGACTGCTCGAACGCCTTGGGCCCCAGCCTTTCGACCTGCAACAGCGATTTGCGGTCGGGGAACGGACCGAAACGGTCGCGATGGCTGACGATATTCCTGGCCAACACCGGCCCCAGACCGGCCACCCGCGCCAAAAGCGGGGCCGAGGCGGTATTGAGATCGACGCCGACGCCGTTCACGCAATCCTCCACCACGCTGTCGAGCGTGCGTCCCAGCCGCGTCTGATCGACATCATGCTGATATTGCCCGACCCCGATCGCCTTGGGATCGATCTTCACCAGCTCGGCCAGCGGGTCCTGCAGACGCCTTGCGATCGAGATGGCGCCGCGGATGGTGACGTCGAGATCGGGAAATTCGGCGGCGGCGACTTCGGAGGCTGAATAGACCGAGGCGCCGGCCTCCGACACCATCACCCGGTTGAAGCCGAGATCGCCATATTTGGCCAGACAATCCGCCACCAGCTTGTCGGTTTCGCGGGACGCGGTGCCATTGCCCACCGCCACCAGCTCGACATTGAATTTGCGCACCAGCGAGGCGATCTCCGCCATCGAGCCGTCCCAGTCATTGCGCGGCTGATGCGGATAGATCACGCCATGGCTGACCACCTTGCCGGTGCGGTCCACCACCGCCAGCTTGACGCCGGTGCGAACCCCCGGATCGAGGCCGAGCACGCAACGGGCGCCGGCCGGCGGCGCCAGCAGCAAAGCCCGCAGGTTTCTGCCGAAAACCTCGATCGCCTCGGCCTCGGCGGCTTCGCGCAAACGGGTCAAAAGCTCGATTTCCAGATGCAGATGCATCTTGATCCGCCATGCCCAGCGGACCGTGTCGGCCAGCCAGCGATCCCCAGGCCGGCCGCGGCTTTCCACATGGAATTTGCGAGCGATGACGGCTTCCGGATAGGTCTCGTCGGACGATTCCAACTTCAAAAGCAGTACGTTCTCGTTGCGTCCACGGAACAGGGCCAGCGCCCGATGCGAGGGAATCGCCGAGATCTTTTCTTGATATTCGAAGTAATCGGAGAATTTTGCCCCGGTTTCGGCCATGCCATCGGCCATTTTCGAAGTCAGAATTCCGTTCTGCCAAAGATGATCGCGTAAATTTCCCAGAAGATCGGCGTCTTCCGCCATGCGTTCGATCAGAATTTGCCGGGCGCCATCCAGCGCCGCCTTGACGTCCGGCACCGACTTCTCAGCGTCGACAAATGGGACCGCCGCCTGTTCCGGATCGAGATTGGGATCGCCGATCAGCATATCGGCCAGCGGCTCCAGACCGGCCTCGCGGGCGATCTGCGCCTTGGTGCGCCGCTTCTGGCGATAGGGAAGATAGAGATCCTCGAGCCGCGCCTTGCTGTCCGCCGCCACGATGTCGGCGGCCAGTTGATCGGTCATTTTGCCCTGCTCGGTGATCGAGGCCACGATGGCGGCGCGGCGATCCTCCATCTCGCGCAAATAGGTCAAACGTTCCGCCAGCAGACGCAGCTGGCCGTCATCGAGGCCGCCAGTGACTTCTTTGCGGTAGCGGGCGATGAAGGGCACGGTATCGCCGGCATCGAGCAGCTTTACCGCGGCTTCGATCTGTTGCGGAGAGGCAAGGATATCTTGGCTGAGGCGGGTGATCAGGTTCAAAACGAGGGTCCTAAAGTGGATTAGCCGTCCATGGCTTTACCGCACGACCTGAAGCTTGTCACCTACTCGACGGGTGAACATGGTTCGGCTATATTTCCGCACCCCATCATAGCAGCCGCATCCGCCTCCAGCGGCGAGAACAAGCGGGCTGAGTTTTCTCGGACTTCAGGGACCATATGCGTCGGTTTTCAGGTTTTGTCGTTCTGCTGGTCATCATTCTTGGCAATATCGGCGGCTGGTGGCTGCTGAATCGGCCGCGTAACGGCGTCCCCTGGGAAGGCCAAATCAATTCGATCTCGTTTTTCGCCTTCCGCCGCGACGACAATCCCTTCGAGAAGCGCTATCCCACCAAGGCGTCCCTGACCAAGGACGTCGATCTGGTGTCGAGCGTGGTGGGCGCGGTGCGCGTCTATAATTCCTCGGACGCCGAAGGCAATACCCTGATCCCGGAACTGGCGGCGCAGAAGGGTCTGCGCGTCACCGCCAGCGCCCAGCTCAGGGGCGCCATCACCGATCCGTCGCTCAATCTCGACAAGCCGAATAATCAACTGAATGGCGACGAACAGAAGAGCCTGGCCAACGAGATGCACTTCCTCATGCAAAATGAGGAAGAGATCAATTCGGTGATCCATCTGGCCAACAGCTACCCCAATATCGACCGGGTCATCGTCGGCAATGAAATGATCCAGACCGGTCTGATGACGGTGCCGCAGCTGACCCGCTATATCCGCCGGGTCAAGGCGGCGGTGCATCAGCCGGTCTCTACCGCCGGCGACACCAACACCTGGCTGTCGCATCCCGAATTGGCGCGCGAGGTCGATTTCATCACCTTGCATATCCTGCCTTATTGGGAAGGCATTCCGGTCGAGGATTCCGTCGATTTCGTGCTCGGCCAGCTGCATGCGGTGCAGCGCGCCTATCCCGACAAGCATGTCTTCGTCGGCGAAGTCGGCTGGCCGTCCGGCGGCAAAAGCCGCGGCCGCGCCGAGCCGTCGCGCATCAATCAAGCCCTGTTCCTGCGCCGCTTCCTCAACGCCGCGGCGGCCGAACAGATCGATTACAACGTGTTCGAAGCCTTCGACCAGCCATGGAAACGCGCCATCGAATGGTCGGTGGGAACCCATTGGGGCGTGTGGGACGCCGATCGTTCGCCGAAATTCTCCATGGTCGAGCCGGTGCTCGAGATCAAGCAATGGCCGGTGATGGCGATCGCCGCCACTGCCTTGGCTTTGCTTCCGGTGATGTGGTTCCTGTTCAATTGGGGCCATCTCAAGATCAGGGGCAAAATCTTCTTCGCGGTGCTGGTGCAGCTGGCCGCCTCCTTGGTGATCTGGACCATGTCGGTGCCGGTGATCCGCGATTTCGCGCCCTCTACGGAACTGATGTATTCCGTCCTGCTGCCGGCCCAATTGATCTTGCTGGTGGTGGTGTTGATCGGCGGCTATGAGATGACCCAGCTGACCTGGGCGCGCTCGATGAAGCGGCGTTTCACCCCCGAAACGGCGCCGAAACCCACCCGCTTCCCCAAGGTTTCCCTGCATCTGCCCTGCTATAACGAGCCGCCGGAGATGCTGATCGAGACTCTGAAAAGCCTGGAGCGCCTGGATTACCCGAATTTCGAAGTGCTGGTGCTCGACAACAATACCCGCGACCCGGAGGTGTGGAAGCCGGTGCAGGCCTATTGCTCGAGCCTAGGCGAACGATTCCGCTTCTACCATCTGGGCAAGTGGCCCGGCGCCAAATCTGGCGCCCTCAACTTCGCTTTGACCCAGACCTCGCGCGACGCCGAGATCGTCGGGGTGATCGACAGCGACTATCAGGTGACGCCGGACTGGCTGACCGTATTGGTGCCCTATTTCGAGAACGAAAAGGTCGGCTGGGTGCAGGCGCCGCAGGATCACCGCGAGTGGGAGACCGATCTCTTCAAGGAATCGATCAACTGGGAATATGCCGGCTTCTTCGATATCGGCATGGTGGCGCGCAACGAGGATAATGCCATCATCCAGCACGGCACCATGACGCTCATTCGCCGGTCGGCCCTGGAAGAGACCGGCCGCTGGGCGGAATGGACCATCACCGAGGATGCCGAGTTGGGCTTGCGCCTGCTGGAGCATGGTTATGAATCGGTCTATCTCGATTATCGTTTCGGCCACGGCCTGACCCCCGACGATTTCACCGCCTATAAGAAGCAGCGTTATCGCTGGGCCTATGGCGCCTGCCAGATCCTGAAGGGGCATTGGCGTGCTCTGATCCCGTTCAAGCGCACCGGGCTGACCGCCGGCCAGAAATATCATTTCATCACCGGGTGGCTGCCCTGGTTCGCCGACGCCTTCTATCTGCTGTTCACCGTGCTCTCGGTGTTCTGGACCATGGGTCTGGTGTTCGCGCCCAGCACCTTCGACTTCCCGCTTTCGATCTTCGTGATGCCGACAGTGGGCGTGTTCATCGCCAAGCTGATCCACCATCTGTTCCTCTATTCCACCCGGGTGAAGTGCAATTGGCGCCAGCGGGTCGGCGCCGCCATCGCCGGCATGGGCCTGACCTATTCGATCGGCCGCGCCATGTGGCAGGGCGTCTTCACCAAGACCATTCCCTTCCTGCGCACGCCGAAAATGGCCAATAAGGCGGCCTGGACCCAAGGCTTCATGATGGCGCGCGACGAGACCGGACTGATGCTGAGCCAATGGGCCTGCGCCGGCCTGATCCTCGGCGCCAAAGGCTGGCATGATCTCGATGCCCGCATGTGGGCGCTGGTGCTGGTGGTGCAGTCGATGCCTTATCTGGCGGCGCTGGTCACCGCCATGGTTTCGGCGCTGCCGACCGAAGGCTTCATGGAGCGGCTGCGCCAAAAGAGCGCCATCGCCCCGACCGCGGCCGCCGAGTGAAGCCCGCTATATCGCTGGCGCTGCTGTATGGCGGCATTTTCGGGGTGTTGGGTATCCAGCTCCCGTTCTGGCCGGTCTATCTGCAAGGCAAGGGGCTGAGCGACGTCGCCATCGGCTGGCTGCTGGCGGCGCCCTATCTGGTGAAGATCATCAGCAATCCACTGGCCGGCCACTGGGTCGATGCGCGCGGCGACCGCAAGCTGCCGCTGCAATGCCTGGCCGCCTTGGCGCTGGCCTCCACCTTTTTCTTTCTGTTCAACAATGATTTCACGGTGCTGCTGATCCTGTCGCTGCTGGCCGGCGGCGCCAGCGCGGCGCTGATCCCGCTGGCCGACAATCTGACCCTGACCGCCAGCCGGGTTTTGACCCTGGATTATGGACGGGTGCGCCTTTGGGGCTCGATCAGCTTCATCGTCACCAGCTTCCTGGTCGGCGAATTGCTGACTGTGGCGCAGCCCAGCTCGATCCTGTGGTGTACGCTGCTCGGCATGGCGCTTTGCCTGATGGTCACCGTCAAAGGATTGCCGACCCTGCCGCCGACACAATCCCAACAGCAGAGCGGCAGCCTGCGGGCCCTGCTGCAAGGCGCGGATTTCCCCGTCTTCATCGCCGCCGCCAGCCTGATCCAGCTCAGCCATGTCATCTATTACGGCTTCGCCAGCCTGCATTGGCGGGGTGCCGGCCTCTCCAACGGGGTGATCGGGCTTTTGTGGGCGGAAGGGGTGATCGTCGAGGTCATGCTGTTCGCCGCCGGAAGTTGGGTGCTGCGCTTCGTGACGCCGCAACAGATGATGTTGGCCGCCGGCGCCGCCGGGGCGCTGCGCTGGACGGTGCTGGCCTTCACCACCAGTCCCTGGATGTTGGCGATTTTCCAGGGGCTACATGCGTTGACCTATGCCGCCTGCCATCTCGGCGCTATGCAGTTCATCCATCGCCAGGTGCCGCCCGCCTCCTCGGCGCGGGCACAGGGCGTCTATACCGCGGTGACCAGCGGCGTGGTGCCGGGATTGGCGATGTTGGGGTCGGGAGCGCTTTATCACGCTTTGGGCGGCCTGGCCTTTTTACCGATGGCGGTGGCCGCCGGCCTCAGCCTGCCGCTGATCTGGCGATTGCAGCTCCGCGAAAAAATCCGGGACGCCAACTATTAATCTTTTTTCCGTAAGATCTCTTACTTATTTTAGTAGGTGATCCCTTTCATTTCTTGCGCTTGAGGCACGTCGTTGCAGTCATCCTTGCGTCCATATTGGCTCCACGCCGCCTGCCTGTCCCTGGCGATCCTGACCGGGCCGGGCGCCTTTGGCGCGACCACCGCCAATCCGCCGCAAGATCCGGTGAGCGGCGAGATCCATCGCCGCCTGTCCGAGGCCGGCGAAGTGCTGAAGATCGACGGCGAAGTGCTGGACGCGGAAAATCTGCGCCGCTTCTATGAAACCAGGCTGTGGCGTCCGGCCTGGCTTTCCATGGCCGACAAGCTGCTGCCGATTCTGTCGGTCGCCGACCAGGAGGGCCTGCCGCTCTATCCGCTGCATATCAACGCCATCAATGCCCGCAAGGCTGCCACCTCGGCGCAGGGTCAGGCCGAAGCCGAGCTGCTCCTGACCGACGGGCTGCTGCGCTATGCCGACGCCATGCGCGGGCAGCGGGTCGATCCTTCGGAGATCGAGGATGACTGGTATCTGGAAATCCCCAATTTCAGCCCGGTCAGCTTCCTCAAGGATCATGTCAAAGACTTGCCGGCAGCCTTGGCCAATCTGGCCGCCCCCTATCAGGGCTATCAGGCGCTGAAGAAGGCGCTGTCCGATCTGCGCCAGATCGCCGCCGCCGGCGATTGGCCGAAGGTGACGGCAGGACCGCCCTTGAAGCCGGGCGCTTCCGATCCGCGTATCGCCGAGGTCAGAAAGCGCCTGCTGGCTACCGGCGAATTGCCGGCCGGCAGCGACGCGGTTTCGGAAAATTACGACGACACTCTGCTCGCCGCGGTGCAGCTGTTCCAGCGCCGCCACGGCCTGACCGACGATGGCGCGCTGGGCCCGCGCACCATCCGCAACCTCAATGTTTCGGCCGCCGACAGGGCGCGCCAGGTGATGGTCAATATGGAGCGCTGGCGCTGGCTGCCGCAGCGCATGGAGAACGACCATATCGTGGTCAATGTCCCCGCCGCCCAGATGGAAGTGGTGGAAAATGGCGTGGCGGTGATGGCGATGAAAGTCATCATCGGCGACGTCGATCACCCCACACCGGCGCTCAGGGCGCGCATGACCTCCCTGGTGCTGAACCCAATCTGGCGGGTCCCCGCCTCGATCGCCACCCATGAGTTCCTGCCCAAGCTGAAAAAGGATCCCGGCTATCTGATCGCCAATGATCTCGAGCTGATCTCCGACAGCTTCCCGCCGGGCAGCCCGGAAAGCCAGGGCGTCGGCATCAATTGGCACGAAATGACCAACATGCCGTGGCCGGTGCGGCAAAGGCCCGGCTCGGACAATTCGTTGGGCCGCATCAAATTCAATACGCCGAATAATGACGACATCTATCTGCACGACACGCCCAACCACAAAGCCTTCAACCGCAATGACCGGGCCTTGTCGCATGGCTGCGTGCGGGTGGAAAAGCCCGAGGATCTGGCGCTTTATGTGCTGAGGGACAAGGACTGGAACCGCGACAAGCTGGAAGACGAGCTGTCGAAGGGCACCCACACCGTCACTCTGAAACAGGGTCTGCCGGTGTGGCTGCTCTATTGGACGCTGTGGGTCGACGCCGACGGAGTGCTGCAGACCCGCGACGACATCTATGAGCGCGACGAGCATCTGGCCGCGGCACTGGCCCGCGCCAACCACTCGGCACTGCTACCCGACCATATCGCCAAGCTGGTTCCGAAAGCCGTCAATTGCGAAGGTTGTCGGGTGCCCTGACCCCGTGTTATGAAGGTTTCAAGAAAGAAGATCTGAGCTTGGGGCGGGGGATTTTCATGGCTTCACTTCTGATCGGACGGCTCGGCCAATGCTGAGCAGGCGGGGCTTTTTAATTCTCGGCGCCGCCGCAGGCAGCGCGCCCCTTCTGATCCAGAGCCCGGTGGAAGCCGCCTTGCACGGCAAGGCCGAGCGCGCTGTCTCTCTCCACAATATCCATACCGGCGAAAGCCTGAAGCTGACCTATTGGGCGGAAGGCCATTACCAGCCGGTGGCGCTGAAGCAGGTCAACCGCATCCTGCGCGATCACTATAACGGCACCGTCCACACCATGGACCCCCGCGTGATCGATCTGATCTGCGCTTTGCAGCACAAGATGCAGACCAAGAAGCCGTTCCAGGTCATTTCCGGCTATCGCTCGCCCTCGACCAATGCCTGGCTGGCCTCGCATTCCGACGGGGTGGCGCAGCACAGCCTGCATATGGAAGGCAAGGCCATCGACATCCGCCTGGAAGGCTCCAGCATCGGCAATCTCGGCAAGGCGGCGCGTTCGCTCAAGGCCGGCGGGGTGGGGCAATATCCGGATAGCGGCTTCGTCCATGTCGATGTCGGCCGCGTTCGTCACTGGTAGCTATTTCCCGAATTTAAGCGGCAATCCCAGCCAGCCGACCGGCTTGTCGAACATCAGCGGGTCGGATTTGGCGCGCTTCAGATTATACAGCACCAATTCGCCGTCGGTGGGCTGGCCGTTGAAGATGATCTTGCCCTTGGCGCGCAACAAAATGCCGTCCTGGCTGCGCCAGAAATCGCCGATGAAGGATCCCTTATCGACCCGATAGCGGATGGCGGTCTCGTTCCCCACCTTCTCCACTCCGGCCTCGCGGCCGCGCAGCACCTCATTGCCGAGCCCGCCCAGCATGCTCGACATGAAGGAGAAATTGGCCGACATGTACCAGCGCTTTTCCGGCCACAGCATCATCGCTTCATCGAGATCGCGGCGCAGCAGCAGCACTTCCTGGGCGCCGCCATTGGTGAATTCCCAGCGCTCGCGGTGCGGCATATGCAGGATGTGCCCATCAAACACCTGCCGGCCCGACACCAGCTGATAGTCGGCTTCATAGTCGGTTTTGGCGTCGACCAGATCGAGAGCGTTCATGGCGATGGTCATCTGCGCCATAACCGGCGCGGACGCGATCATCGCCGCCAAAGCCACCAGGACAAACCGCATCACCCTTGCGCCATCAACTTTTCCAGCAACGCCTTGACTTCGGGACCATCCCAAGCCGCCTCACCTTCAATTCGCGCCACTTCCTGGCCTTGGCGATCCAATATCAAAGTGGTGGGCAGGCCGCGCAGATGCAATGCCTTGACGCTGTCGCTGGCGGGATCGAGATAAACCGCTAAGCTCTTGATGGAATTATCTTTATAGAATCTATCAACCGCCTCCTTACCGGCCAGATCGACGGAAAGAGGCAATACCACCAAATTGTCACCGCCCATCGCCGCTTGCAGGCGGTCCAGACGGGGAAATTCCTTGCGGCAAGGACCGCACCAGGTGGCCCAGACATCGAGCACCACCAGCTTGCCCTTGAAATCGGCCAGGGTCAGGGCCTTGCCGTCGCCATCGGTGAAGCCGATCGCCGGCACCGATTTGGGCGGACCGGCTTCGAGCCTGGATTCGAGCGCAAGCGGCGGAGCATCCGGCAGGGTGAGGCGGTAGGCGGCGAGAGCCAGGATCAGACCGACGGTCAAAAGCAGCCAGCCGCCGATTTTCGAGGAGAGAAATTTCATGCGGCGAAAATAGCCTCTGCCCTACTGAATGATAAGCACATTATTGCCGCGGAACAGGCGTGCGGTGGGAGGCGGCTGCGCCTCGGAAAAGCCCTTCAGCAAAGTCACGGCGGCGCTGGGAAAATCACCGCCAAGCCGCGCCGAGGCTTCCAGGGGATAATCGTAAGCCGATTGCCAAACCAGCGACCAACCCGCTTGCGCCGCCCAATCCTGCAAGACCGCCCGCAATGTGCGCCCGGTCTCGGCCGTCCATGCGGGCTGCTCGGCCGGCGGCGCCGCAGCTGCGCTGCTCTGGCGGCGCAAGCTCAGCAAAAGATAGTTTCCTTCGAATGGCACCGCGCCATCCTCTTCGTGCTCAGCCGCCATGCCTTGCGCTGCGAGAACTTGATCGAGCACCGTGCGCCTTGCAATGATAAGGCGCTTCCATCTTGGATCCGCGTCTCTCGGCGCCAGCATCACCAGCCGACCGCCTGGCGCCGCGCCGAGTCTGGCCTTCAATTCGGACAGGGCGCCGGAATAATCCTGGGACAGTCGGTTGGCATTGGCATCGAAGCAAATGATTTGCTCCTCCTCGCCCGCGGCGGCAAAAGCCACGAGCCACAGAGCAAGGAGCATCGCCCGCATCATCCACCCCCCGTCATCCGCTTTACGCAGACGACGCGCGATCCGTTGCGCAAGGTGAAATCCCCCACCGCTTCCGCCACCAAAATCGAGCCGCGCGGGCCGGTGGTGCGGGAATTGACCGCCACATCGACGCCATCGACCAACTGATGCACCACCGGCCGCGCCACGGTGTCGGCCTTATCGCCGAAATCGAAATAGGTGAAGAGGCCGTCTTCGAAAACCCTTTGCGGAGCGATCTCGGAATCGCCCGGCTTGTTGGCGAACATCTTCATGTCGAAGCGGATATCTTCCGGCCGGCGCACGATCTTGCGGATATAGTCGGGAACCGCGCGCGGCGCCGGACTTCGCGCCGCGATCGCTTCCTCGAACTCGGCCTCGTCCGACTCCGGCTGCGGCGCATCGACATAGACCGCAAGATCGGTCACTTGCCCGGTATTCCATGCCTCGGCGCGCAAATAGAAGCTGTACAGATTGCCGCTGCCGCCGAGCAGGGTCAGGTTGCTGTCGGCGCCGGCATTGCGCGAGCGGACGGCGACCACATTGGGCTTCACCTTCTTGACCTCGAACACCACCGGATCACCGACATAGTAGTCGGTCACTTTTTCCCAATTCGGCAACATCAGGGTAGTGACCATGAAATCCCTGGTGCGCACCGCCATGACGAAGTCGGCCTGCCACATATACCGCACGACACCGGGGGCGCTCTGGCCGCTGGCAGGCGCCGGCCGGTCCCAGCTGCGTTGCAGGCTGCCGAGCGGCAAGGCTGGACTGCGCTCCATGGTGGGAAACTCGCCCCGGCTTTGCTGATCGATTGCCTGTTCGGTACTGTTCAGCAAAGGGGCGGGAATCGCCGCCGGCGCCGAAGCGGCGTCTGGAAGCGCCGGCAAGGCGGGGGCCTGCTTGACCGCGCGGCCATTGCTGAATTGGTGCAGCGGCGCCGGATCCTGCGCCGCTCCCCATCCGCCCAGCGCCAGACCTAGGACCAAGACCAAGCCTGCAGGCCTCATCGCTCGGCCACCGCCGCATAGTCGCTGACGATGAAACCCAACGGGTTCATATAGCGGTCCTCCCAACTGACCTCGCGGGGCACATAGGAGACGGTCAGTGACGCCACCCAATGGTCCGGGCCAGAACGTTCGACGCCACCAGCCATGTCGTGGGTGGAGAACGCGACCTGCCAATAGCCTTCGGCGATCTTGCTGACCCGGTGGATTTCGACGCTGCGTACCAGCCGCGACTGTCGCAGGGCGTCGAAGCGCGGCGCCGTCTCGGCGACGAAGCGGGTATATTCCTCGGGCGAAGAACGATGCGCCACCAGCCCCTGCCCGCCCCAACGCCGGCGCATCTCAGCTTCGTCGAGAACCACCTCGTGACGCGACAACACATAATCGCGCACCAGCATTTCCGTCATCAGCTCGAAGCCTGAACTGCCACGCTGAAACGGCTCGATTCTGACGATCTGTTCGCCGCGATCCTTGAATGTGAGCAGCATAGGCTCGACCCGCACCAGCGGCGACAAGGCGCCGATCGCCACCCCCAGCACCACATTGAGACAGAGGCTAAGGAACATCCCGATGGCGAAGGCCCGCGCAATCCATAGATAGCGCCGCCCCTCGAGCGCCGGTACATGCCGCTCGGCCGGATAAAGCCCCAACCGGTCACCCGCGGAAGCGAGGGGCGCGGCCCCCGCAGGCCGAACCGGCGTTTTACGCCGCAGTGCCGAAAGAATCATCCGGTCAGCACCCAGGCCGTAAAATCTTGCGGAATCTCGTCGCAGGCGCAGGGGCTTTGCTTGAGAGAATCGCGATCGGTGCCAATGCCGATCGGTTCCGGCGTGAATATGCTGCCGCACCCCGACAAGCCCACCAATAGAAGCAAGAATGCGAAGCGCAGCCGGCCCATCCGTTCCTCCTAATGCTGTGAGGCCTGTTGCAGCGAGGACGCCAACAGAGCCTGGATCGACGTCAATTCCGCCAAGATCGCCAAGCAGACGGCGCTATTGGCTTGCATGTCCGCGCGGGCATCGCCGGCCGAATTCGCCTGTGCCGCCAATTGCTGGGCGCGACCGGACGCCAAGGTCAGATCCTGATGGGTTTGCAATGCCAGGGCAAAGCCAGCCACGGCCGCTTGCTGGCGCGTCGATCCAGATTGAGGTGGCGGCGGCAGAGATAAAGAGGTGAACCCCGTCAAGCTTGGGGCGCCGCGAGGACCGGCGCCGCCCAATCCGGTCGCCAGCTTGGTCATCTGCAGCCCCATTTCAATTGTTGTCGAAAAGGCGAGCGACAATTGCGCAGCCTGTTCCGCCATCCGCGCGATCTCGGTGGGATCCCAAATCACGTCCTGTGCCCGGCACTGGCCCGAAATCAGCATGACGAACAGGCAGGGCACCGCTCCGCGCTTCACGATCATGGCCTGGCGCTGGTGATGTCGAAACCGACACCGTCGCTGATTTCGCCAAGGCGATGGTCAAGTGCGGCGATCGCACTGACTGCCGACCCAGCCAATGCCTGCCAATAACGGCTCTGCTTGTCGGCGGCGAGCCAAGCCGCCATCGCCTGTTGCAGATTGCCCGAATCCGGCTGTCCCGCCAGAATCGCCGTCGACACCTGCGCCGCAGCGGTGGCGGACATCTGGTCCTTTACGCCACTGTCCTGCCAATTGCTGGCATCGAGATTGCGCAGCAGAGACTGGACGGAGGAAAGCGATCCGGCGTCACCGAGCCCCGCCGCTTGCAGGCTGGTTTGCAAATCCTTTCCCGCGGTGGCGGCAAAATTCTGCGTCATCTGCGCCGCGGCCACGGTGTCTTGCAGTGCGGAATAGCTGGAGAGCAAGGATCGCGCGGCGGCCTGCATCGCGGGCAGCGTTGCGGCCGCGAGGTTGCTCGCCGTCGGTTGCGGCGCGACCGAAGGAGCCGAATCGCCAGGCGCCGATGGAGCGGCCGCTGGCGATGCGGTCTCCGAATAGCGCTCTGCCGCGCCGCTGGCGGTTAAGGAACCGGCCATGGCGAACAATTTTCCCAAGGCTGCCACGTCGCCAAGCATGGCAAGGCGCGCCGCGCTGGACGAGCTCGAATCGGTGCGCAGTGCCACCGACTGACCGGCCGAGGCGGCGGCCGGCGCCGCATTGGCCGGGACGCCAGGCAGCGAGGCGATGTGTTGCATTCCGAGGGCCAGCGCGGCCACCTGTTCGCTGCCGCTGACGGCGGCGCGCATCTGGCGCAATGCGGCCGTCCTGCTGCTGCTGACGAGGATTCCGGGATCGGTGAACATCGATTGCTTCACCGACTGCATCGCCAAGGCCGGAGCCATCGCCAATCCCGCCGGGATGTCGGACAGGGTGCGCATCGCCGTGGCGATCACGGCTGCGGCGCTGTCGACCAGCGCGCCGGCAGCTCCGACGGTCTGCTGCAGCTGACGTGCGGTACCGACGGTCTGCCGTTCCAGCGCCACCATCTGTTGCAAGGCGGTCACCGCCCCGGAGAGATTGGGTAGTCTGGACACATCGCCAATCGGACAAGGCGATGGGCAGCAGGGCGGCTCGACCGGGTGAACCAAGCAGGTCAGCAATTGGCCGGCCGAGGGCGCCGCGACGGCCATCAGGAAAAACAAGACACTGAGCCTGAGCGCACCCATGTCACTGGCTCCCGTTTGCGGCAGCGGCAGGTGGCGTGGCGATATCGGTTTGCACCAATTGATCGCTACTTTGCACCGCGAGAGTCGCGGCCAACAATGCCTGGATCTCCGCCAACTCGTCATGGATCGCCAACATAACGGCGGTATTGGCGGCGATGTCGTCGCGCAGGCTGTTGGCGGAACCGACCTGGCCGGCCAAAGACTGCGCCCTGGACGCCATCGCCGCTATTTGCTGGCGGGCGGTGAGCGCCAGGGCGTAACCGTCGGCCGCGGCCTCACCGGCTATCTTTCGCCGAGCTTGCCGGCCGCTATAGATGGCGCTGGCGCTGTCGGTGGGTTTGTTGGTCAGCGTCTGGGTCACCCATTGCTGGGTATTGACGAAATTCGACAGGTCCGGCGCCAAACCATTGCCGAGCGATGCGGTGAATTGGGCGGCGAATTGGGTAAGGCCGCTTTGGGTCAGGGTCTGCTGCAAGATCACTTTGGGATTCCCTGCCTGGCCGATGGCGTTGGCCAAATTCTGCGCGGTCTGCATCAGGGATTTGAGCTGCTGCAGCTGTTGCTGCAGCGCCGCCAGGTTTTGCTGCGCGGCGGCGATGGCCGAGCTGTCGATCACCGGCACCCCCTGTGCGAAGGCCGCGAGCGGCGCCGATACCAGCAAGATGCCGACGAACATACAATGTCTAGCGTGCGGCAAGATAATGCTCCACCCAGTCGGGGCCGAAACGGCGTTGCAATTCTCCGGCAAGGGAAACCGAGTCGCGGCCGGACGCGAAGACGCGCAGTGTCGGCCCCAGCGGCGACAGATCGGTGTCGAGCACCACCGATTCTCCGCCTGCGCGCTTGACCAGCACCGAACGCGGCAGGCGCCGCGACAATGGCAGGGACCCCTTGATATAGGCCCATTCGGAATCGGTGAGCGACCAGTCGGCATAGTCTTCCGCCTTGGCCTGCGGGTTTGGGAAGAAAAACATGGTCTGGCACTGGCCGCGGATCGCTTCGCTCATGCCCGCCTGGGCGATGGCTTCCGGCCGTTGGAAGGCGGAAATCACCGCGGCGCCGCGTTTGCGATATTCCTGCAACATGGTCAGGTAATAGGTGCGGAACTGCGGGTTGCGCAGCATCGGCTCGGTCTCGTCGATGAAGATGAAGGCGGGCGCGTTGGCCTCGCCGATGGTGGCCTGGATGCGATGCATCAGGTAGGACAAGGTCGCCTGAGTAAGAAGCTCGTCCTTGAAGATATCGGTCATGTCAAAGCTCACCAGCCGCGAGCCGCGCATGTCGAGAGTGTCTTGCCGCGCGTTGAACATGGCGCCATAGGCCGCCGGATCCACCCATTTCTGTAATTGACGCTTCAGCGGCAGGGCATTGCTGAAACAAGGTTCGAACAACACCGCCAGGGAACGCTCGGAGACCGGCACTCGGCTGTCGAACAGGGATTGTATCGCCAGGGCGATTTCTTCGAGCGAGTCGGCATCCTCGCAGCCGCTGATCGCTCGCAGCCATAGCCTCAGGAAAGAGCGGTTCTCGGATGTGTCGGCGCACTGGAAGGGGTTCAACCCGCAAGATGTCTGTGACGATCCGCCGGTAGTCAGATTGATATAGCTGCCGCCGATAGCGGTGGTGAAGACATAGGCGCCTTGATAGCGGTCGAAGATGTAGGCGCGCAATTTCGGATGGCGTAAAGCCATTCCGGCCAGGAAGCTCATCAATGTGGTTTTGCCGCTGCCGGTCGGACCGATGCAGACGGCGTGGGCGACGGCGTCCTTTTCCGCACTGACATGCAGCTGGAAGGCGTAACTGGTGCCGCCAAGCGTCCGAAACATGGCGAGCGCTCCTTCGCCCCAATCGCACGAGGATTGGCCGGCCGGTGCGCGATCAAAAGTCATGTGGCAAGCGATGTTCGAGGAGAAGAAGCGATAGCTGCGCGGCCACGGCTGATAGCCGGGAAATTGCGAGAACCAACTGGCCTGCGCCGCCGCCCCTTCGCGCACCGAAGCAGCCCCATAAGCCGCGCAAATCTTGCGCACTTCGCCGTCCAATTTCGCCAGCTGCTGCGGTTCGTCGGCAATCAGGAATAGGGTCAGGGCGTAGTTGGCCAAAGAGGCGCGATTTTCGTCGAGCCCCTCGATGATCTCCATCGCCGCGTCATATTGCTCGGAGGCGGCGGCGCTGAAGCGCGTCACCATGCTCATGCGGTTTTCCTGAGCGATCTTGAGGGCGGCCATGGCCTTGCTCCATGGCTCCACCACATTGAGCAGGATGAATTCGCATTCCAGCCCTCCGAGATCGGCCACCATCTGCTCGTCGACATGATCCCCGAAGCGCCGCATGCCGATCGCCGCCATGTATTTTTCCTGGTCGCCGCGGCGAAAACAGATGATCCCCTGTTCACCGGTGAATTCGACCAGATCGGTGGCAATCAGTTCAGCTATTTCACTGCGCGCCCCCGATGGGCGCGGCCGAGTCAGAGGACTGGCGAGAAACCCCCAGAAAGCGAGCAGATGGGCGTCATCGGCGCCGCCATCGGTCATCAGCCGCGGCTTGTAGGGAGCCAGCAATTGCAGGCTGGTTTCGCCGGCCTCGCGCAGCCGGTCGCGCGCGGTCCGGCCTTTACCGGAATGTGAAAGGACGAGGATCTGGCGATGGCGGAAAGAGGCGGAGAAGGAGGCGTTCCAATTGTGCGCCATTTGGCCGAGCAGCGGCTGGTCGAAGCTCTCCTCGCGACCATCCATTCCGCGCTCGCGGATCAGCATGGAGCGGATGGTGATGCCCGCCTCGGCCATGGCATCGAGCCAATTCTTGCGCAGGCGAAAAAGCCCGTCCCGCTCGGCGACGCTGAGAAAGGTGATGTCCCGCCCCTCCACCACCAGACAGCGCACCAGCGTCCCGTCGCGGCAGGTCAAGGTGCTGCCATCGCCGAGCAGCCGGTCGAAGGGAAGATGATCCGCCAATCTGGTGTCGCGCGGCGGCGGCAGCACCCAGCGTGCCACGGCCGGCACCGACAAGGCGGTAAAGGCGCCGCCGCCGACGATCATGCCGGCGAGATCAGCCGCCATCCGCAACGGCGTCGGCCGCTGAGTCAGCAGGACGCTGGCCATATCCGCCATCATCGTGCCGTCAGGGCACATATTTATTGCCTCGCGCCATGAGCAGATTGACGGTCTTGCGCCGGCTCACCATCCAGGCGCTGATCAATCCGGACAGATGCGGATCGCGGGCCGCATAACCGGCAATCAGCGCATGGCCGACCAGAGTGGTGGCGAAAAAAGGCAGCGGATTGACGTTGAACCCCATGATGCCGAACAACATGGCGGTGATGTTGACAAGGACATTGCCGGCCGCCGGCAGCAAAGGCGCCCAGAAGATCTGCGGCGGCTCGGCCACGACGCGGAGAACCAGGCTGCGCATCAGCCACCCGTCGACGGAGCGGTGAGACCGAAATAGCTGATGATCTGACTGACGAAAGCGATCAGCGCCAGGCCGCCGAGCAGACTGACCGCCCAGGTCCATTTGAAATGGCCGAAGAAAGCCGATGCCGCCAGCCCGAGAACGCCAAGCGCCCCCACCACCATCAGGATGTTGCGGACATTGGTGAAGATGTCGCTGGTTTTGGATTGGACCGAGCTGAATACGTTGGAACCGGTCGTCTGCGCGAGGCCGGGATCGGCGGCGAACAGCACGACCATTGCGATCGGGACCATCAAGAGCAATGAGCGATTGACCATGACACAATCCTTGATGTGGCGATGTTTCCTTTATATCCATTTTGGAAACTTTCGTCCACATCAAACTCTCGTATAGGAGCGAGGATTGCGCAGTGCGACGAGCACAATCTCTTGACGAAATCGACGCCAGGAGAGAAGCTTAGGACAATGCTTCGCAAAGTTCGTCGCGACAAGAACGCATGAATGCGGGCAGCGCCCCTTATGGAAATTTTCGTATCATCATGACCCGTGGCAATGGCTCGACTATGAACTCCGCCGATACGCCCAACCGCATCCGCGAGTGGCGCTCGCGCCGCCGCATGTCCCTGGCGGAGCTGGGCGAGACCGTGGGCTTGAGCCGCTCCGAGATCAGCAAGCTGGAAAATGGCAGCCGCCGCGTCCGCGCCGATCATCTGGTGGCGCTGGCCAAGGCGCTGAAGGTGCCGCCGGAAGAGCTGATGGACAAGGACACCGTGCGCGACATGCTGGGCGAGTTGCCGCCGCCCACGCCGACTCCGGGTCCTTCGCTGCCGATTTTGCAGGCCAGGCGGGACGGCGCCCGTATCGTGATTCCGCCGCAGGAGCCCACCGCCCTGTCCCAGCCGGCGCCGCCGCAGCTGGCGCATGTGCCGGGCGCTTACGCCTTCTATATGCCCGATACCAGTTTCGAGCCAAGGGTGCCGGTCGGCGCCCTTCTGTTCATCAACACCATCCTGCCGCCGCGTGCCGGCGATCTGGCGGTGATTACGCTGGAAGGCGGCGATCCCTTCCTGGCTTGGGTCGAACGTGAGAACGACCATCTGCTGGCCTATGCCGGCAAGGACATCCAGCCGCATAATTTGGCGGCTGGAATCGCCCGTGCGCATCGCGTCGCCGGCCTCTGGTTCCCCTGACACCGGTCGCAACCGAGTATTTCACCGACCTGTCCGCTTCCGGTTTGGCAGAGCCCGGGGAGTCATGCATTATTTTCCCTAAATCACCGCATCATCATGCCGGGAGACATGTATGAACGCCTCCGTCCGACGACTTCCGCTGATGGCGCTTGCCCTGATTTTGGCTGGCGGCGTAGCGGGAGGAACCGCCGCCCGGGCCGGAACCGTGCTGAGCGCCGATAACCCGTTCGCCCACCCTTCCCCCCTGCCTTTCGGCGCGGAGCCGATGGATAAGATCAAGGACAGCGATTTCGAGGCCGCCATCGAAGTCGGCATGGCGCAAGAAATGGTCGAAATCGACGCCATCGCCGAAAATCACGAGGAGCCCACCTTCGAGAACACCATCGTCGCGCTCGACCGCGCCGGGGTCCTGTTGGGCAGGGTGAAGGAGCTGTTCGAGCAGATGGTCAGCGCCAATACCAACGAGACGCTGGACCGGATCAACGAAGCGGAGCAGCCGAAGCTGCAGGCGCATGCCGATTCCATTCTGCTGAATGCCAAGCTGTTCGGCCGCATCCGCCGCCTTTACGACCATCGCGACGAGCTCGGCCTCGACGACAAGCAGAAATATCTGCTCGGCTGGCAGTATCGCCGCTTCGTGCATGCCGGCGCTTTGCTCGGCCAGCAGCGCAAGAACGATCTCGCCGCACTTAATGAACGGATCGCCAAGCTGCAAAATGAATATCGAGTGCGTTTGCAGGCCGCCACCAATGACGCCGCGGTGCTGGTGAACAGCAAGGCCGAACTGGACGGCCTGTCCGAAGCCGAGATCGCCGCCGCCGCCGATGCCGCCAAGAAGCGTGGCCATGACGGCAAATTTCTGCTGGTGCTGGCCAACACCACCCAGCAGCCGCTGCTGGAATCGCTGAAGAACAGGTCACTGCGCCAGAAGCTGCTCGACGCGTCAGAGACGCGCGGCGAGCATCCCGGCGACCATGACGTGCGCGACCTGGTCAGCCAGCTGGCGCAGCTGCGCGCCGCCAAGGCACAGCTTTTGAACTACCCCAATTTCGCCGCCTATACCGAGGCGGAGCAAATGGCCAAGGGTCCAGACGCCGCCAGAAAGCTGCTGTTGAACATGGTTCCGCAGGCCCTGAAAAAGGCCAAGGCGGAAGAAGCCGAGCTGCAAGCCATGATCGATCAGCAGGGCGGCGGCTTCAAGCTGGGGCCGGCTGATTGGGCTTTCTATGCCGAACAGGTGCGCAAGTCGAAATATGACGTCGACGTCAATGAGGTGAAGCAATATTTCGAGCTGAACCGGGTGTTGCAGGACGGGGTGTTCTTCGCCGCCAACAAGATGTACGGCCTGACCTTCAAGGAACGTCACGACATTCCGACCTATCATCCGGACATGCGGGTGTTCGAAGTGTTCGACGCCGATGGCAGTTCGCTGGCATTGTTCATGTTCGATCCCTATGCCCGCCCCAATAAGAATGGCGGAGCGTGGGAGCAGGTCTTGAACACGCCGTCCGGCATGGACCGGCGCAAGCCGATCATCGTCAACAGCCTCAATTTCACCAAGCCGGCCGAGGGCCAGCCGGCCTTGCTCAGCTTCGACGATGTCGGCGGCGTATTCCACGAATTCGGCCATGCGCTCTATTCCATGTTCTCGGTGCAATATTACCCGTCGCAGAATGGCGACAACGTGCCGCGGGACGCCATCGAGTTCCCGTCACAATTCAACGAGCATTGGGCTTTGGAGCCCGTGGTGCTGGCCAATTACGCCAAGCATCACGTCACCGGGGCGCCGATGCCGCAGGCCTTGGCCGACAAGATCAGGAAGGCCCGCAATTACGGCCAGGGTTACGCCACCACCGAAGCGGTGGCCGCCGCCCTGCTCGACCTCGAATGGCACAGCCTGCCGGCCAGTGCGCCCAAGCAGGTCGATGTCGACGCCTTCGAGACGGCGGCGCTGCGCAAAGACGGGGTGGAAGTGAACGAGGTGCCGCCCCGCTATCGTTCGCCCTATTTCGCCCATATCTGGGAAGGCGACTATGCCGCCAATTACTACAGCTATATGTGGGGCGAGATCCTGGATGACGACGCCTATGAATGGTTCGTCGAAAATGGCGGCATGACCCGCTCCAACGGCCAGAAATTCCGCGACAAGGTGTTCAGCTCCGGCTGCACCAACGATCTGATGGCGATCTATCGCGCCTTCCGCGGACGGGAGCCGAGCGCGGACGCGATCAAGCGGGAAAGAGGGTTGGAGTGAGACCCCCGCCCGCTGTCGCGGGCGGGAACATTAGCTCAACTCGCTGATCAGCTGATCCACCGTCACCAAAGCCTTGGGAAAATCATAAGCTTCGGTGAGATCCAGCAGCGCGCGGCCGAG
>Ga0213872_10000790_pt1 | contig 23116 bp, 21 predicted proteins | sample VelepicomBERX_R2_FD_160071 | JGI IMG/M metagenome (GOLD analysis project Ga0213872, IMG submission 160071) | Rhizosphere microbial communities from Vellozia epidendroides in rupestrian grasslands, the National Park of Serra do Cipo, Brazil - RX_R2 | ecosystem: Host-associated > Plants > Roots >...
CATTTGACAGTCGTCACAAAATGACGAATGTCATAGCGGGATGGGAATGAGGGCCCTGATCGTTGATAAGAGCGGAAAAAGCCGGAAAGGTGATGCGGCTCGCAGTCGTGCTGGGCTGCCTGCTCGTCCCGCTGAGCGTCGGCGCGACCTCGCCCAAAGACATCAAGATCGGCATCCATGTCTTGGAATTCGTCACCAATACACCGCCGGGACGGGCGGGCCTTGGAGTCGTCTATGATTCCCGGATCCGCGATTCCTATGACGACGCCCAGCAGATCTTCGAAGCCCTTACCGCGCCCGGCCAGCGTTTGCCTGATGGGTTGAAACCCGCCCTCGTCGATATACGCGATCTTGACGATGTGACAGGCCTGCGCGCGCTCATCGTCGCCGACCACATGAAAGCCTTCTACGACCAGCTGGCCGATTATGGCCGGCACCGTCACACGCTGGTGCTGTCATCCGACCTCGATTGCGTTCACGCCGGAAAATGTACGGTCGGCATCGCCAGCGCACCGCGCGTGGAGGTCATCCTCGGCACCCAGCTGGCTCAGGCCAGCGGAATTCAGTTCTCCGAAGCCTTCCGCATGATGGTCACGGAGTATTGAGTTGAACACTCCAATCATCGAAACACCGCGGAAATCAACGGAATGCAGCGAGCCGACGCCATATTTTTTTCGTTCGCCACAAAGTGACGAATGTCATACTTTGCAGAAATCGACAGAATTATTCAAATATCCTCTGCCCGCTCCTTTACCTGAATCAATGAATACTGTAGGAGCAATTATCATGCTCTTAACAGCAGCGATACCCGGGCTATAGAACTGATCATGGCATTTCGTGGATACCGGTATCTGAAGGGCGGTCGGCGCGGAGCGATTCTGTTCTGCTGCCTGCTGGCATCCGCGTCGGCGCGCGGCCAATCGCTCGATTACGGGCGGCTGGAGACCCTGTTCGGCGAGCCCGTGACCATGAGCGCCACCGGCAAGCCCGAACGCCTGTCGGACACGCCGGCGACCATGGACATCATCACTCAGGACGATATCAAACGGTCGGGCGCCCGCGACCTCGCGACTTTGCTGCGCCTGGTGCCGGGGATCCCAACCTATCGGGGCTTCAACGGCAATGGCGCTTTCTCGATCGGCGCGATTCTGCTCAATGGCCGCGAGGTCTATTTGTCGGCCTTCAATCAGACCTTCCTCAATTCGCTGCCGGTCGAGCTCGAGGAGATCCGCCAGATCGAGGTGGTGCGCGGCCCGCAGAGCGCGCTTTACGGCTTCGCCAGCGCCGACGGGGTGATCAACATCATCACCTTCGATCCGGCTCAGGATACGATCAACTATGTCCGGGGCCGCGGCGGCAATGGCGCGCTGCGCGAGGCGGCCGGCAGCCTGACCATCAATCCTGCCGACGGCGTAGGGGTGCGCCTGACCGCGGCGCAGGATCATCGGCACGAAGACGATCTCACCCCGCCGACCACGATGCGGATAGCGCCCGAAAATCAGGAGCGCCGCAGTTTCGACGCGCAAGTCTCGGCCAACCTGGCCGACGGAGGCCACGCCGGTTTCGAAGTGGCGCACAGCGATGTCTCGGTGACCACAACCGTCCCGCAAGCCACGCTGGGACTCAATGCGCGCTTCCTCGACGACGCCGTCAAGGCCGACTACACCACCGACACCGGGATCGGACGGATCGGCGCGCTGGTTTCCTACACGGCTTTGAGCGTGCCTGAGGCCGCTACCTATCTCAATGGCTACGTCAATCTGCACGACCATACGTCCGACGGGCGGCTCAACGATCTCGTAAAATTGTCGCCCGACGACAGTGTGCGCGCCGAACTTGAGATCAGGCAGGAATCCGTCCATTCCGCCGTCTCGCCCCAGCCGGTCAATACGTTCGTCTTTGCCGGTTCTGGCATGTGGGATCACCGTTTCGGCAGTTCGCTATCGATGGTCAACGCCATCCGCTATTCCCTTGGCGACATCTCGCAGACCGGCCCCGGCCTGCTCGGCGGCGACTACCGCCATCGTCTGGAAGGTGTCGGCAACGATTCCTCGCTGATCTGGAAAATCGATGGCGAGGAGAGCTTCCGCGCCACCTTCGCCCGCGGCCTCTCTTTGCCGTCGCAACTCGGCTTTGCCCAGCTCGGCCTCGCCGCGGGCAATCCGAAGGGCGCGTCGCTGGCGTCCGGTTCACCGCTCAATCCCTGGACCTCGACCGAGGATCGGCTCACCTACGATCGTCAGTTCCGCGACTGGGGCGTTTGGACGCGCCTCAGCCTGTTCCGCCAGCAAAGCGAAGACTTGCAGGCGCTGCAGCCCCTCCAGCTTTTGGCCAGCACGCTATCCTGCGCAAACCCGACCCCCCGCATCCTGGCGACCTGCCGGGCGCTCACCTCGGGGACTGCTTTGTCGGGCTTGGAACAGGGGCTGGAGTTCGAAATCGAGCATAAGAGCAAGACGGGCCTGACCTGGGGCTTCAACTATGCGATCGAAAAGCTGCGGCCGCACGCCACCGCCCCCTCCGAGATCGTCCTGCCCGGGATCGGCCGCGAGGAAACAGTGCAGAAGGCCAACGCCCATGTCGGTTATGGTTGGGGCGATTGGAGCGCCGATCTGCGTGCGCTCTATACCAGTCCCACGCCGACCTTGACGCTCGACACACTGTCGCGCACACCGCATGTGGCTGTCGAAATGGATCAGAATATCTGGCAGCTCTCGCCGCGCATCGGCTGGCAAGTCTCCGATTTCGCCACCATCGAAGCCTCCGCAGAGAATCTCTGGCCCTATCGCCTCAATGCGCTGCAAAGGATCGACAGCAGCTATTTCCTGACTTTGCGGGTCAACTATTGAACGCGATCGGGACACTAGCGTCCCCAAATGGGGACTGTTGAACTCTTGGTTTTTCGATATCAAGGCGAAATACCCCTTTGTGTGGCAGGTGATTTTTGAGAGCCCGTGGCATCACCAGGGTAGTGATTTCGATCATCGCGCTTTTCGGCTCCGCTGCCGCGGCCTTTGCCGCGTCCGTGGTCGTTCAGGCCTGGACCGAGCCCAAGGGGAGCAGGCTGTTCGACGACAATCCCATCCTCCAAACGGTGCGCACCAAAGGAACGCTCGACTCGGCAAGCGGCGCCGGCAGTTCCGGCTCGGCGGACTCGCCAAGCGGCGGATCTGTCGCCGCCGGGCCGATCCCGCCGGGAACGCAGAGCCAAGGACACGAAACGGCTCCCCCGCCGAAATTTGACAAGGACTTGCTTCCCCCTCGCGCATTGCCGGACACCTTGCTCACGGCATCCGGCCCGCCGCCCGCCGCGGGTGCGGCCGGACCGCATGCCGGAGGAACCAAGGGGGGAGACAATACATCCTCTCATAACGCCGCCGACCGGGACTCATCGGCCAATCATGCGAGCTCGCCCTCCTCCTCGCCATCTTCGAGCCGCAGCAGCGCCGGCGACAGCGGAGACTTTGTCAATTCGCCGGTCTTGTCTCTGGCCAGTCCCGCCTATACGCCAGGATATGAGTCCGGCGTCTACGCGCCCAGCGGGATCTCAACCTTTTCAGCCACGCCAAGCGGCTCCACCAGCCCTACCGGAGGCACTGCGGCGGCGCCGCACACGGACCCGGGCAAAGGCCCGGTTACGAACGCCAGTTCCGGCCCGCCCCCCGAAATCTCCGGTTCCGGCGGTAACCCGAGCGGTTCCGGCAGATCCGCTTCGCTGTCCTCGTCATCGGGCAGCATTTCCTCCTTGCCTCCCGAGCCCCCTTCGCTGGTTCTGCCCGGCGGCACCTCGGATACACCCGGTGATCCCCCGCCCGGCGCGGAGGATCCGCACAAGCGGGCCGTCGAGGTGCCGGAGCCTGCAGGGCTGCCCCTGCTGGGCGCGGGCCTTGCCACGATGCTGGCGCTGGGGCGCCGGACGAAGAGGCGCCGCGACGTCGCTTGATTCTGCCTTTTTCCCCCGTGTAGGCCGCTCAGCTTTTGAGAAATACAGGCGAGCGGCTTGACCTCCGGTTCCAGCGGTTCCATGCTGCCGCGATTCTTAGGGAACCGGGCTCATGTCATTTACGCTCATCGATAATTACGACAGCTTCACCTACAACCTGTTTCACTATCTCGGTGAACTCGGGGCAGAGGTCGAAGTGTGGCGTAACGACGCGATCAGCGCCGCGGAAGTCCTGGCCCGCAATCCGCGTGGCATCGTGCTCTCGCCCGGCCCCTGCACGCCGAACGAAGCCGGCATCTGTCTCGATGTGATCAAGCTGGCGGCCGAGCGCCGCGTGCCGCTGCTCGGCGTCTGTCTCGGCCATCAGGCGATCGGTCAGGCGTTCGGAGGATCGGTCGTGCGCGCCCCGGTCCCGGTGCATGGCAAGACCAGCCCGGTCCATCATACCGGCGCCGGCCTGTTCGCCGGCCTGCCTACGCCCTACCTCGCCACGCGCTATCATTCGCTGATCGTCGAGCGCGTCAACCTGCCCGCATGCCTTGAGGCCACGGCCTGGACCGATGACGGTCTGATCATGGGTCTCGCCCACAAGGAACTGCCGATCGCCGGCGTGCAATTCCACCCGGAAAGCATCGCCTCCGAGCATGGCCACGCGCTGTTGCGCAATTTCCTCAATCTCGCCGACCGCCATTCCGGGGCCAAGGCGGCGTGATGCCTCCGGCGTCGATGAAGCCCTTGCTGGCCCGCCTCGCCGGCGGCGCCCCGCTGGAGCGCGCCGATGCCGAAGCCGCCTTCGAAATCATCATGAGCGGCCAGGCGACGCCGGCCCAGATCGGCGCGTTTTTGATGGGTCTCCGGCTCCGTGGCGAAACGGTCGAGGAGATCGCCGCCGCCGCCCGCGTGATCCGCGCCAAGGCGCACACCGTCCAGGCTCCGGCGGGTGCCATCGACACCTGCGGCACCGGCGGGGACTCCAGCGGCACCTATAACATCTCCACCGCCGTGGCTATCGTCACCGCCGCCTGCGGGGTCCCGGTGGCCAAGCATGGCAACCGCGCGGTTTCCTCGAAATCGGGGTCGGCCGACGTGCTGAGCGCGCTCGGCGTCAATGTCGCCGCGGACGAGAAACTGGTATTCAAAAGTCTGCATGAGAACAATCTCTGCTTCCTGATGGCGCCCCGCCACCATGCGGCCATGCGCCATGTCGGGCCGGTGCGCGAGGAATTGGGACTGCGTACCCTGTTCAATCTGCTGGGGCCGCTGGCCAATCCCGCCGGTACCAGGCGCCAGCTGCTCGGCGTGTTCTCCGACCATTGGGTGGAGCCTTTGGCCGAAGTGCTCGGGCTGCTTGGCGCGGAACGGGCCTGGGTGGTGCATGGCAGCGACGGGCTCGACGAGTTGACAGTGACCGGTCCCAGCCTGGTGGCCGAATGGAACCAGGGCAAGGTGACCCGGTTCGACGTGACCCCGGAAACGGCCGGCCTGCCGCGATCGCCTCTCGAATCGCTGAAAGGCGGCGACGCGGTGTACAATGCCGCCGCCATTCGCCACCTGCTGGACGGCCAGAAAGGCGCTTATCGCGACGTGGTGCTGCTGAACAGTGCCGCGGCGCTGGTGGTCGCCGACAAGGTTTCCGGTCTGCAGGAAGGGGTGGCGCTGGCCGCCCAAGCGCTGGATTCGGGGCAAGCCCGCGCCTGCCTCGACCGGCTGGTCGCCATCACCAATCAAGAGAGTGTCAATTGAGCGATATACTGGCCGAAATCTGCGTCGAAAAGCGAAAGCATGTCGCCTTCGCGCAATCCCTGCTGCCCTTCGAGAAGCTGCTCGAGATGGCGGTGGAACAGCCCGATCCGCGCGGCTTCGCCAAGGCGCTGACGGTCAAAACCGAGACCGGCTTCGCTCTGATCGCCGAGATCAAGAAAGCCTCGCCCTCGGCCGGCCTGATCCGTCCCGATTTCGATCCGCCGGCCTTGGCAAAAGCTTATGAAGCGGGTGGCGCGGCTTGCCTTTCCGTACTGACCGACATTCCCTATTTCCAGGGCCAGGACGAATTCCTGATCGCCGCCCGTGACGCTTGTTCGCTGCCGGTGCTGCGCAAGGATTTCATGCTCGATCCATGGCAGATCGTCGAATCCCGCGCGCTCGGCGCCGATTGCATCCTGCTGATCATGGCGGCGCTCAGCGACGACCAGGCCGCCGATCTGGAAGAGGCCGCCCTCGAGCTCGGGATGGATGTGCTGATCGAAGTGCACGACGCCGCCGAGATGGAGCGGGCGCTCAGGCTGAAATCGCCGCTGATCGGCATCAATAACCGCAATCTCAAGACCATGGTCACCGACCTCGCCGTCACCGAGCAATTGGCCGCCATGGTGCCGGCCGACCGCGTGCTGGTGGCGGAAAGCGGTCTTAAGACCCATGACGATCTGGTGCGGCTGTCGAAATCGGGGGCGCGGCGTTTCTTGGTCGGTGAGACCTTGATGCGCCATGCCGACGTAACCGCAGCGACCAAAGCTTTGCTGGGCGCGTCATGACCGGGGACTTCACGCACTTCGACCAAAAGGGCCAACCTCGCATGGTCGATGTGAGCGAGAAGCCGGTCACGCAACGCACCGCCACCGCGAAGGGCACCGTATTGGTTGCCGCCGAAACCCTTGCGCTGATCCGGTCCGGCGGCGGCAAGAAGGGCGACGTGCTGGCCGCGGCTCGGCTGGCGGGCATCATGGGCGCCAAGCGCACCGCCGATCTGATCCCTCTCTGCCATCCGCTCGGTCTCGATTCGGTCGAGATGGAACTGGTGACCGAAGACTCCCCGGCGCGTGTCGAGATCACCGCCCGCTGCAAGGTCACCGGGCGCACCGGCATCGAGATGGAGGCCATGACCGCCGTATCGGTGGCGGCGCTGACCGTCTATGACATGTGCAAGGCGGTCGACCGCAAGATTCGGATCACCGATATCCGCCTGGTCGAGAAGACCGGCGGCCGATCGGGCCATTTCACTGCCTGAGGAGGCCTACATGCCCCATTCCACCGCCGGCTGGAAAGCGGCCCTCGCCGCAATCCTGGCCCTCTCGCTCCTGCCCGCCGCGGCGGAGGAAGGAAAATTGGCCGCTACCGCCAAGAAGCTGCTGCCCGACCCGGTGGCGGTGGTTCCTCTGCCCTCCTGGTCGCCTTTGGTGAAACGGGTCTTGCCGGCCGTGGTCAATGTTACCGCCGATATCAATCCCGACGCCGCGGCTGCCGCCGGCGAACCGGGAGATCAGCCCTCGGCGCCGTCGCTCGACGATTTCCTGCGCCGCTATTTCGAGGAACGCGGGCTGGGGATGCCGCTTTCGCCCGGAACGCGCACCGCTACGCGCAGCAAGGTCACCTCGGTGGGCTCGGCCTTCATCGTCGATCCGGCCGGCTATGTCGTCACCAACAACCATGTGGTCGCCGGCGCCACCAAAATCACCGTCATCCTGCAGGACAATACCCGCCACACCGCCGACCTGGTCGGCGCCGATCCCAAAATCGACATCGCGCTCCTTAAGATCGCGACCCGGCGCAAACTGCCTGCGCTCTCCTGGGGCGACAGCAACAAGGTCTCGGTCGGCGATTGGGTGATGGCGGTGGGCAATCCCTTCGGTCTGGGCGGGACCGTGACCGCGGGCATCGTCTCGGCGCTGGGCCGCGATCTGCAGCAAGGGCCGTTCGATGATTTCCTGCAGATCGACGCGCCGATCAATCGCGGCAATTCGGGCGGGCCGACCCTCGATGTCGAAGGACGGGTGGTCGGCATCAATTCCGCCATCTATTCGCCGACCGGCGGCAGTGTCGGCATCGGCTTCGCCATTCCGTCCAATATCGCCAAGACCATCGTGCAGAAGCTGCGCGACACCGGCCACGCCGAGCATGGTTTCCTCGGCTTTTCCGTCCAATCGATCTCGCCCGATATCGCCGACGCTCTGCATCTCGACCCCGGCAAGCCGCAGGGTCTGCTTGTCAATGAAGTGGTGCCGCGAGGGCCGGCTGCCGCCGCTGGATTGCAAACCGGCGACATCATCACCGAAGCCAATGGCCAGCCGGTACTGGTGACCCACGATATTTCCAAATTCGTCGTCAATGCGAAGCTGGGCGAGATTCTCCATCTGACCGTACAGCGTTTCGACAAGACCCTGAAGCTGGATGTCGCCTTGATCAAGGCGCCGACCCCCGAGCAATTGGCCGACTGGATGGAAGGCCCGGCCGTTCAATCACCGGTACCGGCGGCGCTTGGCCTGTGGTTTGCCAATCTGACCGATGATCTGCGCCGGGAACTGCATTTGGCGCCGACCGTCCAGGGCGTGGCGATCGGCGGCATCGAACCGAAAAGTCCGGCTGCCGGGATCGGCCTCATGCCGGGCGATGTGGTGGTTTCGATCAACCGCCAGACCATTGCCGATCCGGCCCGCGCCACCAATCTCTTGCGTGGCGCTTCGACCGAGGGCGATGTGCTTTTGCTGGTCAATCGGCACGGGGACAGCCAGTTCGTGGTCCTGACGCCGCAAGCCGACCACGCCGAATAATATAGAGAGAGGCCCCGCTTCTATTGCGCGACTTTGCTGTGGCGGCGTCGAATGGGCTGGCGAGACAGTCTGGCGTCGCGGTAGCACGCCCACGCCATCGACAGGGCCAGAAGCGCGCCCAAAGGGACGCTGAAATCCAAGACAAAAACGGCGATCTCGTTCATTGCATCCTGTCTTTAAAAGCATCCCACGGCTTTTGCGGCAGCGGTGACCAGAACCCGACATTCCGTCCAAAGGCCATAAAGATGCGAGACGAAAGAGCGTAAGCATCGCGTAAAGCAGGTGCATACCCCGGCACGAGGGCCACTCACAATCGAGTTCACTGTCGAGCGCGGCAAAAAGACCGGCAAAATCACCTTGACGCCCCGGCGGAACTAAAATAGAACATAGATGGATGTTTCATATTTGTTCCATGCTGTGAAACGATTTTCACGCGGAGAGGTTTCATGCTGACGCGCAAGCAATATGAGCTGCTGCTGTTCATCGACCAACGTCTCAAAGAGCATGGAGTTTCGCCTTCCTTCGATGAAATGAAGGAGGCGCTTGACCTCAAATCCAAGTCCGGCATCCATCGTCTGATTACGGGGCTCGAAGAGCGCGGTTTCATCCGCCGCCTGCCGCACCGGGCGCGGGCGCTCGAAGTGCTGAAACTGCCGGAGAACCGAAGCAGCGGCACCGAGACGGCCGCCCCGTCCCTGCAGGAAACCCCGGCCAGCTTCAGCCCCAATGTCATCCGCGGCGATTTCAAACCGGCTTTGGCCGGCGCCGTGATCGGCACCGAGGTCGAAGCCGTCGATCTGCCGCTGCTGGGCAAGATCGCCGCCGGCACCCCGATCGAAGCCTTGTCCGATCCCTCCAATACCATCGGCGTCCCCGCTTCCATGCTGGGCGGCGGCGAGCATTTCGCCTTGACCGTCGAGGGCGATTCGATGATCGAAGCCGGCATCCTCGATGGCGATGTGGTTTTGATCCGGCGCTGCGACACCGCCGAGAACGGCACCATCGTCGTCGCCCTGGTCGATGACGGCGAAGCCACCTTGAAGCGCCTGCGCCGCAAGGGCGCCTCGATCGCGCTCGAACCCGCCAATCAGAAATACGAAACTCGCATCTTCGGACCCGACCGAGTCAAGGTGCAGGGCCGTCTGGTCGGGCTGCTGCGGCAATATTGAAGGTGGCATTCCGTTCAATCTGAACTTCCGTGCCTACGGCGTACACAGATGAATGAGATGAACACAGAAGAACACAGATAGACCTCGCCGGTTTCGGCGCCTGCGGCATCTGATCATAAGCGTTTGATTTATTGCCGCAGGCGCTTCAACCCGAAACCCCATCTGTGTTTATCTGTGTTCATCCGTGTCCATCTGTGTACGCCGTAGGCACGCCAGACCAGCCGCAACGCCCGGACAATACTTAGGAGCTTTACGATATTGCTGCGCAGCAGCGAAGGCGTATGCTTCCTGCGGTCTTGGTGAAAGAGCGCCGCATGAGCATTCGCAATCTCGACTGTCTGTTCAAACCCCGCTCGATCGCCGTGGTCGGCGCGACCAACCGGGAAAACGCGGCCGGCTTCCGCTTCATGCATAATCTGCTGGCGAGCCGCTTTCCCGGCCCCGTCATGCCGGTCAATCCCAAACATTGCGCCGTGGCGGGCGTTCTGTGCTATCCCGATATCGCCAGCCTGCCGCTGACGCCCGACCTCGCCATCCTCTGCATCGCCAATGCCGCCGTGGTCGATCAGGTCATCGCTTTGGCGCAACGGGGCTGCCGTGCCGCCATCGTCTTCTCGGCCGATTTCGAGGAGCATCGGACGGAAGCGTCGATCCATTTGCGCGAGCACCTCCAAGAGGTGGCGAAGCGCTACGGCATCCGCATCCTTGGCCCCTCCTCTCTCGGCGTCATGGCGCCAAACTTCCATCTCGACGCCAGCCCGCTTTACGCACCGCCTCTGCCGGGTACCCTCGCCTTCGTGTCGCAATCCGTATCGATGGCCTCGCTGGTGGTCGATTGGTCCCGCACCAAGGGGATCGGCTTTTCCCATCTGGTCTCGCTGGGCGAAGCCTGCGATATCGGTTTTGGCGATCTGCTCGATTATCTCGCCGGCGATCCGGGCACGCGGGCGATCCTTCTCTATATCGAAAGCATCCGCCAACGCCGCGATTTCATGTCGGCGGCGCGTGCCGCCGCCCGTAACAAGCCGGTGCTCGCCATCAAATCCGGCCGCGCCTGGGAGGGCGCGCGGGCGGCGAAAACCCATACCGGCGCCTTGGCCGGCTCGGACGCCGTCTATGACGCCGCCTTCACAAGAGCCGGCATGTTGCGGGTGAACGAGCTGGAAGAGATGTTCGCAGCCGCCGAAACCCTGGCCCGCACGCCGCTACCGCGCAGCCCCTCGCTCGGCATCCTGACCAATGGCGGCGGCATTGCCGTGATCGCCGCCGACGAGTTGGGCCGCTGCGGCGGCACGCTGGCCCATTTGTCCGACGAGACCAGCAACGCCCTGGACCAGTTGCTCGACCGCAGCTGGTCGCACAGCAATCCGGTCGATATCCATTCATATGCCAGCCTCGACCACTACGCCAAGGCTGCCGAAACGCTGATGTCGAGCAAGGAGATCGGATCGTTGCTCGTGATGCACGCGCCGACCTCGCTGGAATCGCCCGAAAGCATCGCCGCCGAGTTGGTGCGGATCTCCACCGAGCACCGCTACAAGACCATGATGACCTGCTTCGTCGGCGGCGAAAGGGTTGAGCCGGCGCGCAAATTACTGCGCGAATCCGGCCTGCCCGCCTATGAGACTCCGCACGGCGCCATCCAGGCCTTCACCCACCTGATCCGCTATCGCCACAATCAGGAAATGCTGATGGAAACCCCGGCGGCGGCGCCTACCCCGGACGGCGCCGTGGAAAAGGCCCACGCCACGGTCGAGGCGGCGAGAGCTGCCGGGCGGACCACCCTCGGGGAAGATGAAGCGCGCCAGGTTCTGGCGGCCTATGGCATTCCCTTTGTCGAAAGCGCCACCGCCAAGACTCCGGCGGAAGCCGGCCGGGCGGCTGAACGTTTCGGCGGCAGGGTGGCTCTCAAGGTGATTTCTCCGGACATCGTCCATAAGAGCGACTATCGGGGCGTCGTCCTCAATCTGGCCGGGGCCGAGGCGGTGGAGAGAGAGGCGCGCCGGCTGGCCGCCCGGATGGCCGAGACCCATCCGGAAGTGGCCATTGAAGGCTTCGCCGTGCAGCGCATGGTCGAACGGCGTCACGCCACCGAATTGATCGTCGGCGTCACGACCGATCCGGTCTTCGGCCCGGTGGTCATGTTCGGCCAGGGAGGCACTTCGGTCGATGTGGTGGGCGACACCGCCATCGGCCTCCCTCCGCTCAATACCAATCTGGCCCGTTCGATGGTGCAGCAAACGCGCGTGGCGGCACTTCTCTCGGGCTATCGAGACCATCCGGCCGCCAATCTCGACGCCGTCTGCTCGACGCTCATCATGGTCGGTCAGCTGGTCGCCGACATTCCGGAGATCACCGAGCTCGACATCAATCCCTTCTTCGCCGACGCCGACGGCGTGATCGCGGTCGATTGCCGCATCCAGCTGGCGGAACCCGGCGCGCCGCGCCAACATCTGGCGATCCGCGCCTATCCGCGCCAGCTCGAGGAGGTGGTGACGCTGCGCGACGGCTCCAAGGTCCTGTTGCGGCCGATCCGTCCGGAAGACGAACCGAACCACCATCGCTTCATCGCCGCCATGTCGCCGGAAGATATCCGCTTTCGCTTCTTCTCGGCGCTGCAAGCCCTGCCCCACACGGAAATGGCGCGTCTTACCCAGATCGACTATGACCGCGACATGGCCTTCATTGCCGAAACCATCGACACGGAGCAGCCGGAGACGGTCGGCGTGGTCAGGGCGATGAACTCGCCCGACAATGACCGGGCGGAATTCGCCGTGGTGGTTCTGCCCGATCAGAAGGGCAACGGCCTGGCGCGCGCCCTGATGATCAAACTGATCGATTATTGCCGTTCGCGCGGCACCGGCGAACTGGTCGGGCCGGTGCTGACGGAAAACAAGCGGATGCTGCATTTCGTCGAAGGTTTGGGATTCAAGCGAGGAAAATACGTCGATCACGACGTCGTAGAAATGGTGCTGGACCTGAAAGCCGAGAATGCTGCGCTCGCTGCTGATAACCCATCCCGTCTTTCTTGAGCATGAGACGGGAGAGGATCATCCGGAATCACCGGAAAGGCTGGCCGCGATCCTGCGCGTGCTCGATCAGGAGGAATTCTGCTATCTCGGCCGCGACCGCGCTCCCGCAGCCAAAGAGGAACAATTGCTGCGGGCGCATTCCGCCGATCATGTGCGGCGGATTCTGGCTCTGGAAACCACGCCCGGACACTGTCTCCAGCTCGATGACGACACGGTGATCTCGGCCCGCTCGGTGGAGGCGGCGCTGCATGCGGCGGGCGGGGTCTGCGCGGCGGTGGATGAGGTGGCGGCGGGACGCAGCGACAATGTCTTCTGTGCGGTGCGGCCGCCCGGACATCATGCCGAACGCGGCCGTGCCTTAGGTTTTTGCCTGTTCAACAATGTCGCCGTCGGCGCCTTGCATGCCCGCGACGCCCACGGCTTCCAGCGCGTGGCGGCGCTGGATTTCGATGTCCATCACGGCAACGGCACCCAGCAGATCTTTTCGGATGAGCCGGGAACCTTCTACGCCTCGACCCATCAGGCCGGCCTTTTCCCCTATAGCGGCACCCCGGAGGATCGGGGTGCGCCGGGGGGCGGCAGGTTGGTGAATGTGCCCTTGCCGGCGGGCAGCGGGTCCGACTCGTTCCGCGCCGCCTATGAGGAGGTGATCTTTCCCGCCCTTGCCGAGTTCGAGCCCGATTTTCTGTTCCTGTCGGCCGGTTTCGACGGCCATGCCCGCGATCCGCTCGGGCAGCTCCGCCTGCATGTCTCGGATTTCAACTGGATTACGCAGCGGGCGGTGCAATTCGCGCATCTTCATTGCGGCAACCGGCTGGTCTCTGCGCTGGAGGGAGGCTACGACATCGACGCCCTGACCGCCTGCGTGATGGGACATGTCAGGGTGCTGCAGCATGGCTGACGGCCCCTTGCCGGCAGCTCCGCGACGTGCAACTTTAGCCGCAAACCAATCGCCAATTCAGGGATCCGTAATGAGCGGCAAGGCCAGCTTCCCCAATCTGCACGTCATCGATCATCCGTTGGTCCAGCACAAGCTGACCCATATGCGCGACAAGCGCACTTCGACCAAGACTTTCCGCCAGCTTCTACGCGAGATCTCGCTGCTGATGGGCTATGAGATCACCCGCAATCTGCCGCTCGCCTATGAGCCGGTCGAAACGCCGCTGACCACCTTCGACGCCCCGGTCATCGCCGGCAAGAAGCTGGCGGTGGTGCCGATCCTGCGTGCCGGCGTCGGCATGGCGGACGGCCTGCTCGATCTGCTTCCTTCCGCCCGCGTCGGTCATATCGGCGTCTATCGCGACCACGACACCCACCGGCCCGTGGAATATCTGGTCAAGCTGCCCGAGACCGAAGGCCGCCTGTTCATCCTGACCGATCCCATGCTGGCCACCGGCTATTCCGGCGCCCACGCCGTCGAGGTGCTGAAGCGCAGAGGCGTGCCGGGCGAGAATATCCGCTTCATGGCGCTGGTCGCCGCACCGGAAGGCGTCGAGCTGCTGTGCAAGACCCACCCCGATGTCGCCGTCTATGTCGCGGCGGTCGACGATCATCTCAATGAAAACGCCTATATCGTGCCCGGCCTGGGCGACGCCGGCGACCGGCTGTTCGGCACGAAATAAGCTTTCGTTTCACCCCTTGAACCACCGTTATCCGGCAATAATTTTCTGATTGATCAATCAGAAAATTAGCCATAGATTTAACCTCTGTCTGGGGAGACGGTGGTTTCAAAGGGGGATTTGCATGAAGACGGGCAAGTCGTTCGAACTCAAGGCAAGGCCGGAAACGCTCACATTGGCTGCCGAAGAGACCGCGGTCATCGTCATCGACATGCAGAACGCCTACGCCTCGAAGAAGGGCTATGTCGATCTGGCCGGCTTCGATATTTCGGGCGCGGCCGGCACCATCGCCAAAATCGACCGGACCCTGAAAGCGGCCCGCAAGGCCGGCATCCAGGTGATCTATCTGCAGAATGGCTGGGACCCAGACTATATCGAGGCGGGCACCGAGCTCTCGCCCAATTACCACAAATCCAACGCGCTGAAGACCATGCGGCGCAATCCCAACCTGCAGGGTCAATTGCTGGCGCGTGGCGGCTGGGACTATGACATCGTCGATGCGCTGCAGCCGCAGCCGGGCGATATCCGCATAGGCAAGACGCGCTACTCAGCCTTTTTCAATTCTCAGCTCGACAGCATCTTGCGGGCCCGCGGCATCCGCAATCTGGTGTTCGTCGGCATCGCCACCAATGTCTGCGTCGAATCGACCCTGCGCGACGGATTCCACCTCGAATATTTCGGCATCATGCTGGAAGACGCGACCCACCATCTGGGCCCGGACTTCCTGCAGAAAGCCACGGTCTACAATGTCGAGACCTTCTTCGGCTGGATCTCCTCGGTCGAAGATTTCTGCTCTGCCGTGAAAGTCCTCCCCACCCAAGCCTAAGGAATAGCGTCATGCCCAAGACCGCGATCAATCCCCCCGGTTTCCCGAAGCCTTTGGCGCCCTATTCGTCGGGAACCAAAGCGGACGGAGTGGTCTATGTCTCGGGCACGCTGGCGATCAATCCGGATGGCAGCTTCGCCTCGGTCGGCGACGCGGCCGGCCAGACCCGGCATGTGCTGGAGACCATCAAGGCGGTGGTCACTGCCGCCGGCGGGACCATGGACGACATCACCTTCAACCATATCTTCCTGACCGACTGGGCCAATTATCAGGCGATCAACGCCGTCTATGCCGAATATTTCCCCGGCGATAAGCCGGCCCGTTTCTGCATCCAGTGCGGTCTGGTGAAGCCGGAGTTCCTGGTGGAGATCGCCAGTGTCGCGCATGTCGGAAAGCGCTGAGAAGCAAACCATCGACGGGCTGGCCGTCACCTCATTTGGCCCGCGTGAAGCCGAACCCATCCTGCTGTCGGCGGGGCTGGGCGGTTCGGGCGGTTATTGGAAGCCGCAGTTAGCGGCGCTTTCGGCCAAATACCGGGTGATCCTCTACGATCACCGTGGCACCGGCGCCAGCACGCGGGTTATTCCCCACCCTTATTCCAGCTGCAACCTCGCCGATGATATGGCGATCATCCTCGACGGGCTGGGATTGAAGGAGGCCCATATCGTCGGCCATGCGGCGGGCGGCATCGCCGGCCTGGAACTGGCCTTCCGCCGCCCCGATCGGGTGAAAAGCCTGACGGTGGTCAATGGCTGGGCGGTCGCGGATCCGCATTTCAAGCGCTGCTTCGAAATCCGCACCGCGATCTACAAGGCCGGCGGGCCCGAAGCCTATGTCAAGGCGCAGCCTTTGTTCCTATTCCCCGCCGAATGGATTTCGGACCATCTGGCCGAACTCGACGAGCAGGCCCGGCATCATGTCGAAAGCTTTCAGGAAGAGGCCACCCTGTTCGCCCGCATCGGCGCGCTCAGGGATTTCGACATCTCGGCGCAGCTCGGCCGCATCCCCTGCCCGGTGCTTTTGATCTGCAGCGAGGACGACATGCTGGTGCCGGCGCGTTGCTCCGACATTCTGGCTGCCGGCCTGCCCGACGCCACCCTGATCGCCATGCCGCGCGGCGGCCACGCGGTCAATGTGACCGAGGCAGCCGCCTTCAATGCTCACCTAATCGGCTTTCTGGAAAAGTTAGGACGGTAACCATGGAAATCGGCGTCTTCATTCCGATCGGCAATAACGGCTGGCTCATTTCCGAAAATGCGCCGCAATACATGCCGAGCTTCGATCTCAACAAGGAGATCGTGCTGCGGGCCGAGAAATACGGCCTCGACTTCGCCCTTTCCATGATCAAGCTCCGGGGATTTGGCGGCAAGACCCAGTTCTGGGAGCATAATCTTGAAAGCTTCACCCTGATGGCCGGCCTCGCCGCCGTCACCGAACGCATCAAGATCTTCGCCACCGTGGCGACTTTGACCATTCCGCCCGCCATCTGCGCCCGTATGGCGACCACCATCGATTCGATCTCTCATGGCCGCTTCGGCGTCAATCTGGTCACCGGCTGGCAGAAGGCCGAGTACGACCAGATGGGGCTGTGGCCGGGTCAGGAGCATTACACCAAACGCTACGACATGCTGGCCGAATATGCCCAGATCCTGCGCGATCTGTGGGATACCGGCGTGTCGGACTTCAAGGGCGACTATTTCACCATGACCGATTGCCGGGTTAGCCCGCAACCATCGGCACCCGTGAAGCTGATCTGCGCCGGCAGTTCCGACGAAGGTTTGGCCTTCTCGGCCAAATATGCCGATTACGCCTTCTGCCTCGGTGTCGGCGTCAACACGCCCACCGCCTTCGCCTTCAACAATAAGCGCTTGGCGGCCGCCACCGAAAAGACCGGCCGCCACGTCGAAACCTTCGTGCTGATGATGATTATCGCCGACGAGACGGACGAGGCGGCGGAAGCCAAATGGCAATCCTACCGGGACGGTGTCGACGAACAGGCGGTCTCCTGGCTGAAGGCGCAAAGCGCGCCCAACGCCGTCAACAAGACCACCAACACCAACCAGCTTTCGGATACAGTCTCGGCGGTGAACATCAATATGGGCACGCTGGTCGGCTCCTACGCCAAGATCGCCGCCATGCTCGATGAAATGGCGACGGTCGAGGGTACCGGCGGCGTGTTGCTGACCTTTGACGATTTCGTCGAAGGCGTGGAGAAATTCGGCAAACATATTCAGCCGCTGATGAAAAGCCGCAAGCATCTGATGGCGAAGGCTTGACAGGGAATCACATGCGAAAGATCGATCATTTCATCAATGGCGCTCCCAAGAGCAGTTTGGGGCGCAGCGGGGACGTGTTCGACCCCAATACCGGCGACATCCAGGCCACGGTGGGCTTGGGCGATGCCGCCCTGCTGAACGAGGCGGTGGCCTCGGCCAAGACGGCGCAGCAAGACTGGGCGGCGATGAACCCGCAGCGGCGCGCCCGCGTCATGTTCGAATTCAAGCGCCTGCTGGAAGTGCATATGGAGGAGCTGGCCCATCTCCTCTCCTCCGAGCATGGCAAGGTGATGACGGATGCTAAGGGCGATATCCAGCGCGGCCTGGAAGTGGTCGAATTCGCCTGCGGCATCCCGCATCTGCTCAAGGGCGAATACACCGAAGGCGCCGGTCCGGGCATCGACGTCTATTCGCTGCGCCAGCCCTTGGGCGTAGTGGCCGGCATCACGCCGTTCAATTTCCCGGCCATGATTCCGATGTGGATGTTCGCTCCCGCCATCGCCTGCGGCAACGCCTTCATCCTGAAGCCCTCCGAGCGCGATCCTTCGGTGCCGGTGCGGCTGGCCGAGCTCATGATCGAGGCCGGCCTGCCGAAAGGCGTCTTGAACGTCGTGCATGGCGACAAGGAAATGGTGGACGCCATCCTCGATCACAGCGACATCAAGGCGGTCAGCTTCGTCGGCTCGTCGGATATCGCCCAATATGTCTATGGCCGCGGCGCTTCCAACGGCAAGCGCATGCAATGCATGGGCGGCGCCAAGAATCACGGCATCATCCTGCCCGACGCCGATCTCGATCAGGCGGTGGCCGACATCATGGGCGCCGCCTACGGCTCGGCCGGCGAGCGCTGCATGGCCCTGCCGGTGGTGGTGCCGGTTGGCGAGGAGACGGCCAAGCGTCTGCGCGACAAGCTGATCCCCGCGATCGAAGGCTTGCGGGTCGGCGTCTCGACCGACGCCGAGGCCCATTACGGCCCGGTGGTCAGCGCCGTCCATAAGAAGAAGATCGAAAGCTACATCCAGTTGGGCGTCGACGAGGGCGCGGAGCTGGTGATGGATGGGCGCGGTTTTTCCCTTCAGGGCCATGAGAAGGGCTTCTTCCTGGCCCCCAGCCTGTTCGACCATGTGACGCCCAAAATGAAGACCTATCAGGACGAAATATTCGGCCCCGTGCTGCAGATCGTCCGGGCGCAGAGCTTCGAGGAAGCGATCCAGCTTCCCTCGCGCCATCCTTACGGCAATGGCGTCGCCATCTTCACCCGCAATGGCGACGCGGCGCGCGAATTCGCCGCCGAGGTCGAGGTCGGCATGGTGGGGATCAACGTACCCATCCCGGTGCCGGTGGCGTATCATAGTTTCGGCGGCTGGAAGCGATCGGGCTTCGGCGATCTCAATCAATATGGCGCCGACGGCGTCCGCTTCTTCACCCGCACCAAAACCGTCACCCAGCGCTGGCCCAAAGGGGGACCGGTGACCGACCAGAGCTTCGTGATTCCGACCATGAAATAACCGACAGGCGAAAACGCCGTCACACTCCAGGAGGAAACAGATGTTCCAGCAGTCCCTCGAAACCATCCGCAAGAAGAGCAACCGGTCGAAATACGACAATTATATCGGCGGAAAGTGGGTCGCCCCGCAAGGCGGCCAATATTTCGACAATATCAGCCCGATCAATGGCGAAGTCCTCTGCCAGGTCGCCCGTTCGCAGGCGGAAGACATCGAGCTGGCGCTCGACGCCGCGCACGCCGCGAAGGAGAAATGGGGCCGGACTTCGGTAACCGAACGCTCCAATATTCTCCTCAAGATCGCGGACCGCATGGAGGCGAATCTCGAAACCCTGGCGATCGCCGAAACCTTGGACAATGGCAAGCCGATCCGCGAGACCCGCGCCGCCGACCTTCCGCTGGCGATTGACCATTTCCGCTATTTCGCGGGCTGCGTCCGCGCCCAGGAAGGCAGTATCGGTGAGATCGACCATGACACGGTCGCCTATCACTTCCACGAACCCCTGGGCGTGGTCGGCCAGATCATTCCCTGGAACTTCCCGATCCTGATGGCCGCCTGGAAGCTGGCCCCCGCTTTGGCCGCCGGCAATTGCGTCGTGCTGAAACCGGCCGAGCAGACGCCGATGGGCATCATGGTGCTGATGGACATCGTCGGCGACCTGCTGCCGCCCGGCGTGCTCAACATCGTCAACGGGTTCGGCAAGGAGGCCGGCAACGCGCTGGCCTCGAACAAGCGCATCGCCAAGATCGCCTTCACCGGCTCGACCGCCACCGGCAGGCACATCATGAAGGCCGCCGCCGAAAGCCTGATCCCGGTGACTCTGGAGCTGGGCGGCAAGTCGGCCAACATCTTCATGGCCGACGTGATGGATGCCGAGGACGAATTCTTCGACAAGGCGATGGAAGGCTTCGCCATGTTCGCCCTCAATCAGGGCGAGGTCTGCACCTGTCCGTCCCGCGCCCTGGTGCATGAAAAGATCGCCGACAAGTTCCTCGAACGCGCCGTCGAGCGCGTCAAAAAGATCAAGCTTGGCCATCCGCTCGACCCCAACACCATGGTCGGCGCCCAGGCCTCACAGCAGCAGCTCGACAAGATTCTCGGCTATCTCGAGATCGGCCGCGGCGAGGGCGCCCAGGTGCTGACCGGGGGCAAGCGCACCGATCACGGGGCCGACACCAAGAACGGCTTCTATGTCGAACCGACCATCTTCAAGGGCGACAACAAGATGCGTGTCTTCCAGGAAGAGATCTTCGGGCCCGTCGTCTCGGTGACCACCTTCAAGGATCTCGACGACGCCATCAAGATCGCCAACGACTCTGATTACGGCCTCGGCGCCGGCGTTTGGTCGCGCAACGGGACCGACGCCTATCGTTTGGGGCGCGGGCTGGAAGCCGGCCGCGTCTGGACCAATTGCTACCACCTCTATCCGGCCCATGCGGCCTTCGGCGGCTACAAGCAGTCCGGCATCGGGCGCGAGACCCACAAGATGATGCTCGACCATTATCAGCAGACCAAGAATCTGCTGGTCAGCTACAGCCCCAAAGCCCTAGGATTTTTCTAAGACCTTCAGAAGATTGATCGAGAAGCGGGACCGGTTCTCCGGTCCCGTTTCTTTGTAAATAAACGGGGGAATTTCCATGTTTCAACCGAGCACCTATGCGGTGGCGCTGGTCTTCATGATCATCAACATGTTCTCTTGGGGATCCTGGGCGAACACCATCAAGGCCACCAAGAACTGGCCTTTTCCGCTGCTTTACTGGGATTATGTGATCGGCCTGATCGCGGCTTCGCTGATCTATGGCCTGACCTTGGGCAGCACCGATGGCGGCCCCGACAGTTTCCTGGTCAATCTCTCTTCGGCCAGCTCGACCGCCATCCTGCTGGCCATCGCCGGCGGCGCGGTGTTCAACATCGCCAATCTGCTGCTGGTGGCCGCCATCGACATCGCCGGCCTGGCGGTGGCCTTCCCGGTCGGCATCGGCCTAGCGCTGGTGGTCGGCGTGATCCAGAGCTATATCCTGGCCCCGCAAGGCAATCCGCTGCTGCTGTTCGGCGGTGTCGCGCTGGTCATGGCCGCCATCATCGTCGACGCCATCGCCTATAAGCGCCGCGACGCAGGCCAGACCAAGGGCGACACCGGCAAGGGCATCAAGCTTTCGATCCTGTGCGGCCTGTTGATGGGCAGCTTCTTTCCGCTGGTGGCCAAAGCCGAAGGCGGCGACGCGGGCTTGGGCCCCTATGCGGTGCTGTTCGTCTTCTCGATCGGCGTGGCGCTGTCGGCCCTTCCTTTCAACGGATTCCTGATGAAGAAGCCGATCACCAACACGCCGCCAGTCTCCTTCTCGGATTACGGCAAGACCAGCTTCTCGAACCATTTCTGGGGCGCCTTGGGCGGCGCGATCTGGTGCACGGGCGGCATGACCTCCTTCGTCGGCGCCAAATCGGCCCTGGTCGGTCCGGCCACCTCCTATGCGATGGGCCAAGGCGCCACCATGGTCTCCGCTCTGTGGGGCGTGTTCGTCTGGCGGGAATTCGCCACTGCGCCGGCCGGCTCGAAGAAGCTGCTGGCGCCGATGTTCCTGCTGTTCATCGCCGGCCTGCTGACCATCTCGGTCGCACCGCTTTATTGAGGTAATCCATGAGCAACAAGACCGATATCCTGGTGGTGGGCAGCCTGGGCTACGACTATGTGGCGGCCGCCAAGACGCTGCCCACGCCGGGCCAGACCCTGCTGGGCCACACCTTCGCGACCTTCCTCGGCGGCAAGGGCAACAATCAGGCGGTGGGCGCGGCGCGCGCCGGCGGCAAGGTTACTTTTCTCGGCCGGGTCGGCAAGGACGATCCGGCGGTGAAGATCCGCGCCGGCCTCGCCGAAGCCGGCGTGAAGGACACCTATGTCGATGCGGTAGACGGTTCCTCGCAGATCGCCATGATCCTGACCGCGGACGATGGCGAGAATTGCATCGTCGTCGTGTCGGGCGCCAACGCCACCATCTCGGCCGAGGTGGTGCGCGCCAAGGCCGAGGCCTTCAAGACCCCCGGCTATGTGCTGGCGCAGCTGGAAACGCCGATCGACGGCGTGACCGAGGCGGCCAAGCTGTCGCGGGCCAATGGCGCCGTCTTCATTCTCGATCCGGCGCCAGCGGCACCCCTGCCGGACGAGCTTTTGAAGAATGTCGACTGGTTCACCCCGAACGAGACCGAAGCCAAATCCTATATCGGCTTCGATGCCGACAAGGAGCCCTTGCGCGCCGCCAAGGTGCTGCAGGCGCTGGGTCCGCGCAATGTCGTGCTGAAACTCTCCTCGAAGGGGGCTGTGGTGCTTGAGGAAGGTAAGCCGGCCTTCTGGGTGCCGGCCTGCAAGGTGACGGCGATCGATACGACGGCGGCCGGCGACAGTTTCAACGGCGCTTTCGCGGTCGGCCTGTCGGAAGGCAAGTCGGCGGTCGACGCGGTCCGCTTTGCCTGCGCGGCGGCGGCCATTTCGGTGACCCGACGCGGCGCTGGCCCGTCCATGCCGCAGCGCTCCGAGATCGAGGAGATGTTGAAAAAAGACCACGGACCCGTTCAGCAACTGTCCTAGCCCTGGAGGCTTGGAACCGGCCTCTCGCTGTGCTTCGCGTTGTCGACATACCAAGTCAAATAAGGGATACGCTGCTGCCGTTGGCTCTGCTTGAAACCAAAATTCTTGGTCAAATCCACCAGAAATTCGAAACTGACCTTGGGGAAATTCCAGTACAGCAGGACCGGAAGCAGTTCGCCGATTGCGCCGGGGCAGGACTGCATCGCATCCAGCACCGCGTCACGCAGCGCACCGGGCCGGGGTTCGTCGTGATGCGCCTGAGGCTCCATCTCCTGCTGATAGGTCTGGCGCAGCTTGACCCAGATCGCTTCCAGCCGCTTGCGTTCGTAATCGCGATTGATCAGGGAAATGAACATGTCGATCTCGCGATCGCGAAGTTCCGGAATTACGTAGCTCGGAGCGCGCAGCAGGCGGCGAAGGGCGCGGAGTTCGGGCCCGACGCGGATCTGCGGCTTCCCGGCTTGGTCGCCTTCGGCAACGATCTTCTGCGGGCGGAACGGCTCCCAGGCGACCTCCCACGCCTTTTCCAGAGGTTTGCGATATCCCTCGCTCTCCACCAGATCCCAGAACGCCATTGTGTCGATCTCCGACCAATTGTGCCTGTTCGCTATCAAGCGGA
>Ga0213872_10000791_pt1 | contig 23099 bp, 17 predicted proteins | sample VelepicomBERX_R2_FD_160071 | JGI IMG/M metagenome (GOLD analysis project Ga0213872, IMG submission 160071) | Rhizosphere microbial communities from Vellozia epidendroides in rupestrian grasslands, the National Park of Serra do Cipo, Brazil - RX_R2 | ecosystem: Host-associated > Plants > Roots >...
ACGCGAGTGGCCTCCAGCGCCTGCTCAAAGCTCAGGTCGCTTTCATCCATCAGTACACGGACGCGTTCAATGGCGAGGAACGCGGAGTGCCCTTCGTTCATGTGATAAACGGTGGGCCTGATACCCACCGCTTTAAGTGCCCGGATACCACCGATTCCCAGAACGATCTCCTGACGAATACGCTTGTGAATATCACCGCCGTAAAGCTGGTCAGTGATTTCACGGTGCTCAGCCGCCTTATTTTGCGGGATATTCGTGTCGAGCAGGTACAGCTTCACGCGGCCGACATCGATGTGCCACACCTTGAGGAACAGTTCGCCCGTCGGAAGCGTGACGCTGACATGAATTTCCTGACCGTTCCCGTCCAGGCAGGGACGTACCGGCAAGGTGTAGAAATCGTTCAGCGGGGTACGCTCCTGCTGCCATCCGTCTGGATTAAGGTATTGCTGCAGATACCCGCGCTGATACAACAGGCCGACACCGGTCAATGCAATATCGCAATCGCTGGCAGCCTTCAGATGATCGCCGGACAGAATTCCGAGACCGCCCGAATAAATCTGCATGCAGTCGAGCAGCCCGTATTCCATCGAGAAGTATGCGATGCGCGGGACAGTCTCCGTCGGAGTGCCGCTGTGCAGATAGCTTTCGTACCGTTCGCAGGCACGCTTGTATAGGGAAAGAAACCGCGGATCGGCGGCTGCGCGGTCCAGGCGTTCCTGCGGAATGCGCCCCAGGAACTGAACGGGATTGTGGTTCGAATCCTTCCAAAGCGTAGGATCGAGGCGCCGGAAGAGCGCGCGAATGGTGTGATCCCAGCTCCACAACAGGTTGTATGCGAGTTCCGACAAACGGCTTAGGTTCGGCGGCAGCGCGGGGCGAACCAGGAACTCTTTCAACGGTAGAATTTGGTACGGCATCTACGGCGACTAGGAATCTTAAAGCTGAGTGAGAAACAATTAACGATACCAGATCCCTTACGCAAATCTACGGGTATGTCGAGCGCGACCCCACGCAGAAAGCTGCGTCGATTATCTCATGCACATAATGGGTCGTAGGGAACCAACGCCTGTCATATCTATCGTTTCAGCATGTCAGCTATGTCGTTGACGGCCGCACGATCCTCGAAGATCTGAGCTTCGAGGTGGAACGCGGCCAGACACTAGTGTTGCTGGGCCGAAGCGGATCGGGGAAGACTACTGCGCTGCGTCTGATCAACCGCCTGCTGGAGCCCACCGATGGTGCGATTCACCTGAGTGGCGAGGACATCCGGGGGTGTGGATGCGATTGCGCTGCGACGGCACATCGGGTATGTGATCCAGGATTTCGGATTGCTCCCGCACTGGACCGTAGAGCAAAACGTGTCGCTGGTTCCAAGGCTGCTTGGATGGCCTCGGGAAAAACAACGCGCGCGGGCGCGAGAGTTACTCGAACAGGTTGGCCTGAGCCCTGAGATATTCGGCCAGCGGCGGCCTCATCAGTTATCGGGCGGGCAGCGGCAACGGGTAGCCGTGGCAAGGGCGCTGGCTGCAAACCCGGGCCTTCTCTTGTTTGATGAGCCCTTCGGCGCACTCGATCCGCTCACGCGGCATGAAATGCAAGGCCAATTCTGCGAACTGCGATCGCGCTACGACCTTGCTTCTGTATTCGTTACCCACGATCTGCTGGAAGCGCTGGCTCTCGGCACTCGCATCGCGGTGCTTCACTCCGGCAAACTGGAAGCGATGCTCTCGCCGGATGAATTCTTCGATGCCACAACGCCGGTCGCACGGGCGTTCCTCGAGACATTGCCGGTCGAATTCAGCAGCGGAAGGCGCCGATGACTGCCATCGGCCTGGCAGTGCTGGCGCTCATGGTTGGCGTAACTGCACAAATGCAAACGGCGCCGAACGCGCCGTTGCCGGATGCGCAGGAACTGAAGCGGCGCGTCATGGCGAGCATGAAAGCATCGGAGAAAAATCTCGAGAACTACTCTTGCATCGTGCAGGACCAGATTCACGAGCTGAATCCGGACGGCTCCGTAAAGAAGCACCGCTCCAGCATGAAAGAACAGTTTTTCGTAAACGGTGTTGAGATAGATCACACACTGGAGAAAGACGGAAAGCCGCTCACGCCCGGCGATGCGAAAAAGGAGCAGGAACACGTAGACAAAGAGGTCAAGAAATACAGCGATCCGAAGGAGGCCGACAAATCGAAAACACGCGACGAGAAAGAGGTGGACCTGTTTCTGCGGGCTCTGCGCTTATCGAATGGCAGCAGAGTAACCCGGGAGGGCCGGAGCACACTCGTTTACGATCTTTCGGGTGATCCGGCTTTTCATCCCAAGAAGGTAGAAGAACGGTTTGCAGAGGCGTTGAACGGGCGTATTTGGATTGACGAACAATCGGGCATGCCGGTGGAAGTACGCTTTGAGACAACGAAAGATGTGAAGATCGGCGGAGGGCTGCTTGCCAATCTTCACAAGGGTTTCTGGCTGCATCTGGTACAGCAGCGCGAGCCCGATGGCGTCTGGATCACGAAATCAGTGGACGGAAGCGGCGATGCCCGCGCTGCTCTCTTCGTGCACGCCCGCTTCCGCTTCAGCGAACAATTAGACAAGTGCCACCTGTTCTCGGTTAATACGCAACAAAACGTCCAGCCGCCGGCCGAATCTCCGGCGCCGGAATCCGAGAAATAGTGAGCAGCCGCAAGTGGACCCGACCGTAATCAAAACTCTGCTGGGCGATGTCGCGGAGCTCACCGGCGAACACATTGTGCTCGTCGGCGTTTCGTGCGGGCTCGCGATCCTCATCGGAGTAGGACTCGGAATTGCCGGCACGCGACACACCGCTGTCCGGAGAATCTCGGTGACGCTGGCAAACGTTTTGCAGACCGTTCCAAGCCTTGCACTGTTCGGGTTCCTCTTGCCCATACCGCTGATTGGCGGAATCGGCAGGCACACCGCTATCCTTTCGCTGGTACTGTACTCGCTGCTCCCGATTCTGCGAAATACCATCGTCGGCATCGTGGGCGTCGATCCTCCGGTTCGCGAGGCGGCTGTGGCCATGGGCATGACCGACCGCCAGCTTCTGCGGCTGGTCGAATTGCCTCTGGCAGCGCCTGCAATCCTTGCCGGGATACGCATCGCACTCGTGACGAACATCGGGACGGCGGTGATTGCCGCGGTCATTGGCGGCGGCGGTCTCGGCGAATTAATCTTTCGGGGAGTTGCCTCGGTGAACACCTTGGAAATCCTCGCCGGTGCGATTCCGGCGGCTGTGCTTGCGCTAGTGGCAGATGCCGGAATGTCCGCGCTCGAACGGGCGATTGCCAGGCGATGAGAAGTGCATTGACTGCGGCACACCGCGCCAAGCCAATCTGCCGAAGCGTGTTCGGCATTTTCGCGCTGCTTGCGGTGCTCTGCTCATGCTCCCGCACACACGGCATCGTGGTGGGCTCGAAGAACTTCACGGAACAATGGGTCCTAGGCGAAATTGCGGCTCAGCAGATCGAGCGCAAGCTCCATGTCGAGGTCCGCCGAAAACTCAATCTGGGCGGTACGCTGCTGACGCACGAGGCGATCGAGAACGGCGCCATCGATATCTATCCTGAGTACACCGGAACGGCTGCCGGCGTGGTGTTGAAGCAAAGGGTGCCGAATGATCCGGCACAAGTCTATATCGCGGTAAGGGACGCATATCTGCGGCGATTTCATCTGGTCTGGCTGCCGCCATTGGGCTTTAATGACAGCTTTGCAATGGTGGTGAGAAGCGAAGACGCCCGGCGGCTTCCCACGCCTACCCTCTCGGCCGCAGCGGCAAGGAATTGGCGGCTCGGCGTCGGTTACGAATTCCTCACTCGGCCGGATGGTTTAGAGCGGCTCGACGGCGTCTACCACCTGTCCTGGAAAGGCAACCCGAGGAGTATGGATCTCGGACTGCTATACCGGGCGCTTCAGGAAGAGCACGTAGATATGGCAGCCGGAAATTCGACCGATGCCCAACTCACCCTCAGCCGCTATGCAGTGCTTCAGGACGATAGGAAAGCATTTCCGCCGTATGATGCCTGCTTCGTGGTGCGTCAAGAATTAATGGAAGGAAATCCCGAGGTGGCTCGCGTGCTAAATGAACTCGAGAATCGCATCAGCGAAGCGACCATGCGAGACTTGAACCGGCGGGTCCAAGTTGAGCACGTGCCTGTAGAGACCGTCGCGAGAGATTTTTTGGCACGGCTGCCGTAAACATGATTAACAAACTGGTATTGGAGAATCTGAAAGCCCGCTGGGTGCGAACGTTCCTTTCCGCGCTGGTAGTTGGCGTTCAGGTGATGTCTATCCTGACGCTGATTGGCTTGAGCGACGGATTGTTGGAGCAATCGGCAAATCGCGCCAAGGGGTCGGGCGCCGACATTTTCCTCAAACCCGGGGCGCAAAACACATTTTCCCTGTCGTCCGGTCAGGTCTTACAAAAATTCGTGCCGTTGGTGGCAAAACAGCCGCATGTGGCGGCTGCCGTCCCCGTCCTCATTGTGCCGGTACAGGTCGTGACTTCCATGAACGGCGTAGACCTCACCGAATTGGAAAGGGTCACGGGTCGAATCCGGTTTTTGGAAGGCGGTCCACCCAAGGGCCTCGACGATCTCCTGGTCGACGAGTACTACGCCAAGCAGAACAAAGTCCGCGTCGGGCGAACCGTGAGGATGCTGAATCATGACTGGCGGGTTTGTGGAGTAATACCCGCGGGTCTGCTGGGCCGTTTCATCGTGCCGCTGCAGAGGTTACAGCAACTCACTGGCAATGCGGAGCCCGCCCGGATTTCACAGATCCTGATAAAGCTCGATGACCCGGCGCTCGTGAACCAGGAAGTGGAATACCTCAATCAGCTTTTGAAAGGTAACTTGCAGGCAATCTCCATGTCGGCATTCGTCTCGCAGTTCAGTATGAATAGCATTCCGGAGTTGAAAGCCTTTGTGGGAGTAATTACCGTCATCTCGGTGGTTGTCGGCTTCCTGGTCGTCTTTCTATCGATGTACACGGCCGTGGTGGAGCGAACCAGGGAGATTGGAATTTTGAAAGCGCTCGGCGCAAAACCGCTCACGATTCTCGACATTCTGGTACGAGAAGCGATTATCCTGGCTATCCTCGGCTGGATTATCGGTCTGGGGCTGTCATTTGCCGCGAAAACAATCGTTATGACCTTCTTGCCGGCTTCCTTGCCGGTCGTAACTGTACCGGATTGGTGGCCCATCGCCGCGGCTATCGCTATTGTGGGCGCCTTACTGGGCGCCGTTTATCCGGGACTGAAAGCTGCGCGCCAGGATGCGATAGAGGCATTGGCATATGAGTAGCGCAACAAAAACGGGCGCCATGGTGAGTGCGGAAAAATCGTCCGGCCTTGAGATGATTCGCGTTCGCGGGTTGACAAAAACGTATCACGCGGGTGACGTGGATGTGCACGCATTGCGTGGAGTGGATCTGGACGTCGCGCGCGGCGAGTTTCTGGCCATTATTGGGCCGTCCGGCTCGGGCAAATCGACTTTGTTCAACATACTCGGCGGATTGACGCCGCCCACCGATGGTCAAGTCTGGATCGATGGTGTCGATCTGCGAGGCTTGAGCGAGTCCCAACGGACCGAGATGCGGCAGCGAAAAATCGGGTTCGTTTTTCAGAAATATAATCTGCTTCCGACGTTGACCGCGAGAGACAACATCGCGCTCGCGCAAAACCTCAGCCACAGGAATGCCCCGCCGCCCGGCTTCGACGAAATTCTGCAAATGCTGGGAATCAAGGACCGCCTGGGACGCCGGCCCCGGGCTCTCTCCGGCGGGGAACAGCAGCGTGTCGCCATCGCCAGGGCGCTGGTCACTCAACCGGCGATTCTGTTGGCCGATGAGCCTACCGGCAACCTGGACACGGAGAACTCCGTTGCGGTTTTGAATATTCTGCGGGATCTGAACATGCGAAACCGGCAGACGATTCTGATGATTACGCACAACCCCGAAGCGGCAGCGTATGCTGATCGGATCGTAGCAATCCGCGACGGCGAGATGCACGACGCCTAAAGTTTCCTCAAACGGTCTCCACCGGTGTATCGGTAAGAATCGTCTGCAGCCGCGGACTAAGTTGCGGCTGGTGGCCAAACCAGAGCTGCAGCTTGTCCATGTAGTAGTAGACGACAGGCGTAGTGTAGAGCGTCAACAATTGGCTGAGCATCAAGCCGCCGACGATGGTGATGCCAAGAGGCCGCCGCATTTCGGATCCTGTTCCCGTACCGAGCGCCAGCGGCAGGCCGCCGAGCATCGCGGCCATGGTTGTCATCATGATGGGGCGGAAGCGCAGCAGAGCGGCCTGGTAAATAGCGTTCCTGGGCGAGATGCCCTGCGTGCGTTCGGTCTCGAGGGCGAAATCGATCATCATGATCGCGTTCTTCTTGACAATGCCGATGAGCAGAATGATCCCGATGAGCGCAATCACGGTGAGATCCGTTCCGCATAGGAGGAGCGCCAGCAGAGCGCCCACGCCGGCCGAGGGGAGCGTGGAAAGAATCGTGATCGGGTGAATGTAGCTTTCATACAGCATCCCGAGCACAATATAGACGGCTAGGAGCGCGGCAAGAATTAAGATCGGCTCCGTCTTGAGTGATGACTGGAACGCTTGCGCAGTCCCGGCGAACGCGCCGTGCACATTGGCTGGCATGCCGATGTCTTCTTCCGCCTTCTGCACCGCCGCAACTGCTTCGCTCAGAGCAACGCCGGGCGCAAGCGCGAACGACAGCGTGATGGAAGGGAACTGCCCTTGATGGTTCACCTGCAGCGGCGTCAGAACCGTGCGCAGATGCGTGAAAGTAGAGACGGGGACCGCCGTGCCGGTGTTTGAGCGGACGTAGATGGAATCGAGCGAGGCCGGATTCTCCTGGAATTCGGGCAATACCTCCAGCACCACGTGGTACTGGTTGATGCCGGTGTACATCGTGGATACCTGCCGTTGGCCGAAGGCACTGTAAAGAGTAGTGTCGATAGCCGCCGGATTAACGCCCAGCCGGGATGCCGTACTACGATCGATCATCAGCCGCGACTCCAGTCCGTGTACCTGCTGATCGCTGTTCGCATCGAGCACAAGCGGAACAGTTTTGAGCTTCTCGAGCAGCTTGGGCGCCCATTCGTTCAGGTCGCGGAGGTTATCCGATTGCAGAGTGTACTGGTATTGAGAGTTGCTGCCGCGCCCGCCGACGCGGAAGTCCTGCGACGCCTGCATGTAAAGAGTGGCGCCCGGGATACGCGACAGCTTGCCCCGCAGGCGGTTGATTACAGCGTCCGCAGAGCTCTTGCGCTGATCGAGCGGCTTCAATTGCGCCCACATCGACGCAACATTCAGTTCGCCGCCGCCCGTGAAGCCCTCTACGTCATCCACTGCCGGGTCCTGCTGGACGATCTTCATCATCTGGTGCAGCTTTTCGCGCATGGCCGCGAAAGAGATATCCTGGTCCGCCACGATGGCGCCGCCTATCCGGCCGTTATCCTGCTGCGGGAAGAACCCTTTCGGAACAATGATGTACAGGTAGACGCTGATGGCGATGGTCACCAGCGTAATCACGAGCGTGAGTTGCGGGTGGCGTAGCACGGAGGCAAGCGATTTCGCATACCCGTCATGAATCAGATTGAAGCCTCGTTCGCTGAGCCGGTAGAGGAAGCTATGCTGCTTGTCGTGCTGCGAGCGGAGAAGCCGCGAGCACATCATCGGCGTAGTGGTCAGGGAGACCAGCAGCGAAATCGTGATCGCCACTGTAAGAGTCACGGCGAACTCCCGAAAGAGGCGGCCGACAATGCCTCCCATGAAAAGAATGGGAATGAATACCGCTACCAGCGACGTACTCATCGACAGCACGGTAAAGCCGATCTCCTTGGCGCCTTGTAGCGCCGCTCGCATAGGTGTCCAGCCCGCTTCGAGATAGCGCGTAATGTTTTCAATCACCACGATCGCGTCGTCCACGACGAATCCGGTCGATACCGTGAGCGCCATCAGCGAAAGGTTGTCGAGCGTATAGCCGAGCAGATACATCACTCCGAACGTTCCAAGCAGCGATAACGGCACGGCTATTCCGGGAATTACTGTCGCCCAGCCGTTGCGCAGGAACACGAAGACGACCAGTACCACGAGAGTGATCGAGACCAGCAGCGAGAACTCGACATCGTGAACCGAAGCCCGAATCGTGGTGGTGCGGTCCTGCGCTACGTTGAGCTGGACGGAAGGCGGAATGGATGCCCGGAGCTGGGGCAGAACGGCTTTGATATTGTCGACGGTCCTGATGATGTTCGCCTGGGGCTGACGCGAAATCGCCAGAATGACGTCCGGTTTGCCGTTGTCGAGACCGTCATTACGGGTGTCCTCGACGGAATCGATCACGTTTCCGAGATCGCGGAGACGGACCGCCGCGCCCTTCCTGTAGGTAACGATGAGTGGTGCGTACTGCGCTGCGTGGAAAAGCTGGTCCGTCGCGTTTACCTGCCATCGGGTGGTGTCGTTACCGAGCGATCCCTTCGCCTGGTGAGCATTCGCGTTCTGCAGCGTCGCCGCCACGTCGGTCAGCGAGATCCCCAGGTTGTTGAGAATGGTCGGATTCACCTGCACGCGCACTGCGGGCCGGGAGCTGCCCCATACGTGCACCTGGCCTACACCCTCAATCTGCGAGAGCTTTTGCGCCAGAATCGAATCCGCCATATCGTACAGGTGCGGCCGGTCGTAGACCTCAGAAGTCATAGACAGCATCAAGATCGGTGCGTCCGCCGGATTGGCCTTCCAGTAGCCGGGGTTGCTGGGCAGGTCCGCTGGAAGCTGTCCGCGGGCAGCGTTGATCGCCGCCTGCACGTCGCGTCCTGCGGCGTCAATGTTGCGGTCGAGATCGAACTGCAAGACGACCACGGTGCTGCCCAACTGGCTCGAAGATGTCATCTCCGTAATGCCCGCGATGCGGCCAAACTGCCGTTCTAACGGCGTGGCCACGGAGGACGCCATCGTTTCCGGACTGGCGCCCGGCAGGTTGGCGTGCACAATGATCGTTGGATAATCGACCTCAGGCAGGGGAGCCACCGGCAGAAGCTTGAAAGCGAGCACGCCGGAGAGTGCCAGCGCCGCGGTTAGCAGCGATGTTGCAACGGGCCGTTTGATGAAGGGCGCTGAAAGGTTCACGCGCTACTCCACATGTACAGGTTGCGCCGCTGGATGCGGCGCCGCCTGCCTTACCGCCGGCCGGCTGAACCGCTTGGCCAGCCGGTCGAAGTACAGATAGACAACCGGAGTGGTGTACAACGTGAGGACCTGGCTGAGAATCAAGCCGCCGACAATGGTGATGCCAAGCGGGCGGCGCAGTTCCGCGCCCACGCCTGTACCGAGGGCAAGCGGTAGTCCGCCGAATAGCGCCGCCATCGTGGTCATCATGATGGGGCGAAAGCGCAGCAGGCAAGCCTGATAGATTGCCTCCAATGGCTTTTTGCCCTCATTGCGCTCTGCATCGAGCGCAAAGTCGATCATCATAATCGCGTTCTTCTTGACGATACCGATCAGCAGGATCAGGCCGATTAGCGAAACGACGTTGAAGTCCTCATGGCAGAGGAACAGCGCGAGGATTGCGCCTACGCCGGCCGACGGCAGCGTAGACAGAATCGTAATCGGATGGATGTAGCTCTCATACAGCACGCCCAGGACGATATAGACCACCACCAAAGCCGCAATAATCAGCCAGGCCTCGTTCGAAAGGGAGTTCTGAAACGCCGCGGCCGTCCCTTGGAAGCTCGTATGGATGCTGATGGGCAAACCGATTTCCTGCTCCGCTTGCTTGATCGCCTTAACAGCGCCGCCTAAGGATTCACCCGCCGGGAGATTGAACGAAACGGTGATAACAGGGAACTGGCCCTGATGATTGACTGTCAGGGGAGCTGACGATTGCTCGAAGTGCGTGAAAGTGCTGAGCGGAACTTCCGTGCCGTTCGACGAATGAATGTAGATGTCTGAGAGGTCCTGCGGATTCCGGCGAAAACCGGGCTCTACCTCGAGTACAACGTGATACTGGTTCAGTTGCGTGAACATCGTGGACACAAGCCTCTGGCCGAAGGCGTCGTAAAGGGTATCGTCGATCTGCTGCATACCGATTCCGAGCCGCGCGGCAGTGTCCCGGTCAATCACCAGCGTGGTCTGCAAACCGCCGTCCTGCTGATCTGTCGCCACATCCCGCAATTCGGGCAGCGTCTTCAGCTTGTCTACCAGGCGCGTGGTCCAGGCGCCGAGTTCCTTGGCGTCGGTGTCCTCGAGTGTGTATTGGTACTGCGTGCGGCTTACCCGGTCTTCCACGCTGAGATCCTGCACGGGCTGCATGTAAAGCGTGATGCCTTCCACCTGTGCAAGCTTCGGCTGCAGCCTGCGGATAATGTCGCTGGCGCTGATCCGGCGCTCCTCCAGCGGTTTCAGGTTGATCTGAATGCGTCCGCTATTCAGCGTGGTATTGATGCCGTCGATGCCGATAAAAGACGATAGGCTCTCGACGGCCGGATCCTGCAGAATAACTTTTGCAAGCGCCTGCTGGCGCTCAGACATTGCGGGGAAAGAGATCGTTTCCGGCGCCTGCGAAACGCCCAGAATCACCCCTGTGTCCTGAACCGGAAAGAATCCCTTCGGGACTACGATGTACAGAATCACCGTAGCGATGAGGGTGGCGACCGTGACCAGAAGCGTCATGGGCTGGTGTTTCAGAACCCAGAGCAGCGTGGTCGCGTATTTGTTGATTATCCAATTCCATGCCGTCTCCGATTTCCGGTAGAACCACCCCTGGTGCATTTCTGCGCCCGATTTGAGTAGCTTGGCGCACATCATCGGCGTTAGCGTCAATGAAACCACTGCCGATACCAGAATCGTAACGGCAAGCGTGATGGCGAACTCGCGGAAGAGGCGGCCGACGATATCGCCCATGAAAAGCAGCGGGATCAGCACCGCGATCAGCGAGATGGTGAGCGAAAGGATCGTAAACCCGATCTGTTCTGATCCCCTCAGCGCCGCGCGCAGCGGCGTATAGCCTTCTTCGAGGTAGCGCGCGATATTTTCGATCATCACGATCGCGTCGTCGACGACGAACCCTGTCGAAATCGTGAGCGCCATCAGCGTCAGATTGTTGAGGCTGTAGCCGAGCAGGTACATCACGCCGAACGTGCCGACAATCGATAACGGCACGGCCACGCTCGGGATCACGGTCGCCGAGAGATTGCGCAGGAACAGGAAGATCACCATGACCACCAGCGCGATCGTCAGCATAAGCTCAAATTGGACGTCCTTCACCGACGCGCGAATGGTGGTCGTGCGATCCGTGAGTACGGCCACATCAACGGCTGAAGGAAGAGAGACTTTGAGCTGCGGCAGCAGTGCCTTGATGCGGTCGACAACAGTGATGATGTTGGCGCCCGGCTGCCGCTGGATGTTGAGGATTACCGCCGGAACCGTGTTCATCCAGGCAGCCTGATGCGTGTTTTCCGGTGCATCCACCACCGTCGCCACGTCCTCCAGGCGAACGGGTGCGCCGTTTTTGTAGGCGATGATGACCGATTGGTAGCCGTTGCTCGTCAGAATCTGATCGTTGGCGCCGATCGTGTACGCCTGGCGCAAGCCGTCAAAGTTGCCCTTTGCCTCGTTAATATTGGTCTGATTCAGCGCGGTGCGTACATCCTCAAGGCTGAGACCGTAGGAGGCAAGCTGCGTGGGGTTCACCCGAATGCGAACGGCCGGCTTCTGCCCGCCGCTGATGGTCACCAGGCCGACGCCTGGTAATTGTGAGATCTTCTGCGAGAGCGTGGTATCCGCCAGATCTTCCACCTTGGTAAGCGGAACCGTTTTCGACGTCAGCGCGAGCGTGAGGATGGGCGCGTCCGCCGGATTCACCTTGCTGTAAATCGGCGGATTGGGAAGATCCGGCGGCAGATATGTGCCCGCTGCGTTAATGGATGCCTGCACCTGCTGCTCGGCAATGTCGATGTTCAGGTCCAGATCGAATTGCAGCGTGATGATCGAGCTGCCGAACGAACTCACCGACGTCATCTGCTTCAGACCGGGAACCTGCCCGAAAGTGCGCTCGAGCGGCGCGGTCACGGAGGACGCCATCACCTCCGGGCTGGCGCCCGGGTAGAAAGTGGTGCACTGGATGGTCGGGTAGTCAACCTCCGGCAGCGCGGAGACTGCTAGCATTCGATACGCGATGGCTCCGGCGATCAGAATGCCGGCCATCAACAGCGAGGTTGCAACCGGCCGTAAGATAAACGGCCGAGATGGACTCATTCGGTTTGACCCCGCGTCCCGGCCGCGCTTCCGGCGGCATTGCCATTGGGATGGCGCAAGACGACCTTCATGCCTTCCGTCAGCTTCTCGGCGCCGTCCACAACCACGCTGTCTCCTGGCTGCAGGCCGTCTTCAATCGAGTCGTTAGTCCCGACTGTCATGCCGACTTTCACCGGCCGTACCGTTACCGTGTCATCGTTCTGCACGAGATAAACGAAGGTGCCGGTGGGACCGCGCTGGATGGCGACCGACGGGATGATGATCGTGTTACGTTGAGTATCCAGCCCCAGCCGGACGTTTACGAACTGATTCGGGAAAAGAGCGAGGTCATTATTCGGAAAAACGGCTTTCAGCTTCGAGGTTCCGGTTGTTTGGTCGATCTCGTTGTCAACGGTGAGCAGGGTGCCGTCGGCGAGCTTCTGTGTGTTGTCCCGGTCATACGCTTCTGCTCGCAGCGTTGCGCCTTGCTGAAGCTTCTTGAGAACTGGCGGAAGCTGGTCTTCGGGTATGGTGAACAGCACCGCTATGGGCTGAAGCTGCGTGATCACCGCTATACCGGTTGTGTCTGTCGCGTGGACGATATTGCCTGCATCCACCTGGCGAAGACCGATGCGCCCGCTGAGCGGCGCGGTGATTTTCGTATAAACGAGATTCAGCTTGGCACTATCAATCGCCGCCTGGTCCGACGCGATCGCGGCCTGATCCGCTTCAATGGAGCCGCGAAATTGATCTGCCGTGGCGAGTTGGGTATCAAGCTGCTGCTTGGCGATGATCTGATCCTTGAAAAGATCCTGGTCGCGCTGGTAATTGAGCTGAGCGTCCCGCAGCGCCGCCTGGTCTTTCAACAGGTTGCCCTTCGCTTGCGCGAGATTGGCCATCGCCTGATCCAGCGCTACCTGGTATGGCCGGGGGTCAATCACGGCTAGAAAATCGCCTTCATGCACAAACTGGCCTTCTTTAAAGTTCACGCTGACCAGTTGCCCGTCGATGCGGGGCTTTACTGTTACCGTGTTGAATGCGGTGACGCTCCCGAGCCCTTGCAGATACACCGGCATGTCGCCTCGGCGCGCCGTTGCCGCCACCACCGGAATGGCGTGCGGCCTCATCATCATGGCCTTTTTCGCAGAGACCGCAACCTTCTTGGCAGTCTCGAATTGATAGAGCTTGTAACAGCCGAAACCGATCAACGCGAAGACCAGCAGCCAAACCCACCAGTGGCTCTTCGTAGACGTCGGTTGGTCCAGGTCGAGCGACGGAAACGGCGGCGGTGTCGCCCGATGTGCTTCAGGCGGCCCGGATGGCGGCGGTTCTAGTGCGGTAGGGGGCTTGGTACCCATTGTTTCCTCAAGTATGTCAGCAAATGGAGACGGCAAATCTATTTCTAACTTCTGGCTTCGGTGCGCCGGGCGGGTTGGGGAAACCTGCCGTTTCGGAATCGCCCTTTTACCTACAGACGAACTCCAATTTAACGACGTTACCCGGTTCCAGATCGTTAGTTATGATTCCTGATTCTATACAGATGGCCGGCTGGCTGAGAATTATGCTGCTCGTGATATAACTGGCCTTCTGCTTGGGCGATGGGTGAGGTAAAAACGAAGCTGCCGTCGCTCGCAAATCCTTGTTGATCAAAACGATTGCTCATGCCCTCAGCGCTCGCGCTTCTTTTTTTACAGACTTCTGAAAAGATCCTGTCGCTCAGCCCCGTTGACCTGCTGGTCATCGCGCTTTACTTTGTCGTTGTACTCGGAATCGGCTTCTATCTGAAGCGATACACCAAGACCGGTGAAGATTTCTTTCTGGCCGGGCGCGACATGAGTTCCTGGGTAGCCGGCCTCAGCTTTGTCGCCGCAAACCTCGGCGCGCTGGAGCTCATGGGCTGGGCTGCCTCGGCATACCAGTACGGAATCCTTGCCGCGCACTGGTACTGGATCGGCGCCATCCCCGCCATGCTGTTCCTCGGTATTGTGATGATGCCGTTCTACTACATTTCAAGGACCCACTCGGTACCGGGCTACTTAAAGCTGCGGTTCGGCGAACCTGCCCGGGCGCTATCGGCCATCAGCTTCGGGTTTATGACCGTGCTGATGAGCGGCATCAATATGTACTCGATGGCCCTGGTCATGGAGATCATCCTTGGCTGGGACATCCATTTCAGTATCTGGGTTTCTTCCATCACCGTGGCCGTCTACGTATTCCTGGGTGGCCTGCTTTCGGCCATTTTCAATGAGGTGCTCCAGTTCTTCCTCATCTGGCTGGGTGCGCTGGTGGTTTCCATCCTCGGCCTCATTGAAGCAGGCGGGTGGAATGGCATGGTACACCGCATTGCGGAACGCTGGCCCGGCCAGGACTACACGCACATGTGGAAGGACCTCGGCTCCTTCGCGTCCAATCCAATGGGCATCAACTGGCTCGGCATCGTGCTCGGGCTGGGCTTCGTCATTTCCTTCGGATATTGGACCACCGACTTTCTCGTCGTTCAGCGTGTACTCTCAGCGAAAGATCTGCGGAGCGCCGAGATGGCGCCCGTCATCGGTGCGGCTTTCAAGATGGCGGTCCCCCTCATCGTGATCCTGCCTGGTCTGCTGGGACTGGCGGTGCTGCCGGAGCACCTGGTGGGGGAAGCGCAGGCCGGTCACGGCCTCCACAGCTACAACGAGGTCCTACCGCTCATGCTGGCGCGATACTGCGGGCCCGGACTGCTTGGATTGGGAATCACCGCCCTGATCGCCGGCTTTATGTCGGGAATGGCCGGCAACGTGAGCGCGTTTGCCACCGTCTGGACCTACGACATCTACCGCGCTTTAATTCGCAGGGATGCCGATGACCAGCACTACGTCAGCGTCGGGCGCTGGTGTACCGTGCTGGGCGTGCTGGTCAGTATCGGAACGGCGTACCTGGTCATGCAATTCGCCAGCATCATGGATTACGTGCAGGCGCTGTTCAGCTTTTTCATCGCCCCGCTCTTTGGAACCGTCATTCTCGGAATGCTTTGGAAGCGCGCGACCCCGGCTGCGGGTTTCTGGGGCCTGCTGGTGGGCACTTTTTCTTCGATCGGAATGTGGGCGTGGGTGAAACTCGATCCGGGCGCGCTGCGCTACATCGCACTCTCGCCTCACGCAAAGGATATGGCGGAAAATATGTACCGCGCCCTGTGGTCGTGGGTGATCTGTGTTGTCGTGACAGTGGCTGTGAGCATGGCAACCAGGCCGAAGCCCGATCACGAACTGGTGGGATTGGTTTATGGCGCGACGAAGATGCCCTACGAGGCCAGCGTGCCTCTCATCCACCGGCCGGCGTTTTGGGCGATTGTGGTCGCGCTCGTGTTGGTGATTGTGAACTTGATCTTTGCCTGAGGAGACAGCATGCACGGCGGACACGGACGTCTTTCCATCTGGTTCTTCATCGGTCTTCTGCTGACCGTTTATGGCGTGCTGATCTTAGGGAGCGGGCTCTACGAGTTGTGGGTTCCGCCCGCCCATCCCGCCGTGCTCGCAAACTTGCACGCGGGTATCTGGTGGGGTGCGATCCTGCTCATAATCGGTCTGATTTATTTCATTCGTTTTTATCCAAGGAAACAGTAAATGGCAATAACAGTGAAACAACCGGCGAAATTGGGACTGATCGTCGGAAACCGAGGCTTCTTCCCTGACCATCTTGCCGCCACCGGCCGCGAAGACATAATTCGTGTCATGCAGGCGGCGGGCGTTGAGGTAGTTGCGCTCACTCCGGAGGAGTCGAAATTCGGCGCCGTAGAAACGTACGAAGAGGCAAGACGGTGTGCCGAACTTTTCAAGAAACACCGGGAAGCGATTGAGGGCGTGATTGTCACGCTCCCGAATTTCGGCGACGAGCGCGGCGTGGCGGATGCCTTGCGCCTCTCCGGACTCAACGTACCGGTGCTCGTTCAGGCTACGCCGGATATCCCGGGCAAGATGACCATTCGCGACCGGCGCGACAGCTTCTGCGGCAAGATGTCGGTGTGCAACAACCTGATGCAATACGGCATTCCGTACTCGCTCACCACGCTGCACACGGAGTCGCCGGATTCTAAAGAGTTCGCCGCCGATCTCCAGGCATTCCTCGGCGTGTGCCGGGTCGTTCGCGGGCTCCGCGGCCTGCGCGTCGGTTGCATCGGGGCGCGTCCAGCGGCGTTCAACACCGTCCGCTACAGCGAGAAGGTGCTCGAGGCGAATGGCATTTCCGTGATCCCCATCGATCTTTCGGAAATTCTGGGCCGTATTCATCGAATGAAGGACGAAGATCCGGCCGCGCAGGAAAAGCTGAACGCTATAAAGTCCTACGTCTCCACGAAAGACGTTCCCGAGGCTTCGCTGATGAAAATGGCAAAGCTGGGTGCGGTAATCGACGGCTGGATGCGCGAAGTGGAAGTATCCATCAGCGCCGTTCAGTGTTGGACCTCGCTCGAAGAATACTTCGGAGTCGTACCTTGCACTGTCATGAGCATGATGAGCAACGAGCTGATGTCCAGCGCCTGCGAGGTCGATATCGTTGGCGTAGTCGGCATGCACGCGTTACGGCTCGCCTCGGGCACACCGAGCGCACTGCTCGACTGGAACAACAACTATGGCGACGATCCGAACAAGGCTGTCTGCTTTCACTGCAGCAACCTGCCGAAGCATTTCTTTGCCGACGTCAGGATGGACTTTCAGGAAATCATTGCGGGAACAGTCGGCAAGCTCAACACGTTCGGTACGTGCGTGGGTCGCGTCAAGTCCGGGCCTATGACCTATGCACGCGTCTCGACAGATGATCGTGCCGGAAAGATCCGCAGTTACGTCGGCGGCGGCCGGTTCACCGACGATCCGCTGCAGACCTTTGGCGGCGCAGGTGTCGTCGAAATCCCGCGAATGCAGGAGTTGCTGCGCTTCATTTGCGAACGCGGGTTCGAGCATCACACCGCTGCCAATCTCTCCGAAGTTGCACCGATCGTATCCGAAGCTGCCAGCCGTTATCTGGGCTGGGATATGTATTGGCACCGTTCATGAGCGACGTCGTTGCGGGTGTCGATTTTGGGACCCTCAGCGTCCGCGTGTCTCTTTTCGATCAGGCGCGCGGACGGCTGGGCGCTGGCGTCGCCGAGTACCCGCTCCATCGCAAGCGCGAAGACCCCGACTATGCAACACAAAGCCACTCCGATCACATGGCCGCGCTCGCTTCGGCCACCAGGGGTGCGCTAGCCGAAGCGGGCATTCCGGGTTCAGCGGTAAAATCGATCGCTCTCGATACCACCGGCTCGAGCGTGATCCCCGTGGGAAAAAACCTCGAGCCGCTCGGCGATTACTATCTTTGGTGTGATCACCGCTCGTGGCGTGAGGCGGCAGAGATTACAGAGAAGGCACACGCCGCCGGGCTTCAGGCGATTCAATGGTGCGGCGGCGTGTATTCCTCCGAGTGGGGGTTCTCCAAACTGCTGCACTGGCTGCGGCACAATCCGGGTCTTCGCGGCCATCTCGTTTCCGCCTTCGAGCACTGCGATTACGTTGCCACTGTCCTTTGCGGCATCCGCGATGTGGAACAGGCCCCGCGCAGTGTCTGCGCCATGGGCCACAAATGGATGTGGAACGAATCGCTAGGCGGACTTCCTTCGGAAGAGTTTCTGGCATCCGTCGACCCTCTGCTGAAAGGTGTGCGCGAGAAGCTTGCCGGCCGCTACCTGACGTCTGATGCCATCGCCGGCACGCTCAGTGAGGAATGGGCCGCGAAGTTGGGCCTGGCTGCCGGCATCCCGATTCCTGTCGGCGCCTTCGATGCCCATTGGGACGCTATTGGCGCCGGCGTCCGCCTGGGCGACGTGGTGAACGTCATCGGCACTTCCACCTGCATCATCGGTCTCAGCGATAAAGCCAGCCTGGTTCCGGGCGTTTGCGGCGTCGTTTCGGGTTCAGTCGATCCGAAAGTAACCGGAATCGAGGCGGGACTTTCGGCCGTCGGCGATATCTTCGAAGCGATCGCCCGGCGCGCCGGTTCCACAGCCAAGGCCCTTTCGCTGCGTCTGCCGGAGTACCGCGCCGGCCAGACCGGCCTGCTTCGCATGACCTGGGACAACGGTGACCGCACCGTGCTCGTTAACCCTGAGCTTGGCGGCGTGACCTTCGGCTGGCATCTGACCAGCACTCCGGAAGATGAATTGTTCGCCGCTATCGAGGGCACTGCCTTTCACACCCGCGTCATCCTGGAACGCATGCAGGAACACGGGACGGCCGTTCAGCGCATCATCAATGGAGGCGGCATTCCGCAGCGAAATGATGTTCTGAATCAGGTATATGCCAACGTGCTGAACAAGCCCATTCTTGTGCCGCAAGGCGACGTGACGAGTCTCGGCTCGGCCATCTTCGCGTTTCTCGCTGCAGGCTCGTTCCGCTCCATCGAAGAGGCCCAGGATGCGCTTTGTCCTTCGCATCGCGTCTTTATGCCGCAGCCCGAGAGCGTCGCCGTTTACGATGATCTTTACCGTCTGTACAGACACCTGTATTTTGCGTTAGGCAGTAAAGGATCGGAGCCCGCTGCGATTGGCCATGTGCTTCCGGAACTCAGACGAATCGCGGAGCGGGTTAGAAAGAACAAATGAAGTTAAAAACACTACGCGAGGCGGTACTGGAGGCCAACCTCGAACTGGTGCGGCGCGGCCTGGTGCTCTTCACGTTCGGCAACGCCAGTGGATTCGATCGAGCCAGCGGCTTGATCGTGATCAAACCGAGTGGCGTTGCCTATGACCAGCTCACTCCTGCCGATCTGGTTATCACTGACCTCGCTGGGCAGGTCGTCGAAGGAACACTGCGGCCGTCTTCAGATCTCGCCACCCATCGCGCGCTGTATGCGGAATTCGAAGGCGTCAATGGCGTTGTGCACACTCATTCGCGGTATGCCACGGCCTGGGCGCAAGCCGGCGTGGAGATTCCTTGTCTCGGTACTACCCACGCCGATTATTTCCGCGGCCCGATTCCCGCCACGCGCTGCATGCAGGCCTGCGAGATCGAAGCGCAGTACGAGTGGAACACGGGCCGGCTGATCGCAGAACGCTTTCGCGAGCTCGATGCTCTGGCCACTCCCGCGGTGCTGGTTTCTGGGCACGCGCCCTTTTGCTGGGGACGCTCGGTGAAAGACGCGGCGCATACCGCCGTGATTGTAGAAGAACTCGCGCACATGGCGTATCTCACCCTTGCCATCCGGGCGGATGTGGGGGGTATCTCAGAAGCCTTGCGCGATAAGCATTTCCTGCGTAAGCACGGTGCGAACGCCTACTACGGCCAGCAAGGATATGATTCGAATCTTTCCAACAAAGAATGAAATGGCCGAAGCGGCGGCAGCGCATGCCAGCGCGTCGCTTCAGGCCTTGCTCCGGAAGCAGGACCGCGTGCGCCTGCTCGCCGCAACCGGCGCCTCGCAGATCGAATTTCTCGATCGTTTAACCGCCGATCACCGCATCGACTGGCCGAGGATAGAACTGTTTCACCTCGATGAATACGCCGGTTTGGGAATCGAGCACCCGGCCAGCTTTGCCCGCTACATCAAAGAACGCATCATCGACCGCACCGGTATCCGATGGCATCACCTGCTCGACGGTGCGCGTGATCCGTCCGTGGTGGCGGCGGAAATGGGGCGTGAAGTTGCCGCGGCAGCCATCGACCTGGCTTTTGTTGGTATCGGGGAGAATGTACACCTCGCCTTCAACGACCCGCCGGCCGATTTCGAGGCGGAAGAGCCGTATCTGGTAGTGGAACTTGATGAAGCCTGCCGCGCGCAGCAGGTAGGGGAAGGCTGGTTCGCGTCTCTCGAAGAAGTTCCGAAGCGGGCCATCAGCCTCTCTATCCCGCAACTGCTGCAGACGCGCGAAATCCTGTGCGTTGTACCAGATAGCCGCAAAGCCAGGGCCGTGCAGGCAGCCATGGAAGGTCCTCTATCGCCCATGACCCCGGCGTCCATCTTGCGAGTTCATCCCAACACCACCATCTTTCTCGATGCGCCGGCGGCGTCGCTTTTACGGCACTCGACGGAATAAACGCTAATCTGATAAGAGATTTACCCTTCGTCGCAATGAGAGATGTTGGTCAGATTCTGGCCCAATGGGCGCAGATAGAAAAAGCGGGCGAGTCGGCCATACTCGCGACCGTTGTGAAAACGCGCGGCTCCTCTTACCGTTTGCCTGGGGCACGGATGCTGATGACACGCGACGGCCGTCGCCTCGGCGCGGTCAGCGGCGGGTGCCTGGAAGACGATCTCGTAAAGAAGGCCTGGTGGCTCACCGAGCGCGGTCCGGTCGTGCAAAGGTATGACACCACGGCCGATGGGGAATTGGCCACCGGCGGATATGGCCTTGGCTGCAGCGGCGTAATTCACGTATTACTGGAGCGCCTGATGCCCGAAGCGGGCTCGGTGCTGCCGCTGCTCGAGGAAGTCAGAACCGCACGCCAGCCCGCAGCCGTCGCGCACTGGATTGCTCCCGCAAAGGCTGTCGGGAGCAGGGCTGTGTTGGATACACGTGGCGAATTCCGGTTTGATTCGGACCCCGGTCGCAATACCACGCTGGAAGAGGCGATGCGGGCTGCTGTCGCGGGAGCCGGCTCCCGGGTGTTTGTGCTCAAAGGCAACGCCCTCGAAGACCACGCCGAAGTGTTCGTTGAAGCGCTCGTTCCGCCGGTCCGTCTGCTGGTGTTTGGCGCAGGAGACGACGCGGTTCCAATGACAAAATTGGCCAAATTCCTCGGTTGGCAGGTCATCGTGCTCGATGGCCGGGCGCACTATGCGCGAAGCGAGAAATTTCCGGACGCCGATGAGGTCATCGTCCGGCGCCCGGGAGAATGGACTGACGCCGGGCAGATCGACCCCTGGACGGCAGCCGTCGTCATGAATCACAGCTATCGTCAGGACCTGGAAGTCGTGCGCGAGTTATCGGGCAGGCAACTCCCTTATTTGGGCCTGCTCGGACCGCGGAAGCGCACCGAGCAGCTCCTGTTGGAAGCCGGCTTGCACGCTAAGCCGGTAGCCTCCGAACTTCACAACCCCATGGGACTGGATACTGGCGCGGATGGTGCCGAACAGATCGCTTTGTCCGTTATTGCCGAGATCCAGGCGACCCTCAACCGGCGAAGTGGCGGCAGCTTACGCGACCGGTACGGCTCCATTCATGCACGGGATGCGAACGATCATAACGAAAGCCCCTGGGTGCGGCCGGTTGCCTGTGCGTAAACTTTGGTTGACAGTGTTCGGCTGTGTACTCTCCTGGGCCGCGCCGCTCAACGCGCAAACGCAGCTGGACCGCGGGAAGCAGACTGTCGATCGGGCCATCGCCGCGCTCGGCGGAGAACAGTTTCTGCATCTGCAGAATCGTGTCGTAAAGGGGAGAATCTACTCTTTCTTTCACGATCAGCTCAGCGGCCTGGATGTGGCTACCATCTATACCCAGTACCTCGACCACCCACCCGCCAAAGGGTTGGCAGTACGTGAACGCGAGTTGCTTGGGAAAAAGCAGGATTATTCGTACCTGTTTCTCGAAGATCAGGGCTGGGACGTTACGTACCGTGGTGCGCGCCCCGTCGCCGACGATAGCTGGCAGTGCTACGAGAGAACAACCCGCAACGATATCTTTTACATTTTGCGCGAACGCCGCGACGAACCAGGCATGCTGTACGACTATGCAGGCACCGAAACGTACCTGAGCACGCAGGTCGATGTGGTCGAGATCACCGACGCCAATAATGAGACGATCCGGGTCTATTTTGACCATAACACCATGCTCCCCGTCCACCAGAGCTTTAGCTGGATGGATCCCGACACGAAGCAGCGCAATGACGAGACCGCGGATTTCGACAAATATCGGGACGCGGGCGGTGGCATCATGCTGCCCTATTCCGTTCAGCGCGAGAGGAACGGCTATAAGTCGTACCAAATGTTTGCAACCAGAATCGACGCTAACCAATCCTTGCCGCCGAATGTGTTTGACCTGCCGCCGGGCGCTAAGATTCTGAAGAAAGTTGAGTAAACCGCGTAACAGTACTATATCGTGTGAATCCTCTAGGTTGCTGATACAATTTGAACGCAACCGGGCTTCCCCGCTGAATTCTGTGATGTTTTTAAGGCTGCATGGACCTTGATCAGATCCATACCTTTCTAGAGATAGTCAGGCTCAAGAGCTTCTCGAAGGCTGCCCAAACCTGCTATCGCACCCAACCCGCTATCAGCGCGCAGGTTAGGCAGTTGGAGCAGGAGATCGGCACCACGCTTTTTGAGCGCTTCGGCACCAAAATCTCGCTGACTGTCGCAGGGCGGATCTTCGCCGAATACGCCGAGCAGATCCTTTCTCTGCGCCGGAAAGCGCAGGACGCCATCAATGAACTCGAGAAGGTGCCTCGTGGCGAGCTTGTCATCGCCGCGAACGAGGCAACCTGTATCTACGTGCTGCCCGGTGTTTTCGCGGAGTTCAAGAAACAGTTTCCGAACGTGCAACTCCACGTGGATCGGTCTTATGGAACCCGGGTCGTGCAGGCGGTTCTGGACAATCTGGCTGATTTCGGGATTACCCAACTGCCCGTCCACGAAAAAAAGCTTCAAGTCGTGAACATTCATTCCGACGAGATAAATTTGCTTGTTCCCGCCGGCCATAAACTTGCATCTTATGAGCGGGTGATGCCAAACGACCTCCTCGAAGAAGCGCTTCTGTTGCCCAAGACTGGTACAACACGGGCGCGGCTGAACGCCTGGCTGGACCCCGTGATCGAAGACCTGCACTTCTCGATGGAACTCGATTCCACCGAGATGATCAAGCGATTCGTAATGGCAAACCTCGGTTTATCG